>Ga0099829_10001831_pt1 | contig 11984 bp, 11 predicted proteins | sample CZO8metaG_3_FD_79336 | JGI IMG/M metagenome (GOLD analysis project Ga0099829, IMG submission 79336) | Vadose zone soil microbial communities from the Eel River Critical Zone Observatory, Northern California, USA - CZOApr15con2H2.8 metaG | ecosystem: Environmental > Terrestrial > Soil > Vadose...
GCTGGGCCAGTTCTTTCCATAGCAGCGACAGCAGGAAGCGATGATGGTCGGTCAGCTTCCCTTCCAAAGCTTTCTCCAGCTCGGGAATCTTCCCGCGCAACTGCCGTTGGGCCAGATCGGCGAGCTTGTACGGATTGGTCTCCCCTTCGATCAACGCTTGAATCATGGCCCGGCCGGAGACGCCCATCACATCGCTGGCCACCGAGGCCAGCTTGATGTTGGCATCTTCCAGGACTTTTTGAATCCGATTGATGGTGCGCGTCTTTTCTTCCACCAGTTGCGTCCGGTGCCGCGTGAGGTCTCGCAACTCGCGCTGCGCACGCGGGGGAATGAAGCTCCCTTTCAGCAGTCCGCATTGCAGCAATTGCGCGATCCACTGGCAGTCCCGTACTATGCATGCGACCGTTCGGTTCGATTCGCCGCACACAGGCTTCGACTGACTCTTTATGCACATCCAAACCGGCACAGCGAACAAAAATGTTCTCCATCCTCGTCTCCTTCCTCCCTGCGCCGGAGGACATCGAAAGGTGAAACACTCTGCTCCTCGTGCTCTCGCCGAAGCCAGGCGACAATTTGGGGTTCGGAGCGATGTCCAGGCCAGACTTTATAACGGGCTTCATGCTCCAAGGGGTATCGGCCTTCGGAAGGAGGCATCGATTATGAGCTTTCTTGAGTGGATTGTGGTCGGGCTGATCGCGGGTTGGCTCGCGGGACAGGTGATGAAGGGTAGCTTCAGCAGGAGTTGGGCGTCCTTGCTGTCCGTCTTTTGCTTCTTGGCTCGCCTGGTCCTGATCTCCGCTGGATCGCCGATCCACACCTCGAAACCTAGCTCTGCCAGTAGTCGCTCGAACCAGCGTGAATATCCCGTAGCCCTAGTAAGATGAACGAGCATTCACGGGCTTGACCTTCGGGGACGGTTGTGATGCAGGCCGCGACGGGCTTCGAACGGACTCGCTTTGGCTTGCCGCCAAAGGATTGAATGAATAGGCTTGCGTAGCCAGCGGAGAAAAGATTTTTTTGTATCCGGCAATGCAATAGCGTTGATCATGACAGTCCAATCGCGTTTGAAGTCAAACATCCAACGCCGCAGCAATACCTGGACCAGAATGGTTGATGGTCTGATTCTTCGAAGAGCTGCAGCGGACACGCGCGACCGCGCTGCCGAGGAAATGGTCGGCAAGAAGACAGCTTTCCAGCGAATGCGCCACGCTTCCAATGAACGAAGCAGAGCGCGAATCCATGCGCGACCCGAGTCGCGGAGAATCCGGTTCATGATCTTGAGTGTGAATGCGCGGTTCTTTGCGCCGGACAATCGGTTATCCCCTGCCGCTTGCGAAGATTCCGTCCCACCTCTCGGCGGAATCTGATGAAGCGGAGGAATAGATGAACCCATCACCGGAATCGGCATTATTTCTGCAATGAGTTGAGCGGCAGAATTTGAAGGGCATGCGATCGGGTCCCGGCAGAGCCCGTTTTCGTTCTGGTTTGCGTCTAGCCCTGGAAGTGCTGGAATTAAATCACTCAAGGAGACGGGTAGGTCCGCGTTCTCTACCGAAGTGGATATATCTCCGCGTTCCGGAACGCTTGCAATAGAATTGTTATCTGCAGTGAGCGCAGGCTCCCCGATACCAAATGCCGCTGGTGCAGAAGGCTCTGTCGTAGGGGGTGATTCGTGCAAACTTCTCTGTTCTGTTATGCATGGGCGCACCAATTCCTTTGCAAAAATCGAGTGCTTACCAACAAGATTACTGAGTTCGTGATTCCTCACACTAGAGTGAGTTGTGACCGGACGGAATTCTTCCAACGAAAAGTCCCGCGCGGCTTCTTCGACCATCCGCGCCGGCACCGGACGGAGATGCTCCGTAAAAGCGTTAATGAGTGCATGCTCGCAGAGGAGATTTATCACGCGGGGAATCCCTTGCGAATAGAAGTGCACGGCGTCCATCGCGGCGGAAGCAAAGATCGGGTCTCCCCTGGCGCCGCCGATACGCAGCCGCTCTGTGATGTATCCGCGGGACTCCTCAAGAGTGAGTGGTGCAGTATTGCATCGGAGCGTAATTCGCTGCCAGAGTTGCCGAAGTTCAGGCCGTTTGAGCTTATCTTCAAGCTCCGGCTGTCCCGCCAGCACGATTTGCAGAAGTTTTTCGGAGGCAGTCTCCAAATTCAGCAGGAGCCGAATTTCTTCCAACAACTCGAACGACAAGCCTTGTGCTTCGTCCACGATCAGTACAGGGGTCTCGCCCGCACGAAAGCGTTCGATCAACCATGTGTTGAGCCGCGTGAGCATGTTGCTCTTTAGCCGAAAATCAGGTGGAATCCCGAAATCGGTGAATATGAAATCGAAGAGGTGGTTTACGCTCAAGCGTGAATTGAAGATGAACGCTGTCGACATTTTCTGATGGCGTAGCCAATCGAGAAAGTAGTTGATCAGCGTTGTCTTACCCGTTCCGACTTCACCTGTGAGCAGAATAAAACCCTTGCGGTTCTGAATTCCGTAGGTCAGCTGAGCCAGCGCTTCTTGAGTCTGTGGAGTCAAGTACAGGAATCGGGGGTCCGGATTAACATTGAAAGGATTTTCGTGCAGTCCAAAGAAATTCTTATACATGGCTACCCAATCGGGTTCCAAGCGCTGGTTGGTGCTACTTTTCTCCTACAGAACTTGTCGTCATTCAGCTCTTAGACAGGGGCCTCCTCGCGAGAGCTTCCTCCCATCGCGCCCTTCCAATGTAAGGACAGGGGAAATCGCCCACCAAGGATCCTCATACTATAACACCTGCCTCCGGAAGTTAAGCAGGCGGCAAAAATATCCCAGGCCCGGCGCCCTGTATGTGATATCTGTCACCCAGCTGGCCGCCTGCCTGCAGCATGACTGGGAGTCTGGGGGGAACTTGTCCCGTTACTAGGAGTTGCCGTCGGATTTATAGTGTATATGCCGAGACGGGACAGGGGGACTTGACTTCCCGACGAAGAGGAAGCTCAAAATGGGAATTCCGACGTAAATGTGAAATCCGGCATCGCGAACAGGGATAGAATCTGCATCGAGGAGAGATAGCGGTGCGATGCCTGGGCTTTTTTCTCCGTTCGTTGCGCGTTTTGCCCAAAGTGAGATGCTTGCGTACTAAGAAGCGAGAAATGGAACGAGAACGACGCCAATCGACAAGAATAAAACCGACCCAACTGGTGTACGTCCAGCTGGGTGCGGATAACGGTGGCATGGTGCGTGACATTTCGGAAACTGGGATCGGATTTTGCGCCGTGAGCGCCGTGGCGGGGGTAGAAGAGATTACATTCGTTCTTACACTGAATGGAGAGCGTCGATTGGAAGGGAGTGCCGAACCGGCATGGACGGATGCGTCCGGGAAGGTTGGCGGATTGCGGTTTCGGAAAGTTTCCGATGAGTTCCGCGGGCGGCTCCTCAGTTGGCTGAGAAGAAATAGTGTCCCGGTAGGGTCGGTAACGCAGCATGAGCTAGCCCCGGTGACGCCAATGGAGAGGATGGAACAACCTCCGCGCGAACCGCTCAGGCAACTGTTGAAACCAGCAAAAGAAAGGCAATCCAAAGCTCTACGGGTCCAAGCGATGAGAATCGCGGTCGATGCGGCAGCACCCGCGAAGAAGGAGGAGCCTTCCCCGAGAAAACCGCAGAATGCTCCCGTTCTCTCGTACGCAGGAAATGAAATTATTTCACCGGAGGTGAAGCTACGGTTGGCAAAACCTGCGATCGTCGAACAAGCCAGAGAAGCGACACGGCGCGGCAATGCGAATGTATTGCGCGCGGCAGGTGCCATGATCGTTGTGATGCTACTGATGAGCTTGTTTTTATTCCCGCGGGGAGCGGGAGATGGCCTGATCTGGCTGGGGAAAAAGATCGCGGGGGAGCCTCGCGCGTTGCCCATCCAACGATCCAATGAAAAGGTACAGACGCCTAGTCCCATCGCGGATACCAGCACCGTGGATACTCCCAAAGAGCAGGAGAATGGAGGGATGAAGGAAACGGTTTTAGCTCCTTTGTCAACGACTGTGCCAGGAGACATTGTGGCACCGGCGCGAACCTCACCGCCGGCCGCAACAGGGGAATTTCTTTCTAGTGCGCAGGCAGCAGTAAAGAACGGGAATAGCGTGGCAGGATCACATCCTGAAGCCATCCAGCCGAAAGTCGTGACGGAAGATAAAGCGGAGGTCGTGCAGTTGCTCTGGGCAGAGGTGGCAAGAGGCGAAATTTCGGCGGAGATTGCTCTGGCGGATATGTATGTGCATGGAGATGGCGTGCCGAAGAACTGCGCGCAGGCACGCGTATTGCTCAGCGCGGCGGCGAAGAGAGGAAATGTAATAGCGGTGAGGAAATTGATCGACTTGGACAGTGAAGGCGGAGGATGCAATTCTACCCCGCAATAGTGGCAAGCTTTCAGTGGGTTAAGGGCATAGAACCTAATGCGCAAGCTGAACTCATCTCCCGCGTGCGCTCACCGCCTGATAACGCGGTTACCGGAAACTGGCTTTCGCGTGCCCAAACCCAAAGATTAAGGAAGCGCTTGTTTCTGATATCTCCGCCATCCCGCGCTATACTTGGGCCACTCGACATTCTTGTCGACATCGGCGCTCCTGCCGAGAAGGAGGTGATCCAGTGAGGTACGGTTTACGTTGACGCAGTAGAGGAGGCGCTTGTGAGGTTGCCGAGCGCCTCTCTCCTTTTTCCCACCTGTCCAATTCCCTGTGATTTAACGAATTTATTGAGCGTCTTATCCCTAGCCAGTTCCCTGATAAGCGGCAACCGGAAACTAACCCAGTAACAAAACAGTTGACCTGCAGCTATAACCCTGCTACGGAACTAGATGGGAACTAGTGTGGATTCTCATGTGCGGCGGCCCAGCTGCCGCTTTTCTTTTTTAGCGTCCCCCGGCACCCCTTGAAGCAAATCCCCTTTAGCTCCATTTTCCCCAAATGGAGTGGATTTAGCACAATTTTGGTGCACTGCAAGTTCTGCAGAATCAACACTTACGAAAGTGTATCAAAACAAAGAGGTTTATCTTCCTTTAGAATGAACACTTATGAAAAACATAGGGAGGGGGGGTCTTATTGTTAACCTCTGCGGATCCGGCAAATCCCTGACAGAACTGACCGGGCAGCTCCAGCCCACCACTGAGCGCACGAGCGCTGATTCGACGGGGTTGTGAGGAAACCATCCAAGTCCAGAACTCCTCGGGTCATCAACAAGAGGTGCCGCACCTGAGCCGCGGTGTTGGCGCCGCCCTTTGCAACCTGATTCCGGATCGGGTTTATTTTCTTTGTGAGAAAAACAAAAAGGGCGGCCACAGGCCGCCCTATCTCATCCACAACAAAATCTCGAAAAGCGCTTGCTACGCCTTCTTCTCATCCGCCGGCTTGTCGGCCGGAGCAGATGGCTGTGCAGGTGGCGTTGTCGATTGTGCCTGCGAATTGCCATGCATGCCTTCCTTGAAGCCGCGCACGCCCTCGCCTAATCCGCGCATCAACTCGGGGATCTTCCGGCCTCCAAAAAGAATCAGCACGACGACCAAAATAATCAGCCAGTGCATTGGAAATTCCATGTTGCCTCCTGCTCCTGCCAAGCAATCTCTAACACGCCATTAAATCATCGCCCGGACGTCCACCGGCGGGAAGTCAGAGTATAACACGCTCATCCCCGGCCCGCCGCGTCACACGCTCCCGGTCCAAGTATTCGAGCAGCGGGATGGCGTATTTCCTCGTAATCCCCGCCAACTCCTTGAAAACAGGCACGCTGATGCGCTCACCCTTCGCTTTCTTGTACCCAGAGAGGCGCTCGCGCAGTTGCGCCAGCGCGTCCCGGTGAAAGATCAATTCCGGCGTGACCCGTACCAGATTCTTCTCGCGCAAGAGAATCTGCAGGAGTTTTTCCGCGCGTTTCGATTCGATGCTGAGCTTGGCCAGGACTTCCTTCACGGCCGGCATGGCGAGCCCGGCCGATAAAAACGCTTTCTCAATTTGTTCTTTCGCGCGCGCTTCTTCGGGCAACAAGGCGATCTCCGCTCCCGTTCGCCTCACGAGTTCGCTCTGCAAATCGATTTTCTTCCCGGCCGCCAGTTCTTCCAGCGCGGCGCGAAATGCCTCTGCGCTTACCCTTCGGCCCAGGCTCACGCGCAAGTCCTCGCGTGAAATTCCGGGCAGCAGCGGATTCTCTTTGTGAAATGTCGCAACATTTGTAGCAATTTTCGCGCTTACGTCTTCAAAGGTTTTTCGTGCCACTACCATAAGCGGGTCGGTGGCGACCACTCTCACCTTTTTCTCGGCGGCGAGCTTAGTCACGACCTCCTGAATCTCTTTTTCCTGCCAGCCCGTCCGCGCTACCAACTCCGGCCCGGTCAGGCCAACGGCGCGGTTGGCCGTTGCAAGTACCACGGAAGCCCGCTCCGCCATTGCCGCAACGATTTCCTCGTGCTTGCCTCCCTCCAGCGTTTCGAGAAACGCTGGGCGCCCTGTGTCCCGCAGCAGCGGACGCCGCGCCAGCGGATCCAGGATCACGCCACCGCCAATCGTAATCACAGGGGAAAATTGCCGCACGATAAAGCGGTCTCCCGGCAATAGCAGCGCCTCGTCCTGGAGCCGCAGTTGTGCCAGCGCCCTGTGTCCCGGCGCAAGCTCGCTTTGCCCGTACAGCAAAATCTCCGCGATCGTCTCCAGCGTTCCTGCGTGAAAATGAACTCGCGCGCGATGCTTCAGTTTTTGTGCGGAAGGCAACAGCGTCAGGCGCGTGTCGAGCCTCCGCGCGGCGCGAAACTTTCCCGGCGCCGCCAACGTCATTCCGCGCTTCACGGCGGTATGCTCGATCCCCGCCAGGTTCACTGCTGTCCGCTGACCCGCGAAAGCCCGCTCTACGCTCTTGCCTCCGGACTGTACCCCGCGCACCCGCAACCGCTGGCCCCTTGGGAAGAGCTCAACTTCATCACCAGCGCCGACGCTCCCGGTAATCAATGTTCCCGTCACCACCGTCCCGAAACCCTTCATGGCAAACGCGCGGTCAATCGGCAGCCGGAAATGCCTCCCGGCATCTTTTTCTTCCGCCTGCGCGGCGACTTCCCGCAAAGCTACCTTTAATTCTCCAAGGCCCGCACCTGTTTTCGCGCTCACGGGGACCACCGGTGCTCGCTCCAAAAACGACCCGCGCAAATACTCTTCCACTTCCAGCTTCACCAGACCCAACATGTCGGCATCGATCAAATCGCTCTTGGTAAGCGCCACGATTCCGCGTTGTACCCCCAGTAGCCGGCAAATATCAAAGTGTTCCCGCGTCTGCGGCTTGATCGATTCATCTGCCGCAATCACCAGCAGCACCACGTCGATTCCCGCCGCGCCTGCCAGCATGTTGCTTACGAAGCGCTCGTGACCCGGCACGTCGATAAATCCGAGGCGCACGCCATTTTCTTCCAGAAACGCAAAGCCCAGGTCGATGGTGATGCCGCGTCGTTTCTCTTCCGCGAGCCGGTCCGGATGTGTTCCCGTGAGTGCTTCGACCAGCGCCGACTTGCCGTGGTCGATGTGTCCGGCCGTTCCGACAATCACGCTCTTGATGGGGGTAATCATGGGACGGAAATCCATTCCACGGCGTTTACCGGCAGCGCATGCATCTGGTTTTGCGAGTCACTTGCAATGCTACTGGAGAACGCAACAGGGGGTCAAACGACAGAAGAAAACCAATAGACGGTGTTGGAGCATTTCAAAGTGACTTGGGCGCAATCGGTGTTGGCTTGTGCTACTTTGCGATAGCGATCTCATCGACGATCGCCTGAGTTGCAGCGCGCGGATCTTCAGCCGTCAGAATTGGTCGCCCCACGATGATAAAATCTGCCCCGGCACGTATGGCTTCTGTTGGTGTTGCCGTGCGCGTCTGATCGTCCTGCTTCGTTCCCCCGCCCTTCTCCTTCGAACGCACGCCCGGCGTCACAATCAGGAACTCTTGTCCGCAAGCTTTTCGAATCTCCCGTGCCTCTTTCACCGAGGCAACCACGCCATCCACTCCAGCCTTTTTGGCCAGCCGTGCCAGCTTCACGGCGCGTTCCTTCGGAAGCCCTCTGATTCCCGCTTCAAGCATCGCCTTGCGGTCCATGCTGGTTAGAATGGTCACCGCCAGTAGCCGCGGCCGGTCTGCACCCATGGGCACACCAGCGCTGATTGCCTGGGCCGCCGCTTTCATCATGGCGCTGCCGCCCAGCGCGTGCACATTCATCAATTGCACTCCGGTCAGCCCCGCAGCGGACAACACCGAGCCTGCCACCGTATTCGGAATGTCGTGGAATTTCAGATCGAGGAAAACGCCGGGGCCGAGCGCCGCAATTTCCTTCACGGCAGCAGGCCCTGCGGCCGTGAACAACTGATTGCCGATCTTGAACATGCCCACCAGGTCGGCAACCTGCCTGGCGAACTTCACCGCTGTGGATAGGGAATCAAAGTCCAGCGCGACGATCAGGCTGCTGCGGGGATGGGCGTCGAAGGTCACGTTTCTTTGTGACCCCGACTGCCTCGGGGTCAGTGTTTCGCAGGTAATTCTAACAGTTCGAGCCTTACTTGGCTCACGCCCGAATGGACCAGTCCAATCTTCCGGGCCACACGATAGGATACATCAATTTCGCGTCCTTCTTGATAAGGTCCTCGGTCATTGATGCGTACAAGTTCATATTTTCCGTTTCGCGTATTGACCACGCGCAGGATCGAGCCGAAGGGCAGGTTGGGGTGCGCAGCCGTTAGCCCCTCGGAATCATAGTGCTCCCCATTGGCGGTCTTCCTGCCGTTGAAGCCCGGGCCGTACCAGCTGGCATTGCCGACCCAAGACTTTATAGGCTTCGCCGGGTCGCTCAGATGGGCCACCAGAGGTGCCTCCATCGCCGGAGCGATGAGGAACATCAGGGGAACCCACCGAATTGCAGCCCACAGAATGAAGAGCCTATGTCTCATAGTGTGTTTTTTATACTACAAATCCTAAAAAGTGTAGCAGAAGATAGGGTCCTTGTCAACCATTTTCTGCAAGAAACTTTCTTCGTATCTCGTTAAAACTAAGCATATTAGCTTCATAAATCGTCTCACGAAGTTGCTCCGCCAGTACCTCGCTGGCCCTCGGGTCAGTAAAGCTGGCCGTCCCGACCTGTACGGCTGTAGCGCCTACAGCTAGGTATTCAAGCACGTCTTCGACCGTCTCGATGCCTCCCAACCCTAGAACTGGAATCTTGACCGACCTTCTGACCTCCCAGACCAGCCGGAGGGTTATTGGCTTGATTGCCGGGCCCGAAAGTCCCCCCGTAGTGTTCCCCAGTTTTGACCGCCCCGTCTTGTAGTCGATGGCCATGGCTGGATAGGTGTTCGCCACGGTCAGGGCATCAGCGCCTGCACCCTCTGCCGCCCTGGCGATAACCCCAATATCTGCAACCAGTGGCGAGAGCTTTACCCACAGGGGCCGTTTGGCTGCCCGCCGCGCCGCCCCTATGACTTCAGCCACCATCTCCGGGTCAGATCCAAATTGCATCCCTCCCCTTTTTACATTTGGGCAGGAGATGTTCAGTTCGTAGCCTGCCACCCCTTCGGCATCCTCAAGGACCCGTATGACCTCCACGTAATCTTCAAGGGTGTAGCCGAAAACATTGACAATGACGTGGGTATCGTATTTTCTCAGTACCGGGAGTTTTTCTCCAACAAATGCCCGGACCCCCACGTTCTGAAGCCCCACGGCATTCAACATCCCGGAGGGGGTTTCGCACAGGCGGGGGGGAGGGGCGCCTTCGATGGGTTCCCGAGAAAGCCCTTTAGTAACAAAACCTCCCAAGTGGCTTAGATCAACGAGGTGGGTAAATTCCAAGCCGTATCCGAAGGTTCCGCTGGCGGCAAGAATAGGATTTCGAGAGCGCAGAGCGCCGATCGTGACGCTCAGGTCTATGTCGGCCGGGGTACGACCCCGCGGGGAGGCATCTGCGGCGCTCACTTCGCGAAAAAGGATATCACAAATTTCAAGAGGTTAATCAGGGGCTCATACTCCCAAGTGTAAAACCCGTTCGTTGAGCGATCTTCTCTCATGGTGTTCCATGGTGCGAGTTGGGTTTACTCAAGGCTTCGGCCAGCACGCGGCCATCTCGCGGTGCCAGCGTTATTCCGCAAAGCGAAGCCAGCGTTGGTGCGATGTCCGCAGGCGTCGCGGCGCCATAATACTCGCCCGCCTGTATTCCGTAACCCATCAACAGAACTGGCACATGTTGATCGTAATTCCATGGTGTGCCGTGCCCTGTGGCCGACTCCCGGACCTTCCCCGCCGGCGTGGAATCCACCAACCAGTACGCCTTAGGCGCTATGAACAAATCCCCGCTTCTGCCCGGGAAATAACCAGCCGCCATCGCACGCCGGAGTGGGCTCTGCGTTGCCGGCCGGTCCCACAACTCTTCCGCCCGGTAGACTTCCGCAACGCCTGGCTGCGACTTCGCTGCTTCCAAAGCTGCCTTCATCGCATCCGGATTGCTTCTCATCCGGTCATAGACAACCGGCGCAAAGTAGACATCGCCCCCGGCGATACGCGCGATCGCCGGTTTGCCAAAATTAAACGGTTCAAGCGCCTTCTCCATCCGCTCCTGCAATTCCGCAATCCGCAACACGCCCGCGTCGGCGCCCGTCTTTTGCATATCCTCGGGAACCGGCACAACGCCATGGTCGGCGCTCAGCACAGCCACGTAATTCCCACGTCCCACCCTCTTGTCGAGATACGCGAATAAGTCCCCCAGATCCTTGTCCAACCGCACGAGAATGTCTTGAATCTCCCAGCTTCGCGGTCCAAAGGAGTGACCCACATAATCCACCGACGAATAGCTGACGCCCAGAAAATCAGTCCCGCCGCTCTTGCCCAGTCCCAGCGCGTCAACCGACGTCTCCGCAAGTTGCGTCAGGTAGGTGTCCGCAAACGGGCTCGTCGCCCATTCCTCGTAAAACGCGCCGTCCGGTTCGGCTCCTGAAGCCTTGCCCCGCAAAGGATGGGGAAACGTCGATCCCCAACCCTCGGGCGGAACCGCGCCCGTGGCGTTTTCATTATTGAAGTACGCGCTCTCGGGCAGAGACAGAGCCCATGTCTTTCCATAATCCTGCTTCACAGGATGCGCTTTTGCATAGTCGTCGATATAAGGCAACGTCCCGTAGACGTTCGACGTGGTCCACGCTCCCGTTCCCCCATCAAACCAGGTCACGGCGTCCCCTTTGTGTCCCGCTATGGTGATGGCCGCGCGCGCTTTCAGCGAAAACGTCACCACCCGCGTCGCTCCTCCGTCCTGAAATTTTAGTTCTTCCGCGAACGCTGGCACTTCCATGCGCCATGCGCTATCGCCGCCTTTCACGCTCGCTCCCGCGTACCCGACATTTTTCGCCTTCGGGTCCGAAGTACACGTCACCATCTTTTGCGTTTCCCGCTCCCACCAAGCGTTCGCGATCATTCCGTGGGTGGCGGGAAATGCTCCGGTTGAAATCGTCGCGTGGCCTACGCATGTTTCGGTCGCCGCATAGGGATAGGCCGCGTCGCGGAACCACGCGCCTTCTTCCACCAGCCTTTTCAACCCGCCGGACCATTGCCCACGAAACTTGTCCACGTAATCTCCGCGCATCTGGTCCACCACCAGCATCACCACCAGCTTTGGCCTGGCCAGAGCAGCCTTCGGCTTGGCCGGAGCTTTCCCGGTCACGGTGGTTTTCTGCGGTTGCTCCTGCGCACCTGTCCCGAGCGGTGCGCCCAGCAACAACGCCGTCGCAAACCCGCGAATAAATGTTTTTCTTAGTCCCATGCCCGCCATTTTCATATTCTCCTTGGCCATTGCCGCGCAGTCTATCACGCTTGTGTGAATGTTCGGTTTCAGCCGCGTATCGGTTCTCGTCAGACCGCATTCCTGGACCAAAATCACGACTCACTCTGCTTATGTTAGGATTACCCGGCCTTGCGTATCATCGAAAAGGCGCAATTGATGTCCGCCTCC
>Ga0099829_10001832_pt1 | contig 11983 bp, 11 predicted proteins | sample CZO8metaG_3_FD_79336 | JGI IMG/M metagenome (GOLD analysis project Ga0099829, IMG submission 79336) | Vadose zone soil microbial communities from the Eel River Critical Zone Observatory, Northern California, USA - CZOApr15con2H2.8 metaG | ecosystem: Environmental > Terrestrial > Soil > Vadose...
CGCCTACGGACAAATAATCCCCGCACGCCTCCTGAACATTCCCATACTCGGCTGGATCAATTCGCACGCTTCTTTACTCCCCAAATACCGCGGCGCAGCTCCCATGCAATGGGCCATCGCCAACGGTGAAAGCAAAACCGGTGTCACTACCATGCGCATCGACGCCGGGATGGACACCGGCGAAATGCTTCTGCAACGCGAAGCGCCAATCGCTTCGCACGAAACCACGCCTGAACTAGCAACACGCCTGGCAGAAATCAGCGCGCCCCTAATGGCTGAAACACTGCGCGGCCTGCGCGATGGCACTTTGCAACCGAATCCTCAAAGTAGTTCCGAATCCTCACTGGCGCCACTCCTGAAAAAAGAGGACGGCCACATCAACTGGTCCCTTCCCGTACAAACAATTTTCAACCGCATGCGCGCCTTTACTCCCTGGCCCGGCGCCTACGCTAAATTCAGAGGTTCGATTTGCCAACTTCAGGGCCAACCGGTGTCTAAAGACCGTGCATCAAACGTTGCTCCTGGCGAAATTCGCTTCGAACGCTCCGAATTACTGGTCGGCTGCGGCGGTGAAACTCTTCTGGGAGTCTCGCGCGTCAAAGTGGAGGGGCGAAACGACGTTTCCGCGCTGGAATTCGCCAACGGAGCACGTTTGCAGCTTGGAGAACATTTCACCTGACGTTGCATTGCAGGTTACTGTACGGTCAGGCATACTCAACTTTCGTCGCGGTCACGGTTAGAAATCGCATCGCGTTCGCACACGAAATCACGGTAGAACGTCACGCAACTCGGGAGCACATACTTGAAAACATTTAGCGCATCGCGCCACATCTGGGGTGTACCCGCACACCACCCTTTGCCCAACCGTTGGAATTGCTTGGCACGCGCCTCCGCTTCATCGCTACTTGCGGTCTTGTTGATTCAACCTGCGGCAATTCTTGCTGACACTCCGGACGATCACGCGGCGCCCGTTCCGGTGACACCGGATCCGGTATTGAAAACCATGCAAGGTGAATTGCAACGCGCGTCCGTCGATCTGGCCAAAACCGATCCCGCTCCCTACTACCTCAGCTACACCCTGTACGATCAGAGCCAGATTGTGCTCGCGGGCGCTTACGGTTCGCTGCTCACCAATAGCGCCAACCACCGCCGCCAGGTCGACATCACCACCCGCGTCGGTTCTCCTGCTCTCGACAACACTCACGGCCAGAGCCGCGGCAGTGGCATGATGTCCGGCAGCATTCCTTTTGGTACGGACTCTGATGCTATCGCCCGCGTTTTGTGGGAACTGACCGACCGCGGTTACAAACGCGCCTCGCCCGCTTTCCTGAACGTCAAGACCAACACCGCCGTGCGCGCGGAAGAAGAAGACAAGTCACCTGATTTTTCCAAAGAAGCTGCCGTCGTGCACACCGGCGAGGAAGTCAAACTATCCGATCTCGATCGCACCGCGTGGGAAGGCGAAATTCGCCGCGTCTCTGCTATCTTTCGCAAATATCCGAATGTTTATTTCGCCAGCGTGGTCCTGCAGGAACAAAACGCCAAAGAACGCATGGTCACCAGCGAAGGGACGGCGATTATTACTCCCAGCGCCTCCACTCGCTTGATTATGGAAGCGCAAACCCGCGCCGACGATGGCATGGACTTGCTGCGCGTGGAAACTTTTCAAGCCCCCTCTGCGAAAAGTTTACCGGATGAAGCCGGGCTGACCGCCAAAGCAGAAAAAATGGCCACCGACCTGGACGCGCTGCGCAAAGCTCCGGTCGCCGAACCATACGACGGACCAGCGCTGCTCAGCGGCCGCGCCGCAGCTGTCTTTTTCCATGAAGTGCTCGGTCATCGCCTGGAAGGTCATCGGCAGCGCGACGAAGACGAAGGCCAGACCTTTACCAAAAAAGTTGGCCAGGAAGTTATTCCGAAATTCTTGAGCATCGTGGACGATCCCACCATCCGCGAAGTCAACGGCACAAAATTGGCTGGCACTTATGAATTCGACAGCGAAGGCGTTCCCGCTCAGCGTGTAGAACTAATCACGAACGGTGTACTAAAGAGTTTCTTGACCTCGCGCATGCCCATCAAGGGTTTCGAACATTCTAACGGTCACGGCCGCAATCAGCCCGGACTCATGCCTACCGGACGCCAGGGAAACTTAATCGTCACCTCTTCGCAGAGCGTTCCTGAAAAAGATATGCGCCAGAAATTAATCGACGAAGTAAAAAAACAAAACAAACCGTACGGACTTTATTTTGACGACATTCAAGGCGGCTTCACGCTGACTACCCGTTCCCTTCCGCAAGCCTTTCAGGTACTTCCCGTGATCGTTTACAAAGTTTACGCTGACGGCCGCCCTGACGAATTAGTTCGCGGCGTGGACATTGTCGGCACTCCGCTGGCCGCGTTGACCCGCATCATCACTACCGGCGACCAGCAGCACGTCTTCAACGGAGTGTGCGGAGCGGAGAGTGGCAGTGTTCCAGTTTCCGCGGTTGCGCCATCAATGCTTTTTTCTGAAATGGAAGTGCAAAAGCGCGCGCACGAACACGATCGTCCACCAATTCTGCCTCCTCCCGGATTTGACAATTTGCCGGCAAAACAAACTGTGCAGGCGAAAGCCGGGGTGAAACCGTGAAAGACAAAACCGTGAAAATCGCTCGACACATTCTGATCGCGTCTCTGGCGATTATTTATTTGGTAGCCGCGAAGCCGGCCATTTCGACTCCGAAGGATTCCGCGTCCAAAGGCGGCGACGTAATGCTGGCCGCAAAAGTCGCAGCCAAGGGCGATCCCGTTCTCGGCGCGCTGCTGGTCGAAATGGAGCGCTCCAAATCGCAATTGAAGATGGATCAATTGCAAACGCCTTACTACATCGAATATCGCGTCAGCGACATCGAGGACTTCACCACTGAAGCCGCATTCGGCGCCACGCGCGAAGATCAAAAAGTTCACGTGCGCTTGTTACGGGTGACGGTGCGCCTGGGCGACTACAAACAAGACAGCTACTACGGCCAGGGCATTGGCGGCAACGCCTTGCTGCCTCTCGACAACGACCCAATTGCGTTGCGTCACCAGATATGGCTGGCCACCGATGAAGCCTACAAATCCGCTGGCGAAGCGCTCACCCAGAAGCAATCAGTCTTGAAGCAGTTCAACGGAGAAGAACATCCCGTCGATGATTTCGCGAAAAGCGTTCCGGTGCAACTAGTCGAGCCGACCATCGCATTGAGCTTGAATCACGATGACTGGAAACAAATTCTTGAATCGGCCACTGAACTGTATCGTCAGTATCCAGACATCCAGTCGGTGACGGCTTCGGCGCGCTTCACCGTGGTCAACGAGTATTTGCTCAATACCGAGGGCACGGTCACGCGCAACGGCCGCGCAATTTACTCCGTGCAAGTTAGCGCCGCCACGCAAGCTCCTGACGGCATGCGCCTGGGCCGCACTCCTGCGTGGACCGTCGCGAAACTCAGCGAGCTGCCCACTCGCGAAAAACTTCTGCACGACACCAAGGAAGCGCTGGACACGCTGGTCGCTTTGCGCAAGGCGCCCATCGTCGAAGAAGAATATCGCGGGCCGGTGCTTTTTTCGCCGGATGCCGCGGATGATGTAGTCGCTTCGCTGATCGGCGGCAACGTGCTGGGCCGCAAACCGCAACTCGGCGCGCCCAACCGCACTACCGGAACATTTGCCACCAGTTACAAATCGCGCATTCTTCCGCCGTTTATGGATGTCGTTGACGATCCGACGCTAAAGGAGTTTGGCGGCAAAAGCCTCACTGGCTCCTACGAAGTGGATAGCGAAGGCGTAAAGTCTGCGCCCGTCGACATCATTGAAAAAGGAGTACTGACCAATTATCTGGTCGGTCGCACTCCGATTCGCGATTTTCCGGAATCGAATGGCCACGGCCGCGCGGCTCCGGCAGCTCCTCCTGGACCGAATGTCGGCGTGCTGCTGATCAAAAGTTCCGAAGCGCAAACGCCGGACGCGTTGAAAAAACGCGTGCAAGAAATGGTCAGCAACCAGGACAAGCCTTACGGGTACCGCGTCGAAACCATGGCTGGGACTGCGCCCAGATTGCTGTACCGCGTCTATGCTAAAGACGGCCATGAAGAGCTGGTACGCGGCGCAGTGTTCAGCGAGCTCGACGTACGCGCGCTGCGTAGCGATTTGAGCGCTGCCGGCAACGATCCGCTGGTCAGTAATCGCACCGGCGGAATTCCGTCCACAGTGATTGCGCCTTCCCTGCTGTTCGATGAATTGCAGGTGAAGCGTGCGGATACCAGCAAGGATAAGTTGCCGTACTATCCGGCGCCGCCGTTAGTGAAGAGATAGTATTGCCGACGCAGCGACGAACCCAAGAGAGATTCCTCGCTTCGCTCGGAATGACGGATATATTAAATGTGACGGCCCTCCTATGAACTTTCGCGAACGACTGGAATGGATGTTCCGGATGCTGCTGCTGGTATTTATTCTGGCCTCGGCGGCATTTTTGAGCGCGATCACCGCGATGCGCATTGCTATCCACGGACGCGAAGTCTCCATGCCAAATCTGGTGGGAAAAAATGTTTCGGACGCCAGCAGCGAATTGCGTTCGCGCGGACTGATCCTGCGCGTCGCAGACCGCGTGTACAGCGAGCAAGCCATCAATACCGTGGTGCGGCAAACGCCGCCAGCAGGATTGTTGATGAAAGTTTCGCAGCAGGCGCATGTGGTGTTGAGCCTGGGCCAGCGGCAATTGCAGATTCCGTCGCTCGAGGGAAACTCGCTGCGCGTTTCTCGGATTGAGTTGCTGCGCGCGGGATTGCAGGTCGGTGAAGTCTCAAACGTAACGATTCCGGATGTGTCCGCCGATACCGTGCTGATCCAAAATCCCAAGCCGGGAGCGGGAGCCGCTTCGCCGCGCGTGGATGTGCTGGTGTCGGCTGGTCCGCGCGAAGCGGCGTACGTGATGCCGCACCTGATCGGGATGAATGACGCCGATGCGGTGCGGCGGCTGGAGTCCGTTTCGCTGAAGCGCAAATTGAATACCGTGAGCGCGCCGCAATGGCCGCACGGAGCAGTGATCGACCAGACGCCAACGCCGGGTGCGCGAGTGGCGGCGTCCACTGTGGTCGATCTGACCATCGCGGAATAGTTCCTCGTATATCTTGGCAGGCTGCAAGTACAGCCCGCACCCGATGCCGAGCGGGATTATCGAGACAGGCAGAATTGAGATGAAAGCGGTTTGTCTGTAGACCATCTGCACCGCCGCCGTTTTTGACTTTGATCATTAGCACGACGTCCGGTCAGGACGTCTAAACACGGAGCCTACCAATGAGCAGATTAAAAAAGACAGGCAGTCGAGTCGGGCGCATAACCGAAAGCAGCGGGAACGTGTTTGCGGACATGGCGTTGCCAAATTCCGGGCAGGAACTGATTAAGGCGTAGCTTACCTTGCAGATCTATTCCCTGCTCAAGGACAGCGGCATGACGCAGGTGGAGATCGGGAAGATTCTTGGCGTTCCGCAGCCGCAGGTGTCCTTGCTGTTGCGCAACCGCTCGGGGAATTTCTCGGTGGGGCGGTTGATGGAGTTTCTAACGGCGCTGCGGCAGGATGTTGAGATTACGGTACGACCTACGCGCCAGGAGCATGGAGCGTTGTCGGTCGTGTCGGAGTAGAAGTCGGAAACGGATGACGCTGACCCTTCGTTCCTCGGGGCAAGGGCGCGGAGAAAGCAGATTCCTCGGGCGAAAACCGCCCTCGGGAATGACAATCGTGCTGCGAGCCAGAGATACGCGGACGGAGGTGGTTGTTCTCGGTGAGTGGAGTGAGGCTGGAAGCTTGCCAAGGTCCCTCCACTTCGGTCGGGATGACAGAAATCAGGAAGAGGGGGCGCGATGTATCGTGCCCGTACGGGAATAGGCGAAGAAAAAGAGCCGGGCTAAAGCCCCGGCACTACACTAAGAAACCGTTCGCGTAGGCGTCTTCCGTTCCGTGTGGGGGGTGCGGCTACTTATTGATGTCGTCTTTGGCTTCCAGGCGCTTTAGAAGAGGCTGAAGAAATGGCTTGGTGGTATCTGGGGCGGCGCTGATGGCTTGGGTCATCTCTTTGGCAGCGGTCGGAAAGTCACCCGTGTTCGAAGAGATTCGTGCCAGTGCCAAGTGGCTCACCCAGTGGTTCGCGTCCTTCTGAGGAACCTGGGGATACAGCTCGAAGGCGCGCTTGGCGTTGCCCGACCGTTGCAGGCCTCTGGCGTAAACGTAGAGTTGAATGGCTGAGGCCTTCTGGAGGGCGGCTGAGTAGGCTTTTGCGGCGTCATCTTTGCGGCCCATGGCATCGAGGATGCGCGATTTGGTTTCCAGGTTCTCAAAGCGTTCCTCATTTTGAATCGAAGTGTCTTCCCATTTCAGCGCTTCTTCCAGGTTGTAATTGTTGTCCAGGCACCACTGCGCCGCTTCGTCGTATCCGGCCCAGGTAAATCCGCCAACACTGCGCAGTTCATTCTTGATGCTCTTCAATACCACGGCTTTCGTGTCCACGGAAACGTGGAACGGGACGGCCAGCTTCTCCCATCGCAGAGTTGCCGCCGCGGAATCAGGTTTAATGTCATCGAACACGTACGTCAGCATGTCAAACGATTCGGCTGGGTGCGGTTTCACGGTGACGCGTAGCGCGTCTTCTTTCTGGTCGTAGCTGAAGCTGCCCCAGGAGGTTGAATTCTTCGAAAAAATAATCGTCCATTGATCCTTGTCGGGAATGGTGTGCAATCCGTAGATGCCTGCCGGCAGCGGTTTTCCTTCAATGGAAACGTCATCGGTGAAAGCAATCGTGGTGTTGTCGTTCGCGCCCGCGCGCCACACCTGTCCATAGGGCACGGTCTTGCCCCAGATCTCGCGCCCGCCGACGGAGGGGCGATGATAAGTAATGGTGATGTCGGTCAGCCCAATCCTTTGCGTCACGGTGCCGCGCTGGCTGGCGCGCGGAATATTCAGCTCCGTGGCCTGACTTCCGTTCTTGAATTGCGCGCCGGCGTTCCCTGCCAGCGCTCCGCACCCTAGTAAAATCGTGAGAACACCCTTCGACACGTTGCGCATGATCGAATCTTCTCCTCTCAAAACTGGACGTCACAGAAAATCGCGCTGGCCTAACACCCCACTCGTTTGATGGACGCCCTTAGCGGAGAAGGGTGAGCAAGACGAACCCGGCACGGAGAGCAAGGCGGAAAGGCAAGGCGAGCACGATCCCGATAGGATCGGGATAGGTGTATCGTGCCCCTACTGGAAGAACGAAAAAAGAAAGAGAAAAGATGCCGGACAAAAAGTCTGGGCACAAAAAGAGAGGGCGCACTCGCCTTGCGGCGTTTGCGCCCTCTAACTGAGCTGTAGTTTCTAAACCCTTTCGATACTATCTGGCGGATAGCCTTGCCGTTCGGCTTTGGCCTTTGAGCTTGTGACCCTTAGGCTTTCGACCGACTGGCTCGCTCGTCCTCCATGAAGCGCCGTCGAGGCTTGGACCTTTTCAGTTCAATTTCGCTACGCAACCTGCCCGAAGGCAAGTTACTCGCTCTAACTGAGCCGTCAAGTTTCTGACCTTTGCAATTCCGTGTGGAGCGGCTGATCTTTTTATTGGCTTTGGCCTATCGGCTTTGCGCCTTGCGGCTCGCGGCTTTTAGACTTCCGTCCGTTAAATTTTTGCCTTCGTGCTGTGGGCCGCTCGGCTTGTGACCGTTCGGCCTACGGGATTCAGGCTGATCGCTGATCCACCCGGTACCGCAATGGCTTGGAGCTTTGCAGTTCAATTTCGCGGCGAAGCATACGGTTAAGTTTGCTGCGCCTTCAACTGATCCGTAAAGTTCTTAAGCTTCCCGGTTCAATCTGGGAGCACAATAAATTTTTCTGATTTCGGCGTCAATGGAATTCGTATTGTGAGTCTGTGCATTTCTGTGGATGGGTGTGGATAACGGTGGCGACTAGCGATCGGCGGCTAGTTAGTGGTGAACGGGAATGTAGAACGCGTGAAATAAAAAACATGTTTGGGATGTCCAAATGGTCGGGTGGGGAGCGTCATTGTGATGAGGGCAGCACAGAACGCGGCGTATGATGCCCGACTACGACGGATACTTAAAAGGGAGGACTGAAATGCAATATCTATTGATGCTTCATGCGGAGGAGGCTGGTTGGGAACGGTTGACAAAGGAACAGCAACAACAAGGGGCGGCGGCTTATATGGCGTATGGCGAGGCGCTGAAACAGGCTGGCGTGCTGCGCGGCTCAAACCGGCTGCGGCCGAGTTCGGCGGCGACGACGGTGCGTGTGGCGAATGGCAAGCCGCAGGTGGTGGATGGTCCGTACGTGGAGTCGAAGGAGCAGATTGGCGGCTACTATCTGATTGATGTGGCGGATCTGGACGCGGCGATCTCGTGGGCATCGCGTTGCCCGGGTGCCGGTCATGGAACGGTGGAAGTGCGGCCCGTGTGGACGATGTAGGAATGAGAAGTGACTGGTGACTCGTTCGGTGAATGGATGAGGCGCGACGAACCCGAAACGTACCAAGTGCGGTCGCAGGCAGGCGACGAGCGGGCGCGGGCGGCAGCTGAGGCCGTGGCGCGCCGGAGTTATGGAAAGCTGGTCGCCTTTCTGGCGGCGCGTACCCGGGACGTGGCGGCTGCGGAAGATGCGCTTTCGGAGGCGTTCGCTGCAGCGCTGGCGGATTGGCCGGTGTCAGGATGCCCGGCAAACCCGGAAGGGTGGCTGTTGACGGTGGCGCGTCGCAAGGTGATTGACATGTATCGCGGACAGCGCCGGGATGAACATGCCGGCGTTGAATTGCGGGTGCTGGGGTTCGGGCTGGATGAAGGTTCAGCAGGGGGCGAAGTGCCGGCGATTCCGGATCAACGGCTGGCGCTGGTGTTTGCTTGCGCGCATCCGGCGATTGCGGCCAACATTCGCGCACCGCTGATTCTGCAAGTGGTCATGGGGCTGGATGCGAAGAGGATTGCGTCGGCGTTCTTGATGTCTCCTGCGGCGATGGGCAAACGGCTGGTGCGAGCGAAGGAGAAAATTCGCCAAGCGGGAATTCCCTTTCGTGTGCCAGAGCGTGAGGAGCTTGGCGAGCGGCTGGATACGGTGCTGGGCGCGATTTATGGAGCGTTCGCGGAAGGCTGGACGGATCTAGCAGGAACGGATGGCGCGCGGCGCGACTTGGCGGAAGAGGCGATTTTTCTTTGCCGGGTGGTGACGGAGTTGCTGCCGGGAGAGCCGGAGGCGCTGGGTTTGCTGGCGCTGATGCTACATGCGGAAGCGCGGCGGCGGGCGCGGCGGGACTCGCATGGCGAGTATGTACCGTTGGCGGAGCAGGATTTCGCGTTGTGGGACGCGGCGATGATTGCAGAATCGGAGGCGCTTCTGCGGCGAGCGAGTAGGATGGGTTCGATTGGAAGATACCAGTTGGAAGCAGCGCTGCAATCAGCGCATGTGCATCGCCGGCGCACGGGAGTCGCGAACTGGGAGGAAGTAGTGCAGCTCTACGACGCGCTGATGGCGGTGGCGGGTTCGCCGGTGGTGGCGGTCAATCGAGCGCTGGCGATTGCAGAGCTGCATGGCGCGGGGCCGGGGCTCGCTGCAATGCAAGAGGTGGCGGGCGACCCGCGATTGGCGGAATATCAGCCGTACTGGGCGGCACGTGCTGAGTTGTTGGCGCGAGGGGGCGCCCGTGGCGAAGCGCGTGCGGCATATGAAATCGCGATTGGGCTGGAGCGGGACGCGGCGGTGAGACGGTGGTTGCAGCAGAGGCAGGCGGCGCTCACAGACAGGATCGAGTCTTAGTACATGGAGTAGTGCATGGCCTGCAGTCGAGATTCTTTCCGGCCGGGCCGGGATCCTCGATCGGGCACCCTTGTCGGATGCCCGCAAAATGACAACTGGCGGCGACGTCGGCTTTGTGCCATAGCGGCTACGTTGCTGCTTTAGAGTGAGAGCGGGCACGGCGTGCCGTGCCCCTGCGGGAATTGTGGAGTACTCGCTGACTCACAAATCCGCTACTTAGCGGATTGTTTCTTGTGCAGGTCGGTGCACACCGAGAGAGCGGTGTTGGGGTTGACGGCGGAGTCGCCTTCTTCGATATGCTGGACGATGCCGTTTTTGTCGATGACGATGTTGGCGCGCTGCGCCCATTCGAAGGACTGATTTTGCATGTCGTAGCCTTTGAGGATGCCGTAGGCCGACAACATCTTTTTGTTCATGTCGCTGAGCAATGGAAATTTGATGTTGATCTGCTTCGCGAAAGCGGCGTTGGCTGCGGGAGAATCCATGCTGACGCCGAAGACTTCCGTATCCGATGTGTCGATTTTTCCTGCGTCGATTCCAGACTGGACCGCCTGGAGTTGTTTGGTTCAACCACCGGTGAAAGCAAGCACGTAAACGGCGAGCAGAACATTTTTCTTGCCGCGAAAATCGCTCAGCTTGACAGTTTTCCATTGATCGCTGAGTAGGGTGAAGTCGGGAGCGGTGTCGCCGACTTTGAGGGAAACTTTGGCGACCTTGTCGGGAGCGGCCTGCTCGGACTTTTGAGCCGAGGGAATGCTTACGGCGGAAAACGGTAAGACGGTGACCAGTAGTGCGGCACAAACGGCGCGTTTCATGTGGATGCTCCTTGCGCGGAGAATGGTGAGTGTGAGTGCTAGTGTCGCAAGCAATGTAATCCGAAATAGCGGTTGCGGAAAGCGAAAAGATGTTAACTTTTGTGCTTGGCGCTGCAGGCGATGAAAGCATGAAAAGTGCGAGGATTGGTGCGTTTGCTGTGGTGCTGGCGGTCGCGGCCGGCGTTGGCCCGACGGCGATTACGCCCAACGCCGCGCAGAACGCGGAGAAAACGTCTTCCCGGGTGGGCGGTAGTTTGAGCAGGCATTATGACGAAGGCGAAGAGTTGACCTACCACATGACAGGTTCCAATCAGACGTGGCATTACAAGATTGACGCGAATGGTGTGGTGAAAAGAGGTGCCGACGGAAAGTTTTATGAGGAGTACGCGTGGAGCGGAATGATTTCTGACGGCGCGGCCCATTCCCTGCCCGAAGCGAGCCAGAAGTTTTGCCAGAAGCTATCGCTGGAACCGGACGATTCGCTGTCGGTTCCGGATTTCAGCCATGTGGACCCGAAAATAATCGGACCGATCACGGATCTTCTGACGATTTACAGTGACTTGTGGCTGGCCAACAAGATGGGAATTTTTTCCAAGGCGGGCGATCATTTTTATTTCAAGAGTGGCACGCCAAATTCGTGGGCGGACTGAAATTACCTGTTACTGGGGCAAGACTCAATTGATTTTGATTTGACGCTGACGAAAAGTTGATCAAACCAGTCAGACGGCTACGCTGGTGGTTCGTCACGTGCCGCCGCAGAATCCGGAAATAAAGAACCCAGCGGATTGGATGCGCGCTCCCGTGGCGGACACGCCGAATAATTGAGTGGAAGTAGAAAAGCACCGAGAAAAAAAGACTGTGGCGGAGGTAGGAAAGAGACGTTCGAAGTGGAGATCAACGTCAGCTTGAAGAACGGGAAAATAATTTCGGCGACGATTGATAATCCGGTGCAAGTGCTTTCGCGCGATTGCGAGGATGCTGAGTTATCACGCTGCGGTCCGCCAGAGCGATTCCAGGTCCTACCGAGGATTGACGTCAAGTAATTGTGTGATTCAAACACAGCTAAGTCACTGCTATCTCGTTAACTGCAAAGTAATAATACTTGGTGTATACTCCGCCGGAACGAGGGGCCCAGAAGGGCTTCGACTGGAGGTAGGTCATGGTGCACAAAATTCTGGCGATCGCGGCACTCACGCTTTTTGGGATGGCCGCACTGGCACAACAAGGCGGAAAGCAAATTTCAAATGCAGACATTGTAAAAATGCTGAAAGCCGGAGTGGTGCAAAACACAGTCAAGTGGGTAATTGACAACAGTACGGGAAAACTGGACGCCACACCTGCGGCCTTGCAGAAATTGAAAGCG
>Ga0099829_10001834_pt1 | contig 11976 bp, 8 predicted proteins | sample CZO8metaG_3_FD_79336 | JGI IMG/M metagenome (GOLD analysis project Ga0099829, IMG submission 79336) | Vadose zone soil microbial communities from the Eel River Critical Zone Observatory, Northern California, USA - CZOApr15con2H2.8 metaG | ecosystem: Environmental > Terrestrial > Soil > Vadose...
CAAAGAGGCAGGAGCGCCTTATAAGCCTGCAGGTAATCGTGCCGCAGTTCCGCCATCGGCCAATACGCCGGCCGCGCATCCAGAGAACAACGCCGCTCGCCCTGACCGAGCGGAATCGAACCGCCCGCCGACAGCTCAGCCGAACAATCAACCGGACCGTCAGCCAGCAGCGCAGCCGAATAACCGTCCGGAATCGATCCGTCCGGCGACACCACAGCCGAACAATCGGCCTGATCCCAACCGGAATGAGCCGGTTCAGCGGTCGCAAACTCCTCCGCCGATCGAGCGTTCGCAGCCCCAGCGCACTCCTCCTCCTGCGGAAATGCGGCCTGCAGCGCCGGAACCACAACGCCCGCAGCCCGCGGCGCAGACGCCGGGAGAGAAGAAGCCTCAGGACGAACAGCCAAAGCGGGATGAGAAGCCTCCGCAGTAACGGCAGGTTTTTCGGACTGAGATTCAATACTCTGGGCATCCTGAGTTTTCAGGGGTGCCCTTTTTTCTTCCTAAGGAGACACTGCGTACCTGGCTTGTGACACGGCAGATGACCCGTCAAATTAAGCCCAATTTGTGCAACCAGGTCCGGAGCACCTACGAGTAGCCTTGGTGCCGAATCCCAACACACAGGCAGCAATGAATGTGAAGAAGCACGCCGAGCAGCGAACTGTGGACTTGCAGTCCCCCTAGTGAATAAAGCCCAATTCTCTGAACCGGTTCACGAAGAGCCCCTTTCTCGGCCGAAATCACTGACGTCTTCATGCTTTGCGTTATTGAGCAGCGCAAACACTGTGGCACCGTGTGCATTATTGCTCAGACCTTTTGAGCCCCGGCTTGCTAGGGTCAAATTGACCTCTCGCCGGGGTGAATACCAGGAGTGTGTGACTATACGAAGCTGCCGAAAGCAGCGCAGAGGCAACAGAAACGTGTGTCACGCCATTTGCACGGGAAACCACTCAGTATTGCCTGGAAAAGTCCGGCAAGCATGCCGAAGCAAATCACATCCGGCTGTTACAGGATTGCGCTGAGATCCGTCTCACTGCGGCCAATTTCATGCTTCGAGGCTCCGACTTACACCCCGATACGTGTGGGGTTTGCGCTGAAGCCTGCGATCGGTGTGCCCGCAGTTGTGAACAAGTCGGAGGGAGCGACGACATGCAGATGAAGGAGTGCGCAGGAACCTGCCGACGGTGCGCTCAGAGCTGCCGTGAAATGTCCAAGCGAGGACATAAAGCAGCATAACTGTTGCTGGGTAATGCCAAGCTGCGAAGATGGAGCGCGAAGGCTGGTGGCCGCTTGGTTGTTCTTCTAGTTGCGTGAGACTTGCAGTTCGGCCATCACGCCGAGGCTGGACGGCTCAGACTGGATAACACTCGAGGTTCAAGTACTCAGGTCCCGCTAACTGTCATGGCAGAGGCCGCGGATTCCAGTCCGGTCCTCCCGTCATGACTGTGGCCTCCGGCGCGGCACATTGCGCGATTAATGAGCCACTCCTTTTCGGTAGTTTCTGACGCGACCGGGGACACATGGGTGCTCTGCGGACAGCTCTAAGTCGGCAAGATCCAGCCTGAGGGGCGAGAGTTCAAAAAGCTGCCTTCGGAGTGCCCACGGTCAGTGCCACGAGCTGCGACAGGTTGCTCTTGTATTTTCTGGTTACGTGGAAATCTCTTCCCATGACGGTACGCAGCAGATAATCGCCTGACGGCAAAGGCTGCACTTCTTTAATCACGGTCATATTGACGACCACTGAGCGATGAACTCTGATAAAACCGAACGGTTTGAGTTTGTCCTCTATGTCACTCATCATCCCGCGCAGCATGTGAGCGCCGCCGTTGGCCAGGTGCAAAACAAAATAGTTTCCTTCCGCGAGCACAACGTTGATCGAGGCGGGGTCCAGGAAAACTACTCGGCCCTTACTTTTGACGGCAATGCGCCGCGAGGATTCCTGCTGACGCAAATGCTGAAGCAAGGCAGGCAGCTGCTCAAGCATGGATGATGCGCTTTCGCCTTGCCATCGTTGTTGCGCGTGCTCGATGGCGGCGAGCACCCGCTGCTTCTCAAAAGGTTTTAGAACATAGTCGGCGGCATGCTGCTCGAACGCCCTCACGGCGAATTCGTCGAAAGCGGTGACGAAGACGATCACAGGAGGTTTGGCAGCAGTCTTCTGAATTTCGGCAAGGAAAGCGAATCCATCCATTTGGGGCATATGAATGTCCAAGAGGATGATTTCTGCCGGTCTTTCCTTGAGGAGCTCCAGCGCCTGCATTGCGTCGCAAGCTTCGCGAATCGCATGAACGCGGGGATGGCCGGTCAAAACATTTCGCAACGCCTCGCGGGCGAGCGGTTCATCATCAACGATGAGAACATTCACCGGGTGACCGCCTCCCGGGCGGTGATCAGCGGCAGCACAATTCGCGTGCTGGCAACGCCCTCACGCACCGTAAACTCGAGTGTCGCCTCATGTTCAAACAAGTTCTGCAGTCGCGCACGCGTGTTTCTGAGACCCAGTCCGTCTGCCTTGTGGGGCCCAGCGGTGGTGCTGTTCAAGACTTCGAGGAGCACTGACTTGAGCTCGATGCGGCAAGCGATATTCACCCAGCCGCCAACCCGGCTGGCAGCAACGCCATGCATAATAGCGTTTTCAACAATCGGCTGAAGAATCATGTAGGGGACCAGCGCCTCATTTGCAGTATCCTGCACGTCGAATGTCACCTGAAGCCGCGAGCCAAGGCGCATCCGTTCCAGTGCTACATATGAGCTGATAAATTCCAATTCCTGTTTGAGCTGGACCAAGTCCTGTGACTGGGAAGAAATAGCCGCCCTGAGCAAGTCGGCGAGATGTAGAAGCATGGTCTTGGCCGTTTCTACGTCTCTCTCCATCAACGTGTTGATTCCGTGCAGTGTATTAAAGATGAAATGCGGGTGCAGTTGCATTTGCAGCAATTGCAGTTGCAGCTCCGCCACCTCGCGCTGCAAATTGCTTTGCTTCAAGGTTTGCAATTGAGATTGCCTGTGAAAGACCCAGGCATGAGCGGCTATGACCATGATGAGAAAAAGGACGACCTGGTCAGCGAATCCTCCCACAGCAAAGGCGACGAGCGAATCTAGCGAGCGTGGCAGCCAGCGCTTGTTGATGTAGTCCCAACCAGGAAAGAGCAGCCAGCGAAGTCCGATGAAGGCCAGCAGGAAACCGCATGCGAGAGCGATGTAGCGCAGCACGCTGGTCCAAAAGCGTGTTTTTGTGAACGGCCATTTCAGCACAGCGAAGTAGAGAAGCGGGGCGAGCAATGCCGTTGTGGCGCCGCGGACGGCAGGTAGCACGAGGGAGTCAAGAAAAGCCGCGTGGGGGTTGATGCTTCTGGCAACAACATACATTTGAATGGCCATGAGGAGAGCGAACGCGCCCCACCCAGCGAACGCGTAAGAGTAAGCCCGCAACACATCCCGGGCGCCGATCTTGGATTTCTTGGGCAAAGAGGTTCGGCCGGCCAGCACCTTTTCCATATTCTAGATTGGCTTGGAGCCAACCTTGCCATCAAAGTAGCGAGGAATGCGCACGGTATGTGGTTTCGTCCCATAGTTCCGTGCATTCGTCACATTCATAAACGCCTGATATCAAGGAAGGCCCGGCAATCAACATGGAGGGAACCCTTCAGGCGGCCGTGGTGGTTCCGCAGACGAGGCAACGAGCAAATACGCTTAACCACCGCATCGAGGGAGATTCTAGTTGGGATTGGGGTCAAGTAGTCACTCGAGTCCCAAAAAATCTTGCTGAAATAGCAAAAATGTGACTGAAATGATGATTTAGATGACAAAGGAACATTCGGGAGGGGTAACAGTGACCCAAACGCCATTTGCCGCTTCTGTCAGCCGATGTAGCCGGCGTTAATGTATATGGAGCTAATTGAACACATTAACGCTAAGGGTAGTCGCATCGGCGACATCAGGCCATCTGCGATTACGATTGGCTACGGCGCGCGTCCAACTGGCACTAACTGCTCGGGAGACGGCGCGATCTTCCGAGAGCTCCATCAGGCGGGTTTGATTTGATCGAAGCAAAACAAATTGAGAGGCCTAAAATGCAGGATTCAAGCGGCCAGCCAAGGCGGTATCGGTTCGGGTCGTTCGATCTTGAGCTGACTGAAGGCGAGCTGCGGCGCCAGGGAACTCGAGTCAAACTCAACGAAAAGCCTTTCAGACTTCTTTGTGTACTGCTGGAACGGGCGGGACACCTGGTTACACGTGAGGACTTGCGACAGAGGCTGTGGAGCGCGGACACCTATGTGGATTTCGATGCCAACCTTAATACTGCCCTGAGCACTCTGCGCCACACGCTGGGCGATTCGTCGGATAGCCCACTCTTTATCGAGACCGTTCCGAGGCAGGGATATCGCTTTATCGCTCCGGTTACGGTGATTGAGGAGAGAGGCGAGGACAGCGAGGTCGAATCGAAAACGCAAGATGCCGGAAGGATCACGCTACCCATTGAAGGTGAGGGTCGAAGATTTCGACTCGCCAAAATGCGTCTAGCGGTGGCGGCGTTCTTTGTGGTTGCAGCGGCATTGAGCTGGGTTGCGTTTAGGTACTGGCTGGGAAGTCCTGAACCTAGCAAGCTGATGATCCTGGTGACTCCATTCGAAAATCTGAGCGGAGATCCCGGCCAGGAGTACATGAGTGACGGTCTTACCGACGAAATGATCACGCGGCTGGGACAGATTTCACCTTCTCGCTTAAGCGTCATCGCCCGCAGTACAGCGATGCAATACAAGCACACTGAAAGATCTTTGGACCAGATTGCGCGAGAATGTCGGCCGGACTACATCCTCGAAGGCAGCCTGCGACGGCAAGGGGACCGGGTCCGCATTACCGCACAGTTGTTCAAGGCTGGCGAACAGGGGAGCTTGTGGACGCAAGCTTATGACCAGGACGCGAAAGACGTACTGATCATTCAGCAGGATGTCGCGGATCGAATTGCACGCTCGCTTTCGCTTGAAGTTCTGCCGGCGGTGGCGCGAACCTCCGCCGCGACGGGCACTCGCGACGCCGACGCTTATGACGCCTACCTAAAAGGATTGTTTGAGCTCAATAAGAGAGCACAGCCAGATCTGCGGCGCAGTATTGCCTACTTCCAGGCGGCTGCGGCCAAGGACCCGAATTTTGCATCGGCATATGCCGCGCTGGCCGCTTCCTACAACGTGGGCGCAGGCTGGAATTTCTTTAGCCCGGCGGACTCTTACCCCATCGCCAAAGCGGCAGCGCAAAAGGCACTGAGCCTGGACGACAATCTGCCCGATGCCCACGCCGCTTATGCCGAGGTGTTGAATGACTACGATTGGGATTGGAGCGGGGCGGAGCGGGAATATAGGCGGGCGCTTGATTTGAACCCAAGCTCGGCGTCAGGGCATAAGGCCTATGCCGAATATCTGACTCATGCTGGTCGTTATACGGAAGCGTTGGCGGAAATCCGGCGAGCCCAATCTCTGGATCCCGGATCGCTGGTGATGAGCGCACTGGTTTGCTATGTGTACTATCACGCGCGGGAATATGGCCAAGCCATCAGCCAATGTGACAAAGTGCTTGAACTGGATTCTGGCTTTGTTCCAGCGCATTATTGGCGTGGTGCGTCTTACGTTTTCTCCCTGCGGTATGACGAGGCGATCGCGGACTTCCGCACAGCTTCGGACTCGTCCGAAAACCCAAGCTATTTTCAGACCTGGGCAGCTCTTGCTTATGCACTGGAAGGCAAGAAGGCGGAGGCAAGGACAGCCTTGGAGCGATTACAGTTGTACGCGAAACGGCAGTACGTGTCACCCTATGGCCTGGCCAGCGTTCACTTGGCCCTCGGGGACCGTGAAATGGCGCTTACGTTACTCGAAGACGCCTGCCAGCAACGCGCTGCTGATACTGTATTCCTTGCGACGGCGCAGGAATTTGATTCTCTTCATAACGAACTGCGATTTCGGCGGATGATCAGCTTGATCGAGTTTCCCAGGTCAGCTGCGCCGTATGCCGAGGCTCAGAACTTTCGTGTCAAGTGAGCGCGAGATTTCCACGGTAACCCCGCTCCAGAGTGAAAGCGATAGTCCCTCCAAATTATGGAAGTGGATAAGCACAACAATCCATTAAACAGAAGATGACCATCTGCAAGCAGCTCGTTTGATACTTATCAACGGTTTGATGTCAATTTACCTGCCTTCGCAATCCGCTGTTTTTCATCGACAGAACTGATTCAGAAACATTTTAGCTGGCTTCGCAGCCAACATCTTAGTTGAGTGGCTGAGTGTGTGCTCCCTTCGAAGCAGGCCCGAAAACGGCTGTACGGGCTGTGTCGGTGAATACGAACTGCATCTTCGGAGGGAACAATGAATTCATGTGGCTTTAAGAAAACTGCATCCACTGTCGCCCTGATTATGTGCCTGGGTCTGAGCGCCTTCGCCCAACGAACAACTGGCACTCTTCGGGGCCAAGTCTTAGATCCTCAGGGAGCGGTAGTTGTGAATGCAAGTGTGACTGTGGTGAATGAGGATACCGGCGTTTCCCAAGTTGTCGTGACAAGCTCCGCCGGAACGTGGAATCTGCCTGCGATCTTGCCAGGGATGTACACGGTCAAGGTGGAAGCTGCAGGGTTCAGGAAATTCTCCAGCAAAGGTGTAGCGGTACTTGTGGATCAGGACAACGTAGCAGATGTACATCTGTCGCTTGGCAACGCCTCGGAAGTTGTGGAAGTAACAGCGGCCGCGGCGCAGATCGAAACCACATCTTCTTCTCTCAATAACAACTTCGACTCGAACCAAATAGCAAATGTGCCTGTGGTTGGAGGAACACTGTATAGCGTCTTGAACCTTTCGATTCTGGCTCCTAACACGACCGCGCAACCGGGGGGAGCCCAAGGTGTGGGAGGGTCAATAGGAGGTACTCGTCCGCGTGACAACAATTTCACTGTTGATGGTGTTGACGACAACAATCTTGGCGTTACCGGCCCGAACTCAACCGTTATTTTCGATGCTGTTCAAGAGTTCGCGCTTCAGACCAACCAATTCAGCGCTGAATATGGCCATTCGGCTGGAGGCCAATTTAACCTGGTGACGAAGAGTGGCACCAATGGTTATCACGGTTCGGGCGAGTGGTATGCGCAGAACCGCAACCTCAATTCTCTCGACAACTTGACGAAGGCCGCAATTTTAAGCAACACGCCCGGGGTTCCGCGCCAGCCGCCTTATGACAATGAGCGTGGCGGGGGCACGTTCGGTGGTCCCATTATCAAAAACAAGTTGTTCTTCTTTGGTGCTTACGAATATACGGACCTGCATGGCGCAGGGTCACCAACCAATTTGACGGCGCCCACCGCTGCCGGTTTATCCGCATTGCAAGGCATGGCTGTGGACTCGGCGGTTACAGACATTCTGGCGAATTTCCCTGTAGCCCCTGCGGCGACAAACTCGGTCACGGTTAACGGGCAGGCAATTCCGGTGGGTCCGCTGACCATTATCAGCCCTATCCTGAACCGAGAGCATGATATCCAAGCTAACCTTGACTACCACTGGGGAAAGCACCAGATTGGCAGCCGCTTCTTACTGAACCAATCTACGCAGATATTCCCCGCGAACGACACGCAGGCCATTTTCAATCAAGATTTGTTGTTCCGCAATCGCAAGATAGCGCTGACTGATGCCTGGACTCTCAGTAACACCGCCGTCAATGACCTGAGGTTGCAGTACGCATACTTCTCAGAGTTCTTTGCAAATCACTGTCCCACGTGTCCGCACCAGGACGTTACGATACTTGACTTAGGTAACACGACGATTGGGCCGACCGATCCTCAATGGCAGAAACAATCTACTTACCAGATCTCAGACAACCTTACTTGGGTTCACGGAAAGCACACGTTTAAGTTTGGAGGACAGTACAACCACTTCATCTATCCTCAGTTTTTTCTGCCTCGAAGCAATGGAGATAACTGGTATAAGTCCACTCAAGAATTCATAAACGATCAACTCCCTAGCCAACCTGGCAGGACTCTGCGGGGAGCGGGATCCGGCTCCTTCCTTGGCACTCAAAGCCTGATCGCAGGTTTCATCCAAGACGATGTCAAGGTGACTCCTCGACTGACCTTGAACTTGGGAGCGCGCTACGAGTTCTGGACGAATCCTGTGAGCGACAAACTCCAGGCATTGAACGCGATATCGAACGTTCCCAATGTAATTACCTTTGGGGTACCAAAGACGGACAGAAACAACATAGGACCCAGGATCGGGTTCGCATATGATCCGACCGGCAGCGGTAGGACTGCGATTCGAGGCGGGTTTGGAATTTCCTATGACGTGAAGTTCCAGAATTTTTCTTCGATAACTCTTCCTCCTCAAGTTTCCAGCGAAATGGATCCGGGTACTGCGTGCCTGATAGCCAATCCGCCGGCCTGGTGCTCGGCGACTCCAGTCGGAAATGGATTCCTGGCCGCTGGGGGCTTACCAGCAGTTTTAACACCCCCCACCACTCAAGCAGCGGCGCGGGGTTTGACGACCGCCTACATTGACGATACCGTCATGCCCAAGATCTTAACTTGGAGCTTGGGAGTGCAGCACGAGGTAGCGAGAAATTCCGCGATTGAGGTTCGCTACTTGGGTACGCGGGGATTGTTGCTGCCGGTACAGTACCGTCGCAATTTCACCAGTTACTTCGACGCGGGAGGGACTGGGCTGCCCACTTTCTTGTCGGCGGGTTCGGTCCCGGCGACTTGGACCGGAGCCACGCCCACCGACGTCAATTACTACACTTATATCTTCAACTATCTCAACTGCGGTACGACCACTCCGGTAACACCCATATCCGGGTTTTCATCGCCCACACCCGACATTTACCAACAATATGGGTTTTGCGGAAACGTTACATCTGATCCTTCGAAAGGCAGCAGCATCTATCACGCGGGTTCGATCAACTTCACCCACCGTGCCGGTCATGGTGTAACGTTCAACGCGAACTACACCTACTCCCACACGATTTCAGATTCGGACAATGAGTTTCACACTAGCGCGCTGAATCCGCGGCGCGCACAGGATACCAATCAGCTGGGCCAGGATCGGTCCAATTCAGACTTAGACGTAACCCACAAATTCGCTCTTTCGTTGACCTACGACTTGCCAAAGACTCACTTTGGAAACGGATTTGCCAAAGCACTGTTCGACGGCTACGGCTTAGGAACGTCGGTGCTGGCGCAGTCTGGGCAGCCGGTGACTATCCAGTCCGGTATCGACTCTAATGGTAACTTCGACAGCGCGGGGGATCGCGCGATTCTGAATGCTGCCGGAACGGGCAACGTGCCGGGAGAGCCGGGACAGGGAGACGTCTTCCCAGTATGCGAGGGACCTGGGGGAGCGACTTACATAGGCGCTACTTCTTTCCTTGCTGCACCTCTCAATGGATGTAACGCTAATAGCTCGGCGCCTTTTGGGTTTGATCCGGCCATCGGTTACACGCCCGTCAATTCCAACGACAAGTACGTGATCGCAGGTGCTGCGGCAGTGCCTAACATCGGCCGCAACAGCTTCCGGTCTCCGGGATTTTGGACTTGGAACCTGGCTGCTCACAAGGACATATACTTCAGCGAAGCAAAGTATCTACAGTTATCAGCGAGTGTGTTCAACGTTCTGAATCACCCGAACTACGCCCTCAGTAATGGGAACGTGTTCAATGCCGGAGGGATAACTACCGCTCTGGCTACGCCGGACTACGTCTTGCCGTTCACGACACAACCGAACTTCCTCGATGCGAAGCAATTCGGAGGCGGAATTCGGAGCATGATTCTGGGAGCAAAGTTCATTTTCTGACTTCGGTGATGCAAGACGCCCGGTTACCTGCCGAGCTTCTTGCTAGCCGCGGCGTCCCAGCCGGGCGATGGAATTCGGGCTGGGGCTGCTCTTCTGATCTGACCGTTGCGCGGCTGGATTCTCCCCTGCCGCGCAACAAAACTTCCACTCCCCCTTTTGAGATACGACATGCGCAAACACATCTTCATTTCGATTACCTTCTTCGTTCTTGCGTTCTGCTGGAGCGTGCAGGCCGACAACAAATCGCCGTCCGCCGCATTCAAGAAACTGCAGGCACTCGCCGGCGATTGGGAAGGCAAGGACGACGGCGGCATGGCAGCGAAAACCAGTTTCAAGCTGGTCGTCGCCAATACGACCGTAATGGAAACTCTAGCGGCGCATGGCATGGAAGAGATGCTCACTCTGTACACCGTTGACCGGGATGGTGTCGCGCTCGTTCACTACTGCCCCACAAACAATCAGCCACGGATGAGAGCGGCCCCGAAATCAGAAAACGTGAACGAATTGGATTTTCAATTTACCGGCGCGGGTAATCTGCCGGAGCTTTCACGGGGGCATGAGCAGCGACTTGTCATGCGGTTCGAAGATGCGGATCACATCACGGAGGAGTGGACTTGGCGGAGGAACGGAAAAGACGCGGTGACGGTCTATCACTTTGCACGCATCTCCCACTAGGCGATGCATTCATGTTTCGCCCAGGTGAATCAGGCAAAACGCAATTTCATTCTCAATTTGGTTGATTTTAGAAACATTTCACCGCCGACAAAGATTCTCAAGTGATACAGATATTAGAAGACTCGTCTGGACACAAAGTTCGCGGCGAATGTAGGGTGCGTTTCCATGATGGGGCGAGCGTATCGAAGATTGGTTCCGCCCGTTTTGGTAAAGGACAGCAGCGGGGCGCTGGTTACAGGTTCTGAAGTGACAACGCAATCAGAAAACAAACCCGCGTAGCGCACAAACCAAAACAATGCTGCGGGAAGCTACAGCGTGGTGGAGCTCCCGGTTGGTACCTATCCGGGGTTCGAAGGGTTCAACATCTTCAACCATCCTTTCCTGAATCGCGGCACGGATGCCTCAGGCGTCGGGAACCTGATTGAGAACGCAGTTTGGGATGATCACGGCCACGCAGACGCAGCCAGACGGCACGACTTTCGCCCGTCAAATGCTGGGGCGGTGAAACTGAGTTTCCAGAACTTGGGGAGTGGAGGAGCTAGGGTGCAAGTCATCGAACAACCCGCGAAACAAACGGACCTGGCAGTTATTGGAAGGGTTGCGGAGCATGAGTTGCGTGAGCTGCTGCGGCATCGTGCTCAGGTCAATCGGCGGATCGTGGTGTTGCGAAAGACGATTCGGGCGGTGCTGGGTGATGAGGCCACGCGGGATTCGCGCACGCCGGCAGTGATACGGCTTACGCCACGGAAGCGAGAGGGCATCACCCATACTTGCCGGCTGGTTCTCACCCAAGCGAGCTTGCCGATGACCGTCCGTGAACTCGCTGAGGCGATTCGAACTTCACATCCCTCGGCGGCGGCCAGTCAGCGGGACTTGCTGGCTTCGATCAGTGCGGTGCTAAGATATCTTCTCGAATCCGGCGAGGCGAACAACACCTTCAACGACGACGGAAACAGGACATGGTTTGCGGTGAAGCCGCCCCGCGAAAATGATCTTTCGACTTGAATGACCGAACCGGCTCTGGCGGTTTAAGAGACACCGTGAATGGCCCTCCAAAGAATCGTGAACTTAACGATCGTGTCTGGGACGGCATCATGCAGTTTATGGTTATCACGTCTCTGGCTGGGTTGATCTACATCCTGCTACGTCATTAGAGGAGCGGTGTGGCGACTCAATCCGACCCGCCCCGCCGTGTTTTTCCCGTATTGCTGGGGGCCAGGCAAGCGACCGTATTGGAAGCACCGCGGTTTCTTCATGTGACGTGGCCCTCGCGGGTGCTTACGTGTTCTGATGACATGGGTCTGGCGGTAACCGGGGCGTGACATTCGCTCGGGCAATGACTGGCGTAACATCTCTATTGCACGCAATATAAAAGGCGCCCACTTTTGCGGTAGGTTGTGATTGTTGGGACCACCACTTACCGAAAAGGAGCGCCGTTATGAACCAAGACAAGTATATTGGCATGGACGTTCACCAAGCAACG
>Ga0099829_10001835_pt1 | contig 11972 bp, 9 predicted proteins | sample CZO8metaG_3_FD_79336 | JGI IMG/M metagenome (GOLD analysis project Ga0099829, IMG submission 79336) | Vadose zone soil microbial communities from the Eel River Critical Zone Observatory, Northern California, USA - CZOApr15con2H2.8 metaG | ecosystem: Environmental > Terrestrial > Soil > Vadose...
CATTCGCGCATCCCGTCGCAGTTTGGGTCCGATGACTTCTCTGGCCCAGCGGACAAGTCCTATGTGACTGGATGAAGTGGATCTTGAGACCCGTCACCACGGGCAAGAATGAGTGAGGACCCATTCAAAATCGGAAACCACTAGGAACACTAGAGTAACTGTGAGACCAGCGCCACGATGAAGCTGAACACCGAGACCATACAGACGCACTCCAGCAAACGATGGCTCGTTCTCGGCTCAGTCCTGACCTCCCGCGTCATCTACACAATCAACTGGTTCAACATCGCCCCGCTACTCGGAGCCACAGGTCTCATCGCTCTCGGACTGAACATTGATCTGCCATCCCAAGGGCTTCTCACGTCATCATTTCTACTCGGGGCGGGAATATTTCAGATTCCCGCAGGAATCGTCTCGGCAAGGTGGGGTCCCAAGAACACTTCTCAACTGGGAATGATGATTCTTTCAATCTCCGGAATAGGCGAGGGACTCTCCCCAAACTTCCCAGTACTCCTAGTGTCAAGATTTCTGCTAGGACTTGGAGCTGCCCTATTCTTCGCGCCGGCAATCGGCATCCTGACACCACTATTTCGCGCAGAAGAAGAAGGATTGGTCTTGGGCCTTTACAATAGCTGTTTCAACATCGGGGGCGCAATCGGACTGTTCGGCTGGGTCCTAGTCACAGACTTCCTTGGATGGAGAGGAGGCCTGGTGCTAGGCGGGCTAATTGGTGTAGTCTCGGTCCTGATAGGACAGGTTGTCATTCCGCGGGACAAGGTGATCCCACGCACTCACCGAAGATCGATGAGACCCGTTTTCAGGAATCGAAACATCTGGCTCATCGCATTCGGAGTTCTGGGTTTCTGGGGAGCGGTCTTCTCATCGTCCACATTCCTTGAAGCTTACACGAAAGATGTTTACGGAATCTCTCCGTACATATCGGGCCTGATGGCCTCAACGATCATGTTCGCAAGCATATTCGGCGGACCATCTGGAGGCTATTTGTCCGATCGTCTTAGAAGGCGAAAGATCTTCATTCTGGTTCCAGGATTGCTTGCGTCGCTGGGAATAATCCTGTTTGGAGTCTCTCAGCCAATCGAACTCTGGTTCCTGATACCGCTTGTCGGGTTCATGGATGCTATCGTCTTTTCGACAATGTATGCCAGCGCTAGCCAGTACCCAGAAGTGGGCCACGAGTATGCGCCTCTCGGAATAAGCATCATCAACTCTGTCCAGATACTTGGTAGCTTTCCAATCCCGATAATCTTCACATTTCTCGTAAACGCCTATGGGCAAAACTATACCCCTGGGTGGTTTTTCATGGGAGGCTTGGCCTTGGCGATGATGTTCTTGATCCTAGGAATTAGGGAGCCGTTCAAAGCAAGTTCGACCGCATCAAGATAGCTTGTAAAGCTCGTCTTGCGGCACCGCAACAAGATCCAGTTTCTTGCCTCCCTTCAAGAGGAAGCGCCCCTTGGCCCGGGGTCTGACTCGGCCAACCTCCGAGACTTTTACTCTCCGACTCCTCAGCGCTTTCATCACTCTCCCCACGCTGCTTGGTTTGACCGCTGCAAGCAGACACCCAGAACTCATCAGCTTCAACGGATCCAAACGTAGCTCGGAGCAAATCATCGAGGTTTCCGCCGCCACAGGAATCCGATCAGCCCAAACCTCTATTCCCAGACCTGAAGCTTCAGCCAATTCCCACAAACCGTTCAGAACGCCACCTTCAGTCGGGTCGTGTAAGGCGTGGAGCCCCGCGATCTTCGAGATGCGCATTGCCTCTTTGACTACGCTGATCTGTTGCGCGAAACTCTGAGCTCTCCGGACAGTTTCCAGTTGAATCCTCTTCAACCGTCCAGAGTATTCGGATGCGAGGATCGTGGTCCCCTCAATCCCTGCGGTCTTCGTCATCAGTATCCAGTCACCGATGCGCATGTTAGCTGAACTGAGGACCCTGCCTCCAATCTCACCGATCATGAATCCCGCAATGAGAGGCCTGTCCAGACCACGTGTCACCTCAGTGTGTCCGCCAGCAACTGTGATTCCGAGACTTCGCGACGCTTGGTCTATTCCGCTCATTATTCCTGCAAGAGCCTTCTCACTCGTGCGTGGTGGCAGAAGCAACGTGCACACGTACCATACTGGCTTGGCGCCAGTCGCGGCGATATCGTTGGCGTTGATGTGAACGGAATGCTCGCCGATGTGCTTGGTCGTCCCAGTGACTGGGTCAGCCGTCAAGACAGCGAACTTCTTCGCAAGCCTCACGACGGCCGTGTCTCTGCCAATTCCCGGTCCGAGAACAAGCCTAGGGTTCCGTTTGCCACCGTGGGAATATACTGCCCTCACCATAGAGTCGGGCGGAATCTTCCCAATTCGAAAAGAACCCGAAACAATCGCTCTTCGCATCAAGCATAGCCCGCGACGGTGGTCGGACTCTCTCATTGTTAGAGGTATTGGTCAGCCTGAGGACGAGGCGGTAATCTATTATTGCGCGGCGCGAAAGTCGTAAGCCGTGCAGCGTGAAGGATACGCTCTTCAAGAGTTCATCCAAGATGTCGACGGCATTGTTAGAGGATATCCTTCCGAGTCCGAAATCCTTCCGCATCTCAAACTAGTCCTAGAGAAACTCTTAAGCTCGTCCGCCTCTGTCCCAGCTACGGCCTTCACTCCCCGCAAGGATAAGTTCGCGATGAATCTTCTCCAGATGCCCGAGGACGAAGCCTACTCAATCATCGGAGGGGTCTGGCACCCTGGGCAAACTACCCCGATTCACGATCACCTCACTTGGGCTTTGATAGGAGTCTATGAAGGCGAAGAAAGAGAGGCGCTCTTCCGTAGAACAGACGACGGCTCCAGTCCGAAACTGGCTAAGATTCAACAGGTAAGCGAAGGAGTCCACAAGAAAGGACATGTGACAGTTCTCGGTCATACGGGTATACATCGTGTTGACAATATCTCTCTGAAGCCCACCTTGAGCGTTCATGTCTACGGCCGGGATATTGGGAATGCTGAGCGGCATAGCTACAATCCTGTTACGGGAGAAATTGGCAAGTTCGTCTCTGGATACTGTAACGTCCTCCGTGATACGGAGAGATTCTAGCCGGTCAAAAGACCCTAACCGCCATCAACCCAGCGCCGAGGCTCTTGTCCCGGGTCCTAGGCTGGCGTATGGTTTATCTCGGTATGAATTGGCCCCCTTTCCACTCGGAATTTGATCTAACATGTCGGAAATACCCATCATAATCCTGAAAGAAGGAACCCAGAGATCCAGAGGAAGAGACGCTCAAAGAAGCAACATCATGGCCGCCAAGGTCTTGGCCGAAACCGTCCGTTCAACCATCGGCCCCCGCGGAATGGACAAGATGATGGTCGGAAGCATAGGAGACATCGTCATAACAAATGACGGTGCAACCATCATGAAGGAAATGGATGTTCAGAATCCCGCAGCCAAGATGCTCGTCGAGGTCGCAAAGACCCAGGACAGCGAAGTAGGAGACGGAACCACAACAGCGGTCGTACTCGCCGGCGAGTTACTAGCCGGGGCTGAAGGACTACTCGATCGAGATGTTCATCCCAACGTAATTATCGACGGCTACCGAGCCGCCGCAGAAAAGGCACAAGAAATCCTAGACGACCTCGGCGTCAACATCAAGCCCGACGATGATGAGGAATTGAAACGCATCGCCCTCACATCTCTGAACACGAAAGGAATCTTCGGCTCACAGGAGCATTTCGCGGACCTGGCTGTTGAGGCTGTGAAGGATGTGATGGAGAAGAGTGGGACCAAGATTACTGCGGACATCGACTTCATCAAGGTGATGAAGAAGCATGGCAAAAGTCTCTCGGACACCGAGCTCATCAGCGGTATCGTCATCGACAAGGAGATCGCCAATTCTCAAATGCCGAGAAGCGTCAGCAACGCCAAGATCGCCTTACTCAATGCGAAGCTGGAAATTGAGAAGACCGAGATGGACGCAAAGATCAACATAAACAGACCTGAAGAAATGGAACTCTTTCTACAGGAGGAAGAGAACCTGCTTAAGGAAATGGCCGACCAGGTCGTCCAGTCCGGCGCGAATGTTCTATTCACCGAAAAGGGAGCGGACGATGAAGCTCTCTCGATTCTGTCGAAGAAAGGAATCCTCACCGTGAAGAACGTCAGCAGCGGAGACATGGAGAAACTTGCAAAGGCGACCGGTGGATTAATCGTAGGAACTCTCAAGGACTTATCGAAAGCAAATCTTGGCCAAGCCAAGATCGTTGAGGAAGTGAAGATAGGCGACGACAAGCTCGTCTATGTTCGAGAAGCAAAGAATCCGAAAGCAGTAACTATCGTCATTCGGGGAGGATCAGAGCATGTGGTAGACGAAGCAGAAAGGTCGCTGCACGACGCGCTCTGCGTCGTCAGGAACGCCCTCGAAGACGGGAAGATAGTTGCGGGCGGCGGTGCCCCCGAAGCAGAACTCTCTAAACGACTGAAGGATTACGCCATAAAAGCGGGAGGGAGAGAACAGCTCGCTATAACCGCGTTTGCAGATGCGCTCGAGGCGATACCAGTGGCTATCGCCCAGAACGCAGGAATTGATCCCATCGACATCATGGTTGACCTCAGAGCCAAGCACAACACTCCGGCCAACAAATGGTTCGGAGTCAACGTCTACACTGGCAAGGCGGCTGACATGTGGAAACTAAACGTAGTCGAGCCCTTGCGAGTGAAGAAACAAGTTGTAAGGTCGGCCGTGGAAGCCGTAACAATGCTCCTCAGAGTTGACGACGTTATCGCGTCAAAGGGAGGCAGCTCAGGCGCTGGCGGTCCTCCTGGAGGAATGCCTCCTGGGATGGGTGGCGGTATGGGTGGCATGCCGCCTGGCATGATGGGCGGAATGTAGGCCGAGACGAAGCCAGACTAGAATTTCAGCCATTGCTGACCAGTCAGAATCCAAGGCGGGACTACGCACAGCGTAATCGAAAAGTCAGGTCTGCCCATCGCACGCACGGCAGTTCTTGAGAACGACCTCAGCAGGACTCAGCCATCGGTAACGAAGAGTGATGGTTCAGTACGCAGGAATCGGCAATTTGCAGCACCAAAAATAATCTAGAGGATAATTCATCCTACCAGTGATGTGGAATCTAATTTCCTAGGTTCTTGCGGAAGAACTCTGTTATCGCATTGTAGCAGTGGACTCTGTTCTTGAACCGAAGCACATCGTGACCTTCGTCCTCGTAGACCACATAGTCTACTCTCACGCCTCCCTCGCGGAGGTCTTTTACGAGCTGGGCTGATTCTGGTTCAGGAACCCTCGGATCGTGCTTTCCTTGAAGAATCATGAGAGGAGCGGATAGTTGGTTCATGTAGGTCTTCGGTGACCGTTCGACAAGGAAGTCCTTGTCCTTCACCGGATCACCGAGCGACAGTCGGAAGTATGTCTGCCAGGTCGGGGGGATACGCGATACCCAGGTGGGAAGATCGTAAGGACCGAACATGTCAACGGCTGCCTTCCATAACTCAGGATGTCTCGACGCTAGCGTCAAGGTCATGTATCCTCCATAAGACCTTCCCACAACACCTCGGTGCTTGGAATCGATCCTCGGGTCTTTCTCTAGGCGTTTGAGACCCTCGACGTGGTCAAGAACGTCTTTCCCGCCCCAGTCCTTGTCAACCCACTTCATGTAACGCATGCCGTACCCAGTGCTTCCCCTAACATTCGGAACAAAAACCGCGAACCCATTGAGGGTCAGATACTGGATGAGCGGCATCGAGAACCAGGTAAAATCTGGCCTCTCCTGTCCCTGAGGACCCCCATGGACATACTCAACCAGAGGTCTCGGACCCTTGTATCCGAGTTTGGAAGAAGGCAGGTAGAGCCGAGCAGAAACTCTTAATCCGTCAAACGAAGTGTAGCTAGCATCTTCGCCAGCGGAAAGATACTCATCAGGAATGCCCAGAACCTTCTCGCTGGAAAGACGCTCTGCCGCAACTTTCTCTCCTATCGGGATGTGATAGATCTGGGATGGACTGTTGGCTCTGGTGAACGAGAACACGTACTCGGCTTGCAGGGGTTTTTCGTTCTTGATCTGCCACTCAAGTCCCAGGACTACGCCGTCCGATAGAGGTTGGTTTCCGATGAGTACTCGTTCGACTTCGAAGGTTGGAGGCGTTCCACTGTGAAATCGTCCTTCATAGGCCCATGAAGCGCCATCGATATTGTATTCCAGGACAAACACGTCGCCCTTCACCCTTCTCACACCGGCCATTTCGCCCACGCCGGAGTGTCGCAATCCCTTGATCGGTACATCGATGGGTTTCGAAGGATCGTCCAGCGAGAGATAAGTGAGGCCGCCATTGTCATGAAAAATGGTCGATTCGAAAAATAGTCCCTTATTGTTATCGACAAAACTACACCAGCCTATGCCCGTCAGAGGAACCTGTTTTCCGTCTCGCTGGTCGAGAGGAACTCCATAGAGCAGCTTCCTCGTGGTCATTCCTTCCTGCCAATAGTACAAGACCACATCCCCGGCTGTGTATCCATCCGCCAGAATCACGGTAGAGTGGTCGGAACTCACACCGTTGCATGCGTTGCCATAGATGCTTGTGCCAAGAGATTTGACTTCGCCAGTCTCCAGATTTACCATGAGACATTCGATGTCCGGGGTCTTACGATTGTCTCGGAAGAAGTAGGCGATGTTTTTCTCTTTGTCGCAGTGGACGCATGCTATCTGCTCGTCACGATACTTGTTTCCGAAGAGTGGCTCAGGTATGCCTCCGCCAAGGGGGATCAGGTTTGGCTGATAATTCTCGTCCCCCAACTTGTCAATCATGACTAAGACCTTGCCAAGTTTGGGGAGAACATGGAAGTTGTCGCCAGGCATTATGTGAGGATTCACCAATGCTAGCCCGCCTGGGAGTAGAGGCTCGGGGATGCTTCCACTGCTGGCGATAGAATACAGACTAAGCGTGCCTGCTAAGTCAGATAGAAAATAGATCCGATCGCCCACGATCTGAGGTTCAAGCAGCAACCGGGCTGACAGGAGGGATTCGATAAGGAACTGAGTCTTACTAATAGTCGGCTTCTCAAGCATCTCAGTAACAGTCAAGAGTTAGACCAGAAAAAGGCGAGAAGGTCCCGCCTATCAATCTTTTCGATTCTGAAAGACTAATTCGCCCGGGAATGTTTAAAATGATGGGACCCGCTGGTTTTGGATAACGCTGGGTCCGTTTGAGCAAAGAACAGAAAAAACTGCCGGAAGTCAAGGTGTTCGGCAAATGGCTGTCGGCCGGAATAGAGGCCAACGACCCTGGACTCAAGCGCTACATATCTACAAGACCCATCCTTCTTCCTCACACCAGTGGCCGCCACGAACATGGACGGTTCCGCAAATCAACCATCAACATTGTCGAGCGTCTAATCGACGACATGATGAGGCCGGGCGTCGCAGGCGGGGCCAAAGCCCGAGCGAGTAGCATTGTCAAAAACGCCATGGACATCATCGCTATCAGGACCAAGAAGAACCCGATCGAGATACTTGTTAGAGCGATCGAGAACGCTGCCCCAGCTGAGGATGTAACCAGAATCGCCTACGGAGGCATCGTCTATCCAATTTCAGTCGACATCGCTCCCCAAAGGAGAGTAGACATTGCCCTGAGATACATTACGAACTTGTCGCGTCAGGCGTCTCACAACAACCCCAAGACGGTTGACGAATGCCTTGCCGACGAGCTGATCCTTGCCGCAGCACGCGACCCGAAGAGCGCGTCAGTCAAAAAGCGCGACGAAATAGAACGTATCGCTCTGGCTTCTCGCTAACCCACAGTTCTTAACGAAGTTTTCTTGTTCCTGTTCCGCCGGTAGTCTGCGGCTAACAAGACCCCTCCGCCAATGAATATTCCGAGAAGCATCGCCGCCAGATAGCCATTCACAAAATATTGCAGCCACGGTGCGTTGCTCGAGATCCAATCCTGCTGGTAGGCATTGGACCGATATTCGGCGGAGAGACCATACACGAACAAGACGATGAGTCCAAACTGGGCGAAGATCACGACGTACCCGCGTTTCAACGTCACACTTCCTCCCGAGAGGAGTAGCCCGGTCGAGGAAATCGTCTGTATAATAGCTTCATGACAATTTCAACGGCTGAACTTACGGCAGGGAGTCCCATCTTTATAGGCCGCCGGCCGAGCACGATTACATCTTGGCTACGGTAGAGAAAACTGTTCCTACCTCATCGTCTCTGAGTTCCGCCATCGAAAGAGCCGGAACTCTCCTCCAGAATGGTGCAATGGATCAGATAGAAGGATACCGCGCCCGCTTCGAGACCTTGGAAGGGATGTATGAGCGGATCTTCGCCAGCATCATAAAGTCAGACTTTGATCCGAAATCCGCTCATGAGACCGCGAAGAAGTTTTTCGGAACCGACAAGGTCTCGTTCGCAGCTGTTGACGGAACTGAGTATGCTCGTCCTCTCTTCGACCTCGTCGTCTTTTTCGGAGGCTCCTACGCGGCCCGCGGTACGATAAAGTACGCCGACAACGGGCCACCAACAGTCGAGTACGAGGACCACTTTCTCAAAAGCGGCAGAGCACTATCCAGCTGCGTACCGGTCTACGTAAATGAGGTTCCTGAGATAGATCAGAGCTTCATACAGCCCGGGGAGGTCTCCGAAATCTCCCTTACAAGACCGCTCACTGACGAGGCTATTGCAAACAATTCAACTGTCGCTAACTGGATCATGACCTTCTCTGAATTCTACTTGGCCTATAGACTGGCACGCGAAGAGAATGGACCAAGAATCCTCCTGCTCGACAGAAGCCTCGCGACCATGCTTGCTAGCCTAATCTACGACACTTCGAGGAGAAAACTTTGGACGACCAACGGAGCCCTCTTCGGACTCGACGTTGAAGGCATCCCGCTAGATGTCAATGACCTCGCATACGCTCGACACCACCTTGACAATCCTCTACTTGACTTACCGCCCGCACGAGGCGACTATCTCAGATATCGATGTCTTCTTCAGATTGAAAAGAGCGGTCCGCTGACCCTCGCAGCTCTCTGCCCGAAACTTGGAATCAAAGAGGATGACAGACAGAAACGCGTCGAACGCTTCCTCCAGAAATCTGTCAAAGAAGGATTCCTCGAAGAAACTGTCGGAACCTTCTCGTTAAGAGATCGTTATCGGAAGACGTGGCCCCGGATCCGCAAACTCGTAGAGACCCTCGGTCACAGGATGTTCGAGGAGCAACCAAAACAGAATCCACTGCGCGTAATGAAGAAGGGCGACCTACATTGGCTCACGACCCAAGATCTAGCGTTTCTCACACTCTTCACGCTGAACCTCCTAGTCGAGGAGTGTTGGAAGAAACGGATACTCCTGCTAGGATTGACAAAGGACACTGCTGCCCGAGATTTCAAGAATCATGTGCTACCGGTTATGGTATCCAACGACCTTTGGAAGGCGGATCTGAGTCAGGAACAACTGTCACGGATACCGAACACTGATCGGATGCTTCTTCAAACGCTCAGCGTATTCAATCATGAGTCTATCCCCGTTCCTTGGTCGTTGATAGAATACGATTCTGCGTTCTTGATGATCGTGCCTGATTTTCAGAAACGGAAGGGCTATGTTGGAGGAGCGATTCGAAACAAGATTACGCCCGAGCGTTTGTTTCTGAAGAGCTACATCCAGCTCTCCCAGACCGCCTATGACCCTCAGCTTAGAAGCAACGTTCTCCTTCTCGACCGGCTGGCATATCCCGAGTTCGACTTGCAACCTGAATCTCGAATCGGCTTTGATCACTCCTACGGTAGCGCTGACGAACCTGTCAGACCGATTATCTTTCAGACAAACAAAATGGTGAACCCAATTCAGGAGCTTGTCATCTTGACTCTATCATCGATGACCAGCAATAGCATCCCCGAACTATTCGGCCACAACAAACCATTGTTCATCGCGGACAGGGTAGCCAAGTGGCACAACGAAGAGATGCGTAAAATCATCGACACCACTGGCAAATGGCTTATGAACAGTCCCAAACTACGGCACTTCGTATTCTACATGAGCACGTTCCGAGAGCGGAGGAGCGAGATCGAGAGTGCTCGAAGAGAAAGCTTCTAGATACTTCACCGACTTTGACGGGCGATTCAAAGCCCGTCTCGCCGCCGTAACGCCCGTCTTCATGCCTGCGGCGACCCACGAGCTAACGGGGATCTCCTCAAGGTACGAGTGTCGGATCAAGGTCGAATATCACAAGGACATCATGGGTCTCATCGAGGAAGGAGTACTTGTAGCCGTTAGGAACTTCAAGTCAAACCCGAACGATCGACGATATTCACTGATGGTCATTTCCCGGGTCTGGCCGGAGCACTATGGGCTCAAGGGTCTCTCGGAACACAGCTACTATCCGATGCAGTTCGAGATCATACAGCAATCCGTGAAGGACTGGGACACAAGCGACAAGTCTACGATGATGGTTCAGATCAGTGCTCTGCCAATCAACTATGATCTTCTTCTCAAGGGAGATAGCGAGCCCAAGTACGAGAAGGGCTTCACCTATCCGGTAATCGCGGCTGAAGCAGAGATTCTCAACCGTGACATGATCAGTCACATGTACAACCAACGGATACTAGCAAAGCTCGGATTCAACGCCAAGAAAACCACGAGCGATGCCTACAAGGACCCGAGAATCGGGACCATCCAGATGTTCGAGTCGATGGAGGAGAAGATTCCCATCTATCTAGACTTCGAAGCAATGGTCCGATACCACTTCGGAATATTCGCCTTTACTGGCGCGGGAAAGTCCAACCTTCTTTCGAACATTCTCCGCAGACTACTCATCCATCAGCCCGAAGTGAAAGTGATCGTATTCGATATTTCTAGTGAATATCCATTCCTCCTAATGGACCTCTTCGCAGACGACAAGATTCCGTCCAAGATAATTCTCGAAAACCCCGTCACGAACGTGGAACAGTTCTACGCCAGTGTAGTCAAGCCTAGGGAGTACGAGGACGATGACCGGGCCCGCAAAGTCTTCGCCCGAATCTTCGGACAGAAGAAGATCACCTACTATCTCAAACCTGAATCCAAGGTCCCGACCTATGGGGACATTGTTGAGGAGCTCAACAGGCAGCGAAACGAGAGCCTCGACAAGCCCCACTATGTCAACGCCCTAGACAGGATCCGTCAAGACGTAGTCGACTACAAAGCGGAACGTGCAATGACAGACTCCAAACCCATAGACGAGGACTTCATCAAACAACTAGACGAATGGGGACGCGGTGCCGTTGACGAATTCAAGATCTCCGACCGGAGCGGAGTATACGCCTGGGCGACTAGTCGACTCACACTCATCGATAATCTCAAACGCGCCGAAAAGGAGAAGCGGACCACGGGAGGATTAGACATTGAAGGAATACGCGAGCTCGTTGAGAAAGAAACACGTCTAACCTGCATATCCATATCGGACCCGTACGTTATCAAGGAGCTAGTAGTCGACCTCGCCCGAGAGTTTCTCCACCGACGCAAGCGTTCATTCAAAGTCAAGCCCTGCGTCCTCTTCGTGTTCGACGAAGCTCAGGAATTCGTCCCAGATCTTGGGGGCTCATCGGGCATAGACAAAGACTGCTCGAAGGTTGTTGAGACCCTCCTCAGGCAAGGTCGAAAATATGGGTTAGGCGGATGCCTTGCTACCCAGAGGATAGCCTATCTCAACACCAACGCGCTACAACAGCTACACACGTACTTCGTCGGGACCCTACCACGACCCTACGATAGGACGGTTGTGAGCGATACCTTCACAATCGACAAACAGATCCTTGAGAAAACGCTTGAATTTGCGCCCGGCGAATGGCTCCTGTCCAGTTTCATCGCGACGGGAATGGAAAACGTACCGATATTCATCAGAGCGGACAATGCCGAGGCTGAAGTCGAGAAGACCCTAAGCAGGCTCGCGTGATTGAGCTCAGCATCTGCGGAGAACG
>Ga0099829_10001838_pt1 | contig 11956 bp, 5 predicted proteins | sample CZO8metaG_3_FD_79336 | JGI IMG/M metagenome (GOLD analysis project Ga0099829, IMG submission 79336) | Vadose zone soil microbial communities from the Eel River Critical Zone Observatory, Northern California, USA - CZOApr15con2H2.8 metaG | ecosystem: Environmental > Terrestrial > Soil > Vadose...
TGGCGCCGCCGGTCGGTGATGTGTCCCGTCCGTCCGTGAAAGCGTGGACGAAGATTTCCGCAACGCCTGTTTCACAAGCTGCGTTTGCAAGCGCGATCATGTGCGAACAATGGCTGTGCACGCCGCCGTCGGAAACCAGCCCGAGCAAATGAAGCCGATGACCGCGCGCACCTGCAAAGGTCTCCTGCAATACTCGGTTACGCGTTAGTTCGCCCTCTTCGATCGCCTTGTTAATTCGCGTCAGGTCTTGATAAACGATTCTACCAGCCCCCAGGTTTAGATGGCCAACTTCCGAGTTGCCCATTTGTCCCTCCGGCAAGCCGACGTCAACGCCGCTGGCGCTCAATTCAGAGCCTGGATAATCGCGGTAGAGCTTGTCGTGAAATGGAGTCGAGGCGAGCAGTGTTGCGTCGCCATTTTCGTTACACTTGTCCCGGCCGCCGGGATTGATGCCCCACCCGTCGCGAATGATGAGCATCACCGGACCTGCCATATGGGCGCACTTTGCCGATGAATGAGAAGATCGACAAGCGGTTCTTTCGTTGACAAGGGAACGGACGCACGCCTACATCGGCCTCGTGAAATGGCGCAACCAGTTGCTGGCGCTTTTTTGTCTCCTCGCCTTTGCTGGAGTCGGTGTTCTTTATTTTCAGCACTGGGTCATCCGAAAACCTTTTGGAATCATTTTGTTTGTTGGAGAAGGGCTTTCGCCTGCTCGGCTCGCCCCAACCCGTGCCTATGCTGCGGGCGCCGGCACGCGCCTTACCCTGGATTCGATGGCTCATGCGGCTTTGGTGATGAATTACTCGAAGGATTTCGCCGCTCCTGACCAGGCGGCCGCCGCAACTGCAATTGCGACCGGTGTGAGGGTGACCAATCGCGCCATCGCAATCGACGGTGATGGGAAACCGATCAAAAGCATCGTTGAATTAGCGCGGGAATACGGACGAGCCACAGGGCTCGTGACAGATACAAAGCTTACTGATCCGACGAGCGCGGCCTTTTACGCGCACTCGATGGATCCAAGCGATGTCGAGAAGATCGCCGCTGAGTTTGTGGACGGAGGAAACATCGACATCGCGATGGGTGGCGGCGCAGCGCAATTTCTTCCAGTCACTAAAAGCGGAGAGAGACAGGACGGGCGCGATCTCTTACTCGAGCTTCGTGGCAATGGGTTCGATATTGTTCGAACACGAGCCGAGCTGGGAGCGGTCCCTGCATGGCGCCGGCCAAAACTTGTCGGTGCATTTAGTAAAGGGGAACTCGCGTTCGCGAACGAGGTGGAAGAGAGAAGCCAGCAGCCGAGTCTTGCGGATATGGTGCAGCGAGCGATCGAATTACTTCAATACAACGTCGGCGGCTATTTACTGGTGGTTGATGCAGGGTTAATGCGCAAAGCAGCACAGGAAAATAACGGGGAGAGAACTCTCGGCCAAACGGTTGAACTGGACCGCGCAGTCGGCATTGCACGCAGTTATGGGGGACCAAGAGCAACGATCATAGTCTGCGGTGATGCTGCAATTGGCGGATTCAGTTTGAATGGATTCCCGTTTCGCAAAGATAGCGGCATCGCCTTGCTGGGATTCAATTCAGCTGGCCAGCCTTGGATTACTTGGGCAACCGGTCCAAATGGCACCAAATCGTACGGAGCGGCAAAAATACCAGGCAAACAAGATGAGAATCAGAGCAAACAACCGGAAGGTGAACAACCGGAGCCGGCGGCGTTCTATACAAAATCCGCGTTGGTCACTGTTGAAGACGTCGTTGCGTTTGGCAGCGGTCCGGGAACGGACGCATTGGAAGGTGTAGTGGACAGCACAGCTGTTTTCAAAACTCTGCGCGACGAGCTTTGATCACCGATAGCTCTGCCGACGAGAGATTGGCTTGAAGCTGAACGCCACGCCGCACACAACCTTTTGTTGCATATGCAACTAAAGGTTGTCCCTGCTCAAGCTACTTCGGCGCTTCGCGATAAGGCAACGCCAACTCATAAAGCGCAATTTCTTGCTGAAGCGCACCGGCCAGGGAGTTGTCGCCCTGCATCCGTGCTAATTGAATTGCAGCGCTGACATTTTCGATCGCTTTTCCAAATTGCCTACTCTCCGCATACGCTGCTGCCAACGTGCGCAGCACAAGCGTGTTGGTGCCGCCTGAAAGTTCGTCAGCTTGCCGGGCAAGTTGAATCGCCCTGGAGCCGTTCCGGAACGACGCGTTGGAACACGTGCCTAACAGCCACGCCAGATTAGTTAAGGCGGAAACGGATTGTGGAGAAATCTCCAACGCTTTTTCGTAATGTTGAATCGCTTCGGCGGTCTGACCTTTTCCATCGAGGGCAATAGCCAGGTTTGTGTGGGCGTCCGCATTTTGAGGTTGGATCAACAACGCAGCGCGGCAATGGGAAATCGCAGCGTCGAGTTCGCCCTTCTCAAGAAAGGCATGGCTAAGACTGTGATGGGCGAGAAAGTAATCAGGTCGTATTGCCAACGCCTTTTGATAATAAACAATCGCGTCATCGATTCGCTCTTTTTGAAGAAGAGCGTTGCCAAGAGCGACCAGGGCATCTGGATCATTTGGCGCGTTCCTCACGGCATTGCTGCAATGGGCGATTGCATCGTCCACTTGCCCTTTGCTCAGAAGAGCGATGCCAAGATTGTACTCCGCATCCCAAAAATCCGGCTGCATCTCCAGAGTTGCGCGATAATGCCCGATCGCCTCGTCGGTCTGACCTTTCTGGAAAAGCACAATGCCCAAATTATTGTGAGCCATCCAGCATCCTGGATTTCTTACCAGCGTTGTCCGCCATAGTGCTTCGATGTCAGCATACATTGTGGCTTGTCGCCAAGTCAGGACCGCTAACAGCGCAACCACACACAGCGCTGCGCTACGAACTAGAGGGCGTCTCTGCTTAAGCACGTCAGCCAAACTGACCACGCCTGCCGAGACGAGCGCGATCGGACCGATACAGGCCAGATACTGGTAATGGTCCGCCACAAACGTGTAGCGAAAAGTGTACAGCATGATGAAGCCGAGGACTGGGCTGAGTGTCGCGACGAAAAATGCGGCTGCGACCTCGACGCTGCGTCCCACGTAACGCCTCATGAAGTAGATCACCGCACATAACACGATTCCCGTCAGCAACCATGCGTAATCCAGCGGATACGCCGGCGAGATGTTCCATTTTGGATAAATGAAAGTAAGATTGGATGGCCAGATGAGTTTGCTGAGATAAAACCACACCGCGCGACTCGCGATGAGAAGGCGTTCAATCGGACCCAAAGCAAAAAGCACCCCGCGGGTACCCTGATGGTAGCGTTCCCACCAGACTGCCAGCAGACCCATGCCGATTCCCATGATAAGAAACGGAACGACCTGGTTCAGACGCCGCTTGTTAATCGGCTTTTTCTGCGACCAGAGAATCAAAAGCAACGCCGCCGGCAGAATACAGGCCGTTGTCTTAGCCGACAGCGCCAGCGCGTAAAGAATTAATGCCAATCCATAAAAGCGCCATGGCCGCTTCGTCCGTTCGTCAACAAACGCGATCCATGCAAGGAGCGTCAAAAGAAAGAAAAAGCCCATCAGCACATTTTTGCGTTCCGTGATCCAGGCAACTGATTCCACCTGCACCGGATGCAGAGCGAAAATCGCTCCCGCCAGCCACGCGCCCGGTACATGCAAGCGCGCCAGCACTCGCCAAACCAGCAGCGCGTTGGCAATATGAAGCAGGAGATTGACCCAATGATAACCAGTTGGATTCAGTCCCCAGAGAGCATGCTCGATGCGAAACGTGGTATAAACCAACGGGAAATACTGCGAAGGCGAGTCCAGCGAAAACCAAATCCGCCGCAAACCGTCAGGAGCCGTCAGTAACTCATTGTTTGTTACGTACGCATCGTCATCCCACAGAAATCCGCCATTCCATGCCGGCCGATACACAAAGATCGTCACAGCTGTCAAAATCAGGGCAAAAACGCAGGCGCGACTGCGCGAAGAAAACAGATGCTCAGCGATTTTGTGCACGGCCGATTCTACGGTAAACGATCACCATTCCCAATGGTGTATGCGGAAGACATACTTAACATCGGCAAAAATGCAGCCCAATGAAAATCGCTCAGTTGCAAGCCTTCGCTTCTCGTCGGAATAGCAGCTTCCATGACGGACAAGATCTACATCAGCGACAAAGTCTTGCGTTTTTCGTGTTGGACTCTGGCCGTAATCGTTTTCAGTCTCGTCATAGCGATCCGGATTCGACTTTTGGGAATCCCGCTGGAGCGCGACGAAGGCGAATACGCCTATGCCGGCCAACTGATGTTGCAAGGCATCCCTCCATACAAGCTCGCTTACAACATGAAGTTTCCGGGAACCTATGCCGCGTATGCCGTGATCATGTCAATCTTCGGCCAAACGATCACCGGCATTCACTTGGGATTGCTCCTCGTCAACGCTGCCTCAATCGTGCTGATTTTTTTTCTCGGGCGACGATTAGTGAATTACACCGCTGGAATCGCGGCGGCCGCTAGCTACGCGGTTCTTTCTGTAAGTCCATCCGTGTTGGGCTTCGCTGGTCACGCGACGCACTTTGTAATGCTGCCGGTCCTTGGCGGGGCGCTGCTTTTGCTCCAAGAATCCGGTCGGCAATGGCTGGGGCGCTTGTTCGCGATCGGATTGCTGTTCGGTCTGGCGCTTCTGATGAAGCAGCCCGCAGTTTTTTTCATTCTGTTCGGAGCTATCTATCTCATCTCCACAGATGTTCGCAGCGGATTCAAGCTAAAGGGAATCCTCATGCGGAGTCTGATCTTCGGCGCCGGCGCAATTTTTCCCTTCGGGATCGCGTGTCTGACTTTATCACAGGCAGGTGTATTCAAGCAGTTCTGGTTTTGGACGATCGATTACGCTGGCGAATATGGCAACTTAGTCCCACTCGCTCGGGCACCGCAGGTTTTCTTCAACAGTGTGAGGGAAGTGATTGGAGCTGGCTGGGCGCTCTGGGTGCCGGCTGGAGTTGGAGTAGTTGCCGGTTTGTGGGATCACCGAATGCGTGGCAGCACAGTTTTTCTACTCAGCTTTCTCTTCTGCGCGGCATTGGCGCTCTGCCCGGGATTCTATTTTCGATATCATTATTTCATTTTCGTTCTTCCCGCGGTTTCGCTCCTTGCCGGTGTTGCGATCAGTAAACTGTCGGATCTTCTGGCCGATCGGATGATGGCGGTTAGATTCCTCCCGCTTCTTCTATTTGCCGTGGCCCTGAGCTTGCCAATTGTTCGGGACAAAAAATTCTTCTTTGCGGCTTCTCCAGTTGAAGCCTGCCGAATGATTTATCCTGAGAGTCCATTCCCAGAGTCCGTCAGGATTGCAGAATACCTGCGCGACCACACATCTCCAAATGATACGATCGCGGTGTTGGGATCGGAGCCGCAGATTTATTTTTACTCCCAGCGCCATTCTGCGACCGGATATATTTACACCTACGGCTTAATGGAACCGCAACAATATGCGCGACAGATGCAGGAGGAAATGATCAGCGAGATCGAACGCGCGCGGCCAAAATACCTAATCTCTGTGGTAATGAACGATTCCTGGTTGCAGCGGCCTCGATCTGATCGGCTGATCTTTACCTGGGCCAATGAATACACGGCACAAAATTGCGCCGCAGCCGGTTTTGTAAACATTACGCCCACGGAAACAGATTACTTCTTTGGAGATGTTCCGTCGTCGGTCGAGAATCTAAAAGACTATATTTTGATTTATAAACGGAACCCTTAAGCCTGCTTTCTAACGAAATTCTAGCGCCGCACGTGCACCGTATTAACTCTCAATCAATCGCCCTCCTCATAACAAGCCGCCGCTGGTTGCCTGTCGGCGTTTGCATCTGTCTCGCGGTGCTTACGTGCATCGTTTTTGGTCAAACTCTTTGGCACGACTTCATCAACTATGACGATCCGCGCTACGTCTATGAGAATACCAAGATAACCAGCGGCCTTAGCATCGCAGGTATTGGCTGGGCATTCACCCATATCCACTCGGAGAACTGGCACCCGCTGACGACGATCTCGCACATGTTAGACTGCCAGCTATACGGGTTGAAGGCGGGAGGCCATCATTTTACGAATTTTCTTCTTCACACCATCGCGGCGATCCTCCTTTTTCTAGCCCTGCAATGCATGACCGGTGCGCTTTGGCGAAGCGCTTTTGTTGCGGCGGTGTTTGCCATTCACCCGTTGCATGTGGAATCCGTGGCTTGGGTGGCAGAACGCAAGGATGTGCTGAGCGGTGTTTTCTTCATGCTAACACTGCTCGCCTATGTCCATTACGCGCGCGCACCATCGATCGGGCGCTACCTGGTGGTGGCACTGGCATATGCCCTTGGTCTTATGTCTAAACCAATGCTGGTGACGGTGCCGTTTGTCCTTTTGCTCCTGGATTATTGGCCGCTCGGTAGAATCAGAGGTCAGAAGTCAGACGTGAGCGGTCATGAAAATTTGGCTATGCTGGTCGTGGAAAAAATTCCACTCGTTGGGCTCTCCGCGGTCTCCAGCGTCGTGACATTTCTTGCCCAGCGAGGTGCGGTTGGCTGGACCGAGCAGTTGCCGGTATTGGCCCGAATCAACAATGCCGTAGTGACGTACGTCGTCTATGCGTGGCAGATGCTCTGGCCGGTGAAACTGGCGGTGTTCTATCCTCATCCAGAGAACCGGCTCCCGCTTTCGGAAATCATCCTGGCGCTTGCAATTCTCATCGCCGCGACGGCAGCCGCGTTCGCTTTCCGAAAAAAGGGACCTTATCTAGTCACTGGCTGGCTGTGGTATTTGGGAATGCTGGTGCCGGTGATCGGGTTGGTACAGGTCGGATGGCAGGGACACGCCGATCGATATACTTATCTGCCCCAGATTGGTCTTTATGTTCTGCTGACCTGGGCTGTTGCTGATTTGACCGCGCGGTGGCGTCGCCAACGCGAAATTTTAAGCGCCAGCGCGGCCGTTATCATTAGCGTCTTAAGTTGGCGCGCCTGGATCCAAACCTCTTATTGGCGCGATAGCGAAACGCTGTTTACTCACGCCCTTGCAGTTACCTCAAACAACGATGTTGCCGAAAATAACCTCGGCATCGTCTTTCTGCGAAAAGGTAACCTGGACGAAGCCATCTCTCTGTTGCAAGCAGCCGTGGATCTTCGACCTGAAAATAGCCCTGCCCACGAAAATCTTGCCAAGGCCCTTCTTCAAAAGGGTCAAGTGGCCGATGCGCTGGTTCACTATCGCAAATTACTCGAGCTGCAGCCTGACAACATAGAGGTGCACAATATTGTCGGCACAGTCCTGATCCAGCAAGGTCGCATCAGGGAGGGAGTCGAAGAATGGCAGAAGGTCCTGACGATTCAGCCCGACAACGGAAATGCTATTAGCAACCTCGCGTGGGTATTTGCAGCTTCGCCAGATGACTCGCTTCGAGACGGTGCGAAAGCGGTCCAATTGGCAGAGCAGGCCGTGCGCATTTCCGGCGGCAGAATCCCGATAATCTTCCGGACATTGGCAGCCGCCTATGCGGAGAATGACCGGTTCTCTGAGGCAATTCAAACTGCACAGCGCGGCATCGAACTAGCCAATAGCCAGGGCAACTCTGGTCTCGCTGCCGAGCTCCAGGGCAATATTGCTCTTTACGAAGCAGGGCGCCCGCTGCGCGATTCTAGCCTAACAAATGGCAGTTTGCCGCCCCGACAGTGAATAACAACAAGCGGCAATTTGGCGATAGCCCAAGCGGATTACCAATGGGCGTTCGCAGTCGTAGCATAACTATCGTTATATACCTGTTTCTTGCCGCAATCAGCCTGGCCATATTCGGTCAAACAATCCGCTATGATTTCGTTAATTTCGACGACGATTTATACATCTATAATGCGCCGGCTATTCAGGCTGGATTAACGATCAAAGGGATGGCGCTTGCCTTTACTAGCCCACACGCACGCAACTGGCATCCACTAACAACTATTTCGCACATGCTGGACTGCCAGCTATACGGTTTAAAGGCTGGGGGCCATCATGCTACCAACATCGTCTTACATACCATCGCAGTGCTCCTGCTGTTTAGAGTACTGCGGCAAATGACCGGCGCAGTATGGAAGAGTGTAGTTGTCGCAGCGTTATTCGCGGTTCACCCACTCCATGTCGAATCAGTGGCATGGGTGAGCGAGCGAAAAGACGTTCTGAGCGCTGTCTTCTTTTTCCTCATGCTGAACGCATACGTTCGTTATGTACGCGCAGCGTCTATAACGCGCTATCTCGCGGTCGCTGTCCTGTTCGCCGCCGGGCTCATGTCCAAGCCAATGCTGGTAAGCGCACCCGTCGTCCTCCTCCTTCTGGATTACTGGCCACTACGTCGTTTTGAACAACCCTCCGCAACAAAAAGAAAGGCCACAATCTTAAAGCCCGGTAATCAAAGGCGCATAATACGACGCCTCTTCCTGGAAAAGATTCCCTTGCTCGTTCTTTCCGCAGGCGCCTGTGTCATCACATTTATCCTGCAAAAACGCGCCGCTGGCGCGATCCCGCCGTTGCCGTTCCCCTGGCGTCTGCAAAACGCGTTCGCGAGTTACGTGATTTACGTCTGGGAAACATTGTGGCCGACGCGTCTCGCAGTTTTCTATCCTCATCCAGATAACACCCTGGCAATTTGGGAAGTCATTCTTGCGATCGGATTCCTGCTCGCCATTACTGTGGCAGCAATTGTTTTCCGAAGTAAACGACCTTACCTGTTCACCGGCTGGTTCTGGTATCTCGGTATGCTCGTCCCAGTGATTGGCCTTGTTCAGGTTGGAGAACAAGGCCATGCCGACCGCTATACCTACCTCCCCCATATTGGTCTGTTCCTGCTAGCAGTTTGGCTCGTTGCCGACCTGACAGCAGTCCGCCGGTCCAGATCACGGTTTGCGGTAGCCACTGCAGTCGTAATCATCGTTGCACTGGCATGGGCAGCATTTATCCAGACTTCCTACTGGCGCAACAGCGAGACTCTTTGGACTCATGCGCTTGCCGTGACTTCTGACAACGACGTTGCTCACAATAATCTCGGTTACCTGTGCGTCGACCGCGGTGAACTGGACAAAGCGATCTCGCACTTTGAGACCGCGTTAAGGATTAGATCTGGTAAGCCGGATACGCACTACGACGTGGGTTCAGCTTTTGTGCAAATGAACCTCGCCGACGCTCTGGCCCGAAAAGGACAATCCGATGAAGCGATGGTTCACTACGAGGAGGCAATAAAATTGCAACCGAATTATGCAGATGCCTATTACAACCGCGGAAACGTTCTTTTTGCAAAAGGCCGCATCGACGAAGCAGTTGCGGATTGGGAGAAAACTCTCCAAATACAACCCAATGACGCGGATGCCCACACCTGCCTTGGTAACGCTCTTCTGCGGCAGGGTTCACCTAAGGAGGCGATCGCCCATTACGAAAGGGCATTGGCATTAGCTCCCGAAGATCCCCATTCTCGCAACAACATTGCCTGGGTGCTGGCGACATCTTCTGATGCCTCAATCCGCGACGGTGCCAGAGCGGTCGAGTTCGCACGGGAAGCAGTGGAGCTTTCAAATAGTGACGATCCGAAGTTCCTCCGGACGCTTGCGGCTGCGTACGCGGAGAGCAGCCGCTTTTCTGAAGCCGTCCTGACGGCGGAACGAGGCGTGCAAACAGCAACTACGCAGGGTAAATCGGCTTTCGCGAACGTTCTTGAAAGGGACATTGCGCTTTACCGCGAGCACATACCGCTCCGGGAACTGTCTCTGATCAACTAGGAAGAGCAGGCTAAGCCCAGCATAACGGAGGCTAAGCATGCCTTGGAGGGACAGCTATCTCGATTCCTTGTGAAATGGCCAACCCGATTGGTAGAGTGCGATTTCCTTTCGAAGGGCGTCAGCCAACACGGTGTTGTCCCCGCCATCGGATAGTTGCAATGCCTGTTGAGCGGTTTCCTTGGCCTCAGCAAAGCGGCCAGCCTCCGCATAAGCGGCGGCAAGGATCCGTAAAATAACTGGCCGATTCGCACCGGCATGGCGGCTAGCCTGTTCCGCCAATAGAACCGCTTCTGGCCCGTTTCTAAGTGACGGGTCGCCGGAAGTCGCTAACAGCCACGCCAGATTGCTTTGGGCAGCCATATTCTCCGGCGCGATTGCGAGAGCATCCCTGTATTGAGCGATTGCGTCCTGGATGCGATTCTTCGCAAGAAACGCGCTCCCCAAATTCGCATGCGCGTCGGCATTCTCGGGATGCAATTCGAGCGTTTTCCGGTAGTGATCAATGGCCTCGTCGGTTCGGCCTTTTCGAAGAAGCGCGCTCGCCAGATTGTATTGAGCCTCGGCCTGATTCGGCGACAAAGCGAGGCACGCCATGTACCGGACGATTGCACCGTCCATATCACCTTTGGAAAGAAGCGCGTTCGCCAGATTGCAAGACGCATCGGCGTAATCCGGCCGAATCGCCAGCGCCTTCTGGTAGTGAGTGATTGCATCATCGACCCGTCCGTTTAGAAAAAGCGTGGCACCCAAGTTGTTGTGCGCTTCCGCGTCCGCAGGATTTATGGCCACCGCTCTTTCGTAATGCGCGATCGCGTCGTCAAATTCGCCTTTTTCAGCCAGAGCACGTCCAAGATTGTAATGCGCTTCGGCGTAATCCGGCCGCAGCGTGACTGCCTGGCGATAATGAGCAATCGCCTCGTCAGTTTCGCCTTGGTCGCGCAGGACAATCCCCAGATTGTAATGTGCCATCCAGCAGCCGGGATTTTTTGCCAGCGTCGCCGTGTACAACGCTACCAGGTCGTGGTAAATCGCGCTTTGCCGCCACGTCAAAAAGCCAAAAAGCAGGAGTATTCCGCAGATGGCCGCGCGGAGAAAAGGTTTCCATTTGAGGGAATCGGCTCCCGCTGTAATACCAGCTCCGGCTAAAGCGAGCGGTCCCATGCTCGCCAGATATTGGAAATGATCGCTCACAAACGAGTAGCGGAAGAAGTAAACGGTGAAAAAGCCAAGCACAGGAAATAGCGAAATCACAAAGTATGCAGCGGCAAAAAATACGGGGCGACTCCACTTCCCGCGAATTAGCCACAAAGCAAACAAACCAGCCAACGCTGCCAGCAGCGGCAGATAAGCCGTCAGTTGCAACGAATTAATCTCCCAACGCGGATAGATGAAAATGAGCGGATCGGGCCAAATCAGTTTGCCCAGATAAAACCATATCGCGCGACCCGCGATGATGAGCCGCTCCGGCCACAACTGGGCCCACTCAGAACCAGTCGCACCAGAATGGAACTTCTGTTCCCAAATCGTCCACACGCTGGCAAGCGCTGAAATCAGCGCAAACGGAACGAGAGTCGCGAGGTCGCGCCACCGGATTCGTCCTCTCCGCCACCAGACACAGAGCGCGATTACGGCAGGCAACATGACCGTGGATGGCTTGCTCAGGATCGCCACAACAAAGAACAGGAGCGCCCAGCCAAAGCGCCACCAGCGCACGCTGTTCCCGTTCTCCTCCGCGTCCACTTTCAAAAACCAGAAGATCGACAAAAGGTAAAAGAGACACGACTGAGTATTTTTTAGCTCCGTGACCCAGGCGACCGATTGCACCATTACCGGATGCAATGCCCAGAGCACTGCTCCCAGCCACGCTCCACGAACATCGAGTTGCCGCAAGACGCGCCAGAGCAAGATCGCCGAGGCCACGTGCAGCAGCACATTGAGAATGTGGTATGGCGATGGACTTAAGCCGACGAGCTTATGCAAACTCCAGAAGCTCGTCAGCACGAGCGGGTAATAGACAGCTCGCGCGCTCGTCCAGATCTCTTTAAGTCCGAGCGGACCAATAATGCAGGGATTTTGTGTCAGATGCGATTCGTCGTCCCAGATGAAGCCGGCGTTAAAGACTCGGGCATATGCTATTAAGACCAGGGCAATCAGAAAGAGCCCCCAAAGCCA
>Ga0099829_10001839_pt1 | contig 11954 bp, 12 predicted proteins | sample CZO8metaG_3_FD_79336 | JGI IMG/M metagenome (GOLD analysis project Ga0099829, IMG submission 79336) | Vadose zone soil microbial communities from the Eel River Critical Zone Observatory, Northern California, USA - CZOApr15con2H2.8 metaG | ecosystem: Environmental > Terrestrial > Soil > Vadose...
CAACACAAGCGTCAACCCAATACTACTCGCGCTCGCGTCAGGCTTCACATTCATCGCCCGCTCTTACGCCTACAACACGAAACATCTCAAAGAGACAGTCAAAAAAGCGGTCGCCCACAAGGGTTTCGCACTGGTCGTCATACTCCAACCCTGTCCCACCTACAACGATATCAACACAAAGGAATGGTATGGCGGGGAAGACCGAATAGACCCTGCCACGAAAAAGCCTACACCGCGTCCGTACGAGCTAGAGCCTACGGGTTATGATGGGAGGATTACGCCAATCATGAGCGAGGAAGACGTCGAGAAGAAGATGTCGCAGATAATTGAAAAGTCGAGAGAATGGGGAGACAAAATCCCGATCGGCGTCTTCTACCAGAACGAAACTATTCCAACATACGAGGATCGCATAAAGGCCCGCCTACCAAGCTACCTCGAAGTGCCTCCATCAGGACAGCAGGTTGCTAAGCCAGATGGCACATCGCCGGTCAACCTAACAAGTCTCTCCCGAGAACTGCTATTCGAGAGGCTCGTACTAGCCCAATAGCTATCCAGACTCTCCCGACAGAAGACCAACAGAATCTCGGCGATTATCCCTTACTCCAGCACGATTGTGAGCTATAGCACTGCGAATGAGATCTTTCAACTCGGACTCGTTAATCTTGTCATTCTCGTAGAAGTCAATTGCCCGTGTCTTCTTGGCATCTAGCCCGGCATTGAAGAGCTCGTGCGGATCTGGAAGACTTGCGCCTTGGAAAAAATTCATTTTCACACTTCCCTTGAAGGCGCCCACCGCTAAAACGAGTCCCTTGTAGGTGAAGACTGCAGTGTGCCATTTCCACTCTTCAGTGATCTCAGGTTCAACGTCGTGAACGATCTTGCGAAGTTTGGTCATCGTTTTGCCACGCCAGTCGGTGAGCTTCGCAATTTGATCGTCGATAAGTTTGGATGGATCCATTTTACACAACTACGAGGATTTCGGTATATGAATGCGTCAACAACTTTCTTAAATTCCGCTTGAAATTCCATTCTTGTTGACGGCCGTCAGCGCGAGTTGGTCACACCAATCTATGCAAACATTGGCCGGTCTCTCTGCTATGAGATGAAGAAAAAAGAAGGGATGGAATGGTACGCGAGTCTTTGTCTACATTCTGCCTGAGGATTGGAACAGGGCGAAAGTGTTGCTGTCCGGGTCTTGGAGGATCGCGAACCATCCGATGTTCGGAATCTCTTCCTTACCCTTGACAACCTTCGCTCCAAGATTCGTGGCTTTGGCGAGGGATTGGTCGATGTTGACTACGCTGAAATGGTTGAGGAATCCAGTTTCGCCCATGGTCTTCTTGTACATTCCGCCCATGGTCTCGTTCTCACCGGCGTCCTTGTGAGATATGAGCCAGTAGTCCATTGGTCCCATCGGGACCTTTGCAATTTTCCAGCTGAAAAGTTGCTCGTAAAAGCGAGCTATTTTCTCCGGCTCGTTGGTAGGGATCTCGAAGTGCACTAGCGTAGATTCTCGCGGTTGAGGTCGGGTTGTGGTTGTAGCTGCTTCCATTAGAAACCAGCGAAGCGATGACGGGTTCGCCCTTCTTAAACGTGACAACACAGCTCGAACCTGTATTGGCGTTGCGATAGACGAGTCAGCGCTCGCCGGCAGAGAAGTTATTTCTCGCCAAAGGCAAACTGGCTATCCGAGCCTTCATTGTCGCGCGAGCCCAGATACACAGCTAGAGAGTTGAGTCCCACTACTTGGCCAGACTTCGAGAGATTGTTCTCTAGGCATGGAGGAGTGGGAGGTTGCTGGTGCATGTACTATCAGCGTCCCCATGGTGGAACGATGAAGGGATTGACGCCCGCAGGGAGGCGGGCTAAGAACAAGCTTGACAAGAAGTTGCTGGTTGACGATAGCCGCTCACACGGAGTTCTTCTCTACGACCGTGAGAATCCGATCGGCTGGTGCGCCTACGGATTGAAGCAAGAATTCCCGCGAATCGACAGCGGAAGAAATTACCGACGGATGAACCTGGAGAACGACCCTGAGAAGCTGTGGCGGATCACGTGTTTCTTCGTGGATAGGGACTATCGTAAGAACGGCGTCGCAAAAGTTGCTCTGACTGGGGCGCTGAGTTCGATCAAGGCTAAGGGTGGAGGGGTGGTCGAGGCGTATCCTGTGACGCGCAAGTCGGCGAAAGCGTGGTCGAAATGGTCCAACTGGTTCTGGTTTGGAACTGAATCAATGTTTGAGAGGGAGAAGTTCAAGGTGGTGGGTTTGATGGGGCCCCATCATCTATTGATGCGAAGAACAGTCAAACCCTGATGGACGGTCGACTCACGGTTCGGAACGGGGATGAGCTAGAGCCTCGATTTCAGATTGAGGGGTCTCTTCCTCTAATCTCGAGGAACTTACCAATGCAGCCATTCTCTGGGTCATCTCCGCGAGACGCTTGTTGACCCTATAATTCACGGTGCTAGGATCGTACGACCCATCCTTCTTCAACTGACCGGCATTGACACCAGTCAGAATCTCTATGCCCTCGTCAATTGTACTAACGGGGTAGATGTGGAATCTGCCTTGCCTGACTGCCTCGACGACTTCCTCGTTAAGCATCAAGTGCTGGACGTTGCTCCGGGGGATCATGACCCCCTCGTCGCCTTTCAGTCCTTTGGCCTTACACGTCTTGTAGAAACCTTCTATCTTCTCGTTGACCCCTCCTATCGCCTGGACCTCTCCCTTTTGATTCACGGAACCTGTCACCGCAAGGTTCTGTTTGAGGGGCAACTCCGACAGGGCTGAGAGTATCGCGTAAAGTTCAGTACTGGAAGCGCTATCACCATCTACACCTCCGTAGCTCTGTTCGAAGACAAGCCTGCATGAAAGGCTCAGAGGCCTGTCGTGAGCGTACTTGTTCTCTAGATAGCCGGAAATGATCAGGACGCCTTTTGTATGTGTCTGTCCCCCCATCCTGGATTCACGTTCAATATCGATTATTCCCCTCCTCCCTAGCCCTAGGCTGGCAGTAATTCGGGATGGTTGGCCAAAGTCGAAATCTCCCAGGCTTATGACGGAGAGACCGTTCACCTGTCCTACCTGAGTTCCTGATGTGTCTATGAGGATGATTCCTCGTTCAATCATTTCCTTTATTTTTTCGTCTAGAAGATTGGAGCGGTAGACTTTTTCGTCGAGAGCTTTCTTGATGTGAACATCTTTGACTATTTTTGCTCCGTCTTGTGTTGCGTAGAAATTTGCCTCCCTGACCAAATCCGCGATCTCGGGGAATTTAGTCGACAACTTTGTCTGGTCTTCAGCTAAGCGGGACCCATATTCCACAACTTTCGCCAGGGCCGGGGCTTCCAGGTGGTTGAGTCTTTCTCGCTCACAAAGAGAATGAACAAAGCTGCCGTACGTTTTCTGGTTCTGGTCGTTCCTTTCGATCGAATCATCAAAGTGAGCTTTAACCTTGAACAGGATCCCAAAGTCAGGGTCCTGCGTGTATAGCGCTTGGTAGATTTCATGGTCTCCGACAAGTATCACCTTCACGTTCAACGGTATTGGCTGAGGGACGAGAGTCTTAGTGCTGGCAACTCCAAGCCTTTGTCCCGTCTCCTCAATCAGGATGCTTCCGCTCTGCAGAACTCTCTTCAAGCCATCATAAGAAAACTGGTTCTTGAGCAACTCAATTGCTCCAAGAATGAGGTACCCCCCATTAGCACGATGAAGCGAGCCTCCCTTAATGAGGGTAAAATCTGTAGTGAGAGCTCCAAACCGTGATTCGTTCTCAAACTTGCCTAGAAGATTGGTCGCTGTAGGATTATCTTCCGAGATCACTGGAGCTCCTTTCAACTCTGAATTATCCACGATTACGTTCACATCATATCTACGAAACAGGAAATCGGGTAGGTTCTTCTCCAGGGGATTCTGTTGTTCCGAGTCCGGCTTCTCTTCAGTGCCTCCTGGAGTGAAGAGTTCGGTATTCTCCATGATATCATCTCTAAGCTCGTTGAGATGTTGAACGACATCTGGCAGACCTTCGTAACGGGAGACGAGATTGGTCATGAGACCGCCGATGGCGTAGCGCACCGAATCATCCCTGAGCTTCTTCAGCTCCTCAAGCGTCCTAGCATCCAGATCGTTGACTTCTTTCCCTGCCTTGTCAAGCGCCGCTCTGACTGTGTCTCTGCTCTGATCGTACTTTTTCTTCACGCGGGCTGGAAGAGAATCGAATTCTTCCTGACTCACCGTCTTACCATCAACGACCGGGATTATTGTGATGCCCAGCTGAGTCATTCGCACAGTGTAGCCGTGGACCTCCGCTTGTTTGTTTAGATCGCTGAGAATCTTGTTGCGCTCCGCCACAGCCTTCTTCGTAATGCTATTTCCTCTCGAGACGAACTCTTCGTTCTGGAGCGCGGCGGGAACCGCGCGCTTTGCCTGATCGACAAGGTTCTTCATGTCTTTCTGGAAGACTTTGGCTCTGCCGGGAGGAAGCCTCAAAGTCTTCGGCTCGTATGGGTTCTGAAAGTTGTTCACGTAGACCCAGTCAGGAGGAACAGGCCGGGTCTTTGCGATATTCTCCAAGAAGCTTCGAGCGGCAGGCCTCTTCCCTGTAATCGGCGGACCCGCAACGTAAACGTTGAAGCCTTTTCCCTTCATCTCGACTCCGAATTTCAAGGCCTTTAGAGCACGGTCTTGGCCGATAATACCGTCTACAGGACCGAGTTCTGCACTAGTCTCACACCCAACCTGGTCGGGCGGACACTCCAACCTCAGTTTTTCAGGAGAAAGTTCGTTGACAGTCATTGAGCGGCCGAAGAAGGAATGGTTCTGTTAAGTCTTCGTTTGAAGATTTTCAGGTTCCAGAGTGGGAGAAAGAAACTCGTTTCTCCTCAGCGAGAAATGACTGGTTGTCGGACCGGGGTTCTAGTTTGACCCAAGGTCTACTGGTTTGATGCTGTCGAAGTCGATGTTCGTTGTCGGCACGGGCAGTTCGAAGGCATCTGGAAGATCGCCTTTTCCTAGGCACTTGAACTCCTTGTTGTGACATTTGGGACATTTGAGATCGAAGCGGATCGATCCTTGCTCGGCTCTTTCCTCACGTGGAATTCTATATCCGCATCCTGGCCGAGTGCACTCGAAAATGTAAGTAGCGTCACTATTTTGTTGACGAGGCGTTCTCGAAGTGGTTTTTCTGCTCGTGGCCTTTGACGGGGCTTTCGTATGATTGATTCCCTGCTTCGTTTTCACTTTCCCTTTAGAATTCTTTGATTTCGTCCGTCGCTTTGCGGCGTGACCCTTTTTCCCAGTCATTGCCATGAACGTCATTCAAGCATTCGCAGAGTCTGAACTTTCAGAGTAGTGTTACCCAGACTGCCAGTACAACAGAAAAGCAGCGACCATTCGCGGTGCATTTCCGTCCAATCAGGAGACTAAGGCTGGGGGCGCAGTGATTCGAACTCGGCGTGATAGACTTCCTTCCCAGAGATGAGGAGATCGAATCTGGAGTGCAACTTCTCAAGGTCGGGATTCTTAGCCACTTGGGAATGAACGTCCTTCATGTGGGAAGCATCCTTGAACTTGGCGATCTCGATCCAGAGTTCTTCATCGCCGACAAGCTCAACCGCGGACGGGAGGCTAGCCCCACCAAACTTGGCTGTCATATCTTTCGGACGGAGAAGCTCGTCAGACAAGCACCCGGCATCCTCGAACAGCTTCATGATTGGTCTGAGAGCTTGTACAAAGGCCTCTGCCTTTCTTCTCGGAACTCGGTACAAGAAGACAGAACAGTAGGCCATGGTAATGACTCATCCCCGAACGGACTGGGTTTTATTTAGACCCCACCTACTTTGTATCAGACAAATAGAAGAACCCTTACTAGGCGTCGATTGCTCGTTGTAGGTCATGAGAAAGGGACCGTCCCGCAGAGCTGAGGGCTTCACTGAATCTGTAATACGGGAAATGACCAGGCTGTGTCAAGCTTACAACGCGATAAACCTGGCACAAGGGTTTCCCGACTTTGATCCTCCCGACGGAGTGAAGAGCGCAGCCTCACGAGCTATCAGCGAGGGCTATAATCAATACTCGACCACTCACGGCGTCCCTCGTCTCAGACAGGCTATCGCTCACAAAATGTCAACTTACAATCGTGTCCCGTGCAGTGCGGATGACAATGTTACCGTAACATGCGGCACTACTGAAGGCATGATCGCATCTCTTCTGGCTCTTCTAAACCCGGGAGAAGAGGTCGTGATCTTCGAGCCTTTCTACGAAAATTATGGTCCGGACTCGATTCTCTCGGGAGCGAAGTGCAGGTACGTTGCACTCGAAGAGCCCAGTTTCAAGGTTGAGGAAGAGAAGCTAAAGGAAGTTTTCTCCAGAAAGACCAAAGCAGTCATAATCAATACTCCCCACAACCCGACAGGCAGGGTCTTCACTCGTCATGAGCTAGAACTCATTCGAGACCTTTGCGTGGACTATGATGCTTTCGCTATCACGGATGAGATCTATGAACACATCCTCTACGACGACAGGAAACACATCAGCATCGCGAGCCTAGACGGCATGGACAGTCGCACAATGACGATTTCTGGGTTTTCAAAAACATACAGCGCTACTGGCTGGAGGGTAGGATACGTAATCGCGCCGAAGAAACTCACACTCGCAGTGAGGAAGGTCCACGATTTTCTAACGGTCTGCGCCCCGACACCTCTGCAGGAGGCGTGCATAACCGCTCTGAAACTCCCACTCTCCTACTATCGGGACCTTCGAACTCTGTACGCGAAGAGCAGAGAATTACTATTGCAGACACTTGAGAACGCCTCTTTCATTTGCACAGTCCCCGAAGGTGCCTACTACGTCTGGACAGACATCCGACGGACGGGTTTCAAAGACGATAGAAAACTTGCGGAATATCTGATAAAGAAGATAGGAGTCGGCGCGGTACCGGGTTCGAGCTTCTATCATCTACCATCCAAAGGTAGACTCAAGCTGCGCTTCTCCTTTTCCAAGATGCCCCACACTATCGAACTGGCTGCCTCCAGATTGAGCAACTTCCAAAGGGCTAATCAGAGAAGTTGATTGGCGAGAGTCTCACTTTGGCTTCAACCACTCCTTTTCGAGCTTCAATTTCTCCAGGAACCATTTCCTGCGAGGAGGGTGAAACTCTAGTCGTGGTGGATTAGAAAGAAAGGCTCCCTTGAGAAAGGCGCTTTCGGATTTTGCGACTTGCAAGTAGCAGGAGCCTTCACCGGCCCACTGCTTCATCTCTCCCTTCTTGGTTATTGATACTGCGAGATTGTTTGCGACGACTTCTGCTTGGCCTTGTGCGAAGACCCCTGCTTTGGGCAAGTAGGGCGCATGCCCATGGGGGGTCTCAATTGAGGTGATGTCGCCTATGGCGAACATGTCCTCGTGTCGGGTTGCAAGGGTGTGAGGATTCACGGGAATCCAACCGGAGTCGTCTGTCAGACCTGCATCTCTTACGACTTGAGATGAACGATGAGGTGGAGTTGTGATGAGAATATCATACTTCAACTCGGAACCGTTATCGAAGATGACTCTATCCTTGTCAACCCTAGCCAGTTTTGTCTTCGGCAGATATCTGATGCCACGACTGTTCAAGATTCGCTCGACCTGTTTGCCAATGACATTGCCTGCCGCTGGGACTGGATGGGGTTCAGGTGTGAAGAAGTGAATCTCAGCTCTCTTTTTCGCTCGTCGAAGGTGTTCCTCCAGTAGTAGAGCCAGTTCGTACGGCGCAGGTGGGCATTTTATTGGGAGTCGCGATATTCCTATCGCGATTGTCCCACCGTTGAAGTGGTCAATCGCGTCGCGGAGTTTCAGAGCTCCTTCAATCGAGTAGGCGTTATGGCTATACGCTTCAAGTCCGGGTACCTGGTCGAAAGCGAATTCGGTGCCTAGGGAGATTACTAGTTTGTCGTATCGTATCGTCTGAGACTGGGTCTTTACGGTCCGTCCGTTGACATCGATCTTCTCGACTCTGTCACCTACCATCCTGACATTCTTTCTCTTTCCAAGACCCGTTGGATTCCGTTGTATTTTCTCAGGCTGGCGCCAGCCAAAGACCAGCCATTGAAACGCTGGAGCGAAAGGGAGCTTCGCCCGAGGCTCTACAACGGTGACAAGAGCCGAGCTGCCGACTCGTTTAGAGACGAGGCTTGATAGAGTGAAACCTCCCATTCCACAACCGAGAACGACAACGTTGGGTTCTGAAGGCAACAGCGTCCCAGGCTCAAGAGCCTCGCTTTTCTGGATGGCATAATGTTTTGCAATTCTAAGCTACTGATTCGAAGGCTGGAGATGTACTATACCTTGCGAAGTCAAAGTCAGATCAGGCGGTCTCCCGAGTGCGTGAGTCGCCGTCTTGGAAGAAACGTGTTGGTTTAGGAAGCTGCTTCTACTGGGAACTCGCCTCGGGTCCTGACGGATCTCAATAGTCGGACCTGTTTCCGGGCCTCCTCGTAACAGAAGTTGCAAAGCCTGACTGACCTTTCTCCGGGTTCAGGCATGAACCAAGTAGTCTCAGTTATCGGCTTAGGATCCTTGCACCAGGCACACTCAACTGTGTTACCCGGGAGAAGAGTGATCTCACTCATGCTGTTTAGAATGGTCGGACTGGTGAAAGATAAGCCTAGCGTATACAATATTTTCTGACCGGGCAGTCTCAGCAGTATCGATGATGAGTGTATGAGTGATTATCTGACCATTGATTAACGCAGCAAGAATGGGGTCAAGTTGAGAGTAAGATCTTAAGCGCTTGCCTGATCTGTCATTGAGCCCATAGCAGGAGCAAGAATGGTCGACCGAAGAGGACTCGCTGCAACGATAATTGCGGGCCTCCTGTTCGGAACCAGTGTCCCGGTAATAAAACTGGGACTCGACTTCATCCCACCTGATACGTTTGTGACCCTGCGCTTTTCGTTTGCTTCTGCACTCGTTCTACTGTTACAAAGACGAGGTTGGATGCAACGGGAACTTTTCAAATCAAAACAAATCTGGATTATTGGATTCATCAACGCTTTGGGCTACGTCCTTCAGTTTCAAGGACAACTGATCATTTCTTCATCGAACGCCGCTCTCATAATCAGCACTGCTGCCCTGATGATCCCGGTACTATCATTGGTCTACATGCACGAGAGAATGGGGATGAGAAAGACAGCTGGAGTCTTGTCGGGGTTCATTGGAATCGTGCTCCTCGTCACGAGAGGCCAGGCTGTAAACCTACGAAGCTCCGAGGTCTTAGGTGATTTCCTGATTCTCGGAACAGCCGTGACCATAGCGCTGGTCTTCGTCCTCTCAAAGGACCTAGTAGAGAAGAAGAGAGGAAGACAAGTGACAGGAGGAATAGTTTTGGTGACTGCCATGCTTCTGCTTCCAACCGTCGCCTTCGACCTGAGCGCTTCGATCAATCTTGCGCCGATAGCCTTGTTCTACGTCGTTTTCCTAGCCGTCTTCGCAACGGTTGGAGCGTACTATTTCTTCATGAAGGGATTAGAATCCGTCTCTCCCACAATATCCTCAATAATTCTGCCGATTGAAGTTGTAGTCGCCGTCACACTGTCGGTGATTATCTTCGGCGATCCCTTCAATCTCTACTCAGGGACAGGCGCGTTCCCAATAATAGCGGGCGTAGTCCTAGTCAGCGGCGCCGCCTAAGCAGCGAAGAATTCAGAGGCCTGTCTACTGGTGGGCCCCGCAGTTGGGACAATTGGCCGAGTTCTGGTTCATGAGGCTCTGGCAATACTTGCACCGGACCTGTGCGACCTGTTGCTGAGGCATCTGACTTTGTTGAGGCGTTCCGTATCCTGGCATGGGTTGACCGTAGCCTGGACCCGTAGGGACGCCGTAGGCGGGGTTAGGATTGTATCCCGGATTATACCCAGGTGGGCCGTAACCCTGCGGTACAGGATATCCTGGGGGCATGTAGCCTTGCATTGGCTGTGGCATGCTACTTGGTGGGACAAATGCGACTTGTGTCTGGCCGGTGAGATCTGGGCGGCCTTTGACTTGGACAACAGCCTTGATGCTGTTCTCCACCGTAGCCCCGCCCCTAGTCGCCCGGCAGGGAGGAATACCTACGCTGAAAGGAAAAGTCTGATTTGGACCGGCGCCAAAGTCGTTCGGCCCCGTCACCTGGACGTCTCGCGAGAACAGGACGTTTTGTCGGCGCTGTCTTTCCTGAATCCGCTGATTGTTCGGAAGCGTCACCCAGACCATCTCTTCGTAACTCTCAAACACCCGAGCTTCCACTCTAACCCCTAAGGACTGGATGTATTCTTGAGCCTGGACGTTGACTTTTCCTACGACGCCTTCTCCCTCAACGAATGTCGGCTTGTCAAAACTAATCCAGACCTTGCCCTTCGGCGCTCTCAAATGATCAAATAAGCCCACTTTACCCGTTCCACCCAACCGTTTCTTACATGCCAAGTACGCAACCTATCAAGAAAGCGTAACTCGGACAGCGAAATCGAGGGAATCAGTATCAGAGAAGGGCAAAGGGCGCGATTGCGTCAGAAGGTTTAATTTTTCCCCGAGAACCTAGACTCTTGACCCAGATAACGTTGAACTAAACGGTGCTGGGAAGAGCGTGATCCCCGGTGAGCTACATCTTGGATGAGAAAGAAAATGGACCTGTATCCGAAACAGTAGGTCACCAACCGTCGAAGATCTCTGTCGCCCAAGAGAAGCCGGAGCAAGAAGAGTCGACTCCTGATACCCTGAACCAGGTTTCCCAGCTAGAGGAGGCTCTAGATCATGAGAGGGAGAAATCTGAGGATCTGCTCCGACGTCTCCAATATCTTCAAGCTGATTTTGAGAACTATCGAAAGAGGGTAGAGAAGGAGATGGGGGATGTGAAGAGGCTCAGTAACGAACGTCTACTCTCAGATCTGTTGACTGTTAAGGACGAACTTGACTTGGCATTCGCAAAGGCTCGTGAAACGAAGCAGAACCCAGTCCTTTTGGAAGGGGTGGGGATGATCCAGAAGCGGGTTCAGAACCTCCTGTCCAAGGAGGGCATTGAAAGAATTCCTGGTGCAGGCTCAAGGTTCAATCCGGAGTATCATGAAGCAGCTCTCAGAGTAGTCTCTGACGAGGAGGAGGGAACAGTGCTGGAAGAAGTCCGGGCTGGGTACATGCTGAAAGGAAGGGTTCTCCGTCCGAGTATAGTTAAAGTGGCAGGGAAGCAGCAGGTGGAGGAAAATGAGCAAGCTGAAACAAGCGAGGCTGATAGCAAATGAGCAAGCCTGAGACCGAGAAGATCTTAGGCATAGACCTAGGAACGACGAATAGTGCTGCTGCGATAATGGAGGCGGGTCGCCCTCTAGTCATACCGAGCGGTGAGGGACAGACGGCCGCCGGCAAGATGTTCCCCTCAGTAGTCGCGTTCACAAAAGATGGCCAGATGATAGTTGGGGAGCCTGCGAAGAGACAGGCCGCCACCAACGCCGAGGGAACGATTCAGGAAATCAAGCGGAAGATGGGCAGCGACTACAAGGTCCGCATCTACGGGAAAGATTACACTCCCCAGCAAATATCCGCCTTCATACTACAGAAGATCAAACGGGACACGGAAACATTTCTCGGACGACCGATAAAGAAGGTCGTCATTACTGTTCCAGCACACTTCAACGACAACCAGCGCCAAGCCACGAAGGATGCTGGTGAGATCGCAGGTTTCGAAGTAGACCGGATAATCAACGAGCCAACCGCCGCATGTCTCGCCTATGGCTTGGACAAGACGGACAAGGAGATGAAAATCATGGTCTTTAGCTTCGGAGGAGGGACTCACGATGTTACGTTGATGGATTTTGGGGGCGGAGTCTTCCAAGTCCTATCTACGAGTGGCGACACGCAGACAGGCGGCACTGACATTGACAATGCGATCGTCGATCATCTGCTCACCGAATTCCAACGCCAGACCGGCCTTAACCTCCGAAACGAC
>Ga0099829_10001843_pt1 | contig 11944 bp, 9 predicted proteins | sample CZO8metaG_3_FD_79336 | JGI IMG/M metagenome (GOLD analysis project Ga0099829, IMG submission 79336) | Vadose zone soil microbial communities from the Eel River Critical Zone Observatory, Northern California, USA - CZOApr15con2H2.8 metaG | ecosystem: Environmental > Terrestrial > Soil > Vadose...
CCTCGGCGCATATACGGCCGCCCTCGCCGCTCCGTACGCCGGACGGCCGGGGGAGAAAGGGATGCTCATTCACTCGCCGACGGAGCTTCGGTCGATCCTCATGACGGCACACGAGGCCGGCTTGCAGACCGCGACCCATGCGATCGGGGACGCGGCGATCCGCCTCGTCGTCGACACCCTCGAGGATGTCCAGGATTCGGCGCCCAGGAAGAATACGCGGCACCGGATTGAACACTACGAACTTCCGGACGCCGATGTCTTGCGAAGGACGAAGGCCGCAGGCATCGTGGCGTCGTGCCAGCCGAACTTCATCGGACAGTGGAGCGGCCCGGGGGACGTGTACGAGACCCGCCTCGGAGGAGAGCGGTCTGCGGCGAACAATCCGTTCCGAAAGATCCTGCGCGCCGGCATCCCGCTGTGCTTCGGATCCGACGGCATGCCGTACGGGCCGCTCTTCGGCATCCACTGGGCCGTGAACGGATTCTTCGAGGACCAGCGCATCTCCCCGGAGGAGGCGATTCGGGCCGCCACCGCCGGAGGCGCGTACGCCAGCTTCTCGGAAAGCGAGACGGGAACGCTCGAGCCGGGCAAGCTCGCCGATTTCGTCGTCCTTCGCGGCGACCCGTTCGATACTCCTGAGCGAATCGCGCAGCTGCGGATCGGGTCCACGTGGATCGGCGGCGAACGCGTCTACGCGGGATCGCCGAAGTCCTGACGGCGCCGAAAGCGACCTACGATCGATCGGGGCGCGGCCCGACTGATCCTGCCTCGCGGTTGTTCAGCCGCTCAAGGCCGCGGCCTGGGCCTGGAGCGCGCGGTGCAGGCTGCCCCACACCTTCCCGTCCTTGCGCAGCTTGTTCTCGTAATTGTTCATCTCGGCCCATGTCTCGAACGCGGCTTTCGTCTTCGCGTCGAATTTGCCGGAGTCCGAGCCCCGGTAGAGCCCGAGGGCCGCGAGACCCGCCTGGATCTCCCGCACGACCTCCGGCTTCAGGATGACCACGTCTTTCGGATCCTCTCGGGTCAGGAGGGTCAAGTCGTACACGTTGAAAATGCGGATGAGTTCCTCGATCGGGGCCGGATGATCGTCGACGCGAATGTCGATCCAGCGGTCGTTGAAGCCCGCATAGCCACCGCCTTGGCGGACGACGAGGAGAGCCGCGCTCTGCTGGCCCCGCTTGTCGCCTCCGGCACGTTGTCCCGCGCTGAGCGCCGCGAGCAGACGGACCGGAAGGTCGCCTTGGGTCACCTCGAACGCCCGGGCCAATGCCTTCAGGACGTCCTCGCCCGCGAGGATGTTGCCTTGCGCCGCGAAGTTTCGACCGACGACGTGGCCCGCCCAGGGAAAGCACTCTTTCCCGGTGTACGATGCGGCACGGCCTCGCGCGTCGACGACGCCGATCTGCCTCTGCGCCGCCTCCTTGTCCTCGGTCACGAGCTTCTTCACGACGTCCTTCGGAGCGATCCCCCGCTTCAACATCGCAAGGGCGTCGCGCCCGTACGCGGTGTTCGCGTAGGCCTGGGTTGCTACCGCCCCAACGCGCGCCGCGGCGAACGGCACGACCGCCCCGACCGCGACGAATTTCGATTCGACGGCCACGCCGAGATCCTTTGTCTTCGGATCGAACGCGACGATGCTGAACGTGGACGGTCGCGCCCGAGTCATGCCGCCGGAAACGAACGGACGCTATTTCGTCGTTTCCCCGTGCCCACAACGCTTATCCTCACCGCGAAGCTCCGCGACCCCGGCGATGCACGTCCTCCTCGACCTATATGGAGTCCTGCTCGACCACGAGAAGATGTTTCGCGGATACCGCGAGCGACTCGCCGAGCTCTTGACGGCGCGGTTCGGAGGCGATCCGGACGCGTGGCGGCGGGCCCACGACGAGGCCTGGGTGACGTACGTCCAGCGGGTGAACGCGGCCGACTGGGAGTCGCGAGGTTACGCCGACGTCGTCGATGACCTCGATGCCCGGCACCTGGTCGAGATGTTCGACCGCGCCGGTGTCCGCGCGCCACCGACGGATGCGCTGTCCGTGTCGCGCAAACTCGAACGAGAGGCGATGGCTCGCGTCAACGCACGGTACCCGGATGCGCGTACCGCGATCGAACGGCTCCGCGCGGCGGGCCACAAAGTCTACGTCGCGACGGGAGGCGGCGAGACGAACGATGCAGCGCTCCGCGGGGCCGGCCTCACCAATCTGATTGACGGGATTTTCACCGGCCATTCGCAGAACGCGCAGAAAGGACAATCGCGGTATTGGCGAGACATCCCGATCCAGCTCAGCACCAAACCCGAAGATTGTGTCCTCGTGGACGATCGTCTGGATTACCTCGAGGCCGCGGCGTCGGTCGGAATCCTGGCGCTCCTGTTGGACCGGAAAGGCGCGCACCGCCCCGAGGCGATGCCGCCGTACGTCGAGGCGACGCTGCGGAACCTCGCGGGACTCCCGCACTGGGTCGAAATCCGGACCGCTTCCGAGCGTCGCTGAGTCCGGACGGCCACCGGGAGGAAACGGCCCAGCCAGGCAAGCATACCTCTACTTAGAGGTACGTTTCCTCCCACCGCGAATCCGCACGTCAAGGCCTCACGCGTTCGAGCTTGACATATCGGACGCCGTGCCCGACTTCGCCGAAGAGGATCTGCTTCTTGACCCCGTGTGCGAGTCGGACGGCCCGGCTAATTTCCGGCCAGGCCCCGCGGTGGCCCTTCGGCACCACATGGACGAGGTACTTCGCGTGATGGGTCTCCGGGTCGCCCTCGTACGCCCGGAAATGGGAGCCGTACTTGAAACCGGTCTTCGAGATCACCCCGCGGCCCGTCAGGTCCTCGTACGCTTGGAGGCGCAGCTCGAAGTCGGGCTGGATCGCCTTCGCCTCTTTGATGAGCCGCGCCAGGCTGATCGAACGGTCCGTGTCCGCGTTTCGCACCTCGACGAGACCCGCTTTCAGCAGGTACGCCGTCTCGAGGAGGCTGAGTTGCAACCGACGGCCGACGATCTTCCCGAAGAACCCGGCTTCGTGAAGAGCCCTCGCCTGGACCTCGTCGATCACGACCGCCCGATCGCCGAGGAAATGCACGACGACGTCGGCCTTCCGGAGGGTCGCCGGCTGGTGGCCGCGCGGCTGCGCCTCGCGAACGCTGTAGTACGTCAGATCGCTCTCCTCATCCACGAGGCCGAGGAGCAGGGTCTTCCGGACCGCGGCCGCTTCCTCCGCTCGCCCGAGGAGTTCCGCCAGGTCGAACACGGCGCGCTCGCTCAACGCGCGCACCCAATACTTGCTCGGGGTCTTCTTCGGCGCGCCGCCGCGGGGATACACCTGAAAATCGACGGGGCCGCCGCGAGCCTCGACAACGTATCCGCGCGATCGCAGGTCCCGGTACACGAGGTATCGGATCTCGAACGCGTCGATCGATGCGCTGGCCGCTCGGAATAGTTCTCGGGCAGAGACCGTCCGTCCGCGTCGGCGAATATCTAGGCGGCCTCCCTCCACGAGATACACCGCCTCCAGGAGATTGAGTTCGAGGCCTCCTCCCGATTGGGGCGAGCCGAAAAAACCTCGGTTGTAAACGCTGCTCGCTTCCGCCGGGTCGTCGACAATCACCCGGTCGTCGACGAGTTCCCCGGCCATGGGGCACGGCGAAGGCCGGGACCGCGATAAAGGGTTCGCCGCCGGGGCGCCGAGCACCGCCGCGGGAAACCGTCTCCGTGGAATTTATATAGAAGTCCACACGATGAATGCGCGATGAAACGCGATCGTGTCCTCGAAGAGACGCGCCGGGGCCTCGCGAAGACGGGATTCTTCCTTTCGCGCCCGCACGGCGAACGGGGACTGTGCTTCGACTTCGTTGCCCGTCGAGATGACACGCTCTTGATCGTCAAGGTCCTCCAGAACGTCGATGCGCTGAACAAGGGCACGGCGCACGAACTGCTCGAAGTCGCGCGCATCCTCGAAGGATCGCCGCTCGTCGTCGGCGAACGGAGCGGGACCGGATCCCTGGAGGACGGCGTGATCTACACGCGGTTCGGTGTGTCGATCCTCTCCCGGCGGACGCTCGGCGAATTCCTGGAGGAGGGCGTCCCTCCCTTCCTGTACTCCGCGCCCGGAGGGCTGTACGTGCGGCTCGACGCGGACGCCCTTCGCCGGCTGCGCGAAGAGCGACAGGTGTCGCTCGGCACGCTCGCGGACATCGCGGGCGTCACCCGGCGCACGATCCAGATGTACCTCGAGGGAATGTCTGCGACGATGGAGGTCGCGATGCGCCTTGAGGAATTCCTGAACGAGTCGCTCGTGGTCCCCGTGGATCCGTTCGCCCTCCCGGCGGATCCGGCCCGTCCGGACGAGCGACTGCCGCAGCTCGAGGGCTTCGAGCGAGAGATGTTCGAGCGCCTCGAACGGCTGGGCTATCGGGTCCTCCGGACGGTGCGGAGCCCCTTCGACGCGCTGTCGAAACACGACGAGACGACGTTCCTCACCGGCGTCGGAGAAGCGGACCGAGCGCTCGAGCGGAAGGCGGAGGTCGTGGCGAACCTGAGCCGCGTGGTCGAGAGAGACTCGGTCATGTTCGTCGAGCGGGCCCGGGTTCGGATGAGCATCCGCGGCGTCCCCGTCATCGCGCGCGAAGAGCTGCGCCGCGCGAAAGATCGCGACGATGTCGAGGAGATGATCTCCGAGAGGAAGGGTTGATGGACGAGGTCCGCCTCGGCCTCGCGTCCGTCACGATCCTCCCGGTCGTCCGCGGTCTCCCTTCGGAGACGTCGACCGTCGCAGACGCCATCCGGACCACGAACCCGAAGGTCGTCGCGTTGAGCATCGGCCCGGAGGAGCTCCAGACGTTGCGCGTCTACCATGGCGGCCCGTTGGAGCCGGAGAACTTCGAGGAGGAGATCTACGTCGCCGGGCTCTCGGCCTGGGAACCGCCGGTGAAACCGCCGCCATGCTTCACGGAGGCCGTGCGGATCGCGGACAAGCGAGGAACCCGGCTCGAAGCGCTCGACATGGACGAGGTCACGTACACGGAGAACTACGTGGACTCCGTCTCCGGGCTCGAGATCGTCTTCCAAGGGCGCCTGGAGCGGAGGCTCGCCAAGAAACGATTCGACGCGCGGACGCCACAAGAGTTCGTCCTCGCGTGGGACGCCGAGGTGAACGGCCCCCCCGGCTTCGCACGGCTTCAGGCACGGCGGGAGGCGTTCATGGCGGCGCGTCTCCGGCAGATCGCCGCCGAGCAATCGTCCGTGCTCGCGGTGATTGAAGTGGAGCGGACCCGGGGCGTCCTCGCCGCGCTACGGGCCTAGCGCCCGACGTATTGCGACTTGCTCGCGTCGCCCAGGTCGATCGAGTAAACGTTGGCGCCCGGCGAATCGATGTTGATCGCGCTCGTCCAGGACGTGGCGTCTTGCTGGTTGGACCAATACCACACGTTGACCGTCGTCCCCACGACGATGTCGTCCGGGCCGTCCCCGTTCACATCCCCCGCGCCGAGGGCATTGATCGGGTTCGCCGTCGAACTCGCGGAGCTGCATCCCTGGGTCGAGCCGGCACCGGGCAACGTATTGCAAATGATGTTCCCCGTTGCCCCGAATCCTGTCAGGATTCGAACGGTGGTCCCGAATGCGATGGCGAGCTCCAGACCCGATTGCGTGCTCGAGAAATTCCCCATCTTCAGTGCGACGATCGCGGAGGTCGCCGTGTAGAATGCTCCGGAAGGCGTCGTCAGACCGCCCGCGCTCCCGAGGTACTTGAACACATGGGCGTTCGCCGTCCCGACGAAGATGTCGGCAAAGCCGTCACCATTTCGATCGTCGGCGTCGATCGCATTCACTTGGCTCGCGTCTCCCGGATTCGTCAGGCTCACGCCCGTCGTCCCGGAAGGCGTGGCCGCCAAGATGTTCATCTGGTCCACGTAGAGCGTATCGAGGACCGTGTTGCCGACCGTGTGATCGACGTCCAGGGCGCGGATCCACACCTGCTTTCCGGCCACCGAGGCGGGAAGGATGAACGAGTAGGACTGGTCCGAGGTCGCGTTGACCCAGAACATCGTCGTGTACGTCCCGGTCGTGGGATCGTTGCCCACGACGCTCGTCGAGTATGCGAACACGAAGTTGTCGCCCTCGGTGTTCGCGGTGTGCCGGGCCAAAAGGGAATACGTGAAGGTCGTCCCCGGCCGGTTGGGCACCTGGGTGATGCGCCAGTACTGCTCCTGTTCGCTCGCGAGCCCGCCGGTCGAGGACCACGTGAGCGCGACGTTGTCGAAGCCACCCGTCGTCGCGGATCCGCTGCCCGCGTCTTGGGTGCGCACGGCGATCTTCAGATAGTACGTGCCCGCGGAGGGGATTCGCGCGCTCACGTCAATCGGGCCGACCGTCGCCCAGTTCGTCGTGCCGGTCTGAGCCGTGGAGGACCAGATCTGGGTGCCGAGGACCGGGGTGGCGGTCGTCGTGTCGACGAAGGCGTACAGGACAACGTTCCCACCGCCCGTCGCTCCGTAGGTCACGACCTTCCAGGACAGGTTGAGCTGCGCGGTGAACGGGGTCGAGCCGCTGACGGTGAAGGGTTGGTAGAAGTACCCCGAGATCACATTGTTCGCGAGGAAATTCGTCGAGATCGATGCGTACCCGCCCGGGTTGCCGCCGGAGCTCGCCCAGGTTCCGCTCGCATACGTGGCGGGGTCCTGCCAGTCCGCATAGGTCCAGCTGCCCACGTCGGCGTTGAAGCCGCCGTTGGCCGTGCCACCCGCCTGGACGGGTTCCGTGTACGTGTATTCCCGGACCGGTTCGTAGCTGCCATCGGCCACGAACGTGTTCAGGTAGCTCCCGGAGGTCACGTTCCCCTTGACCGTCTGCTCGCCTTCGGCGAACCAGTTGTCGTTGATCCCGCTGTTCTGGAACTTGCCGAGCTTGTCGAGGTTCGGATACCACGTCAGCCGCCCGGACGCGCCGGCGACGGCGATGTCGTTCGCGCCGTCCCCGTTGAAGTCGCCCACCGCGACGGCCGCGATCGCCTGGGGTCGGGACTGGTCGACGATGACTTTCGTCGCGGACCCGGCCTGCCAGCTTCCGTCGTTCTTGTAGTACCAGACGTTTCCGTTCGAAGCGCCGCAGACGACTTCGGGCGCCCCGTCGCCGGTGAGGTCGCCGACGGCAAGGGCGTCGCAGTAGATTCCCCCGACGAGGTTGTCGAGCACGAACCGGGTGAAGACGACGTTTCCTTGGGAATCGAGGTCCCGCCGGTGGAGCACAATCTGGCCGTTGTTGTTGTCGACGAAGAGGCTGCTCACGGTGTCCAGATCGCCGTCTCGGTCGAAGTCGATGAAGACGATGGAGATCGTGTGGTACGAGTTCTTGCAGCTCCCGGAGAGGCCGCAGAACTCGATCCGGTTCGTGCGCCATCGGTCGAGGCCGTTCAGGTTCTCGTAGTAATACGAGTAGTCTTTCGTCCCCCAGGCGTTGTTCGTCGCGGCATCGGTCCCCGCGACCACGTCGAGCTTGTAGAGAGGCGCGACGATCACGAGCTGGGTTGCAATGTTCGCGTACGATTCATCCGAGTCGCGGACGCTGGAGACCGTCAAGGCGTAGTTCTGCGTCCCCTCGACCCACGGGTCCTGGTTCGACCTCGTGAAGTTGATCGAGAACCGGTAGACGTGGAGCAAGGAATTGATCGAGACGGCGGCGGTCCCCACTGTGCACGCGGCCGTCACGGGGCAGATCGGGACGTTCACATCGTGGCCGTTCGCCGGAGCCCGCATGAGCTGGCTGCCGCCCGCGTAGTCTTTGATGATGACGTTCCCGAAGACGACGTTGGTCAGGCTCGCATCGGTCGTGAACATCTTCACTTGCACGTACGCGACATCGGTGGACTTGAACGTCGTCGCGGCTTGGGTGAATCCCGAGTCTTTGAAGGTCTGAACCTGCGGGAAGTCCCGGAAGTAGCTGTCCGTGTCGGTGATCGTGACCGAGTCGGTCGTGTTGAAGCGAACCGCGCTCGAGGAGAACAGGAGGATGTCCAGCGAGTATTTCGCGAAGTAGTATTGCGGCGGGTGCAGCGGCACCTTGTAGTAGTTCGTCCCCACCTGAGGATCGCTCGGCGCGTTGAGTTTGAACCGGAAGGCGTAGATGTAGTACCCGTTGACGAACTCGAGGAACGTGAACGCTTGGGACGTGGACGGCGTGGTCGTCCGGGAAACCGCCTTGCTCGTCCCGTACACGACGGGCTGGGATGGGTATCCGCTGAACGGATCGTACAAGGTGAACCGGTCCGTGTCGAACGTATTCTCCAGGTCCAGGCTGCCGACGACCACCACGACCTCGTCGTTGGCCTTGAAGGTCCGCGTCTCGACCGCGGTGTACTTGAACTGGTCCCATTGCGACGCGTTGAAGATGTTGTAGCCCTGGCGGCCGTTCCATCGGAGGTTCGCGGGCCGCCCCGTCGTGTTCCCGCCGCCTCCGCCCCCGCCGCCCGTCGGGCCCTGGACGACCGTGAGGATCATCCGGGACTGGGTCGTGTGGCCTTTCTTGTCCGTCGCGTTGAACAGGATGATCGAGCTGTCCCAGCTCAGGCTCGGGTAGGGCGACTTCATGCATGAAAGACCGCCGAGCGAGAAGATCCCGTCCCCGGCCGCACGGTCGGGATACACGCCGTTGTCCGTCATCTTCTGGGGTTGGGCGCACGGATCTCCGGTGCCGTACCAGGCGGTGATCGTGGCGTACACCGAGTTCACGTTCAGGTCTCCGTCCGGGTCGGCGACGTGCGCAAAGACGAAGAACCCGATGCCCGACTGGACCGGGTCGATCGCGGTCGTCGAGTAGAGCCCGTCCGCCCACTTGTCCACGAATACGGGAGGACGGGAGCCGGCGGGAGGCGTCAGCAGCGCCGTCCAAAGGACGACGCTCTTCAGCGTGTCGACGATCGTGATCGTGATCTGGTCGGTGGATCGGAGGGTGAAATTCTTGTACCCCCACCGCTCGCCGACGTTCCACACGATGTCGGTGCCATCGATGATTCCGCTGGGGGTCGCGAGGAGCTTGTTGTAGAGATGCAATCGCTGGACGTCCGTCGTCGCCGGGTTCGAGCCCCGTTGCGACGTGACGTAGATGATCGTGGGCGTCGGTTGCAGCGCCTCGCCGCCCTGGTGCGTGAGCGTCACGTTCACGCCGATCTCCGAACCGGCGCCGTTGTACATCGGATCCATCTCGGACGCGACGTCGAGCCGGCCCTGCGCGACCGGCGTGGGGATGCTGGAGACCCAGATGATGATCGTCGAGAACAACACGACCGTCATCGCGAGGATCAGGATCGTGCCGATGACTTCGGAGATTCCCGATTCATCTTCGCGCAAGACGACTTTCATCGAGGGGCCTCCCGGTGGGCGGGAGAGAATTATGTTTGGAGCCGAGCCGACGATATATAAAGTGTTCGCGGTTGTTACCACGGAGCGAAAGCCTGAGAATCACAGCTGCAGACTTAAGTAAACGCGACCGCATCGGAACGCGTGGAGCTCACCGCGGCGGAACGAGTCCTCCTGCATCTCCACGCGTTCTGGAACGTCCGGGAACCGGGTCGCGAGGGAACGCAGGCGGGCATCGCGGAGGGTGCCCGGCTGCTGCGCAGTCACGTCCCGCGGACGTTGAAAGCCCTCGAACGCGAAGGATTCATCGATTCGAAAGATGCGCGGCTCCTCGGTCGGACCCGGAAGGTCCGCGTCTACGCGCTGACCGAGTCTGGGGTGCGGCGCGCCCGACAAATCCTCAGCCAGGTCGACGCGACGCGTGTCGAAATCGAGGGACGGGCGACGACCCTGGGAGACGCGCGGCGGGACCTCGGCCTTCCCCCGTTGCCCGCGCTGGCCGCCGTCGACGCACGGGGCCGCATGGAACCGCGCGTGACCGACCTCGAGCGGCCCACGCTCCTGCAGCGCGAGGCGGACCTCGGGTTCCTGCAGCGGTGGCTCGCGGGCGCCGCCCCCGTCGCGGTCGTCTACGGATCCCGGGGCATGGGGAAGACCGCCCTCGGCTGGGCGTTCGCGGAGCGCGTCCCCCGCGCGGTCTGGATGGAGATCGGGCCCGGCGCGAATCTCGAGGCCTTCGCCGACTCCCTCGCACGGTCGACCGGAGAGCGGGCGACGGATCCGGATCAGCCCGAGTCCGTCGCGGCGGCGCTGGCCCATGTCCTCGCCGGGGAACGCAAGCTCCTCGTGCTGGACGGATACGCGGACGTCGAGGACGCCGTGGTGGACGCCCTCGCCGGGTTCCTTCGCGGTTCCCACGGCCGTGGCAAGCTCCTCGTCCTCGCCCAAGAGTCGACCCCGGTCTATTGCCGTTTTTACTCGAAAGGGGACATCGACGGGGGGCGGGTCGCGGAGTGGCACCTCCGCGGGCTCGACCTGGAAGGCTGCCGGGCGATGCTCGGCCGCGCGACGATCGACCCGGAAGCGTTGCGGCGGGTGTACCTCCTCACGAAAGGGTGCCCGCTCTACCTCCGGGCGATCCGAGAAGGGGACGAAGAGACGCTGCGAGCCTACAGCCGCTTCACGAAGGCGGAGATCCGCCTGTTGATTTACTCGGGCGGCCTGGCGCGCTGAATCCGCGGCACTTCGGAGAGGGACTCCATCAGTCGGTCGGCGTAGCTCTTCGTGCCGGCCGCTTTCCGGATCGCGTAGAGGACCTGCAGGACGTCCCGCTCCGGGTCGCGGACGAGGATCGGGAGGACGGAGCAGGACACGCGCACCCCGTCCCGGGCCCGAAGGCTGAGCACCTTCGCCGCGGGCACGGCTCCGCCGCGCTCTTTCGTCCACGCGACGTCCGCTTCCGCTTCCGTGATCTCGAAGACCTCGTACACCCGGCGGCCGCGGATCTCGGAATTCTGCCAGCCCAAGAGCGCCTCCGCTCCGGGATCAAGGTGGACCATTCGCCGGTCTCGGTCGACGATGAGGAGGCCGTCCATCAGCGCGCCGACGAGCGCGTCAAATCGACGTCGTGCGAGGTCGAGCTTGCCCACGAGTTCCGAGGTGTTCAAGGCGATCGCGAGTTCCGTCGCGATCCCCTGGACGACGTTGATCTCCGTCGAGGTGAAGAGATGAGGCGACCGGGTGTCGTCGAGCCAGAGGCTGCCGAGGAAGCGGCCTCGGCACGCGAGCGGCACGACGAGTGCGGTCGTGACCCCGAGCCGTTTCTGGACGAATGGAGGAAGCATCGCCTCGGGCGACGGCTCCTTGAGGAGAGCCGGAAGCCGCAGCGACACGATCCGATGGGCGAGGCGGGGGATCTCGGCGACCTGGATTCGGAGGCCTTCGAACGGCGTCGGCACGCCGCCGGGCCCGAACGCGGCGAGCGTCCGGAACTCGCGTGCCTGCTTGTCGTACCCGAGCACCGCGCACCGATCGACGCCGACCAGGCCCGGCGTGATGCGCACGATGGCGGCCAGGAGCTCCTCAGGGTCCGTCAGGTCGCCGGCCATCTCCGCGACGCCGAGGAGCGCCGCGAGAATCTGCTCTTCGTCGACCTCGTCTCGATTCGGCAACGCCCGCCCATTTGAGAGAACGCGATAAGAAACTTTGCCGCTTGTTATCAGAGCGGCGTCGGCCGGAAAATGCCTTTAACGCAAGGTCCCGTTCCGCCGTCCATGGATCGTGCCCGGGTGGCCCTCGCGGTCCTCGGTCTTGCGTTCGCCGTCGCAGGCGTCGTGGTCGCCTGGACCATCGACAAGTTCGCCGGACTCGCGGTCCTGGTAATCGGCGCGTTCCTCCTGTTCCTGCCGTTCATGCGGTCTTCCGGAGACGACTGAACTTTTAATAGCGACGTCGCGGTGCGGCCCGCGTGTACCGCGTCTTTCGCGTGCCGTCGGCCAAGGCCTCCCAGGTGGACGTCGTGTGGAAGGACGACGTCGTGAGCCGACAGAGCATCACCGCACGGGAGGCGAAGAGCCTCGGGATGACGGGGGACGA
>Ga0099829_10001851_pt1 | contig 11928 bp, 6 predicted proteins | sample CZO8metaG_3_FD_79336 | JGI IMG/M metagenome (GOLD analysis project Ga0099829, IMG submission 79336) | Vadose zone soil microbial communities from the Eel River Critical Zone Observatory, Northern California, USA - CZOApr15con2H2.8 metaG | ecosystem: Environmental > Terrestrial > Soil > Vadose...
AACGACGCCGTCACGCCGCTGGGCAGACCGGATGCCGACAAGCTGACGTTGCCATTGAAACCGTTCTGTGGCGTGACCGTGATGGTGCTCGCGCCGCTGGCTCCCTGCATGATCGTCAAGTTGTTTGGCGAGGTGGAAAGGGTGTAATTCTCCTGAGGGTTCACGGTAAGAGAAATCGTCGTGGCGTTCGTCAAGCTTCCCGACGAACCCGTAACAGTTACCGTGGCGGTGCCGGTCGTTGCGCTGCCGCTCGCGGATAGAGTCAAGAGGCTGTTGGTTGTCGCAGTATTCGTACTAAAAACGGCAGTGACGCCGCTCGGTAGGCCGGACACAGTCAAATTCACATTGCCGCTGAATCCATTCAGCGGATTGATCGTAATGGTCGTTGCGCCGCCTGCACCTTGGACGAAGGTCAAACTTGTGGGCGATGCCGAAAGTGTGAAGCTAGGCTGTGATGAAACTGGCCAATTGTTCACCAAGTTCGCCGCGTTCACAGTCCCAATCCCAGTTGCAAAGTCCCAGCCGATGTTCGTTCCGTAAGCCGGCGCAAAGGAGGTATTAGAAGTCGAAAGCACACCCACCAATCCATCGGCGACGTAGCAGTTGGGGCCTACACAGTCCACATCGATGTCACCCGAAGTCACGTCGTAGAAAATGCAGTTGTTGGCGACGGCGTTGCCGTTGTCCGCGCTGCAAGCGCTGCTGCCGCTCGGACCGTACTCGGCCGCGGCGAGCTGATAGTAAACGGGAGCAGGATTGCCTTGTGGCCCCCCGGCTTTCTGATTGATGAGCGCCTGGATGCCGGCCATTATGGGCGACGCAAACGACGTGCCACCCGCGCCGGACCACGCGCCTGGATCGCTGCCGCAGGCAGCTCCGCCACCCGCGGTATCCGACCAGCAAAATATATAGTAGTGACTCCACAAGCCGTCCGCGGCGAATAGCGACACGTCCGGAGTGTCGCGCACTCCATCATTCGGGTTGCCTAGCACCGTCTGCCACGAAGGCTTTGGCCATCCTGCACAGGAACCGCTCACAACTCCAGCGGTGGATGGCGAGCCGCTGGCACACTGACTGGGGCCGCCGCCGCCCGCGACCGTAGTCATAAAGAACGAACCGTAGAACGGATCGTTGCACAAACTGGTCGAGCCATAAGTTGGGCTGTAACCCACATACGTAGAGAGAAGGAAACAGGCGCAGGAATCGTTCCAGGGAATTCCCGGAACATAAGAAATCGCCGAACCGAACGCCGACGTGTTGCTGGAGTTCCAATAGGTAGCGTTCGTCCCCGAGTAGGTGTCGCTGAAATCAGTGCCGCCGACGGCGACGTTGTTGGGAGTGGAAGCGAAAGCGTTGACCGCGATGCCCTGAGTGGCTTCCGCGACGCTGTTGTCACAGCCCGCCGCACCGCTATCACCTGCGGCGACAAAGACCGATACGCCCTCCGCGACGGCCTGCTGATAGGCGGAGTTGTAAGCAGCGTTGGCCGCTGCGCCGTTCACCGTTTCGCACTGCCCATAGCTGATGCTCATGATAGACGGCGGTGGAGTGCTGGCATTAATCAGGTTTTGGATGGCGATCAGGCCGCCGAAGGTGGTGCTGGTATCCGCGCACGCGGCCATCTCGATCGCCGCGCTTGGTGCGGCGGCGCTGGCCCATTCGGCGTCGAGTATGGCTTCGCCGTCGTTTGGACGGACGACGCCAGGAGCGCCGCAGTTATTGGCCTGCGGAGCAGGTGGCGCGGGATGGATTTGCGTGAACGAAGCGGAAGCGTAGCCGGAGAGGCCGAAAGTCTGCCGGAAGGTGCTCCAGTCCGAAGCGCTGAAAACGTCGGTGTCTTCAATCAGCACGATGGTCTCACCCTGGCCGGAAACGCCCGCGCTGAAGAGAGGATTTAAATTGTAAATTTTGGCCAAGTCCGCAGCCACCATCGCATAGGCGGTGCCGCCAAATTGATCAGGGAATGTGAATTGCGCCCGGGATTGATGCATCTTGTACATAGCATGGGGTCGAAAATCGTGCAGAGAGACGACGCCAGCCACGACAGGAGCGAGCGCGACGGGAATTCCCGGATCGCTCACGTTGCCAATATGCCTCTCGCCTTTGACCTCAAGGTTGTGAATTTCCGTCCGGAAGGCGCGGCGCACCTGACCCGCAGTACCGGAAAAATCGATGAGCATGCCGCTGGGATAGATCACGTTGATGCGGAAACCCTGGGAGGTGAGCCAGCCAGTGACGGTGTCGAGGTCCGGCTTCGAGATGCCGAAGCGTTCGCCGAATTCCTGCGCGGTCAACCAGTGATGGAAATTGGGCGAGCCTTTGGTCTGAAGTTCGTCGATGAATTGCTGGACGGCTCGCTCCTGTTCAGGAGAGCGCTTCAACTGAAGCAACATGTGCTCCATGGCAAAATCGTTCGCTACGACGCCCCTATCTTTTGCGGCCCGCGCTTCGGGGTGGGTATTGCCCACGAGCGCGACACGATCCATTTCATCGAGCCTTTGCGTGATCCGCGGCCGAGCATGCAGGCCCGATTCGACCTGTGGATTGACGAACGGCGCTACAGCAAGAACGGCGAGGACAACGAGGGAGAAGGACCCCAATTTGCGCACCATCGGTCCTCTTTTCTTATACGAAAATTTGCCCCAAACAGAGCGCGGAGATGGTCACCCCGCTCGAAAAAACGCGGGAGCGTGTGTCAGTGCGGAGACAGTTCGATGGCCGGGCCCTCATGCTGGAGAACTCCTGACGGGACATGCTTCATGCCAGCAAGGAACGAAGAGAAATGGCCTACCGATGAGTGAATTAATAGCGAATCTGAGCTTAAAAAGCAACGGCCCAAGGGACAGTTTTCGGCCAGCAGGCCCGGCGGCTTGAAGGTTGCGCAATTTCTTGCGCCCGTGAGACGAGTAGAAGGTTATCACAGACGCTCATTGAGACTACACGCCAAGAGCGAAACGATATCCTTCCCTGAGACCACTTGGCTAAACGAGCAGATCGTAAAGTGTCCACGATGCGACCAGACGTATCGATTGGCCGATTCGGATAGTGAATGCTGAAGCGGGTGCCACTGCTTAGGTAGGAATGGTTTCAACGGCGGCGCGCTGCGTGCGGATCAGGGCGGCGACTAAATCGTAGAGGGCTGGGCTGGTGCAGACCTCGTAGTATGGATGCGAAGAGGGCACGCCAATTTTCCCGTCGGGAAGAAGCTGGCGAGCCAGGCCCTTGCGAAGAACGAGAAGCTCAACGGAATCACCCAGTGGGACTTCGCCAAAATGAAGCGTCACATTTTCTTTTCCCCATGGCATATCGAGCTTGGTCTCGATGGAGTCCAGTGAGATTTCCTCGGACAGCTTCTGAAAGCCCTCTTCATTCAATTCAATCCCGTTCATATTGAAGCGCACGAGAAATTCGTCGAGCTCTTCGGCGGAAGCGCCTTCCATGGCGTTGAGAAACTGGAAAACGGCAAAATGTGTTTTTTGAGCGCCGAGCATACGCTTGGCAAGCTTGGCGCAGCCGGAGAGGCGGTCAGAGAGATTCAGCGCCTTGGAAATCATAATGCGGGAATCGCCATCGGCCCAGTAGGTGGGGGCAGAACCTTGAAAAGCGACGCCGATCCCAAGCTCCAGCGCGGGAAGATCGCTGCGGCTGGCGCCATCATTGTACGAATTGCAGACAATTAGAATCTGGCGCGAGAGGATACACGCCTTGGCAACCGCGCGAGCATACGCGAGGTTAGACTCGGTTTCGAAAATGGCGAGGATGACCGCGTCGCCTTCAATGAAAACTTTTTTGGCGTTGAAACGATCGAGCAGCTTCTTGACCGGCTCGTGCAGATTCAAACTGAAATGAGAGGCTGGGCTCAGACCGCGCGACAGGAGATCCTGGGTCATCTTGGTCGAGCCGCGCACATCGGCTTTGATGATGACGTGGGAAACCACCTGGTCCTGCTGGGGCTTGGCTTCATCCTGCAAAACACATTCGTACAGGCGATTGTTCAAGCGCGATAGTTCGCGGGCTTGTTCGGTGGTGACGAGATTGATGCGCTCCATGCAGGTGGTCAAATGCTCGGCGTCGCGGAGCTCGCGGCGCAGACGCAGGAAGTCCACGGCAAAACGCAAAACGAAAGCCTGCATCTCCTCCCGCGAATAGCGGTGGATCTTGCGGGCGAGTTCCTCGATAGGTTTGAGGGACAGCTTACGCGCCGGAACTTGCTTCAGCACGTGCTCCACGCGCTTCATTTCCTCTTTGAAAACTAGCGCTTTGCGAAGCTGCTGCAGGTGGACTGGTGGGCTGTAGTCCTGCGCAATGGCCCGAATTTCGTAGCTGGCCAGAACGTGGTACAGGATTTCCTGTTGCTCAAGGCGTTCGACGAGTCGGCTAAGCATCTGCGCTCGCAAGGAGCGATCGGATTCCGAAGCGAACAAGGGATCGAAGAGGCGCTGCGCGTTTTCCGGCTCGTTCAAGTAATCGTCGATGCGGCCTTTGTGTTCCTTAGCGAGGAAATCGATCTTCTGCTTGGCGGCGTCGATCTGCGGAGCAAGTTCTTCTATTTTATATTCCTGATGCTTGAGCCGTAGTTCGACATCGTTTAGAGAAGCTTTCAAGTCGGAGTCGCTGGAAGAACTGAGAAGTTTGTTGAGAAAGGCGCCGCGGTCGAGGCGCTTGCGTAGGCTTTCACGCTGCTCCTCAAGGTTAGCGATTTCGTTGCGCATCGCCTGGGCTTGATCGAGCAGTTCGGCGTGAATTTTTCTGGCCTCGGCATAGGCTGGATCCTCGCTGACGCTCAGGCCGGCCTCGCGCAGGAATTCATGAAACAGCGCATCCATGATCTCGAAACGGTCAGGGTCGCGAACGTAGTTGCCAAGCAAGACATAATTCTCGAGAAAAAACCGGTCATCCGTCCCGCCATCGAGAAAGATCAGCCGATTTTTCAGCAGCTCGTAAAGCGGCGCGAAATCTTCGCCAAAAAGAGCCCGGCGCGCTTTGCATACGACGTTTTCTTCCGCGTCGGCAACCATCTGGGCAACCTGCTGTCCGACGACGCGAACGACGCGGCGGCGTGAGGCCTGCAATTCCGACAGCTTGGCCTTGATTACGTGGGCCTCCTGGCTGCGCTCAAAATGCTCCCCGCGCTGGCGAACCCACTCCTTGCCTTCAAGAATGAGATTGGCGAACTGATTTCCGATTTCGAAAGTGAGAAATTTTAGCAGGGCCAGGCGAAACACAAGGTCAATTTCGATATTCTTGTGGAATTTCGCCTGGGTGACCGCGCTCTGCATGAAGTCAGTGAGCAGTTTGCGGAACGTGGTGTGGTCCGGACCCTTGACGGCCCGCAGTTCTGTGCCGGCCACGTAAGAGCCTTTGGTGTTCTGGCGGATCAGGTCGAATAAATACTCGCGCGATGCCTGGACGAATCTGGGGCTCAAGAACACATCGTGGTGGATGTTGTCCACACCGATGGCCAGCGACCCCATGGGGAGCGTGGTGTTATAGCTCTTGAGTTCGATCCGGGCCGCTTCTGTCCCGCTGGGCGTGAGAATACTGTTGACCATGACCTCGCCGGAAAGGCTATTTTTAACGTAGCAGCCGCAGCCGGAAGGGGCAAGAATTGGCGCGGCGGTAGTGGCTAGAGAGTTAGCGGGAGCGTGGTCGGCAGGGAGATGCGGCGCTCCCGAGATGAAAGACGGCCTGACTCCATATCGTCGCAGACTCCGGCACGCAATGAGGGTTTGTAGTCTTGCAGACTCGGTGCGCGCATGGGCCGCAGTTACGTGACTTGGATGCGACGGGCATCGCCGCCTAGATGCTCGAGTTTCACACGAAATTGGGGCCAGGGGGAGTGCAGGGGGAACCGCTCGGACCACTCGAGGATGACCACAGCGGGTTTGGCGAAGACATCTTCGAGGCCGAGCGTTTCGAAGTCGTGAAAGCTCTCGATGCGGTATAGGTCGGCGTGGTAGACCTTGCCGGCGTCTGCGGCACCGTAGACATGAACCAAAGTAAACGTGGGGCTGGTGACTTCATCTTCGGTGGCTGCGCCGAGGCCAGCGACGATGCCTTTGGTGAGCGTGGTTTTGCCGGAGCCAAGATCCCCAGTCAGAAGAACTAGCACAGGAGCCCGGAGCCGTTTGGCAAATTCCCTGCCCCACCAGGTTGTCTCTTCGGCCGAGTGCGTGATGACTTCTTCACTCACGCGCTTGCAGCTCCTGAAGAAGCTGGCGGCGCGCGTAGGGAACCGCCGCGGCAACTTCCGTGGCAAGCAGACCCGACTCGTCGGTATTTCTTGTAACGAACTCGGCAGCTTTGCCATGCAGGTAGACACCGAGCGCAAGCACGCGTGTCCAATCGTCCGTTTTGAATTGCGCAGTCAGCGCGGCAAGTATTCCCGTCAAAACGTCGCCCGAGCCGCCCTTTGCCAACCCCGGATTGCCGGAGGTATTGATGAAAATTTGCCCATCGGGGCCGGCGATGATGGTGTGCGAGCCCTTCAAAATGACGTGAACGTTCCAGCGGTGCGCGACCTCTTGCGCAGTCTTGACGCGATCCTCCTGCACACTCTTGGTCGAGGAGTTTAGCAGCCGTGCCATCTCGCCAGGATGTGGCGTGATCGCCAGGAATTTCGACTTGCGATCCCGCAGCAAATCAGCGCTTGCCGCAAACGCATTGAGACCATCGGCGTCCAAGACGAGCGGAAGCTCGGTTTGCAGGACGATCTTGCGGATGAAACCTTGAGTTTCCGATTGAAGTCCAAGGCCCGGACCGAGAGCGAGAACGGTCTTGCCTTCCGCTATGCGCTCAAAGCGTTGCTGAGCGAGATTTTGAATTGCGGCCGTGCCTTCAGGGGTTGCTATCAACGGCTCCGTCATAAGCTCAGGGTGAGCGGAAGCAACGAGCGGTAGGACAACATCGGGAGTGGCAACCGTTACCAAGCCAGCCCCGGCCCGGAGCGCGGCATAGCCAGCCATCACAGCGGCGCCGGACTTGCCGAGCGAGCCGGCGACCACCAACGCGTGGCCGTACAGTCCTTTGTGCGAATCAACCGTGCGAACGAGCGTAAGCCCCGCGAACTCATGCGGCTCGACCCAGCGAAGCGAGCTTTTCCCGATCTCTTCGATGAGCGAAGCAGGCGAACCGATATCAGCGATTTCCAGGATGCCCACCGCCGCCGAATCACGCGAGGTTAGCTGACCCGGCTTCGGCGCGGTGAAGGTTACGGTCTTGTGCGCGTACAACACGGGGCCATCAGCAGGCTGACCGTCGGAAGGCAGACCGGACGGCGTATCCACGGCGAGAATCAAAGCGGGCCACACGGCAGTCGCGTTGTTCGAATGGCGATTGACGTCGGAGATTGCTTTCGCAATGACGCCGGTCACTGCTCCACGGAAGCCCGTGCCGAAAATAGAATCGAGGATGACATTCGCGTTGTAGATTTCCGTCCACGCAGTCTGCCAAGCGGTTTCGTCAGTAATAGAAACGACGGAATTGCCGGTCGCGGTCCAGCGCTGAAGATTTGTGGCGGCGTCTCCACGCAATTCCGCTGGCTCGGCAAACAGGTAGACCTTCACCCGCGCCCCTAGTGACTGCAAATGCCGCGCAGCTACCAAGCCGTCGCCGCCATTGTTGCCTTTGCCGCACAGGATCGCGAATCTTGCCGGTCGCGTCGCGGGACCGCCAACAAACTCACCGCAAGCATCCGCCACGCGAGTTCCAGCCGCTTCCATAAGCTGAAGGCTGGGGATGCCGAAGCGCTCGGTGGTCAAGCGGTCGACCTCGCGCATCTCGGCAGCAGTGAGAACTTTCATGGGAACAGTGGACTAGAGAGCAGAATAAAAGTCAAAAGCACTGAGACACAATCGCGAGACACGAATCAGAGCATCCAGCCGCCGCTCACGTTAACAACTTGGCCGGTGACATACTCCGCTTCTTCCGATGCGAAAAACGCGACGGCGGCAGCAACGTCTTCCACGGTAGGCGGGCGGCCGATAGGAAAACGAGCGTCGCGGATGCGCCGCGCCTCTTCGCGCGTCAATTCCTTCTCATCGATGCTGGAAGGATTGACGACATTAACGGTAATCCCGTTCTTAGCCTCTTCAAGAGCCAAGGAACGCGACAGCGCGACGACGGCCGCCTTGGCTGCGGCGTATGCAGAAATTTTTGCTTGTCCAAAAGCGCGCTCAGCGCCCACGGCGCCGAGGTTGATAATACGCCCCCAGCGGCCGCGGCGCATGTACGGCAGCGCGGCGCGGCACATATACAGCACAGTCATCAAATTGGAGGAAAAAATGTTTTGCCAGTCCTCCAGCGAAGACTCGCCAAGCGTGCCCCACCGAAAATCTCCCACATTATTCACGAGTGCATCGATGCGGCCAAAGCGATCGGCGACCGTGCGCACGAGCTGCTCGGCGCGAGCTGCGTCGGTAATGTCGGTTTCCACCGCAACGCAATCGGCCCCGCTGGACTGCAATTGCAGCAATGTTTGCTGCGCAGCGGCTTTATTGGTGCGGTAAGCAATGGCCACTCGCGCGCCGTCCTTCGCCAGCCGCACGGCGATCCCTCGGCCGATGCCGCGGCTGCCACCGGTAACCAGTGCCACACGATTGCGCAGGGACATTCCCCTCCTCAAATAATGCGCGACGAAGCATGCCAGTATAGCGCAGGTGACACAAAGTCCTGGAGCGATTGCAAGCGAATCGGCAAATTCTATTTCTCAATGTGGGGAAGAGAGACGCCATACGTAAAGAAACCCATCGGCCTGCGAAGCCAGCATAGTGCCATCTGGCGAGAGCCCGAAGGCCAACTTATGTTGAGGCAGTGGAGATACGGGCGCAGAGAATATGATTTTCTTATCCGTCAGGTCGTATATGCAGAGGTCCATATTTCTAACGCGGGTAGGCGAATCTTTGGCTTTGGCGCGAGCAAACGCGAAGCGTCGGCCGTCGCGCGAGGGTTGAATCTCTCCTCCGAAGCGATACTCCGGAGCGTAGAGGTCAGCAATCTTTCCGCCAGCCGTTGTGAGCACAAGACGCGGGCAGTCGCCGGTCACGGCCAAGACAGAGTTGCTCACAAAAGCGGCGGAGTTGCAGCGCGACCCGGCAATATCTATAGCCGAGCGGTTGGTTTGCCCAAACAGGCGAGGAGATTTTGCCGGAGCGGCATCATCGCTGTTGTAAACGAAGAGGCGTAAAGGAGCTTCAGCGGCCGCTGCAAGCCAATAGACAACTTGGGTATCGGAAACAGTGTCGTCCCGGTGACCCGGTGTCACTTTGAATTGCTTCGAAACGAGGGAGGCAGGGTCAAGCACATCGATTCTTGTGAGCCAGCCGCGCTTCGCATCGTAAGCTTCTTGAAATTCGTAAAGCGCGCGGCCGCTCGGGGACACCGTAAAACGAGGAGGAATGTCTCCCGGCACATCCACATTCTTTTTCAGACTCTCTTGCAGTCCGTTGGAATACAGCCTCACCCAGTCTCCATCCTGAACGAAGAAGCTTCCGTCGTGCAAGGCCTGAAGCGTGGCCGAATTTGCGGCATTTCCCCAAGTTCGTTGATTGCGCACGCGTCCACTCGAAGGGTCAAGGAAAACGGTGTGGAACACAACCTCGCTGCCCGGAGTCCCGTCTCGCCGGGAGAGGCCTGGGTGTTCGTTCTTCATGAAGAAAGACACAGCAAGAGTCTGGTTATCGAGAAACGTAACAGCACCGCGCAGGAAATTGTAGTAGCGAAGATCCCTGTCGGCGACTGGAGGGAGATATCCAAAAGTCCGCAAGTCAGCCGATAAGACTGGTACGCGCTCGTCCGCAGAGAAAACTGAAACCATGGAAAATGCGACCGCGCTGGAAAGCAGCAAGATCCGCGTCAACCATGTCATTGGGATTTCCTCTGCGAAATTTAACGGAACCTTACCTTAAGCGCGCCACGATTACGGTCATGTCGTCGGCTTGCTCGGGAGTGCCGGCCCATTCTTCGGCGGCATTCATCAGGGCTTCGGCGACAACTTGCGGCGCGGCGCCTTGCACGTGAACGGCGGCTTGCTGCAGGCGGCGGATGCCAAACTCCTCGCCATAGACATTTTCGGGTTCAACCAAACCGTCACTGTAGCCTACGAGTAGAGAGTCAGGAGCCACTACAACGGAGCCTTCCTCATAGCAATAATCTTCAAGAACACCGAGCACCATTCCGCCCTTGTCGAGGTGAAGAGCGGAATCTTTGCAGATCAGGAAGGACGGAAGATGGCCGGCGTTCGTGTAGCGCAAATTTCGCGTGGCGCTGTCGTAGACCGCGATGAAAAAAGTGGCGAAACGGTCGTCGCCGGTGTTGCGCACCAGATGCTTGTTGAGGCGAGAGACCAGCTCAGCTGTGCTCATGTGCTCACTGCCGTCAACCAGGACCTGGCTACGCAAAGCCGCTTGCAAACTGGCCATCAAGAGCGCAGCGGAAATTCCCTTTCCGGAAATATCGGCGATGGCGATAGCCAGATGTGTGGGGCTAAGCTGAATAAAGTCATAGTAATCGCCACTGACGGCGCGTGCAGCTTTGCATATAGCTTCGATTTCGACGCCGGGCACCTTTGGCAAAGCTCTGGGAAAGAGTTGCTCTTGCACCTCGCGTGCGATGGAAATTTCGTTTTCCAGGCGCTGGCGTTGTTTTTGCTCTTCGATCAGGCCGCTGATGGAGCCGGTCATAAGATTGAATGATTCGCCGAGCACGCCGAGCTGATCGCGGCGCTCGATACGCACGCGATGCGACAAATCGCCGGCCTGCACATATTGCGTCGCGCGGTAAAGCTCGTCCACCGCTTTAGTGATTTGGCGGGTGAGAACCAAGCCAGTGGCCAGCGCTGCGGACTCAATCACGAAAAAGGCGATAAGGATCAGGACAAACGCGATGAGATAAGTGTTGCGCAGTTCACCCAGCGAACTGAACATCCGGCTGCTCAACTGTGAGGGCCGCGCATTGAAAACAGCAAGCACCGGATGCACGGTATTGACTGTGCCGTCGGGACCTACATAAGTAGAATCCAGTCGGGATACCACGTTAACCGCGGAATCGATCCACAACAGCGCAGGCTGAAGCGAACGGTTGTGGGCGGGAACACGCCGGGTAGTTTCGTACTGCCCACCGCCCTCCGTGGTATAGAGCACGCCTTGACGAGGACCGCCCGTGTAACGGCGCATTAAGTTGAGCTGAATCGCGCCAAGATCAGGTGCAATGGTGGCGAGGAACTCTGAAGTTACAGGCACGCGCAACGTGACGATGCGTACTCCGCGAACATCTTGCATGGCGCGAATGCTAACGATGGAAAGGTAAGGCGGTTCGTCTTGCTGCAACAGCCCGGCGAAGAATTGCCGATTGGAAGCAATTTTGCGCAGCAGGCTCGGATCGCTGGAAAATTCGATTTTCAGGCCCGGAAGCTCACGGTCGTGTACGACATGCGATTGTGCGGCGAGAATGCGCTCCGATTCCGCTTCGCTGACGCTAGCCGGGAGATTACCGTGGGCAGCAGCGATGTGCTCCGCAATGTCGGTAAGCATGTCCTTGCGCCGCTGGACATCTTCATAGAGCAGATAGGAAGCGAGCTGCGAATAGAGAATGCCCGCCGAGCGCACGGCCAGAAGCACCAGCAACAAAACGGGAACGAGCGCGATGAACAGGCCGGCGACAATGAGGCGGTTGCGGAGGCTCCAGAGCAGCCGGCTCCTGCCCCAGGCAAGTACCCGATAGAAAAGATATAGCGCGGCGAGAAGCGCGACAAATTTCAGATAGTTGGAGATGCTGCCTTCGAGTTCAAACAAATAGGCCAGTCCGCCGGCAAGGGCCAGCAGCAAGGCGGCGAGATCGATGCGCGATATGCGGTCCCACAGGGAGCGGAGTTTGGAAGCAGTCACACGTCAACCTTGGACAGAAAGACTACTTTACCTTAAGGATGTGCTT
>Ga0099829_10001852_pt1 | contig 11928 bp, 7 predicted proteins | sample CZO8metaG_3_FD_79336 | JGI IMG/M metagenome (GOLD analysis project Ga0099829, IMG submission 79336) | Vadose zone soil microbial communities from the Eel River Critical Zone Observatory, Northern California, USA - CZOApr15con2H2.8 metaG | ecosystem: Environmental > Terrestrial > Soil > Vadose...
CTCACGGTCGCGGCTTATGTTGTCGCTTCCGCGCTAGTGGTGGCGTTTCTCGGCCCATATCTCGGACGGGAGATTTTTCCGCGAGTCTCCTCCGGCCAGCTGTTTCTGAGATTCCGCGCGCCGGTCGGGACGCGCGTCGAGACGACGGAACGACTGACGCTCGGCGTCCTGGACGCAATACAACGAGAAGCCGGCGCGGGGAATGTGGGCGTAACGCTGAGCTACGTTGGCGCGCCACCGCCGAACTATCCGATTAATACGATCTATCTGTGGACGAGCGGCCAGCATGAAGCGGTACTGCGCGTGGCGCTCAATCCCGACTCAGGCATCCGCGCCGAGCAATTCGAAGAGCGCTTGCGAAAAGTCCTGCCAGACAAGTTTCCCGGTTGTCAGTTTTCCTTTGAAGGGGCGGACATCGTCACGCAGATCATGAACTTCGGCGCTCCGACGCCCGTCGAAATCAACGTCGGCGGCCCGGACCTCGGCGCCGATCGCGCCTTTGCCGCGAAACTTCGCACCGAAGTCGCCAAGATACCGGCGTTGCGCGACTTGCAGTACGACGAGCCGCTCGACTATCCCAGCATCAACATCAACGTGGACCGCGAGCGCGCGGGACAGTTGGGAGTAACGACCGCCGGAGTGGGCCGTTCGTTCCTGGCAGCAACTTCCTCGAGCCGGTTCGTGGCGCCGAACTATTGGGCCGATCCCAGGTCGGGGGTTGCGTATCAGGTTCAGGTGCAGCTTCCTCAATCCGACGTAACCTCGATCCAGGACGTCGAGCACATTCCCGTGACTCTAGGCGCTGCTTCCCATCCTCTGATGGGGGACGTGGCGCAAGTGGGATACGGAACCGTTGTCGGTGAGTACCACCGCCTGAACGGCCAGCGCATGGTGACGCTGACCGCGAATGTTTCGGGCGCAGACCTTGGACGGATTTCCTCGGAACTGGACAGCGCCATCAAGCGCGCCGGGGAACTGCCGCGCGGCGTGAAGGTCACCGTCCGCGGTCAGATCGGTCCGATGAAACAAACGTTGACGAATCTTGGAGTGGGTCTGCTGCTCGCGGTGCTGGTGATCTATCTGCTGCTTGCGGCGAACTTTCAATCGCTGAAGCTGGCGTTCGTCGTCCTTTCGACGGTACCCGCGGTGATCTGCGGAGTGCTGTTCATGCTCTTGCTCACGGGCACGAGTCTGAACGTTCAGTCGTTCATGGGCGCGATCATGGCGATTGGCGTTGCGGTGGCGAATGCGATCCTGCTCGTGACGTTCGCCGAGGAGTATCGCCGCGCGGGCAACGCGGCGATGGATGCCGCGCTGCACGGAGCGAAAACCCGCATGCGTCCGATCCTGATGACAAGTATGGCCATGATTGCCGGCATGGTGCCGATGGCGCTGGCCATCGGCGAAGGAAGCCAGCAAACGGCTCCTCTTGGTCGCGCTGTGATTGGCGGGCTGCTCTTTGCGACTGCGGCCACGCTCCTGATCTTGCCCCTGGTATTTTCGCTCGTTCAGCAGCGTGCCGGAGTCGGGTCGCCCTCGCTCGATCCCGACGACCCCGCAAGCGCATTCGCGCGAGGCACGGCTGTCCGACCCGGAGAAACGACATGATCAGACGCAAACTCTTTTCGTCCCTCATCTTCAGCTCCGCCGCGCTGTGGTGTGCAGCTTGCGGTGCGAATTCAAATTCCACGACGAAAGCGGCACAGGCGGCACCGGCGCAACTCACAGTGGAAGTGGTGAAAGTCGCCTCCAAGAAACTCGCGATCACGACGCGTTTGCCGGGAGAACTGCAGGCAGACGAAGCGGTGGCCGTGTTTCCGAAGGTGACCGCCTACGTGGACTCGATCAGCGTGGACCGTGGGACGCGGGTCCGGTCCGGGCAAGTGATGGCGCGACTGGTGGCGCCGGAGCTGGCGGCGCAACGGGCCGAGGCGCAGTCGAAGTTGCAGGCGGCGGAAGCACAGCGTGCGGAAGCGGACTCAAAGCTTGCATCGGATCAAAGCACGTTCGACCGGCTGAAGAGCGCGTCGGCCACGCCGGGTGTGGTCGCAGGCAACGACCTCGAAGTCGCGCAACGCACCGTCGACGCGGATCGTGCCAAGGTCGAAGCCATGCGAGGCAGCGCGGAAGCGGCGAAGTCGGGCCTGAAATCCATTTCGGAAATCGAGGGATATCTCGAAGTGCGCGCACCGTTCGACGGTGTCGTGACGGAGCGCAACGTTCATCCGGGCTCGCTTGTGGGGCCGGCCACCGGCGCGGCGGCGAGTTCCCTCCCGATGGTGCGGGTGGAAAAGATCAGCAAGCTGCGGCTCGTTGTTCCCGTCCCCGAAAAGTATTCCGCGGGAATGACCGCGGGGACGAAAGTGGACTTCAGCGTCCCGGCGTTTCCGAATCAGACCTTTACGGGCACGGTGGCGCGCATCGCCCATTCCGTCGACGTGAAAACGCGGACGATGCCTGTGGAACTGGACGTCCAAAACGCCGACAGACGCTTGAGCTCGGGAATGTTTCCCGAAGTGCTGTGGCCGGTGCGGCGGTCTGAGGCGACGCTCTTCGTGCCGGCTTCCGCGGTCGCGCGAACGACGGAGGCGACGTTCGTGATCCGTATTCGCGACGGAAACACCGAATGGGTGAACGTGCAGACTGGAGAACAGGACGGGAAGTCAATCGAGGTATTCGGCGGCCTGCGCGAGGGAGACGAGGTCGCCGTACGCGGAACCGATGAATTGCGCGCGGGAAATCACGTGACGACGAAACCGTTTGTCGAGGCGGCTCCCGCGAAGTAGCGCAACGAATTTGACCAGCCAAAGAAAAAACACATGGAGGTGATTGATGTCAGGAACGAAGAAATACACGCAACTGCTGCTGCTCGCTTGTTTGCTGCTTTTCGGAACAGCGGCATTCGCACAGGAGATGCCGAGCGACTACCAGGAGGTTCTGAAATCGCTCGACCGTAAGGGCGACTTCAAGGACGGCGTCCTCAAGGTCAACATCCCGCGCAGCGATCTGAAGATAACGGTCGCGGGCGTGGCGACGCCAACGCCGTTCGGCTTTGGCGGCTGGGTGGCATTCACGAAGGCGAGCGACGGCGGCGAAGTGATGATGGGAGACCTGGTACTGCTGCAAGAAGAAGTCAATCCGGTGATGTCCGCGCTGCTCGACAACGGAATCGAAGTTACGGCGCTGCACAACCATTTCTTCTGGGACGACCCGCACGTGTACTACATGCATGTGCATGGAATGGGGAAAGCGGCGGACCTCGCGCGCGAAGTGAAGCCGGCGTTTGACCTGATCGGCCACGCAAAACCGGAAGCCGTCACTCCTTTGAGCGGCTCCGGCGCGGCGCTCGACACGACGAAGATCGCGCAAATTGTCCGGCACACCGGAGAGCAGTCCGGCACAGTCTACAAAATCACGGTCGGCCGCAGCGACTTGGCGATGAAGGACCATGGCGCGACGATCAATGCGCGCATGGGCTTGAACACCTGGGCGGCGTTCTACGGCACGCAGGACGATGCGGTTGTTGCCGGCGACATCGCCATGCTCGAAGGCGAAGTGACTCCGGTATTGAAGACGTTGCGTAGGAACGGCATCGATGTCGTCGCGATTCACCACCACATGACGGAAGAAAAGCCGCTGGTGATTTTTCTGCACTACTGGGGGCGGGGACCGGCCGACAAGCTCGCGAGCGCATTCAAGGCGGCGCTCGGCGAACTGGGCAAAGGAACAGCGTCGCACTAAAGGGGCCACTTCATGCGAAACCACAAATCCTTTTGGCAAAGAGCGGCGTTTGTCCTTGGCTCGTTCCTGAGTGTCTGCGCGAGTGGAGCGAGTGGGCAGACCTTGAAAGAGATCGCGAAGTTCGACCTCCCCGGCCCGGGGGGAAAACGGTTCGACTACCTCACGATTGACCCGGACGACCACTACCTGATTTCCGCTCACCTCGCCGCGGATCAGACGTACGTGATCGACCTCGCGACGAACAAGGTTATTGCGACCATCGCCGACACGCCGGGAGCGGAAGGCGTCGAGTACGTCCCGGAGCTCAAGAAGTTCTACACATCGAACGCGCACGACAACACGATCGGTGTGGTGGACCTCAAGCAGATGAAAGTCGTCAAGAAGCTAAAGACGGAAGCGAAGCCGGACGGGAGCGCTTATGCCGCTCCCTTCCACAAACTCTATGTGTCGGACGAGCGAGGCAAAGCAGAAGCGGTCGTCGACGTGACGAAAGACGAGATCGTGAAAACGCTGCACTTCGAGAGTGAAACGGGGATGCCGCAGTACGATCCGGTCGCGCTCAAGGTTTACGTCAATCTGCAGGACCAGGGCATTCTTGCGGTGATCGATCCCGCGACCGATACGGTTGTGGGCCGGTATCCGGTCGGGAAATGCAAAGGGAACCACGGCATGGCACTCGATCCGGAGCACCACCGCGCCTTCCTTTCCTGCGAAGGAAACGAACTGATGACGGTGTTCGATCTCGACAAGAAGAGTGCCATCGCATTTCTTCCCCTGCCGGGCGGACCGGATGTCATCAAGTTCGATCCGGGCCTGCGGCGGATCTACGTCGCCTGCTACAGCGGGGCGATTGCCGTCTTCCACCAGGACGACGCCGACCACTACCGGAAGCTCGAAGACTTTCGCGTGCAGCACGCGGTGCACACAGTCGCGGTGGACTTGAAAACGCACATGCTCTACACCCCGGAACAGGAAGAGGATGGGAAACCGGTAGCGCGGATGGTCGTGTACGAAGCGCTTGGCAACCGTTAGCCGCGCTGTTCTGTGCGAGAAGACCAAGGGGAGGGCTCGGCTCCAGTCGCGATGTCGTTGATAAATTTCATTCCGGCTTCCCTCCGCGCGTTGCCGCGGGACGGCATCGTTCTGTTTCTCACGCGATTCCTGCGTCTGTTCGCGTATGGAGCGCTCTCGGTCGTCCTCGTATTCTATCTGGTGAGTCTGGGCCTTACGGAAGCGCAGGTGGGACTTCTACTGACGCTGACGCTCGCCGGCGATATCGCGATCTCGCTGTTGCTCACGACGCGGGCTGACCAAATGGGGCGGCGGCGCATGCTCATCGTCGGTGCGATTTTAATGGCGGGGGCGGGTGTTGCCTTCGCCTCGACCCACAATCTGCTCTTTCTGATCATTGCGGGAACGATCGGAGTGATCAGCCCGAGCGGAAACGAAGTCGGTCCCTTTCTTTCCATCGAACAAGCGGCATTGTCCCATGTCGTTTCCGCTGCGAACCGCACGGAGGTTTTTGCCTGGTACACGCTGGCGGGCTCTTTCGCGACGGCTCTCGGCGCGCTGTGCGGCGGTGCGGCGTCGGGAATCGTCCAGAAGGCATCGTTCTCCGCGTCCGACAGCTACCGCGCTGTGGTCCTTCTCTATGCCGCACTCGGCATGGCGCTCGCGTTCCTCTTCTTGAGTCTCTCGTCCTCGACGGAAGTGCGAGACTCCGTGCCCGAAGAAGCCTCGGCGGCGAGGAAGCTTCTCGGCGTCGGACATTCGCGTTCGATCGTCTTCAAGCTGTCGAGCCTGTTCGCTCTGGATTCGTTTGCGGGCGGTTTCGTCGTGCAAAGCTTTGCCGCGTATTGGTTTTATCTGCGCTTCGGAGTCCAACCCGTGAAGCTCGGCGTGATTTTCTTTTGGGCCAACGTGCTCGCGGGAATTTCTGCGCTGCTCGCTTCGCGGCTCGCCTCCCGCATCGGATTGGTAAGGACGATGGTAGTGACGCACCTGCCTTCGAATGTTCTCCTCATCCTTGTGCCGTTGATGCCCAACCTCGCGCTCGCCGTGGTGGTGCTGCTCATCCGTTTCAGCATCAGCCAGATGGACGTTCCGACAAGACAGTCCTACACCATGGCGGTGGTTCGTCCCGAGGAACGTTCCGCCGCAGGCGGAATTACCGGCGTGGCGAGGACGGCGGGAGCGGCCATGAGTCCCATTTTCGCGGGGTTTCTGTTCTCGCGCCCGCTTCTGATCGACATCCCTTTCTTCATCGCAGGGGGGCTCAAGATCGCCTACGACCTGATTCTCTACCGGCAGTTCGCGGCGATCCGGCCGCCGGAGGAAGTTCGTTAATCGGAGGTTTATTCCCGCGGTGGAAGAACTACGGAAAGGGTATCAATTGCGACCAGGCGAATTATTAGCCTTCAACGTTCCCGAGGAACCCGTGACACGCAGCGGAGCGGTCGCCCAACGAATTGCCATGGGAGTCGCGGCTCTGTTCTTGCTGTTTGAGTTGCTTTCTCCGGTTGCATTTTGTCAAACGCTGAAGCAGGCAGCAAAGTTCGATCTACCTGGTCCGGAAGGAAAGCGCTTCGACTATCTCACTATCGACTACGAGGATCATTTCTTGCTCTCAGCTCACCTGGGTCCTGGGATTTTGTACGTCATCGACCTGCGGTCCAACAAAGTCGTGAAAGCAATCCCGGGGTTGCCGGGTATTACCGGGCTCGAATACGTGCCGGGAACACATAAGGTTTACACATCGGATTGGGGCGAAGAGAAGATCGGTGTTGTCGATCTACTGTCGATGACAGTAACCAAGCGACTCGCCACGGCCGCTAAGCCCAACGGGAGCACGTATGCCAGTCCATTCCACAAGGTCTATGTCTCGGACACCTTGGGAAAAGCCGTGGCGGTCGTCGACGTCACAAAAGACGAGATCATCAAGACGATTGAGTTCGACAGTGAAACGGGCATGCCGCAATATGATTCATCGGCACGCAAGGTTTACGTAAATCTAAGGAACGCGAACGAAATTGCAGAGATCGATCCGGCAACAGACACGGTATTGGGGAAATATTCCGTGGAGGGTTGCCAATTCAATCACGGCATGGCCGTGGACTCAGAACATCACCGAGCGTTTCTTCTCTGCGCGGGAAACCGAACATTTACGGTGTTTGCCTTAGACACACACAAGTCCATTGCGCACCTTCCGCTGCCAGTAGGTGCGGACGTCGTGAAGTTTGATCCAGGTGTCAGCAGAATCTACGTAGCCTGCTCGAGCGGTTTCATTTCCGTGTTTGAAGCGAAGGGCGCGGACCACTACCAAAAACTCGAAGATTTCTCCGTCGAAAAGATGGTGCACAGCCTTGCGGTGGATCTAGCCACGCATCGCATTTATGCGCCCGAGCAGGAGGAGCATGGACGGCCCGTATCGCGAATGGTCGTGTACGAAGCCGTCATCTCAGATCGGAGCAAGCCGTGAGGATTGGTCGAAATATCCGACTAAATATGTTGTTTCTGCTGTCAACGACGGTTGCAATGGGACAGGGGGCAGTTCCGTTGAAGCTTGAGAAGACGATCGAACTGCCGGATGTGCAGGGACGCATCGATCACATGTCCCTCGATGTTGCTGGGCAACGGCTGTTTGTTTCGGCTCTCGGCAACAACACGGTCGAAGTCATCGACCTCAAAGCTGGCAAACGCGCGAACACGATCTCCGGGCTGAAGGAGCCGCAAGGAGCGTTGTACGTCGCGGACAAGAATCGGCTGTTTGTTGCGAGCAGCAAGGATGGTACGGTCAAGATATTCGACGGAACTTCGTTTCAGCTTCTCAAGACCATCGAGTACGGCGACGACGCCGACAACCTGCGTTACGATGCCGCGCGCCAGCGGGTGTATGTCGGATTTGGCGGCGGAGCGCTCGGAGAACTGGACACCGAAGGGCAAAAGATCTCGGAAACGAGGTTGGATGCGCACCCGGAGTCGTTCCAATTGGAAAAAGGCAGTTCTCGCATCTATGTGAACTTGCCGGGTTCGCGGAAGGTCGCCATTGTGGACCGCGAGGCGCATTCAGTGGTGACGAGCTGGGGCATGGGATTGACCCTCGGCAACTACGCGATGGCTCTCGACGAAGCCGATCACCGGCTGTTCGTTGTTTCGCGCGCCCCGACGCGGCTGGTTGTGATGGACACAGCAACCGGCAAAGTCCCTCAAAAGCTCCCGGCGGTCGGCGATTGCGACGACATCTTTTTCGATCAGGCGCACAAACGCATTTACGCCACAGGGGGAGAGGGGGCGATTTCCGTTTTCGAGCAGCAAGACCCCGATCACTACCGGGAGATGGCTCGCGTCCCGACGGTCAAGGGAGCGCGCACCAGTTTCTTTTCCCCGGACCTGGGCCGGCTGTACGTCGCGGTGAGACGGCAGGGCTCGACGCCCGCGGCGATTCAGGTGTTCTCAGTCGTTCCGTAGCTTTGTGTGATGCGAGGTAGCACGGTGGATGGCAGGTCTTTTTTCGACCGGCGCTCGAAGTCTGAGTGGAGATTCGCTGTTGATGCACATGTCTAGACCGAACAGGCCAAGGGGACGTGACGAGCAGAACCTACAAGTGGACGCGCGCTTTCGGGACATTACTCTCCTTGATCGTGTGCTTTTCCGCTCGCGGGGGAGCGCTCCCCCAACGGGATAGCCAGAGTCCTCAGACGGAAACGTTTACACCGGGAACCGCAGTGGCCGTTCGCGTCGACCAGGGTCCAAAGATGGACGGGACTCTGAACGATCCGCTTTGGCAATTGGCGAAAACGATTTTGGACTTTCGCCAGCAAGAACCGCACGAGGGCCAGCCCGCGACCGAACGGACGGAAGTGCGGATTCTGTACTCAAGACATGCCGTCTATTTTGGAATTCACTGCTTCGATTCTGATCCGTCTCGTATCATCGCCAGCGAACTGCGCCGCGACGTGAGCCAGGACCTCGACGACCATTTTGAAATCCTCATCGATTCCAATCGCGACCGGCGCGGAGGGTACGTGTTTCAAGTCAATCCGCTCGGGACACAAATGGACGGGCTCATCGTCGAAGAGCAAAGGGACAACTCCAGCGTGGATTTCGACTCCGGGTGGGACGGCGTCTGGACGTCGGAGGCGCGAATCGGCGCGGATGGATGGACCGCAACGATCGAGATTCCGTTCACGACACTCAACTTCACGCATTCCACGGATGTTTTGTGGGGGGCGAATTTCAAACGGTTCATCCGCAGAAAAAACGAGTCGGATTTGTGGAGAGCCTACCGGAGGACTTTCGGAATTACGAAGGTGTCGGAGGCCGGAGACCTCGAAGGCATCAAGGATATTGGAAGCGGCCGGTTGTTCATCGTGAAGCCGTACGGCCTTGCGCGGTACGACAAGCAAACGGGACAGGACCCGAAGTTCCCACTTACGGGCGGAGTGGACGTCAAATACGGCCTCACTTCGAACCTCGTTTTGAATCTCACAGGAAACACCGACTTCGCCGACACGGAAGTCGATTTGGAGCCCTTCAACATCACGCCCTTCAAGGTCTTCATCCCCGAGAAGCGGCAGTTCTTTCTCGAAAATGCGGGCGTCTTCAATTTCAGTTTGGGCGGCCAGGACCAATTGTTTTTCAGCCGGCAGATCGGCATTGACCCGATCACCGGCAATCAGGTCCCCATCAACGGCGGAGCGAAGGTGACGGGGCGCATCGGAGGCCTGGAGTTGGGCGTGATGGATGTGGACACGCGCTCCAGCGGCCCGAATCCCTATTCCAATTTCGCGGTGGTGCGCCTGAAGGAATCGCTTTGGGCCGGTTCTTACGTGGGGGTCATCGGAATCGACAAGAGATCTGGCGACGTCCTCGACAGCTTCAACCAAACGGGCGGTGTGGATTCGAGGCTTGTTTTTTTCAAGGACTGGTTCGTGGACGCGCACATGGCTGGAACACAATCTCCCGGAAGTCCGAGTGGAAACAGCGATGTTGGCGCCTCGCTGACCTACCGCTCGAACTGGGTCGAAGGAATCGTCGAACGAAGGAAGACCGGGCCGAATTTCAATCCGGAAGTCGGCTTTGTCGAGCGTACGGATTCCAACGAAACTTACGGAGATCTGACGTTCAAGGTACGGCCGAGCATTCCGGGCGTCCGGGAGCTGCAATTCGAAGGCTTCCTGCTGCACGCGCCAGATACGGCTGGCCAGGTGTCGACGCAGGAGTGGCAGAACACCTTCCGGGCCGAATTCCACAACGGGGCGTACACCGACGAAGACATCGTCGATGTGTTCACGCAGCGAATCACCACGCCCTTTCACATCTATAAGAATGTTTTTATTCCGAACGGTTTGTATCACTTCACGCGGCACCAACTGACCTACGGGTCGGGGCAAGACAGGAAGTTCACGTACAACTTCTTCGAGCGGTTTGGCGGGTATTACGGCGGCACGCTGAACGAGTTTCGCATCAGAGCCAACTACCGTCCCATCGCGAAATTCTCGATTGCCGCCTCGGAGACGTGGGACCGTTTTCGCCTGCCCTTGCCCAATGGCAATTTTTCCGTCGTCCTAGCAAGCGTGCAAGGAAACTACTCGTTCAACCGGTTTCTGACGTTCACGAGCCTCGTGCAAATGGACACGTCAAACGCCCAAGCAGTGAGCGCGAATCTTCGCCTTCGCTACAACTACCGGCCGGACAGCGACCTGTATGTCATCTACAACGTTGGAACGCAGTTCGCCAGCATCGCGCCGTCGAATCCGCCACAAGTGCGGGAAACACGCTTCGCAATCAAATGGACGTACTCCTGGCAGCCATAGAAAAGAGGAGGAGCGATGGAAAACGCGCGGCGGCACTTTCTAAGAACGATTTCCGGCGTGGCAGCGCTGCCTGCGATTGGCTCCGTGCTGACCAGAGAGCCGCGCACAGGGCTCGGTGCGGCGAGTTCAACGGACGTGCGTGCACAGTTCCCGTTGCTCATGGATTCCATGAACGGACGTCCTCTCGTCTATCTCGACAGCGCCGCCACGACGCAACGTCCACGCGCGGTCCTCGATTCGTTGGATACCTATTACCTCCACGAAAACGCCAACCCTTCCATATCGCTGTGCGCCCTGGCGCGCCACTCGGCATCTCTGTACGACGAAGCCAGAGCGACCGTGACCCGGTTCCTTAACGCATTCGGGTCGGACGAGATCGTATTCACGCGAGGGACGACGGAAGCGATCAATCTCGTGGCATCCTCCTGGGGTGGCGCAATCTCGGTCACGGCGACGAAATTCTGATGACGGTATCCGACCACTATTCGAGTTTAGTTCCCTGGCAGCTGGCGGCGCGGCGCACGGGAGCGACGCTCCGTATCTGGGATGTCAGCGACGACGGACGCCTGCGGCTCGACCAGTTGGACACGCTCCTTTCGAAGCGAACGAAGATGGTGACGTTTCCACACGTTTCGAATGTCCTTGGTGCGATCAATCCGGCGAAGGAAATCTGTGAGCGGGCGCATGGTGCTGGGGCAGTGGTTCTCGTCGACGCGGCGCAGTCCGTTCCACATTTCTCCGTGGATGTCCGCGAGATCGGCTGCGATTTCCTGACGCTTTCAGGGCACAAGATGTGCGGGCCGATGGGGATTGGCGCCCTGTGGGCGCGCCGAGAGCTTCTCCTACATCGACACTTCGAAGGAAGACATCGATCGCCTCGCCGCCGGACTTGGGGAGTTAAGGGGCTAGGCTAAGGCGGCCAAACAGGGCAACACAAGCTGCCAGTACGCGAGATCGATCTTTCGCGGCGGCATAGGATTCCTCGCGTTCAGCCACCACGTCATTACAGAGATTAACGTAGCGACGAGAAAGTGCGTCAACAAGTCGGGTGAAACCGAGGAGCCACATCCCTTTCGCTTCCGCAGTTCAGAGGCGACCGCCTGTCGGACGGCGGCGGCAATGATCTGCACCGCCGCGTCGGAAGGCCCCGGACATTCGCCCACTAGGTCAAAGCGAGATTTGGCAAATTTTTGGCAAAATGGATTTTTATGACAATTCCCAAGATGAGGAGAGAGTGCAGATCACCCGCTTTGAATGGCGGGGAGCGACGGGACTCGAGCCCGCGACCTCCTGCGTGACAGGCAGGCGTTCTAACCAACTGAACTACGCCCCGCCAACTGACTAAAAATGACTTCCCGCTCCTTCCACGGGC
>Ga0099829_10001855_pt1 | contig 11925 bp, 12 predicted proteins | sample CZO8metaG_3_FD_79336 | JGI IMG/M metagenome (GOLD analysis project Ga0099829, IMG submission 79336) | Vadose zone soil microbial communities from the Eel River Critical Zone Observatory, Northern California, USA - CZOApr15con2H2.8 metaG | ecosystem: Environmental > Terrestrial > Soil > Vadose...
GGCTGACTCGATCACCCTTACGCTGCCGGACGGCTCGACGAAGGAGATGCCCGCCGGATCGACCGTGGCCGACCTGGCCCGCTCCGTGGGTCGCGGCCTGGCCAAGGCGGCCGTCGCCGCCAACGTCGACGGCACGCAGGTTGACCTCAACGCCACGCTCCCCGGCGGTGCGACTGTCGACATCATCACCGCCGATCGCCCCGAAGGCCGTTACATCCTGCGCCACTCGACTGCGCACGTCACGGCCCAGGCGGTCACCGACCTCTGGCCGGGCGCCAAGTACGCCATCGGCCCTCCCATCGAAGACGGCTTCTACTACGACTTCGAGCTGCCCGGCGGCGCCCACTTCAGCGACGACGATCTGGCCCGTATCGAAAACCGGATGCGCGAGATCGTCGAAGAGGACCAGCCGTTCATCCGGGAAGAGCACACCATCTCCGAAGGCCTGACCCTCTTTCAGGACAATCGGTTCAAGGTCGAGATCATCCAGGGCGCCGAGATGTCAGAGGGCGCCGGCGATGGCATCGTCAGCGCCTACCGCAACACCGAACGCTTCGTCGATCTGTGCCGGGGACCGCACGTTCCCAGCACCAAAAAGCTCGGTCATTTCAAACTGATGAAGGTCGCGGCCGCCTACTGGCGGGGCGATGAGCGCCGGCCCCAGTTGCAGCGCATCTACGGCACGGCGTGGGAGTCCGAGCAGGCGCTCCACGGATACCTGCACCGGCTCGAGGAGGCCGAGAAGCGGGACCACCGCCGGCTCGGCGCCGAACTCGACCTGTTTCACTTCCCGCCTGAGATCGGCGGGGGACTGCCGGTCTTCCACCCGCGCGGAGGCCTGATCCGCAAGCTCATGGAGGACCACTCGAAAGCCGAGCACGAGCGGGCCGGCTACCAGTTCGTGTGGACGCCACACATCGCCAAGGCGGCCCTGTTCGAGAAGTCCGGTCACCTCGGGTTCTACGCCGAGAGCATGTACCCGCCCATGGAGATGGAGGGCGCCACCTACTACCCGAAGCCCATGAACTGCCCGATGCACTGCTTGATCTACCAGAGCCGTCAGCGTTCCTACCGGGAGCTGCCGGTGCGGCTGTTCGAGTTCGGCACGGTGTATCGCTTCGAGCGCTCCGGCGTCCTGAACGGTCTGCTCCGCGTCCGCGGCATCACCCAGGACGACTCCCACATCTTCTGCACCCGCGAGCAATTAGGGAGCGAGCTGGCCAGCTTGCTGGCCTTTGTCCTCATGATCCTCCGCACCTACGGGCTCACCGAGTTCGAAGCCGAGCTGGCCACCCGGCCCGACAAGTTCGTCGGCGAACCGGCCGAGTGGGACGAGGCGACCGAGGCGCTACGGCAGGCCCTGGAAGCGGCCGAGTTGCCCTACGTCGTCGCCGAGGGCGAGGGCGCCTTCTACGCCCCCAAGATCGACGTGCACGTGCGCGATGCAATCGGCCGGCGCTGGCAGGTCTCGACGCTCCAGGTCGACTTCCAGGAGCCCCAGCGCTTCGAGCTCGAATACGTCGGCGCCGACAACCAGCGGCACCGGCCGTGGATGATCCACCGGGCCCTCTTTGGATCGATCGAGCGGTTCCTGGCCATCCTGATCGAGCACTACGCCGGGGCCTTTCCCACCTGGTTGAGCCCGGTGCAGGTACGGGTCCTGCCGGTGGCCGAGACCCACCAGGCCTACGCGGATCGCGTCGCCGACCGGTTGCGGGCCGAAGGCTTCCGGGTCGAGGTGGTGGAGGCCGACGAGCAGCTGGGCGCACGGATCCGTCGCTCCAAGCTGGAGAAGGTTCCGTACATCCTGGTGGTCGGCGACGATGATGTCGCCGCCGGGACCGTTGGCGTCAATGCAAGGGGACAGGACCGGCCGGTCAGGGACGTCCCGGCCGACGCGTTCGTGGAGCAGCTCCAGGCCGAGGTATCGGCGAAGCTGAGCCCATCAACCCCGTGACCGATTCGCGGCTGGACCGGCTGTGGGCCGGGTGGCGCAACGCGTTCGTCACCGGCGCGGCTGGCGACACGACGGAAGGCTGCGTTTTCTGCGCCCTGCTCGCCAGCGGCGTGCCCGACCCCGAGACCCACATCCTGTGGCGTCATCCGGACGGACTGGCGTTTGCGATCCTCAACGCCTACCCCTACACCAGCGGCCATCTCATGGTCATGCCGACCCGCCACGTCGGGGAGCTGGAGCTGCTCGGCGGCGACGAGTCGGCTGCAGTGTGGTCGGGCCTGGCCGCCGCCGTGCAGGCCATCAAGGCTGCTTACCACCCCGATGGGTTGAACCTCGGCGCCAACCTCGGCCGGGTCGCCGGCGCCGGCGTCCCCAGCCACTTCCACATGCATGTCCTGCCCCGATGGATGGGCGACACCAACTTCATGACTGCAGTCGCCGATACGCGAGTCCTGCCGGAGGCCCTGTCCGACTCGGACACGAAGCTGCGGGCCGCCTGGCCGGCGGCCGGCGCCTGGCCCTGAACTGGCGGCTCAGCGATTTCGCGGTCACACAGTGACCTGAGCCATTCCGCGGGCACAACACCGTCACCGGCAACCGACTTCTGCCCGAGGACTCGTTGCATCCACGGATACCAGTTCGAGACACGTCCCGTGTCTTGCCCTCGGCGGCGAACGTGGACTTGCTGTACCCCTCGAGAGGATCGGTCACGGCTCCTCGTTCTAGCCTGTGAGCACGATGAGCGACGAGTACCGGGACGAGCTGCCAGAAGAACTGGACGCGGGCGGCTATGTCGGCCCCTATCGGTTCCCCAACAACAACCGGCGCCGCATCTCGGCCCTCATCCTCGCCATCGCCGGCGCGGCGTCGATCACCCTGTGGGCCATCAGCGGATCGGATGCCGTGCTCGTGAACCGGGGTTTCCTGTACGGCGGGCTGTTCCTGCTGGCGCTGGCCGCCTATCACGTCGTCGCCGGCGTGACGCTCCGGGTGACCGAGACCGACGCCCTCGTGGCCGCCACCAGGGAGGTGGGCTTTCCCATCGGGCACGCCTCGGCCCAGCTCAGCTGGCGGGGCCTGATCTCCCGCCCGACCTGGCGCATCTTGCTGTATTCGGCTGACGATCCCCCGACCAAGCGGGGCCTGGTCCAGGTCGACGGCGTCACGGGGGCGGTGGGGGACCACATCGTGGAAGACAACCCCGAAGACTGGTCCAGCCTGGACCGATAGCCCATCGATAGGGCCCCGATCACCCCTCCGGCGGACCCGTATCCGCCGCCCGGATGATGCGCTCCGTGAGCGGTCCCCGGTACCGTCACCACATGGGTGGGCCAGACGCCGACCAGACCACCGCGTCACGCCCGACGGGCCTCGACCGCCGGCTGTTCGGGTTTCTCTTGATCGCCTTCGGGGTTCTCTGGTTCCTGGAGGGCTCTGGCCTGCTGGGCCTCTCGGTCGAGAGCCTGCTGTCCATCTTTCTGATCGCCCTGGGCGCCGGGTTGCTGCTGACCGCGCGCCAGGGTGGCCGGGCCCGGCTGCCGATCATTCTCGGGGCCGTGACCATCCTGGTGCTCATCGGCAACTCACCGTCGCTGCACCTGCCGTCCATGGGTTCGGGGTTTGGCAGCCAGCGGTTCCAGCCCCTCACGGCTGCCGATGTGCGCTCGCAGTATCGGGGTGGCGTGGGCGAGTTCACCCTCGACCTGACCCAACTCCACGGCGCTGACCTCAACCGGACGGTGGAGATCAACGTCGGCGTCGGTCACGTGCGGGTCCTGGTGCCACCCGAAACCGATGTCAACGTCCAGGCCAACTTCGGGGTGGGCCAGCTGCGAGTGTGCGGTCGCCACGTTGCGGACGGCTTCGGGGTCAACGACAGCTTCGACAACAACCTGGTCGGTGAGCACCCGCACCTTCACCTCTTGCTCCACGGTGGCGTCGGCGACGCTCGCGTCATCGGATGCGTCACCAACCCGTGATGGCCCACCGTCAGACGACACGGGTCGTCGCCGGCGTGCTGTTCGTCTTGACCGGTACGGCCTTCCTCCTCGAAAGCTTCCAGGTCTGGGAGGTCCATTCCGTCGATCTGTGGCCGCTCCTCCTCATTGCTGTCGGCACCGCGGTGGTGCTCGGTCGGTTCCACCGGATCAGGACCGAGGAGGATCGCAGCGCCCAGCTCGCCGTGGCCGAGGAACGGGTCCGCATCGCTCGTGAGCTGCACGACATCGTCGCCCACGGGGTCAGCCTCATGACCATCCAGATCGCCGCGGCCCGCCGGGTCCAACAGGCCCAACCGGAAGCGGCCGAGGAGTCCCTGAAGGCCGCCGAGGAGACGGGACGGCAAAGCCTGGCCCAGCTGCAGGGCATGCTCAACATGCTGCGAGGCGCCGATGCGTCCATCGGGGCAGCCGACCCGATCCCCAGGCGGGAAACGTTCGAAGCGACCGAGGACCGGGCCGCCCGCTGGGCGGCCGACGCAGCCCGGCGGGCCGCTCGCATGGAGGAGAAGGCGGCCCGCCACGCGGCCCACTGGGAGGAGAAGGCGGCGCACTGGGCCGCCCATTGGGAACGTAGGGCCGCTCGATGGGCCCTTCCCGGCACCGTCCGGATCCCGAGCCCGCCCCGGCCTGCCCAGCCACCGGCTCCGCCGAAACGCGAGCCGCCCAAGACCAACCGGGCGCCGTTGCCCCGTCTGGCTGACATGGGCCAGCTGGTCGACAGCATGCGCCAGGCGGGACTGAACGTCGACTCGACGATCGTCGGTACGTCACCGCCGCTTTCTCCTAGCGTCGAGCTGGTGATCTACCGCGTCATCCAGGAGGCGCTGACGAACGCGATGCGCTACGCCCCCAAAGCGCACGTGCAACTCGAGGTCACCTACGCGCCCCAGCATGTGCTCGTGTTCGTGGACGATGACGGTGCGGCAGCCCAGGCGGGGAAAACGACGTCGCCCGGCCACGGCCTGGTCGGCATGTATGAGCGCGTGGCGGCGGTCGGCGGAACCCTTGAGGCAGGGCCCCGTCAACCCGGTCCCGGCTGGCGAGTCCACGCCAAGATCCCTATCACCCCATGAAGTCAGGCAGCTCGTGATAAGGATCCTGTTAGCGGACGACGAGGCGCTGGTTCGTTCAGGCCTTCGCCTCATCCTGCAGAGCGAGCCCGAGTTCACGATCGTCGGCGAGGCCGAAGACGGCGAGGACGCCATTCAGAAGGCCGACCATCTTCGTCCCGACGTGATCCTCATGGATGTCCGGATGCCGCGCCTCGATGGTGTCGAGGCGACCCGCCGCCTGGTCGACGCGGGCGACGCCCGTGTCTTGATCCTCACCACGTTCGATCTCGACGCCCACCTGTTCGCGGCCATCAGGGCTGGCGCCAGCGGGTTTCTGCTCAAAGCGGTTCCTCCCGAAGATCTCATCGCCGCGGTGCGTGCGGTTGCGCGCGGTGATGCCCTCATCGAGCCACGAATGACCAAACGGCTGCTCGAGGAGTTCGCCCGCCGCCCTGAGCCCGCGCAGATGATGCCGGCTCCGGCCGCCCTCAAGGAACTGACTGACCGTGAGCTGGAGGTGCTACTGGAGATCGGGCGGGGCCTGTCGAACGCAGAGATCGGCGAGCGGCTGTTCATCGGCGAGGCGACCGTGAAGACACACGTCGCCCACATCCTCTCCAAGCTGCACCTCCGGGATCGCATCCAGGCCGTCGTCCTCGCCTACGAGTCGGGCCTGCTGCCCGACCACGGGCGCCCAATTTGACAGTGACAGTGTGACATCGGTCATCAGACCTGGGGCGTAGACGATCCCCTTCCAAGGGGAGCTCAAAGATCACCGCTGGGGTTGGCGACAATGGGCCGCCCGATCCGTACCGTCAGCTATGACGATCCCCAATGGATCAGGCAGCAGGGAAAGGACCAAGCCATGCGGTGGACGGGCCGTTCGGGACGGGATGGAAAGCACGACGAGATCGGCCGGGTACCGATGCTGCGGGCAGCCGGCAAGGCCGAGCTGGCCCGGCTGGCGCTCATGACCGATGTCGTCGACGTCAAGCCGGGTGAGCCGCTGCAGGTTGAGGGCGTCGCGGTCCGCTGGTTCCATCTCATCCTTGCGGGTGATGTCGTGATCACCCGCAACGGCCGGATTCTCGGCCACTCCGGCGCCGGAACGACTGTCGGCGAGGCCGACCTTCTGGCCGGGACGGTTGCGTCGGATTCCGTCACCGCGGTGACGCCGGCGAAGGTGATGGTTATCGGCAAGCGTCAGTTCGGCCAGGTCCTGGAGGACTGCCCCGTGTTCCGGGACGGGATCCTGCGGTCGCTATCCCGGCAACTGATTGCGGCCACGAAACCCGCGGCGGAACCGATGCTCCTGCCGGCCGGCTAGAGGAGAGCCAACCATGCTGCAGCCCCGTCGATCCCTTTTCCCCATCCTCGCCGGCACGGTGAGCCTCGTCGTGGGTTTCACGATTCTGGCGGTGGGCGTCGTGTTGCTGTTCTGGTTGTTCGGCCTCGCCGTGCACGTGATCTGGTTCGCGCTTCGCCTCGCGGTGATTCTGACCTTGATCACCGTCGGCGTGCGGCTGGTGCTACGCCGGCACTAGCTGCGGCACCCAGCGGGTCGGGCTGCCCGTGAAGTCGCCCTCCGTCAAGCCAAAGACCCAGGTCGGGCGAACGCGCTACAGCGCATTCTCGGCGAAGAAGTCGACTGAGTAGTCGGTCTCGTACTTGGCGTTGGCGTGCTCGGCGAAGACTTTCGCATCGCTGCTTCGCTCGGCGATCCCGTCGACCACCACCGGCTGTAGAGCGTTGTCGGTCGTGATCACACAGCGAGGGTCAGCGTCGAGGTTGCGGGCCTTGCGTGACCCCGAGCTTGAACTCCACTGCTAGTTCGACTGGTCGCGGCGGACCTTGTCCCAGAAGTTGGGAGGGAGCTGGTCGTAGTGGCTGTGCTCCACCGTGAAGCGGCCCCGCCCGCCGGTCAGTGACCGGAGGTCGATGGCGTAGCGCAGGATCTCGGAGGTCGGTACGAGCGCGGTCACGATCGTCTCGCCCTGGTCGCCCTGCTCGGTGCCCTGCAGCCGGCCCCGCCGGGAGTTGAGGTCGCCCATCACGTCGCCCTGGTAGGCCGGAGGCACCGTCACCTCGAGGACCGAGATCGGCTCGAGGAGCGCCGGCCCGGCCTTGGCGACGGCCTCTTTGAAGCCGAGCGATCCGGCCATCTTGAAGGCCAGTTCGGACGAATCGACGGGGTGGTACTTGCCGTCGTAGCACGTGACCCTCACGTCGACCACGGGGTAGCCGAACACGCCGCCGGTACTCATGGTTTCCTCGATGCCCTTCGCCACCGCGGGGATGAACTACCGGGGGATGGCACCGCCAACGATCTTGTCGACGAACTCGAAACCGGCCCCACGCTCGAGCGGCTCGACTCTGAGAAACGCCACACCGAACTGGCCGTGGCCGCCGGTCTGTTTCTTGTACTTGCCTTCCGCCTCCGCTTCACGGGAGATGGTCTCGCGGTAGGGCACGATGACGTCTTCGGTCTGGACTTCGACGCCGAACTTGCGGGCCAACCGTTCGGTGGCGATGGCGAGGTGGGTCTCGCCCATGCCCGAGAGCAGCGTCTGGTGGGTCTCGTCGTCACGGCGGACACCGAGCGCCACGTCCTCTTCCTGGAGGCGGTGCAACGCCGTCATGAGCTTGTCCTCGTCGCCCTTCGACTTCGGCTTGATGGCGATGGAGAGGACACGGGCGGGCGGGTCGAGCGGTGGCACGACGACCGGGGTGCCCTTCGGTGCCAGGGTGTCGCCGGTCGTGACGTCGCCGAGTTTGGCGACCGCGCCGATGTCGCCGGCCGGCAGGTCGTTGACGGCCACCTGTTCCTTGCCCCTCAACGTGAACAGCCCGTGCAGCTTTTCGTCAGAGTGGGTTCGGGGGTTGGTGAGGACGGCGTCCGGCCGGATCGTGCCCGACAGCACCTTGAAGATGGAGATCTTTCCGACGTACGGATCGGCGAGCGTCTTGAACACCGCCGCGAGCGGTTGACCGTTCGGGTCGGGCGGGATCTCGGTGTCCTTGTCGCCGGCCTTGGCGGTCACGGGCGGACGGTCGAGCGGCGACGGGCCGATCTCGCACAGGAACGTCGCCAGCCGGTCGATGGCGACGTCCTTGGCCGCCGAGCCGCACAGAACTGGAAACACCTGGGCCGACGCGACACCGTGGGCCAGTGTCTTCTCGAGCTCCTCGAAGCTGGGCACGTCCCCGTCGAGGTAGCGCTCCATCAGATCGTCGTCGGCGACGACGATGCCCTCGACGAGGGAGTCGTGGACGGCGTGCTCCTGGTCCTGCATGTCATCCGGGATCTCTCCGGTCGACGGCTGGCCGTTCTGGTAGGTGATCGCGGTATCCGAGAGCAGATCGGCGACACCCCGGAACTGTGTCTCTTCGCCGATCGGCAGTTCGAGCGGGGCGATACCGGCACCGAAGCTTTGCTGGAGTTGCTCAAGTGTGCGCTGGAAGCTGGCTCGTTCCCGGTCAAGCTTGTTGACGAAGATCATGCGCGGCACGTTCAGCTGGGCCGCCGTCTTCCACATGAATTCGGTCTGGACTTCGACCCCTTCGACCGCGCTGACGACGAACACGGCGAGGTCGGCGACCCGCAGCGCCGCAATGGCGTCGGGCGCGAAGTCGGCGTAGCCCGGGCTGTCCAGAAGATTGATCTTGTAGCCGTCCCACTCAAACGGGGCGAGCGACGCCGAGACCGAGATGTTCCGTTTCACTTCCTCGGCGTCGAAATCGGAGACGGTCGTGCCGTCCTCGACCCGGCCCTTGCGGTTGATGACCCCCGCTGCGAACAGCAATGCCTCGGTCAGCGTGGTCTTCCCGGCCCCTCCGTGTCCGACAAATGCGACATTGCGGATCTTCGCCGGAGGGAAGCTCTTCATCGGTCGACACCTCGTTCATACGCTCTGGGCCTGATGGATTGGATTTGGCTGGGGTAGCGCCAGCGTATCTAGAGCCGGTGGTACCGTGATGAGTAACTTTCGCGAGCACCAGGAGTTGTTTTGTTGAACGGACGGTTCCGCACCAGCGTCGAAAAAGGCGTCCGACCGGTCGGCAACGCCCTCACCAGGACCCGGCTTTCCGCGGACCATCTGACCGCCCTCGGGCTGGTCCTGGCCGTTCCCGCCGCCCTCGCGATCGCCTCGGGCCGGCTCGTCGTGGGGCTGCTGTTGCTGATCGCCTCGGCGGTGCCGGATCTGCTCGATGGCGCGCTGGCCAAGGCCAAAGGGACGGCATCGCTGCGGGGCGCCTTCTTCGACTCGGTCGCAGATCGGGTGACCGACGCCCTGATCCTGGGCGGGATCGGCTGGTACCTGCAGAGCACCCGGCACGGCCACGCCGCCATGCTGCCTTTTGCCATTCTGGCCACTTCCATGCTGATCTCCTACCAGCGGGCCAAGGCCGAGTCGCTGGGATGGTCGGCGAAGGGTGGCCTCATGGAGCGGGCCGAGCGCATCATCCTGCTGTGCGTCGGGCTGGCGTTCAGGGTCGTGCTCGTGCCCGTGTTGTGGGCCATGCTCTCTTTGACCGCGCTGACCGCCATCCAGCGGTTCATCCGGGTGTGGCGGCAGGCCAGCCGTCCCTCCGCTGCCGAGCCGATCTCGGGACCGCCAATTTCCGGACCGGTTGCCATGGCCGAGCGGTGGCGGGCCTGGCGGGCTGCCAACGGCTGGGGCGGAGAGACCTCGGCCCGGGATCGGCGCTACGCGCGGGGAACCCGGCGGGGTGAGCGGTGGCGGGATCGCCGGCGAGCCCGCCTCGAACACCTCGACCGGGAAGAACCCGCCGACGCCGGTGCTATCGGCACGCCGTGGCGCTGGCGGTCGGACAGCCGCCGTCCGTAACCCGTCGCCGTTGCGGCTCCCACCACCACAGGTTCTGGCTTACGGCGCGGCTGCGGCCATCGCGCGGGGGCTCCCAGGTCCTGCCGTGCCGTACGTGGGGGCGGCGAGCGGTATCGCGATGTCACGACTCGTGCCGCAGATGCACCGGCAACGCGACCTGGTGGCTCGCCATCAGCAGCGAGCCCACGGCCCAGGGCTGACCGGCCCGGAGCTTTCTCGCCGGGTGGATGCCACGTTCGCCTCGTATGGCCGGTACTGGGGCGAGTCGTTCCGGTTGCCGCGGATGTCCTTCGAGCGGCTGGACGCGGGCATGTCGTGGACGGGATTTGTCCATCTGGAGAAGGCAATGGAGGACGGCCGGGGCGTCATCCTGGCGCTGCCTCACCTTGGCGGGTGGGAGTGGGGCGGGTTCTGGTTGGTCCAGCAGCGCCGGCCCGTCACTGTCGTCGTCGAGGAGTTGCAGCCGCCCGAGCTGTTCGAATGGTTTGCCGTTCCGGCGCAGTCTCGGCATGGAGATCGTCCCCGTCGGACCCGAGGCCGGCTCGGCGGTCATCCGTGCCCTCAAGGCCGGTCACGTCGTGTGCCTGTTATGCGATCGCAACGTGAGCGACGGTGGCGGCCTGGAGGTCGAGTTCTTCGGGGAAAAAACCACCCTGCCCGGCGGGCCCGCGACACTGGCGATGCGAACCGGCGCGCCGCTCCTACCCGCCGCCGTCTACTTCACCGACCGGCGCGGCGGTCATCTCGGGTTGGTGCGGCCGCCCATCTCTGCGAACAGGACGGGCTCGTTTCGCACCGACGTGCAGCGGATCACCCAGGCGCTGGCCTGTGAGCTCGAGCAGCTGATCCGGCGGGAACCGACGCAATGGCATCTGTTGCAGCCCAACTGGCCGAGCGACTACGAAAACATAGTCTGACCTGCGATCAAGCCTTGTCGGCACGGTGGTCGTGACACGGATCCGACACAACACCGTCGACCACCGGCCGCATCGCTACATCGAGCGCGGCGCGCGTCTGGTCTTCGTCGTCGGGCCAAAGGTGGCTGTAGGTGTCCAGCGTTTGCTTGGCCGAGGCGTGGCCTAAGTGATGCTGGACGACCTTCACCGAGAACCCGGCGTCGATCAGGACCGAGGCGCAGTGGTGGCGCAGGTCATGAAACGATCGCCCCTCAAGCTCAATCCGGCGCGCCGCCTTGCGCCAGATGTGGCCGGCGTGAGGACGACGGATCGCCTCGCCGTTGTCGTCGGTGAATAGCAAGTCCCCTGGGCCCGTCCCGAACTGTTCGAGGTGGGCGCTCAACGTCTCCAGGACCGCCTTCTTGTTCTCCTGCCGGACCCGATCAAGTTCGGGGTAGAGCTCCGCGATCACGGCTAGGAGCGCCTTTGGGTTGTCGCGGACCGGTGTCGCGGCGGCGTGGCGAGCGTGTTGGAGCTTGCGTGTGAGTAGCCGACGGGCCTCGTCCCGCTCGGCGACGGCCCGTTGGGCGCGTTGACGGGCTCGGGCAGCCTGCTGACGAATTCGTGCAAGGTCGGCGTTGGCTCGCTCAGCCCGGCCTCACCACCGTTCGGCCTCAACGACCGCGGCGTCAGCGGCTTCCTTGGCTCGCGCTGTCTCGGCCGCCGCGGTCTTGGCGACTTCACGTTGCGCGAGCGGGTCGGCAAGCTCCGCAGCCCGCCGGGCTCGATACGCCCGCTTGCGCTCGGCGTCCGACGTCCACTTGCGAGGCCTGCCGGGCGGCCCCTTCGGCCTCGTGGGCACCGCCGAAACGATATCGGACGCGACGAAAGCTCGATCGTCCAATGCAGGTCACCGCGCTACCTGCCAGTCTGTAGGACGGAATCTCGCCTATGGCATGGAGTGGTTGCCTCGGGCTTCGTGGCTGATGCTCGAGACTGGGTTGCTGGCTAGCTGGTCCATATGCTCTACCATATGGTCATGGCTAGGCGTGAGGTTCTTGTGCAGCTCGACGACGAGCTCGTGGCCCATCTCGACGATCTGGCGCGCACGCGGGGCATCAGCCGATCGGAGCTGCTGCGGCAGGGCGCGCTCGCGGTGCTCGAGGCGCA
>Ga0099829_10001857_pt1 | contig 11918 bp, 13 predicted proteins | sample CZO8metaG_3_FD_79336 | JGI IMG/M metagenome (GOLD analysis project Ga0099829, IMG submission 79336) | Vadose zone soil microbial communities from the Eel River Critical Zone Observatory, Northern California, USA - CZOApr15con2H2.8 metaG | ecosystem: Environmental > Terrestrial > Soil > Vadose...
AGGACATCCTCGACGGCGTCGGACTCCGATGAATAGGGGTAGAAGCGGGTGCCCCCGAGGGACGGGCCCAGCGCGGTGGAGTGAGTCGCCACGATGGCGCGGAGTCCGGATGGGGCGTCGTGACAGAGGACCAGCTGCTCGTACTCATCACCGAGGCGCTCGAACAGGTGCACGGGCCACGCAGCGTACCGGCGAGATCCTCGCTCAGTGGCTAGCCAGTAGGTAACTAGTTACTCCGGTGCCCAAATATGACCCGATCGGGCCATGTACCCAAAAGGGCCTCCTGTCGTACCTTGAGGACGAAACGGACAAGCTGAAAGGTCCACAACGATGACGATGGCCGACGCGCCGCAGACTGACACACTTCTTACCCCGGCCGAAGTTGCCGCCCTGTTTCGGGTGAATCCGAAGACCGTTACCCGCTGGGCCAGGGCCGGGAAGATCACGGCCATTCGCACCCTGGGCGGGCACCGGCGTTTCCGGGCGGCTGAGATTCGCCGCTGCCTCGACCAGATGGAGCGCGAAGGGGCCTGACCCGCTAGGGCAGACCACCACCCGCTAGGGCAGACCGGCGACCGGCCCGGGGCCGGCCGCGACGTGGCCGACCAGCCGGGCGCGGTGGCCGGACTCCTCCAGCACTTCGATGGCGAGCGTTGCCAAATCGGGCGGCACGACGACGACCATGCCGAGGCCGAGGTTGAACACTCTTTCCATCTCCTCGCCGGCCACCCCGCCGGCGCGCTGGATCTCCCCGAAAATGGCCGGCACGTCCCAGCTACCCCACTCGAGCACGGCGTGGCAGTCGTTCGGCAGGGCCCGGGGCAGGTTGCGGGGTAGCCTACCACCAGTGATGTGGGCGATCCCGTGAACTTCCACCGAGCGGAGCAACGACACCACGGCCGGAGCGAAGATCACCGAGGGGCGTAACAGCTCCTCGCCCAGCGTTACCGTGGCGCCCTCCCAGGCCGGCCCGGACAGGGGCATTCGGGCCTGGTCGAGCAGGGCCTTACGAGCTAGCGAGTACCCGTTGGACCGCAATCCGCTGGACGGCAGCCCGATCAGCACATCGTCCGGATGGACCCGATCGGCGGTCAAGACCTGATCCCGTTCGACGATTCCCACCGCAAAGCCGACCAGGTCGAAGTCGTCCGGGGCGAGCACCCCGGGATGTTCAGCCAGCTCACCGCCGAGGATGGCGCATCCGGCCTCGCGGCACCCCTCGGCGATGCCCTCCATTAGCTCCGTCACCAGCTCCGGCGTGAGCCGGCCGAGCGCCTGGTAGTCGAGGAAGAAGAGCGGCTCGGCGCCCTGGCAGACCAGGTCGTCGACACACATGGCAACCAGGTCGATCCCAACGGTGGAGTACCGGCCCATCGCTGTGGCGACGGCCAGCTTGGTCCCAACCCCATCGGTGGCCGCGACGAGGACAGGTGATCGGTAGCCCTCCGGCAGGGCGAACAGCCCGCCAAAGCCCCCAATGTCGCCCAGGACTTCGGGGCGGTAGGTCGATTTGACCAGGTCCCTGATCGCCGCGACGGCCTGCTCCCCGGCCTCGATGTCGACGCCGGCGGTGGCGTAGGTCAAACCAGGAGGGGCCAGGTTCTCCGGCATATCAGCCCCCGGCGCGTTCAAGCACACCTTTGGACAGCGTGATCGGCACCTCCACCGGGTACTTGCCCGTCAGGCAGGCCGTGCAGAATCCCGCGCCCGGGGCATCGATGGCCGCGATCAACGATTCCAGTGATAGGTAGGCGAGGCTGTCCGCGTTGACGTACTCGCAGATCTCGCCCACCTCCATGTTGGCGGCGATGAGCTCGGCCCGGGTCCCGGTGTCCAGTCCGTAAAAGCAGGGCCAGCGGTACGGCGGTGACGAGATTCGAAGATGGACTTCGGCGGCGCCCGTGTCTCGCAACATGCGTACCACAGCCCGGGTGGTGGTGCCCCGGACGATGGAGTCGTCCACGACCACGAGCCGCTTGCCTTCAATGCTGCTTCGCAACGGGTTCAGCTTGCGTCGGACGCCCTGGTCCCGGGTGCGCTGGTCGGGCGCGATGAACGTGCGGCCGATGTACCTGTTTTTGACCAGACCCTGGCCGTACGGGATGCCACTGCGCCTGGCGTAGCCCTCGGCGGCCGGGATGGCTGAGTCGGGCACGCCCATCACCATGTCGGCCGCGACAGGCGATTGGTCGGCGAGCAGCTCGCCCAGCCGCTGCCGGACCCCGTGGAGCTCCCTGCCGTACAGGCGGCTGTCGGGCCGGGCCAGGTACACGAACTCGAAGAGGCACAGGCTGGGATTGACGCGATCGGTCGGGAACGGATGCAGTGACTGCTGGCCGGTGGGGTCGATCACCAGGACTTCACCGGGATCGAGCTCGCGGACGAAATGGGCACCAACGATGTCCAGTGCCGGCGTCTCGCTGGCGAGGACCATGCCGCCGTCGACCCAGCCAAGGCACAGCGGTCGGAATCCGTTGGGATCACGGACTCCAATCAGCTGGTCCTGGTCGATGATCACGAGGGAGAAGGCGCCCTCCAACCGGGGCAACACCACCTCGAGGGCGTCGGTCAACGTCGTGCCAGGGGTCGCCTCGAGATAGCGGGCCAGCAACTCGGCGATCAGGTCGCTGTCGCTGGTCACCACGCCGGGGAGCATTCCCGCCTCGCGGGCCAGGGGTTCGGTGTTGGTGAGGTTGCCGTTGTGGCCCAGGGCGAAACTGGTCGACGTCAGGGAGCGGTAGACGGGCTGAGCGTTGTGCCAGCTACTGGACCCACTGGTCGAATACCGGGTGTGGCCGCAGGCCAAATCGCCTTCCAGGCCGGCCAGCTTGTACTCGTTGAAGACGTTCGTGACCAGCCCCATGTCCTTGACCACGACGATCTCGTTGCCGTCGCTCACGGCCATCCCGGCTGATTCCTGGCCGCGATGCTGGAGGGCGTAGAGACCGTCGTAGACCAGGTGGGCAACCGACCGGCCCGGCGCATACACGCCGAAAACGCCGCAGGCTTCCCGCGGGGATTCGCTCACAGGGCCATTGTCGCACGGCGGGCCGTGTGACCGGTTGTCCGGGCTACCCTGCGCGCGATGATCGACCTGCACATCCACTCGAATGTCTCGGACGGTACCGATCCGCCCGAGCGCATCCCTGAGCTGGCGCTGGCCGCCGGGTGCCAGGCGATCGCCCTGACCGACCATGATCGGCAGGACGGTGTCGCGGCCGCTGCGGCCCGCGGTGCTGCGCTCGGGGTTGATGTCGTCGCCGGCGTCGAAATCTCCTGCGAACACCCGGCCACAATGCACGTGCTGGTGTACTTCCTTGAGCCTGGCGAGGGTCCGCTCCAGGACGAGCTGCTGCGGCTGCAGCGAGCGCGCGACACCCGTAACCAGGCCATGGCTGACCTGATGGCCCGGCTCGGTCTGCCGGTGACCTACGACGAGATCATGCAGGAGGCCGGCGGGATGGGCGCAGGCCGGCCCCACATCGCCAGCATCCTGGTGCGGAAGGGCGTCGTCAAGAGCATCCAGGAGGCGTTCGACACCTGGTTGGCAAAGGGCAAGCCGGCCTATCTCGACAAGGAACGGCTCACGCCGGCGGTGGCGGTGCGCCTGGCGGTCGACTCCGCTGCCGTCCCGGTCTTGGCCCATCCGTTCAGCCTCGAGCTCGCGCCGGACGCCACCGAGGCGACCATCGTCGAGCTGGCGTCCTACGGCCTGGTCGGTGTCGAGGCCATCTACGGCCGCTACACGCCCGCGGAGCGGACCGGTCTGGCGGCGACGGCAACCCGCCACGGTCTGGTCGCGACGGGGGGTTCCGATTATCACGGGACCTACAAGCCCGACCTCAAGGTTGGCGTCGGACTCGGTGACCTCGACGTGCCCACCGATGCGCTCGATCAGTTGCGGGCGCGGCTCCCAGCTTGAACGTGGCAGCGTGAGCTCAGGCGATGACTTCGAAACGGCGGTCGAGGCCGTGCTTCTGGCCCTCCGCCCGGGCGATGTCGTCACCTACGGCGAGGTCGCGGCCGAGGCCGGGTTTCCAGGACGGGCCCGAGGCGTTGGCCGCGTGCTGGCCGTTAGTGGCGGGCGTTACCCGTGGTGGCGGGTCGTGACGTCGACAGGGCGGCTGGTACCCGGCCATGAGTCCGAACAAGCCCGCCGGCTCCGAGCCGAAGGGGTAACGCTCATCAAGGGCCCGGCCGGACCTCGCGTTAAGCGCTGACCGGTTCGGAGACAGCCAGCGCGTGCGGAAGGGCACCGCGCCACGTCTGCGTCGCGGCGGTCAGATCCAGGTCGATCATCCCGTCGATCACCAGCCGCTGACCTCCTGACCCTCCCAGCATGGTGGCTGTTATCCCTGCCCGTCCCGCCCTCTCCTCAACGGCAGGAACCCGGTCCCGCTCGACGCAGACCACGACACGGGATGGCGCCTCGCCGAACAGGTCCAACGGAGTGGAGAGGCCGCCGGCCTCGAAGCCGATACCGCTCCGGACCGCCATCTCGGTCAGGGCCGTGGCCACGCCACCATCAGCCACATCATGGATACCGGCGACCAACCGATCGGTGACAAGCTCGACGATCAACCCGAGGAGCCGAACGTGGTGCGCAAGGTCGAGCGGGGCAAGCGCGCCCGCGGCCGTGAGACCGCAGGTGGCGGCCCACAGCGATCCGCTGGCGCCAGCTGGCGCGCCCGATCCCAGGAGCATCACGACGCCACCGTCGACCAGACCGACGGCCGGCGGCACCTGTCGCAGCCGATCCACCAGACCGAGGGTGGCGACAACGGGCGTCGGATCGATGTCCCGGCCCCGGCTTTCGTTATACAGGCTCACGTTGCCGCCGATCACCGGAATCCCGAGACCGAGGCAGGCTTCGGCGATACCGTCGATCGCCTCGGAGAGCTGCCACATCACCTCGGGGTGCTCGGGATTACCGAAGTTGAGACAGTCCACCAGCGCGACCGGTCGGGCGCCGACGCACGCCACGTTGAGAGCCGATTCCGCGACGATGAGGGCGGCGCCAGCGCGGGGGTCGATGGAGCACCATCGGCCGTTGCCATCAGTGGAAACCGCGACTGCCCGGTCGGATGGCGGAACGCCTGGTCCTTTCAAGCGCAAGAGAGCGGCATCGCCTCCCGGGCCGACCACGGTGTTGAGGAACAGCTGATGGTCGTACTGGCGGGACACCCAGGAGGTATCCATCAGCATGGTCAGCAGGTCCGACCCGTAGTCGCGGTGCGCTCCCCCATCGATCACCGTGCCGGCCGTCCCGTCTGGCTCCCGGGGACGGAGCATCGGACGCCAATACGCCGGCGCGTCGTCATGGAGGCTCGCGGCGGGAACATCTGCTAATACCGGGCCGTCGGTGCCGTCGAGCACCCGGAGCCGGCCGGTATCAGTGACCACGCCCACGACGAACGCCCGAACCTCCCATTTCTCGCAGCAGGCCATCACGGCGGGAAGGTTGTCCCGGCTCACGATGGCCAGCATCCGTTCTTGGCTTTCGCTGGTCATGATCTCGAACGGCTCCATGCCTTCTTCCCGAAGGGGAACGGCGCGCACGTTGACGTCCATCCCGACACCCCCCCGGGAGGCCGTTTCGCTGGTTGCACAAGTGAGTCCGGCCCCGCCTAAATCCTGAATTCCGATGACCAGATGGTCATCTATGAGCTCAAGACAGGCTTCGATGAGTCGCTTTTCCTCGAACGGATCGCCGACTTGCACATTGGGCCGTTTGGCTGCTTCGGCCGCGGCATCATCGGAGAAACCGGCCGAGGCGAGGACGCTGACCCCACCGATACCGTCTCGACCCGTCGTCGAGCCGAGCAGGACAGCCAGATTGCCGGGCCCGGACGCTTGGCCGAGCACAAGGCGGTCCTTCGGGAGGACACCCAGACAGAGGACGTTCACGAGCGGGTTGTCGGCATAGCACTCGTCAAACACAAGCTCGCCACCCACAGTGGGGACGCCGACCGAGTTGCCATAGCCCGAGATTCCGCTCACGACGCCGGCAGTGATCCACCGAGACCGGGCGTCGCTGGGCGGCCCGAACCGCAGCGAATCCATCACGGCGATAGGCCGAGCGCCCATGGTGAAGATGTCCCGGAGGATCCCGCCCACGCCGGTTGCAGCCCCTTGATACGGTTCGATCGCCGACGGGTGATTGTGGCTTTCAATGCGCAGGGCGACCGCAATTCCGTCACCGGCGTCGACGACCCCGGCGTTTTCACCGGGACCTACCAACACGTGCGGCCCTTCCGTCGGCAAACGGGACAGGTGCTTGCGGGACGACTTGTAGGAACAGTGCTCGCTCCACATGACCGCGTACATGGCCAACTCCAGGTGGTTTGGATCCCGACCGAGAAGGCGCTTGATCGCGTCCGCTTCGTCATCGGTGAGCCCCAACGCCCGGTGGATCTGCTGGTCCATGAATGCCAACGATACTTGCCCCTGTATTCCTTCCGGAAAAGTGTGGAATACTGGGGATATGCCAGCGAAAAGCAAGCGTGGTAAGACCCCGATGTCGCAGGCCCACAAGGATGCTCTCGCCATCGGACGTGAGGAAGGTCGTGCGGTACGCCGATATCTCGAGGCGCTCGAGGCTCACAAACCGAAGCGAGGCCGCAAACGCAGCCCGGAATCCATCAAAAAGCGGCTCGATCAGATCGATGACAAGCTCGACTACTCCGACCCTCTCTCCCGGGTTCATCTCGTCCAAGAGCGCATGAATCTTCAGGCTGAGCTGGCCGCCAAGGACGCCGCTATCGACCTCGTTGCGCTGGAGGAAGAGTTCATCAAGGCGGCAGCCAACTACTCCGAGCGAAAGGGCATCATGTACGCGGCCTGGAGGGAAGCGGGGGTGGACGCGGCCACGCTGCGCCAGGCGGGTATTCGACGGGGCGCGGGCGAGGCTTAACGCGCCGCGGCCCGGTCCAGGGCCCACGTGAAGAGTGATCGCCAGAGCGACTTGCCGTCCTCGGAGCCGAGCAGCGCGTCGCAGGCCCGCTCGGGATGCGGCATCAGGCCCACGACATTGCCGGTGGGATTGCAGATTCCCGCGATGTCGTCGACCGATCCATTGGGGTTATCCACGTACCGGAGCACGATCCGATCCTCGCCCTTTAGCTCGGCCAGGGTCTCGTGGTCACAGGTGTAGTTGCCTTCAAAGTGGTTGATCGGAATGCGGAGCCGGTCGCCGACGTGGACGCCCGAGGTAAGGACTGAGCGGGTAGACGCCACTTCCAGGTCGACGGGCATGCACAGAAATGTCAGACCGCGATTCTTCTGAAGCGCGCCGGGAAGCAGGTGGGCTTCGGTGAGGACCTGGAAACCGTTGCAGATGCCGACCACCGGTCCACCGTCGGAGGCAAAACGCGCGACCGACTCCATGATTGGAGAGAATCGGGCGATGGCGCCAGGACGGAGATAGTCGCCGTGAGCGAAGCCACCCGGAAGGACCACAGCATCTACCGGAGGCAGCGTCTGGTCGCCATGCCATATCAGTTGGGCGTCCTCGCCGAGACCCTTCACGGCCTCGACGACATCGTGCTCGCAGTTACTGCCCGGAAATAGCACTACTCCGACCGACGTGGTCACCGCATGGCTCCCTCCGCGGCGCCATTGATCGCGCTGTCCGATGTCAAGGTGACGGTCGCGTCCTCTATCACGGGGTTGGTCAAGAACCGTCGGCACAATTCGTCGACGCGGGTGCGGGCCTCTATCTCGTCCCCCGCGTCGATCGAGAATCGGATGGCTTTGCCCGTCCGGACGCCATGCACGCTGTCAAACCCGAGCGCGGGCAGGGCCCGTTCGATGGTGGCGCCCTGAGGGTCGGCGATGCCGGGCCGGAGCGACACTTCGACCATAACCTTGAACTTCACTGGACGACCCCCGGCCATTCGGTGAGGTTGGCGCCGCTCAGCCTCTCGTAGGCCGCCACGTACCTGGCGCGAGTGGCGTCCACGACGTCGGCGGGCAACGCCGGCGGCGGCGGCGTCTTGTCCCAGCCGGTGGCCTCCAACCAGTCGCGGAGGGGTTGCTTGTCGAACGACGGTGGCGCCGAGCCGGGCCGCCACTCATCTGCGGGCCAGAACCGCGATGAGTCGGGTGTGAGCACCTCGTCGCAGATGGCGAGCTCGCCGTCGATGAAGCCGAGCTCGAACTTGGTATCGGCAATGATGATGCCGCGTTCGGCCGCCCACTCCGCCCCGCGACGGTAGGCATCGACGCTGATCTCCTGGGCGGCCTTGATGACCTCCGGTCCAACCAGCGCTCCTGCCTCCTCGACCGAGATGTTGAGGTCGTGGCCGACCGTGGCCTTCGTCGACGGCGTGAACACGGGCTCCGGCAACCGGTCGGACTGGCGAAGCCCGGTCGGAAGGCGCTCGCCATGCATAGTTCCGGAGGTTCGGTACTCGGCCCACGCCGACCCCGACAGATAGCCGCGGACGATGCCTTCGATGGGCAACATCTGCGCTTTGCGGACGACCATGGTCCGTCCGACCAGGTCGGCACCGAGCTCCTCGATTGCGGTTGCGGGCGGGTCGAGCCCGACCAGATGGTTCGGCACCACCGAGTCCAGCCGGTCCAACCAGAAGGCCGTGATCGCCGTCAGGACCCGGCCCTTGTCGGAAATGGGCTCGGCCATCACGACATCGAACGCAGAGATCCGGTCCGACGTAATCATCAGCAGCGTGTCGTCGCCGAGGTCATAGACGTCTCGGACCTTGCCGCTGGAGACGTGGGAGAGGCTCATCGGGTGCCGTTCCTCTCCGTCTCATGGGGGGCAGGCGGGTAGGGGGTCAGGGATACCTGCTCGGGTGTGGGAACCTTGGCCAGGACGTCGAACACCCGGCCGGAGTGGCGCAGGCTGCGCCGCAGGTCGAACGCCTCGTCGATCTGGCTCGGTGTGAGGCTCACCTCGTCGTCGTCCTCCAGTACCGCCCGGAACGAGCGACCTTCGTTCCATGCCGTCATGGCATCGCGTTGCACGACGCGGTAGGCAGCATCGCGGGACAGGCCGGAGGCGACCAGAGCGAGCAGGACCGGCTGGCTGAAGACCAGCCCGTAGGAGCACTCGAAGTTGGCCAGCATGCGGTCGGGGAAAACATTCAAGCCGTCGATCAAGGCGGTCGTTCGTAGCAACAAGTAGTAGGCGACCAGGCTGGCGTCGGGGAGGATGATCCGCTCGACGGAGCTGTGGGAGATGTCGCGCTCATGCCATAAGGCCACATCTTCCAGGCCGGCGCCCAGGTAGCCCCGCAGGACGCGGGCGAGTCCGGTCAACTGCTCGCTCTTGATGGGGTTGCGCTTGTGCGGCATGGCCGAGCTCCCCTTCTGCCCGGGCCGAAACGCCTCTTCGACCTCCCGGACCTCGGTGCGCTGGAGATGCCGGACCTCGGTGGCCATCATCTCGATGGTCGAACCCAGAGCGGCGCAGGCGTAGAGGTACTCGGCGTGTCGATCACGGGAGAGGACCTGGGTAGCGGGAACGGGCTCCAGCCCGAGGGCGTGGCACACGTAAGCCTCGACCGCGGGGTCGATGTTGGAGTACGTGCCGACGGCGCCGGATAGCTTCCCCACTGCCACCGAGCGACGGGCTGCGAGCAGCCGCTGACGGTCGCGGTCGGCCTGCAGGGCCCACAGGGCGAGCTTGGCGCCGAAAGTGGTCGGTTCGGCGTGTATGCCATGGGTCCGTCCCACCATCGCGGTGTCGCGAAACTCGAGCGCCCGCCGTCGCAGCACCTCGATGAGAGCGCTGCTCGTTTCGATCAGGCGGTCGACGGCTAGGGTCAGTGTCACGCACCACGCCGTGTCAACGACATCGGATGAGGTCAGGCCGTAGTGGACCCATTTTCCCGCCTCTCCCCCGATGCGCTCCTGGATGACATCGACGAATGCCGCCACGTCGTGGTCGGTGACCTTTTCTCGCTCCTCGACGGCACGAACGGTGTCGGCGTCGATGATCGGCGCGCGCTCGCGGACGGCCTTCGCATCGGCCTCGGGGATCACGCCCAGGGCGGCCCACGCCTCGACCGCGAGGACTTCGACCTCCAGCCAGGCCGACAGCCGGGCCTCGTCGGTGAACAGCTGCGCCATCTCGGGAAGCGAGTAGCGAGGGATCACGTCCACCGCTCCCGGTAGGCGGCCAGCTTCTTGGCCAGCGTCTCGTCGGTCACGGCGAGGATCTCGATCGCGAGCACGGCCGCGTTTGCGGCTCCGTCGATCGCGACGGTCGCGACCGGCACGCCTCGAGGCATCTGCACCGTGGCGTACAGCGCGTCGACACCGCCGAGGGCACTGCCGGACAGCGGGACGCCGATAACCGGCAGCGTCGTCTGCGCCGCCACCGCGCCAGCCAGGTGGGCGGCCATCCCGGCTCCGCAGATGATCACGCCGTATCCGTCGTCACGAGCGGACTGCGCGAGGGCCGCGACCGCAGCGGGGGTGCGGTGGGCTGAGAGCACATGCTCGGTGGCCTCGACGCCAAACTCCGCCATGGCCTCAAGGGCGGGCGCCATCTTGGCCTTGTCGTTGGCCGAGCCCATCAGCACTGCGACCTTCATCTGGCTCCTTCCGCTCTCACCACGGCCCGGTCAGCGATATCTCGCCGGAACTGGATGCCGGGCCAATCGATCTGGTCGGCCGCCTGATAGGCCCGTTTTCGGGCTTCATCCAGGCTGGCGCCTAGAGCGTTCACCCCGAGCACCCGCCCGCCACCGGTCACGAGCCGGCCCCGAGTGTCCTTGGCCACACCCGCCGCGAAGATCTCCACGCCCTCCATAGTGGCCGCTTCGTCGAGCCCTTCGATCATGTCGCCGGTGTGCGGCGACTGCGGGTAACCGGGCGCGGCCAGGACCACGCACACCGAGGCTTGCTCGGTAAACACCGGCGCCTGCCCGGAGAGCGATCCTTTGGCGGCGTCGAAGAGGACAGACGCAACGTCGCCCTGCCATCGCGCGAGCACCACCTGAGTCTCGGGATCACCGAAGCGCACATTGAACTCGAGCACCCTGGGTCCCGCAGGGGTGAGCATGAGTCCGGCGTAGAGCACGCCTCGATAATCGATCCCCCTCGCGCGGAGCGCCGCGAGAGTGGGTTCCACCGCCGTGTCCATGACCTCGTCGGTGAGTCGCCCGTCCGCGGCACTCGAGCCGGGCAGAGGAACAGGCGAATATGCACCCATCCCGCCCGTGTTCGGTCCCGTGTCGCCGTCGCCGATCCTCTTGAAGTCCTGAGCCTCGGCCAGGGCCACGGCATGCGTCCCGTCGCACACGGCCATGACCGACAGTTCCTCCCCGCTGAGACCCTCCTCGATCACCACCCTTCGCCCCGCGTCGCCAAAGGCGGTGCCCGACAGTTTGGCCTCGACGTCATCGATCGCCTCTTGGCGTGACGACGTGACAAGGACCCCTTTGCCGGCCGCCAGACCGTCGGTCTTGACGACATATGGTCCATCGAGACGCCGCAGGAACGCCAATGCCGGCTCGACCGCGTCGAACGTCTGGTAGGCCGCCGTCGCCACACCTGCGTCGACCAGCAGCCGCTTCATCCAGGCTTTCGAGCCTTCCAGTTGCGCCCCGTCCGCGCCCGGGCCGAACACGAGTCGGCCCCGAGCCCGCAACCGGTCAGCCAGGCCGTCCACGAGTGGACCTTCCGGACCGATCACGTAGAGGTCGGCGTCAACCGTCTCGGGGTTCTCGGACGTGCAGGTGATGGACCCATCAGGGGTCAGCGCGCCGATGCCCGGGTTACCCGGCGCAACCACAACCGACGCGGTTCGGGCCAGGGCGACGGCGAGGGCGTGTTCCCGGCCGCCGGAGCCGACGACGCAGACCTTCACTGGCTCATTCCTTTTCGCACACGCCTATTGTCCGAAGCGCACGAACTGGTCGCGGCCCGGCCCCACACCGACCAGTCGA
>Ga0099829_10001860_pt1 | contig 11916 bp, 13 predicted proteins | sample CZO8metaG_3_FD_79336 | JGI IMG/M metagenome (GOLD analysis project Ga0099829, IMG submission 79336) | Vadose zone soil microbial communities from the Eel River Critical Zone Observatory, Northern California, USA - CZOApr15con2H2.8 metaG | ecosystem: Environmental > Terrestrial > Soil > Vadose...
AGGCGCGTGCCCGGATGGCCCGGCGCCTGGTCGAAGAGCGCTTTTCCCACGGCGCGTCCGTGTCACGCCTGCTGGCGCTCTACGACGAGGTCATAGCGGGTGCGGCGTCACTGCAGGTGAGCCCGTGAAGGAAAAAGACCGGCTCACTATCCTTCACCTCGTCGCCAACCGCTGGTGGACAGGGAGCGCGGAACCCGTCCTGCGCCTTGTGCAGGGTCTCCGGGCGCGCGGCCATCGAGCGCTCCTGGGCCTGGCACCTGGGGACCGGTTCGAGGCCAAGGCGCGCGAAGCGGGCGTCGATCCCGTCGAGGGTCTCCGCCTCGATGTGAAGTCGGGGCCGGCCGCTATCCTGGCTGACGCGAGAAGGCTTCGCTCGCTCGTTGCCAGTGAGGGCGTGGACCTCGTCCACACACATCATGGTCACGACCACTGGCTGGGCTGGTGGGGGCGCGGACGGGCGGCACTTCTCAGAACCTTTCACAACGAGCGCGCGGTGAGGACGACCTGGCCCGATTCCTGGCTCTACCGGCGCACGGACGCCGTCATCGCCGTGAGCCGCCCCATCGAAGCGCGCCTTCGCGAGGCCGGTATCTCGGCCGAGCGCGTCTATCGCGCCGACGGCGTTGTGGACGCCGCGCGGTTCGCGGCCGACGCGCCGGGCGCTGCCAAGATCCGCGAGGAATTCGACGTCGGCCAGGCTCCTCTCGTCGGCTGCGTCGCCCGCCTGGCTGAGGGAAGGCGGCACGAGGCGCTCGTCGAGGGTTTCCGCCTGCTCGGCGCGGAGCGCCCCGACGCGCGGCTACTTCTCATCGGCAAGGGCGAGAAGCGCGACGCGCTCGAGGCGCTCGTCAAGCGTCTCGGCCTCGAGCGCCGGGTGATCTTCACCGGCTACAGGGACACGGACCTGCCCGGCGTCCTCGGAGCCCTCGACGTGTTCGCGCTGCTCGGAGCGGGCTCGGACGAATCGTGCCGCGCGGCGCTCGAGGCCATGGCGGCGGGGCGCCCGGTCCTGGCGGCGCGCGCGGGCGCGCTGCCGGAGGCCGTCGTCCACGGCGAGACGGGTCTCCTGCTGGACGAGCCGAGCCCGGCGAATATAGCGGCCGCGCTGACCCGCCTCCTGTCCAACCCCGGAGACGCCCGCGCGATGGGAGAGGCGGGAAGGCGCCGGGCACTCGATCTCTTCACCTCCGAGCGCCACACCGCCGCCATGGAGGCGCTGTACTTGGCGACGATCGGGAGACTGCGCGCGGCACCGTGAAGATCATGCACGTGGTCTCTTGCGGCGGCTGGTCCTCCGACGCCTACTGGGCCGCGCGGGTCTGCCGCGAGCTCGAGCGCGCCGGGCACGACGCGACCCTCGTCTGTCGCCGCGGAACCGAGGCGCGCGTCATCTCGCGCGCGCGCAGCCTCGGAGTCGAGCGCATCGAGACCTTGAGCCTGCGCACGGGGCTTCGGCCCGCGGCCGATGCGCGCGACCTTCGAGCGGTGCTCGGATGGCTTCCGGGCGCCGACGTCGTGCACGTGCATCGCAGCAAGGAGCACTGGCTGGCCGCGATCGCGAACCGCGTGTCCCGGACCAGGCGGCCTCTGGTCCGCACCCGCCACATCGTCCAGCCGATTCGCCCACACGCCCTGAACCGCTGGCTCTATCGTCACGCGACGGACCTGGTCGTCACGGTGAGCGAGGCTATTCGCCGCCAATGTATAGCCGCGGGCCTCGTGCCCCAGGATCGTGTCGTGGCCTTGCCGGGAGGCGCCGACGGAGAGCGCTTCCAGCCAAGCAAGGACGGCGACGCCCTGGGCCGTGAGCTGGGGCTGCCGGTCGGGAGGGCCCCAGCCGGGGTGCCCCCAGCCGGGGTGCCCATAGTCGGGCTCCTGTCGGGCTTCAGGGTCATGAAGGGCCACTCCATCGTCGTCGAGGCGGCCCGCGGCCTCGCCGCCTCTGGACGGCCTTTTCATCTCCTCTTCATAGGGCAGGGCCCCTTCGAGCCCGCCATCCGCGACAGCGTCGCGCGAGCGGGTCTGGGCGATCGCGCCACCTTCCTGGGCTTTGTCGAGGATCCGGCGCGCGCGGTCGGCGCTCTCGACATCGCGCTCTATCCATCGCTCGAGTCCGATGGAATGTCCCGGGTGCTGTTCGAATACCTGGCAGCCGGACGCGCGGTCATCGCCAGCCGCGTCGGGGTGGCGGCCGAGGTGCTGAAAGACGGCGAGTCGGCGCTGCTCGTGCCTGGAGGAGACGCACCCGAGCTGGCCCGCGCCCTGGATCGCCTGCTGGGCGATCCCGCGCTCCGTCGGCGGCTGGGCGAGAGCGCTGCGGCCCTTGCCCACGAGCGGCTGACGGGCGCCCGCCTGACCGCGCGCCTGATCGACCACTACCGCAGGCTGTCGGCGGCACCATGAAAGTTTCGATCCTGTGCAGTGACGTCAGCGGCAATGCCGCGGGCCGCGCCGATCTCCTCGCGAAATTGCTGGAGCCCCTGGGAGCTGTCGAAGTTATAGGCCCGCGGTCAGAGCCGGATGTCTGGAAGCCGGTCGCCGCCGGACCCGTTCGCTACACGGGCGTCCCATTCCGGCGGATGCCGGCATTCCTCGCCACCATGCGCGATCTCGCCCGGCGCGCCGACGGCGATCTCATCTACGCGTCCAAGACGAAGCTTGGGAGCGCCGGCATCGGGTACCTGAAGCGGATCGCAGGAAAACGGCCGCTCATCCTCGACATCGACGACTGGGAGGTGGGCTTCTTCATCCGCTCGGGGCTCTGGGGCACGGTCGGACGCGCGGTCAATCTCGGCAATCCGAACGGGCTCCCGTGGACGTGGCTCTGCGAGCGGCTGACCGGGCTTGCCGGCGGGGTGACGGTGGCCTCGCGCTTCCTCCAGCAGCGCTTCGGGGGCACGCTGATCCCGCATGTCAGGGACACGGACGCGTGGAAACCCGGCGCGGCCGACGCCGCGGAAGGGCGGCGGCGCCTCGGTCTCTCAGGCAAGCGCATCGTGATGTTCCTCGGCACTCCGCGCGATTACAAGGGCCTCGACGATCTGGCCTCGGCGGTGGCCTCTCTCGGCCGAGCCGACCTCTCGCTGGCCGTCGTGGGCGCGGAGGCCGGAAGCGCCGCGGCCCGCGGCATCCGCGAGCGCGGCGCCGCCGCCACGTTTCTGCCATGGGTGCCGTTCGACGACATTCCGATGCTGCTCTCGGCCGCCGACGTGGTCGCCGTGCCCCAGCGGAAGACGTCCGACACCGTCGGCCAGGTCCCGGCCAAGCTCTTCGACGCCATGGCGCTCGGTCGTCCGGTTGTATCGACCCGGGTATCCATGATCCCGGAAATCCTCGAGGGCTGCGGTCTCCTCGTCGAACCCGGAGACGTGCCGGCGCTGGCCGCGGCCATTGCGCGGCTGCTCGACGCGCCGGGGGAAGCGCTAGCCCTTGGGGACCGGGCCAGGGAGCGCTGCGTTGAGCGCTACAGCTTCCAGTCGGCCCGGCGCGACCTCTTCCCGCTCGTCGAGCGCGTGATGGCGAAGAGATGAAGCGGCTCGGCATCATCTGCCGCCCGTTTTCCTTTCATGGCGGCGTGGAGACCTCTACGGCGGGCCTGGTCAATGCCCTGGTCGCCCACGGGGGCTACGACGTCGACATCGTCACGACGGCTGGGCAATTTCCGGTGCCGGGCATCGGCGTGAGAAGGCTGTCGGTACCGGCCCAGCCCTCGGCGCTCAGACAAATCTGCTTTGCCCTGGCCGCCAGGCGCGCGACCCGAACCGGCTATGACATCGTCCAGAGCCACGAGCGCTGTCTCCGCCAGGACGTCTACCGCGCGGGGGAGGGGTGTCATAAGGCGTATCTCGCGAGCATGGGCCGAGGCGGACTTCAAGTAAATCCTCAGCACAGGCTTCTCTTGTGGCTGGAGAAGCGCATTTTCACGCTGCGTGCAGCGCGGCACATTGTGGCGATTTCAACGCGAGGCAAAACCGAGATCTAGCGCCTCTACGGGACGCCCGCAGACAAGGTCACGGTCGTCTACAACGGTGTGGACCTGGCCCGCTTCCATCCCGACAATCGCAAGCGCTGGCGCGACGAAACTCGGGAAGCGCTGGGCATATCAAAGGAGTCGTGGCTGGTCGCGTTCGTGGGCTCGGGTTTCGAGCGCAAAGGGCTGGGGCCATTGATCGAGGCCGTGGCGCAGCGAGCGACCCGCGACACGCGCCTGCTCGTGGCGGGCAAAGGCCGGACCGAGGCGTATCGCCAGCTTGCGGCGCGGCTGGGACTGGACGGCGCTGTGACGTGGACGGGACCGCGGCCGGACATCGAGCGGCTCTACGCCGCCGCCGATGTCGTGGCCTTGCCCGCGCGCTATGAGCCATTCGGCAATGTCCATCTCGAAGCGTTGGCGTCGGGCGTGCCGGTGCTCACCAGCTCTCTCACGGGAGGAGCCGAAGTCGTGCGCGATGGCGTGACCGGAGCGGTGACCGCCTCGCTCGAGCCCGAAGCCATCGCGCGAGGCCTGCGCGGGATCCGGGATATGGATGCCACGAAAGCGGGCCAGGCGGCGCGGGCCGCGGCCGAGCCCTTCACATATGCCGCGCAGGTCGAGAGGCTCGAGCGAATCTACCGGCTCCTCGAGCCCTGACGCGCTTTCCAACACAGTAAATCGGGATTTTCATTGATCAATCCGCCTCGGCACATTACACTGCCCTCATGTCCGCCGTGCAGTCCACGCGTCCTGCCGTGTTCATGGACCGGGACGGATGTCTCATCGAAGAGGTCGGCTATCTCAATCACCCCAGCCGGGTCCGCGTTCTACCGAGGACTCCGGCCGCCGTGGCCCGCCTCAATCAGGCGGGGATACCAGCGGTGATGGCGACCAACCAGGCCGGCATAGCCCGCGGCTATTTCTCAAGCGAGGTACTCGTGGCCGTCAATGCCGAGGTCGAGCGCCAGCTCGGCGCCCAGGGCGCGCGGCTCGACGCGCTCTACGTGTGCCCTCACCATCCGACGGCAGGGGAGCCGCCGTACCGCGAGGATTGCTCGTGCCGGAAGCCCAAGCCGGGCCTCCTGCTTCGCGCCGCGGCCGAGATGGGCCTGGACCTATCGCGGTCGGTGATGATCGGCGACAAGCCCGGCGATGTCGAAGCGGGGCAGGCGGCGGGCACCGCGACGGTGCTCGTGCTCACCGGCTACGGCCGCGGCGAGTGGGAGCACAGGCGCCACGAGTGGACCGTCAAGCCCGACCATGTCGCCGAAGACCTCTTCGACGCCGTCGAGTGGTCGCTCGCCAGGATACGCGCCGGGACGGCGGCTCGATGATCCTCCAATGATGCCCGTCAAGCGCCTCCACACGCTGATCTCCGGCTTCGCCGGCAAGAAGATAGTCGTCGTCGGCGATCTCATCGCGGACGAATACCTCTATGGCAAGCCCGCGCGCATCTCCCGCGAGGCGCCGGTGCTCATCCTCCGCTTCACCGAGCGCGAGGTGCGGCTTGGCGGCGCGGCGAACGCCGCCCACAATGTCAGCGCGCTGGGGGCGACCGCTCTGCCCGTGGGAGTCCTGGGCGCGGACTCCGCCGGAGACGAAGTCTTCAAGCTCTTCGTCGAAGCCGGGATCGGCTGCGAGGGTGTGAGCCGCAGCGCCGGCCGGATGACGCCGGTCAAGACGCGCATCATGGCGGGCGGCTACCAGTCCACGCGCCAGCAGGTCGTCAGGCTGGACCGGGAGCCCGACCATACGCTGCCGGGCGACGTCGAGGAGCGGATGATAACGTCCGTCAAAGCGGCCGGGAGCGGGGTCAATGCTTTCCTCGTCTCGGACTACGGCTATGGCTCGGTCACCGCGCGGGTCTTCGAGGCCGTGCTCGAGACCGCGCGCGAGCGAGGTGCCGTGGTGGCCGTTGACAGCCGCTACGATCTGCCGCGCTTCAAGGGCGCGACGGCCGCGACTCCCAACGAGCCCGAGGTCGAAGCGCTGGCGGGAGCCGAGCTGGGAGACGAGCGCTCGCTGGAGAAAGCCGGGCGCGTGGTGCTCGAGCGCCTCGAATCCCGCTATCTCCTCATCACGCGCGGCAGCCGCGGCATGGCGCTCCTCGAGCGCGAGGGACCGGTGACCTTCATGCCCATCCACGGCAGCGACCAGATCGCCGACGTGACGGGCGCGGGAGACACGGTGATCAGCACCTTCACCGTCGCGCTCGCATCCGGGGCCGGAGCGGTCGAGGCCGCGTGGCTCGCCAACGTCGCCGGCGGCGTCGTGGTCATGAAGCGGGGCACAGCGACGGTCACGCGGCGGGAGCTTTCCGAGTCCATTGGCAACGATGGCGCCGCTGCTCGATCTTGACGAGGCGGCTCGGCTGGCCGAGAGCTGGCGGCGGGAGGGCAAGCGGCTGGTCCTGGCCAACGGATGCTTCGATCTCCTCCACGTCGGCCACGTGCGCTACCTCAACGAGGCCCGCGCGCTGGGCGACGCCCTCCTCGTCGGCGTCAACGGGGACGACTCGGTGAGCCGCCTCAAGGGACCGGGCAGGCCTGTCATGACGGCCGCCGAGCGGGCTGAGATCGTGGGAGCGCTCTCGTCGGTCGACGGCGTGGTGATCTTCGACGATGACACCGCCGACGCTCTCGTCGCCAGGCTCCGGCCGGACGTGCACGCCAAGGGCACGGACTATACCGAGGAGTCCGTGCCCGAGCGATCCGCGGTGCAGAAAGCCGGAGGGCGCGTCGCCATCGCCGGGGATCCGAAGAACCACGCCACACGCGATCTCATCAGGATCATCGCCGAGAGATTCGGCGGCAAACCTGGAGCAGGCCCCACGTCGGGAGCACCTCCCACGTCGGGAGGACCCAGATGACGTTGGGCGGCCCGCGCATCGCGATCATCAAGCTGTCCGCGCTGGGTGACGTCGTCCACGCCCTCCCGGTCGCTCGCGCGCTGAGGCGAGCGGTCCCCAACGCGCACCTGACGTGGGTCGTGGAGGCGCGCGAGTACGCCGTCCTGCGCGATCACCCCGACCTGGATGTGGTCATGCCGGTGGACACGCGCCTGTGGCGCCGCCTCATCTGGCGCCCGTCGGGAGCGCGGGAGGTGCTGGGCAAGGTCGGTCGGCTTCGCGAGCGCATCCGGCGCGCGTCGTTCGATGTGGCCATAGACCTCCAGGGACTTCTCAAGAGCGGGCTCCTCACGGCTTACACCGGGGCGCCCGTGCGCATCGGCTTCAGCGCCTCCCGATGCCGGGAGCGCCTGAACGCGCTCTTTACCAATCGCCGCGTGACGCCCCCCGCCTCGGCGCGCCACGTCGTCGAGCAGTACCTGTCGCTCCTGGCCCCTCTCGGCATCGAGCCGCGGCCCGTCGAGTTTCGGGTGCCCGTGCCCGCGGCGGCCGAGCGCCGGATCGAAGAGCTTCTCGTCAAGGAGGGCGTCAAGCGCGGCGACCGGCTGGTCGCGATCAATCCCGGCGCGGGCCGCCCCAACAAGCGGTGGGACGTGGCGCGGTGGAGCGCTCTCGCCGAGCGCCTGGCCAGCGAAGCGGGGGCCCGCCTGCTCCTGCTCTGGGGGCCGGACGAAGCGTTCATGGCGCGCGAGATCGCCCTGGCATTGCCCGGTCACAGCGCGCTCCTGGCCCCGCCCACGGATCTCGGCGAGCTCGCCGCGCTTCTCAAGCGCTGCCGGCTCATGATCGCCAGCGACACGGGGCCGCTGCACCTGGCCGCGGCCCTCCAGACGCCGGCCCTCGGGCTCTACGGGCCGACGAGCGCCCTACGCAACGGCCCCTACGGTCCCGGCTGCCGCGGATTGCAGAGCGCTGACGGCACGATGGGCGGGCTCGGCGTCACGGCCGTCTTCGAGGCCGCGCGCGGCATGCTCGAGGGCGGGTCATGAGCCGGTTGAGCGTGACGATCATCGCCTGGAACGAAGAGGAGCGGCTGCGCGCCTGCCTCGAGAGCGTCGCGTGGGCCGAGGAAATCCTCGTGATCGACGCCGAGTCCACCGACAAGACCGTCCAGGTGGCCCGCGAGTTCACCGACAAGATCTGGGTGCGGCCGTGGCCCGGCTTCGCCGAGCAGAAGAATTTCGCGCTCGACCAGGCGACGTGCGAATGGGTGCTGTCACTCGACGCCGACGAGCGAGTCACGCCCGAGCTGCGGGAGCGCATCAGCCGCATCGTGCGCGCCAACGGCCCGGGGGACGGCTACTCGATCCCGCGCAAGAACATCTTCTGGGGCGCCTGGGTACGCCACGGCGGGCTCTACCCCGACTATCAGCTGCGCCTCTTTCGCCGGGCCGCCGGGCGCTTCGTGGACAGCGCGGTGCACGAATCCGTCGTGGTCGAGGGGCACGTCGAGAGGCTTGCCGAGCCGCTCCTGCACCATTCCTACCGCGGCCTCGACGACTTCGTGGCGCGCTCGAACCGGTACTCCGCGCTGGCGGCGCGCGATATCGTCGCACGGGGCGGGCGCGCCGGCGTGCTCGACCTGGCGCTCCGCCCGCTCGGGCGGTTTCTCTCCATGTACGTGGCGCGCGGCGGTTTCCTCGACGGCTGGCGCGGCTTCGTGCTGGCCGTGCTCTACGCCAACTACGTGTTCCTTCGCGTGGCCAAGACGTGGGAAGCCCGCCGCGGATCAGGTAGTGGAGATCAGGGGACGCCATGACCGGCCGGCAACGGGTCCTCTCCGGCATGCGCCCGACTGGCAACCTCCATCTCGGCAACTACCTGGGCGCGCTGGACAACTGGGTGCGGCTCCAGGACGAGTACGAATGCTTCTACTTCGTCGCGAACTGGCACGCGCTGACCACGGACGCCCAGAACAGCGGGCAGGCGCCGCAGAGCACCATCGACATGGCCGCCGACTGGCTCGGTGCGGGGCTCGACCCCGAGCGGAGCACGCTGTTCATCCAGTCGCTCGTGCCCGAGCACGCGGAGCTCCACCTGATCTTCTCCATGGTGACTCCGCTGGGCTGGCTCGAGCGCGTGCCGACCTTCAAGGAGATGGTCGAGCAGCTCGGGCTCGAATCGCCCTCCTACGGGCTCCTCGGATATCCGCTCCTCCAGGCGGCCGACATTCTCATGTACAAGGCCCAGTGGGTCCCGGTCGGGATCGACCAGGTTCCGCACGTGGAGCTGACCCGCGAGGTCGCGCGGCGCTTCAACAACACGTGGAAGCCGATTTTCCCCGAGCCGGGCGCCAAGCTGACCCAGATCCCCAAGGTGCCGGGCACGGACGGGCGCAAGATGTCGAAGTCGCTCAACAACGCGATCCTGCTCTCCGACACGCCGGAGGAGATCACCGCCAAGATCAAGCCCATGGTGACCGATCCCGCGCGCAAGCGCCGCAGCGATCCTGGCAACCCGGAGATCTGTCCGGTGTTCGACCTGCACAAAATCTTCACTCCGGATGCCGATCGCGACACGGTCGCGACTGGCTGCCGCACAGCCGGGATCGGCTGCCTCGACTGCAAGGCCGTATTGCTCAAGCACATGATTCCGCCGCTGGCGAAGATTCGTGATGGGCGGGAGCGCTTCGCGGCCAACCCGCGCCAGGTCGTCGAGATCCTGCACGAGGGCTCGCGGCGAGCCCGAACCGTGGCCCAGCGGACCATGGACGAAGTCCGGTCCGTCATCAACCTGGAGCCGCGCTCGACGTGACGACGCAGATTCCCGAGACCGAGTCCCAGGGCCTGACCGTCAGGGTCGAGTCTTTCGTCGGCCCGCTGGATCTGCTGCTCCACCTGTGCAGGACCAGCGAGGTCGACCTCGCCAACCTGCCCATCCGCACCATCACCGAGCAATACCTCGCCCATCTCGAAGCGGTGCAGTTCCAGGATCTCGACACCGCGGGCGCCTTCATGGTGATGGCGGCCACGCTGATCTACCTCAAGTCCAAGCTCCTGCTGCCGGTCGATCCCGAGGCGCCGCCCGACGCGCTCGACGAGGAGGGCGAGCTCTTGCGCCAGGAGCTGGCGGAGCGTCTGCGCGAGTACGCTCGCGTGAAAGCCCTCGGCGCGTGGCTCGGCGAGCGCGAAGCGGCGCAGGCGCTGCTCTACGGGCGCACGGTGGGCGAGCTTCCGCCGCCCGAGGAGGTCCCGCTGGAGGACCTCTCCGTGCACCTTCTGCAGCGCGCGCTCACGCGGCTCATCGAAGAGCAGAAACGGAAGGCCCCGCGCCAGGTCGAGCCGAACCCGCTGTCGGTGCTCGAGCGCATGGGCGAGGTCATCGATCTGCTGCGCCACACCTGGTCGATGCTCTTTTCGTCCGTCGCCGGGCAAGAGCGCGTGCGCGCCGAGTGGGTCGTGACGCTGCTCGCCCTGCTCGAGCTGGTGAGGCTCGGCCAGGCGCGCGCGCACCAGTCGGAGCTCTTCGGCGAGATCGTCATCGAATCGGTCCCGCCGGCCGAGGGCGCGCCCGCTGCTGCAGCCCCCGCTGCTGCAGCCAACGAAGTCCCGATCCCTGGAGAGAGCGCATGAGGGAGCCCGTCGCCCATGCCTGAGCCTATCGACGTCGTCGAAGCGCTGCTCTTCGCCTCCGAGGCGCCGGTGGAAGCCGAGCGCATCCAGGAGGTGCTCGATCTGCCTTCAGCCGGTCAGGCACGCGAGCTGGTCCAGATGCTCAGCGAGCGGCTCGACGGCGAGGGCAGGGCGCTCCAGATCATCGAGGTGGGAGGCGGCTTCCGCCTCGTCACGCGTCCCGACGTCGCGCCCTGGCTCGTGAAGCTGGCCCGCAGCCGCACGCGCTCGCGGCTCTCACGCTCCGCGCTGGAGACTCTCGCCATCATCGCCTATCGCCAGCCGGCATCGCGCCCGGACATCGACGCGGTCAGGGGCGTGAACTCCGAGGCCGTCCTCGACAATCTCCTGGACCGGCGCATGGTCCGCATCGCCGGGCGCAAGGATTCGCCCGGCCGTCCCTTCCTCTACGAGACGACGCGCGACTTCCTCGTCGCGTTCGGGTTGAGAGACCTGGCCGACCTGCCGAAGGTCGAAGGCGACCTCGTCATTCCGGAAGGGCCCCCCGACGCGCCCGGAGACGCGGCCGCGGCCTCGAGCCAGAGCGAAGCCGGAGAGACTTCTCCCGACGCCGCCACCGATGCGGGTCAGCAAGATCCTGGCGCAGGCGGGGCTGGCGTCACGCCGCGGGGCTGAAGCGCTTCTCGAGGCCGGCCGCGTCACCATCAACGGCGTGGTGCGGCGCGAGCCCGGCGCCCAGGCGGATCCCGCGACGGACACGATCGCCCTCGACGGCCGCCCCGTGGGCGCGCGCGAGGCGCACGCCTACGTGTTGCTCCACAAGCCGCCCGGCTATGTGACGAGTCTCCGCGATCCCGAGGGCCGCCGCGTCGTGACCGACCTCGTGCCGGCGGGAATGCCCCGGGTCTTCCCGGTCGGACGACTCGACTACGACGCCGAAGGCCTCCTGCTCCTCACCAACGACGGAGAGCTCGCCAATCGGCTGCTCCACCCTCGCTACGAGATCCCTCGCGTCTACGAGGCGGAAGTGGAGCGCCACGTCGGGCCTCGCGACCTCGATCGCTGGCGGCGCGGCGTGACGCTGCCGGACGGGCCCGCGGTTCCGTCGGCGGTCAGGATCCTCTCGCACGGGAAGGCGAGCACGTGGCTCAGCGTGACCTTCAGGGAGGGCCGCTACCGCGAGGTGAAGCGCTACTGCAAGGCGCTCGGCCACCCCGTGATGCGATTGCGCCGGGTCCAGTTCGGCCCGCTTCGCCTGGGCACGCTGCCTCTCGGACGCACGCGCGCCCTGACGGCGGGGGAGCTCGAGAGGCTGCAGAACTTGCTTGACCCGGGAGGTTCGCCTATACTACCGGGGATTCGACGATAGATCCGCATCAGGAGCCCTTCATGGACCTGGACGACTGGCGATCCAGGATCAACGACCTCGACGAACAAATCCTCAACCTCCTCAACCAGCGGGG
>Ga0099829_10001870_pt1 | contig 11882 bp, 10 predicted proteins | sample CZO8metaG_3_FD_79336 | JGI IMG/M metagenome (GOLD analysis project Ga0099829, IMG submission 79336) | Vadose zone soil microbial communities from the Eel River Critical Zone Observatory, Northern California, USA - CZOApr15con2H2.8 metaG | ecosystem: Environmental > Terrestrial > Soil > Vadose...
AGATTTGGATCAAGCTCAATCGCTTTCAGCGCGGCACGCCGCGCCGAGGGCATCGCTCCGGAAGGAGAAACGATCTCATAGAACGAAAGAAGAGTGAGGGAGTCGGCGAGTCCCGAGTAAGGCAGAGCGAACTCCGGATCTTCGCGTATCGCTGATTCAAAACAATGAATGGCTTTGCGCAGGCCCTCTTCGTTGCGCTGGTTCCAAAAGTATCTGCCTTTCAAGTACGCTTCACGCGACCCCGGCTTTTCCCTGCGGCCTGCGACTGGAGCAGATGTTGCAGAAGAAAATACTTTCAGCCAAAGGCACTGAACAATCTGGTCCGCTACATAGGTGGGCAGATCGCCAAAATCGGTCGGACGACAGCGATAGGTATGAGACCACGCCACCGCGTCAGTCCTGGAAAACAGAAGAGCGACATTCACCCGCAGGCCGTTGCCATCGTCCTGGATGCTCCATTGCAGTACATAGTCAACTTTTTCGTCGCTCGAAATCCTGGCGGGAAATTCTCCAGGTTCCTGCTGCGCCGGGAACTTCGCACTGACGATACCCAGCGTTCCAGGGTTCACCTGCCTCAGGGCGGCACTCGTCTGGGTAACGATGGCATCGCAGAGACGCCGGCGCTCGATACTGACGGTTGCATTCTTGAGCGGCAGCACGTAAATCGTGACGCGATCTCCGGCAGCCTTGGCGGGCCTGGGTGACTCCGCTGATTCAGTCTCCTGATCGCCACTCTCTCGTGAGACTTGACGCTTCCAGTTGTCAATCTCCGAGCGGAGACCATAGACACTGCCCAGCCGTTTGTGGAAATGACGATGGACCGGAAGGCCTTCCCGCTTCTCCCAAAGCTGCACCGTGCGGACTTCTCGCCGTAAGTAGCTGGCAATTTCTTTCCAGGAATCCAACCGGTCTGGGTCCGTCCACATTCCATTGGATGGCTGAGAGTTCGCGGCTGTTGGCGCAAGGCTTTTGATCATGGCTGTTGGCGGAAGTTTGCCCGACAGGCAAATCGAGGTTTACCCATCGGAACCTCACGCCACATCAAGACGCGTGCGGGAGAACAGGTAGGAAACAAGAATCGAGCAGCGCGATGGAACGAAAAACTGAGACTCGCTCAAAACATTCCGTCAACCACTTGCTCTCTTTCACGGAGACTACACTGCGGCACCAGTTTCAGGCAAGTTCCTCTTTCGCGACGACAAGTGATTTTATGACTGCCGTGGTGCGCAATTTTTTCTACAATAAGGACCCGAACTTGTGCAGGCTGCGGAGGAACTCTCGTGCCCACATACTCAAATCGCAAAGCTGCTCGCTACGTGATCACATAACTGTTTTCGCACTATTTCGCTTGTTGGCTTGGGAAAGACTCGTTTATTTATAGAGGCTTGGCGATATGAACCTCTATCGGCCTGGCATCGTCCTTGGCATTTGCTTGGCCTGGACTCCAGATCTAGCCTCGTTAAACGGATTCAGTTGGGAAGATGAAGAGCAACCTTAAAGCTAGTGGTCGTCTGACTGGAAAAAAGGAGTCTTGTGTCTGAGAAAGAACGCCCAGATCCATCTCAGCAACCAGCCTGGTTCAACTACGCTGACAGCCACGATTTCATGGAAAGAGTTCGTGCCGGAATGCCCCCGCTCATCATTTGCGTCGCCTGCAACGGCGGCATTCAGGGCAAAGAGGCCAACGAGTTCATCCCCGAAACGGCGGACGAAATAGCGGCGTCGGTCCAGGGTGCATATGAAGCCGGTGCGGCGATGGTTCACATCCATGCGCGCAATCCCCAACGATTGACCGAGGGTGCGCGCGAGACCGGGACGTGGCGCGAGGTGTTGCGAAAGGTTCGTGAACGTTGTCCGGAGATCATCATCAACGCAACCACGGGAGCCGGCCCGGGCATGAGCATGGAAGAGCGCTCCGCATGTCTGGCGGCGGAGCCCGAGGTCGCGTCTCTAAACCTGGCGCCGGACATGAGCAAGTTCAAACTGAAGGAGCGGCGTCCGCCGCTGCCCTATCCCCGCCCGGCTCTTGAAATCGACGAATGTATTCCATTCACCTATGGTCAGATTCACCAATTCGCTGCCGAGATGAAGCAGCGAGGCATCAAACCTGAATTGGAGCTCTACCATCCCGGCTGCGCCTGGGTTGTGGACTACTTGATCGAGCACGATCTGTTGGAAAAGCCTTATTGGATGCAGACCGTGATGGGTTATCAGACCGGCAGCTTTCCGACGGTTGAGAATGTTCTCCAGCTCTTGAAGGAATTTCCTGACGGAGGTTTGTGGTTATGTTCGGCGATTGGTCCATTTCAACTCCCGCTGACCACGCTCGCCACCTTGATGGGCGGCCACGTTCGAGTCGGCTTGGAAGACAATGTCTACTATTCCCGAGGACAGAAAGCCAAAAGCAACGCTGAGCTTGTACAGCGATCGATTCGGATCGCGCATGAATTGAATCGCGCGGTCGCCACCCCGGCCCAGGCTCGCGCTATCCTTGGCCTGCCAAGCCAACCGAGTCAGTACTAGATCAGAAACACTACGCCGAAGCCTATCCCGTTGGTGACGTAGTCTAAAATGAAATTCTCGTTCGATAGAAATGCTGCCGATCACGATCATCGTCTGGTTAAGGTAGGCCAATCAAATGGTGTTGACGATTTTTGTATATCTCGCGCTTGCCGCCAATGTACCGCGTCTTCCCCCAGGGAAAGGCAAGGCAATCGTTCAGCGGGACTGTGCGGGGTGCCACGCGTTGAAGGTGGTCACTTCGAAGAGAGCGTCCAAGCAACAGTGGTCCGCGCTGGTCGACCAAATGGTATCGCGAGGCGCCGACGTTCCCGACGAGGAAATTGAAACTGTTGTGGAGTATCTGGCCAAGAATTTTGGTGCTGTCAAAGCCGCGCCCGCTACGAGTGAGAATCATCGTGCTCATTCACCTGTGAATGTGAATAAAGCCACGGCGACCCAATTGTCGGGAGCGCTTGGTCTGTCCCCAAGGGAATCCGCCGCGATCGTGTCGTATCGCAAACAGAACGGCAACTTCAAAGAATGGCACGACTTGACCAAGGTACCGGGTATCGAAACGGAAAAGATTGAGCACTGCAAGGATCGGCTAGCGTTCTAACAATTGCTCTTTTGTCGCCCTCCCCCTGTAACAAATTTTGGAAAGAAAGCCGCGCCGGACGAACTGGAGTTCAGTCGTTTGTTCTTCTGCAGCTTCTGCCGAAAGGTTCGCGAGGAGCTGCGTGCATCTCATGTGCTATCGTAATATAAATGGCGAAGGCTGGCTCGGCATTGTCTGGTCAACGGGACGCTAGTGCCATCCGATGTACAGTGGCTTGGCCGCAAGATCCCACCTAAATGACTGAAACTACGATCACTGCCCGCCCCACCCACACCCGCCACGTGGTGCTGGCCATGATCGTCGCAGCCTACATGATCACCTACATGGACCGCGTGAATATCGCGTCCGCAGTGCCCGTGATCCAGAAGGATATGGGCTTTTCGATGATCACGATCGGGTGGATTTTCGCTTCATTCCGCTGGGGGTACGCCTTTTTTCAAATTCCCGGGGGATGGTTGGGCGACCGCATCGGAGGCAGGCGCGCGTTGGCTCTAGTGGTTGTGTGGTGGTCAGTTTTTACTTCACTGACAGCCTTCTCCTGGAACGCAACCTCCATGGGCGTGTGCCGCTTCTTCTTCGGAGTGGGAGAGGCGGGGGCCTTCCCCATTGCCACCCGCTCGCTTTCGCGGTGGATGCTGCCGACGGAACGCGGATTCGCCCAGGGAGTTACCCATGCGGCATCACGGTTGGGTGCCGCCTTGACCCCGGCGCTGGTCGTGATGATGATGATCCGGTTCGGATGGCGTACGCCATTTTTCATCTTCGGACTCATTGGCCTGGGCTGGGCGGCGCTATGGTACTGGTATTATCGCGACACTCCGGCGCTGCACTCCCGCATCGACGCCGCGGAACGCCGCCTCATCGAAGATTCGCTGGGCGTTCGCGATGCCAGCGTGCGGGCAGTGCCGTGGCGTCGTATTCTCCGCAGCCCTTCGCTGTGGACACTTTCGCTGATGTATTTCTGTTACGGCTACAGCATCGATATTTATCTGGATTGGTTCCCCAAATATCTGAACGAGCACCGCGGTTTCAATTTGACGCAGATGGGTATGTATGCCAGCCTGCCACTGTTGGCGGGGGCTGCGGGCGATCTTCTGGGTGGAACCATGTCGGATCGTTGCGCTAAGCGTTTTGGAAATCTCAAAGTCGCGCGCCGTGTGGTCGCTCTGGCGGGGTTTCTTCTCGCTGCTGTCTTCATCTTGCCGGCAACGTTCACACAGCACTCGACCGCTTCGGTTTTGTATTCGTGCGTCGCGGTATTTGGTTTGGAAGTGACTGTAGGCGTGTCGTGGGCGATTCCGCTTGATATCGGAGGGGACTACGCGGGGTCGATCGCTTCGGTCATGAACACTTTCGGCAATCTGGGAAGCGCGGTCTCTCCGGTTCTGCTGGCCTACTTGGTCGGACTGTATGGCTGGAACATGCCCTTTCTCGTGTGCTCTTTGCTATGTGCCGGAGGGGCGATGCTGAGCTTCGGGATCAATGCCGACAGAAAAATTGTTGGGGACTCAACAGCGCAATTGAAGTCGGGAGTTTGAGGGATTTGCTTTTTCTGTGATCAAGATCGATCACCAATAGTTGTTATGCTATTATATGACCATATTTTAGATTCAATCCTGGTACAGGATTGGGCCGGCGAAGGTGCACGTCCATGAAGATCAACGCTGACAAGTGTGTCGCTTGCGGGAACTGCATCTACGTCTGCCCGGTAGGGGCAATCTACGTCGACCCGGTGATCAAGCGTGCCACCGTGGATCGGAACGAGTGTGTTGAGTGTTACGCCTGCTACAACGGCCTGAGTTCCGAGCGTTTGAATCCTGTCCTGGTGCGCACGGTTCGAAAGCTATTTCAGATGGTGCGCCTGCGTTTCGATCCCGAGCCGGACATTTGCCCGACCGCGGCCTTCGAGCCGGAAGATCTCCAGTGGCCCCGCGTGGTGCGGCGGGCATTTTCCGATCCGCGAGCGACCCACGAATCCACCGGCGTGCAGGGCCGCGGCACGGAAGAGGTCAAGACCAACGACGTGACCCAGCGAGTGAAACACGGCGAGGTGGGCTTCACCATTGAATTCGGCAGACCGGGAGTCGGCGTCTGGTTCCGGGACATTCAGAAAATGACCCGGGCGTTGGCGCAAGCGAACGTGCCCTTCGAGAACAAGAATCCTTTGACACTGCTGATGAGCGATGTTTCCACCGGGACCCTGCGGGAAGACATCCTCGACGAGAAGATCCTTTCAGCGATCGTGGAAATCAAAGTGCCACTCGATCGCACGGAAGAGATCGTGCAGCTCGTGCATGAGGTCGAGAAGGACATTGATAGCGTGGTCGCCCTGGGCGTGGGCACTCGTTGCGATGAAAACGGTGAGGAGCATGTCGTGGCACCAATCCTGGAGCGTCTGGGATACCGGATCGAGAGGGCCAAAACCAACACCGGCTTGGGCAGGGTAACCAACTCGGTGGAGAAATCGCTGACGGAGGACGTGGCGGTCTATGACTAATACTTTGCATCGCTACGGCAGCGCGGAAAGCTTTCAGGACGACTACATCGTGTTCGCCAGTCCCAGCCGGGGCAAGAATGACGAAGGCAGCATTCCCAAGCTGAAGAGGTTCCTGGAAATGGCCTTGCCGTTCAAGCCAGTGAATATTGGAGACCCTCCGCATGGTGGAGCGCTCCGGCCTTCGCGAAACGAGACCGTCGCGTCCCACTGGCATCGCGATGTTCAGCCGCGTCTCCGCGCGGTGATCGAAGGGATCAACGAGCCTGCCTCGGTGGCGGCGGTATTCGACAACCTGCAAGCCGCGGAGAACTTCCTGAAGATGGTGAAGGAAGAGGATCTCGGATTGTGCATCAACATTTCCGCGTCCATCGACGGCGCTCGAAAGTGTTGCAAGTTTGCCGGAATCGCTCCTCACAGTATCGGCTATTCCCTGGGATTTGAAGGCAAGATCGAAAAGCTGCCAAACACCCAAATACTGGCGCTGACCACCATGTGCGGCCATGGCATGATCTCGAGCAGCCTGGGAAAGAAGATGATTGACTGGGTGAAGGAGGGCCGCCGCACTCCTGCGGAGGCGGTCACGTACATGGCGCGCTTCTGCTCCTGCGGAATCTTCAACCCGTCACGCGCCAAGCGTATCCTGGAAGATGCCCGCAAGAAAATGGAGTGAAGCGTTTGCCCGCGCGCTACAAGCCCCGAATCGATGTGCCCGAGTCTTCTCCCGTCCCCGATCCTTCTCCGATCCCGGCTCCTTCCCAGATCATGGATCTGATTGAGGCCTTTCGCCGATCGAAGGTTATGTTCGCGGCCGTCTCTCTCGGCATTTTTGACCTTCTGGAACGCAAGCCAGCCGACGCCGCTACGCTTGCCACCAAGTTGCGTGTCGAGGCCGAACCGCTTGAGAGATTGCTGGACGCTTGTGTGGGCCTGAAGCTTTTGCGGCGGAACGGCGGAGGTTACAAGAACGAGCCGGTCGCCAGCATTTATCTGTGCCGGAACAGCGAACGAGCGCTTACCGGATATATCCTCTATTCCAACGACGTCTTGTTCCGCTTGTGGAGCCACCTCGAAGACGCAGTTCGCGAAGGAACGCCGCGCTGGAAACAGGAGTTCGGCATCGAAGGTGGAATCTTCGATCATTTCTTTCGCACTGAAGCGGCGAAACAGACCTTTCTCCAAGGCATGCACGGCCTCGGCGTTCTAAGCTCACCCAAGGTAGTCGAAGCCTTCGACCTCTCGCGCTTTCGGCGGCTGGCGGACCTGGGCGGCGCGACGGGTCATCTGGCAATCACCGCTTGCGAACGCTATCCCGGCCTCCGCGCTGTTGTGTTCGACTTGCCTCAAGTGATCGAGGCTGCGCGCGCCCAGGCAAGCCGATCGCCTGCAGCGCGGCGCGTTGAGGTGATGGCTGGCGATTTCTTCCGCGACGAATTGCCGGAGGCGGACCTGTTTGCGATGAGCCGCATTCTTCACGATTGGAGTCCAGACAAGATCCACAAACTTCTAGCCAGGATCTATCAGCGACTGCCCGCGGGCGGCGGCATCCTGATTTCGGAGAAGCTGCTGCGCGAAGACAAGACCGGCCCTTCATCGGCCCAGCTGCAGTCCCTGAACATGCTGGTGTGCACGGAAGGCAAGGAGCGGACGCTTGTAGAGTACTGCCGGCTGCTCGAAGCTGCTGGGTTCCGCAACGTGCAGGGTCGAATCACGGGGAGCCCACTCGACGCCGTCCTGGCCATCAAACCCTGAATCGAGCCCGATAAACGACTAACTCCATAACTCAGTCGCGCCGAGTATGCCTCCGGGAAGTTAACTATGGCGCGGGCCTACACCAAGATCAGCGGCAGTACAATAGTGCTATAGTATGAGCAAGGGGCCAGGTCCTAGGACTGCAAATAGCTCTGGAGGTACAGCCTGATTCGCAGACAGACGATTACCGCCCAGGTGATCACTTACATTCTCGACCTGATCAGAAAAGGGCAGGTGAAGCCGGGCGAGCGCCTGCCGACCGAGAAACAGCTGACCGAAGAACTTGCTGTCAGTAGAACTTGCGTGCGTGAGGCGATTAAGTCGCTTGAATCTCTTCAGCTGATCAGCGTAAGACCAAAGATTGGCGCAGTTGTCCTCGAACCTTCTCCCGTCGCGCTGATTAATGCTGAGTATCTTTCTACCTCTGCCTTTATGCAACAGGCAGATTCCCTGATCGAGTTTCGTAAAGTTCTGGAGCTAGGGTTAGTGGCCCTGGCTGCGGAAAAATCCACCGAAGCTGACTGGGCGGCGATGCGGGAAGTTTTGGCTGAACAGGAAGCCGCACTCCGCATGGATCGCAGCACGCCGCATGGCGATTTGCTTTTCCATGAAGCCATTGGCAAGGCCAACATCCGCTTTCACAAAGCCGTGGCCGAAGCAACCAGGAATCCCCTCGCCATCATGGTTTTGCAAGCTATTTCCGAACCCCTGATCGAAGTCAGCCGGCGCACCAACGAGATGCCCGGAGTCCCCGCGGCGGGACTCCGTCAACATTGGGCGATCTACCGCGCGATCCGCGAAAATAATCCAGAGAAAGCGCGTCACGCCATGCGAACGCACCTTCAGGCCGCAGAACGCAACGCGCACATCTTGCAAACAGCGGGCGAGGCTGCTGCGACGCTGCCCGCAACCGTGGCGCCCTCTGCGGAGAAGAGCAGCGAGTCAGCCTGAGGCTCTTCCCGAATAAGCCACCACTTTCTCCAGGGACGTAGCTTGCTACGCCTCTACGGCAAACTGGAATTCAGCCGTGCGCGCCGGATGACGCGGCTTTAGTCCCAGCGGTTCTTTGTTTCATCCCGGTTTCATCCCGCGCCCAACTGTGCGGGATCTCCGGGCTACTTCCCGCCGTCTAATTGGAATCCACTTTTACGACCAGGTAGGTAAACGTTTTGCCGCTTGCAATTTTTAACTGGTGCGGCACCTTGGCGGGAATGTGCACTACATCGCCGGGAGTTAGCTGCTTGATCTCTCCTCCCTCAATCGATTTACCACGCACTTCGTGGGGCTTGACCGTTTTGGGTTCGACCATCGTCCCTCCAACCACGAGGCTGGCTTCCCCACTTTCGACGATCAAAATGTCCACTTGAGTTTCGTGAAGTTCGGCGCTGCCGTCCCCTTCGCGATGGGAAATCCCCATCAAGTGGTTTTGATAGGTACCAAGAGGCTGCCAGGCAAACTTCTGGTCATCAATCTGGCTCGCGAGTTCTTTCCCGGAATTCTTGACCGCGTCCCCCTTCCAGAGACCAAAGCCGTCTGGATCGGCGGCGCGGAGCCAGGTCGCGGAGGCGAGAAGTAAGACAACCACCGAAAGCATTTTCATTCCGATCTCTCCAAAGACAAGCAGTCGCGACAGAAAAGAAGCAATGATCTTATAATACTATCGGTCGATATCCTATGAACTCTACAAAAAAGAGCTGCATGCGTGTAGGGGGCATGGCCAGCGCTATTCTCCTCCTCCGTATTATTCTTATTACGCTCAACATTTTCGCGGCGGGGCCGAAACAGGAAAGCGAGCTGCCCAACCCTGGCGTTCAAGCGTGGATCGGGGCTCGAATCATCGACGGTACCGGCAAGCCGGCGATCGAGAACGCGACTCTACTGATTCGCGATGGGCGCGTCGAGGCTGTAGGAAAGGGAGTCAGGATCCCGGCCGGAGCGGAGCGAATCGATGCGGTGGGAAAGACAATTATTCCCGGGCTGATCTGCGCGCACGGACATGTCAACGATGCGGCTCAGTTCGGTATCTACCTGCGCGACGGCATTACCACCATCCTCAGCCTGGGTGGCGACAAAGAATTTGCCTTGCGGGAACAGAGCCAGAAATCTCCTCCCGGGACCGCGCCGCGTTTATATGTTGCCGGCTTGATACAGGATTCCTCGGCCATCCCCGGCGCTGTCGTCGTCAAGACTCCCGAAGAAGCGCGAAAGAGCGTCGATGAATTGATTCGCAACAAGCCCGACATTGTCAAAGTGCGCGTCGATGATTTCCTTGGCGCGCGTCAGAAAATGAGTCCCGAGGTCTATCGGGCGGCCATTGACGAAGCGCACAAGAATGGATTTCGTACCGCCGCGCATATCGTTCTGTTGGAAGACGCGAAGGGTGTGCTACGAGCCGGAGTGGATTACATCGCCCATAGCGTCCGTGACCGCGAAGTAGACGACGAATTCATTCGTCTCATGAAGAAGCACCACGCTTTCTACTCTCCAACTCTCACTCGCGAGTTGGCCGTATTCACTTATTCGGAGACGCCGTCATTCTTCAGCGATCCCTTCTTCCTGAGGGAAGCCGACCCGGCGGAAATAGCAAAAATGGAAGATCCCAAGCGGCAGGAAGCGATGCGGAATGATCGCGCAGCCTTGTGGTACAAGGAGCACATGCCGATCGCCATGCGTAATCTCAAGAAGCTTTCAGACGCGGGTATCGTGATCGCCGCGGGCACTGACAGCGGCGGCGGGCCCGGCCGGTTCCAGGGCTACTTCGAGCATCTTGAACTGGAATACGAGACGAAGGCTGGTTTGACGCCGATGCAGGCGCTGGTGTCCGCAACCGGTAGCGCAGCCAAAGCGTTGAACATCAGCAAAGAAGTCGGCACGCTGGAAAAGGGCAAGCTAGCTGACTTTCTGGTGCTGTCGGCCAACCCGCTTGAAGACATCAAGAACACCCGCAGTATCGAGTCAGTCTGGATTGGGGGCGTTCGCGTGCCGGCTAAAAAACAATAGACCGCACAATCCGCTCGTTATTGCTTAGTCGCCGGCGGTAATTTGTAAAAATCGTAGCGGATAGTCCAGCGCGCCTCCTTGCCGGGCTCGATCCGCAACTGGATGTACGGCTCCGCCGACGCCACCGTGCTAATGGCCCAGAAGTTCACTTTGTCCAGCGGCTGGTCGCTGGTGATGTGAACGCCGGCGCCGCTCTTCAGGTTTTCAACGCGGAAGTCATAGTCTTTGACATCCTTACTCGACCCTGTCAGTTCCGAAAAAACTCCGTTCTTGCCCTCGAGCTCATGGGGAAAGACGATTTCCTGTCCATGAATTTCCGCGCGATCCTTGAAGCCGCGCTCGGCCACAGGAGTGAACGCGAATTTGACCACAATGTCCGGGCCCACCACCTCGTGATCGATCACAAAGAAATTGTGGTTGTACTGGTTAGTCTCAATCACTCTGCGGCCTGTGTTTTTCAAAGAGTGTTCCAGCACCAGTTGCGGTTGTCCTTTGACCAGACGGACAGTCTTGCGGTAGACGTACGCGTATCCTTCCTCTGACATCAGGCGCTGCGTGAACTCGACCCGGTCTTTGTGCTTGTGGATTGTCCACTTTCCAGGGTCAACAATCTCATACGTGTCATACGGACGATAAGCCTTCTCGTCGGGTTTGCGGACTGCGCCAATACCGATACGGATAAATGTCCCGCCCGCTTTCGCCTCATCATAACCCAGCCCTTTGTCATCGGTCTGAAACGCCTCCACCGGTCCGGTGATCGCGTCATGAATTTTCGGATCGTGGTGTTCGTACCAGCGCCCAAAATATTCGTGCTCCCCGAACTGAAGGCTGGAAATGATTCCGGACCAGTCAAACCGAGTGCCGCGGTAGGATCCGTTCTGGCTATCGGGAAGCATCAGCTCCGCGTGAATCAGTCCATTGGAGATCTCGGCCTTGGGGTAGTCCTGGGCTGACAATAGGCAGGCAGAAAGGCAGGCAAACAAGCAACAATAAAGTAAGGATCGCATGATTGGACCTTAAAGGTACCACACGGAAATGGCCGGGGGCGCTGGCCAAGCTCGATGCTGCCAGCTGTTTGAAGACGTGCAGTCAGCCTCGCGCCGGGGCTGGCGCGAACACCGCAGACACGAGTTCGTAGATCTCCGCGACCGCTCCATCGATCTCAAAAGTGAACCGCGCCAAATCCACACCCTCCAGCTTGCGATGCTCCTGCAACAGGATGGACCACGCGGGGTCAAATATTAGGTCCGCCCTGAGTCGCTCATAGTACCCATATCCCAACCCACGCATGCGGCAGAGAAGATCACCCAGGTTTACCAAAGCCACCAGCGAATGGGCCGTCTCGCTCATCTCGGGAGCATGATGATACGCGATCACCTGAACCATGTCGTCGGAGAGACACCACTTCTTGGCCAAGGCACGGCCGGTCTCGCAATGAGTGAAGCCCATCGTGATCCGCTCGGCCTGGTGCAATGGGATCTGTTCATCGCAGGCACGTTGGACCGCTGGGGCGAATTC
>Ga0099829_10001871_pt1 | contig 11875 bp, 10 predicted proteins | sample CZO8metaG_3_FD_79336 | JGI IMG/M metagenome (GOLD analysis project Ga0099829, IMG submission 79336) | Vadose zone soil microbial communities from the Eel River Critical Zone Observatory, Northern California, USA - CZOApr15con2H2.8 metaG | ecosystem: Environmental > Terrestrial > Soil > Vadose...
AACCGAATGAACCAGCCTGGATCGGCAGCGCCAGCCGTCAGGCAGCGCTGCCCGGACCGCTGCTCGAACTGCACCGGGCGGTGCTGCGCAGGTTCCTCGAGACCGGGGACCCGCCGGCCACCGGCTGGATCGCCGGTGCCGCCGCCGGCCTGGGCCTTAGCGACTCTGCGGTGGCCGAACTGGAGGCTGCCGACCTCGTCCACGCCGCCAACGGTGTGGTCTGTGTCGCCTACCCGTTCTCTGGCACGCCCACCCGCCAGCAGGTCGAACTCGACGGGTTCCCGGCCGTATACGCGATGTGCGCGATAGACGCCCTCGGCATCCCGGCCATGGCTGGGCGGGACGGCCGGATCACCGCCACCGATCCCCGCGACGGCGCGCCCGTGGTGGTATCGGTCCGCGGCGGTCTGTGGCGGTGGACCCCGGCCACGGCCGTCGTGGTCTTCGGGAGCAAGCGCGACTGCGGCACCGACTGCGGATCCTGGGAGGTGAGGTGCCCGAGCACCACCTTCCACGCCAGCCGCGCTGGCGCACAGGTATACCTCGCCGCCCGGGGAGATATCGACGGTCAGATCCTGGGCCAGGACGCTGCCGTCGAGCGGGGGCGGCGCAACTTCGGCCCGTTGCTCGGCGGCACGGTATGAGCAGGAGGGCCAGCCGTGGTTCCGGCCTCGGCACGCTGCGCCCCGCATGGGCAAATGTGGCGGTTTCCGGCGGCCGGCTGTGGACCGAGCAGGCAGATAGCGGCCTGGTGGTGCTGTTCGCCCACGCCGGGACCGGCGGCAGCCGGACATGGGACATGCAAGATGACCGGGCGGCCGACGGCAGAGGAAGATCCACCAGGGAGGCCAGCATGACCGACATGACCGCACGGCAAGCCGATCCGGGGATACGAGCGGCGCGCGTCAGCCACCCGGTCTTCGCCCGGATCTTCCCCCGGCTCAGCCAGGCGATGGAAGACGGCGGGATGGCCGCCCGCCGCGAACCGTTGCTGGCCGGGCTGACCGGGCAGGTCATCGACATAGGCGCGGGCACCGGGGCCAGCTTCGGCCACTATCCCCCCGCCGTCGACCGGGTGACCGCGGTCGAGCCCGAACTCCGGCTGCGGCAGATCGCGGCGGCCGCCGCCCGCGCCGTGCCCGTCCCCGTCACGGTCACCGACGGCCTGGCCAGCGCGCTGTCCGCGCCGGACGCCAGCTTCGACGCCGCCGTGGTCACGTTCGTGCTGTGCACGGTCCCCGACCAGGCCGCGGCACTGCGGGAGATCCGCCGCGTGCTCAAGCCCGGCGGCGTGCTGTGCTTCCTCGAACACGTCCGTGCTGACACCGCCAGGCTGGCCCGCATCCAGCGCGCCCTCGACGCCACGATATGGCCGCACCTGATCGGCGGCTGCGACCTCAGCCGCGACACCGCCGCGGCGATCGAGCGGGCCGGCTTCACCATCCGCCGGCTCGACCGTTTCCTGTTCCCTGAGGCCCGCACCCCGTCTCGTTTTACATCGCCGGTCAGGCGACCAGCCGCAGTGATCAGCCCTCCTGACCAGCGCCCTGCCTGACGGCGCCGTCGCGGCTGTGCCCGTCGGGGACGAGAACCGGTGGTGACCTGCCAGCTGCGGGGCGTTCCCCGCGCTCGCGCTTCACGTGCGGGCGAGTGCGCTGCGGCGGTCTGGGGAGCCCTGGATGTCGATGATCTGGGCGCCGTCGATGGTGAAGACCTGGTAGAGCTGCTGTGGCGGCGCGGGTCGGGCTCCTTCTGTCTGTTGGGCCACGGTGAGCCCGAGCACGACGGTGTCGCGGTCGACTTCGACGCTTCGCACGGTGGGGATGGCGGCTTTGAGCCTGGGCCAGCTCGAGAAACCCAGCTCGCGGGCGATGACCAGCTGGCGGCGGCCAGACTGACCGCGTCGTTCCGTGCCGATGGGTGATGGCGGGCGAACCGCTGCACAGCCACGGCATCCCCCGACCGGGCCGCGTCGCGCAACTCTTTGGCCCGGCGGCGCAACTGGCCGAGATCGGGGCGCTCGGGAAGTGAATCGGACATGGCGTCTCCCTCTTAGCCTGCGGTCCGCTGCTCAGGCTGAGGAAGAGGCCACAGCCATACGTTCAAGGTGATTCGGAGGTGGACTCAGTCCTTCCCGCGGACCCGGTGGCACCCTCCAGGCGCCGCAACGACTATAGCTTCCCGGCGTCGGGCTCCCTCGCCGCACCGGGCGGGCGATGAAGCCGCGCATGGCCGAGGAGGCATTGCGGATCCTGTACCAGCGCAAGGCCTTCCGCGAGGAAACTGGCATGGATGAAGACCATTACCCCGAAGGCACGCCGCCACCTCCGCCACCCCGCCCCACGGGCCGCACCGGCCGCCACACGGACCCGAAGCTCGCGGCAAGCCCAGGCGTCCATAGCGCAGCCGCCATCTTCCCTGCTCCCGCACCTGCCCCCGCGCGGCCCAGAGCTAGCCCGCCGTCAGCTCTCACCGGCGGCAAGCCGCGCGACAACCGTGCATTGCCGTGCCAGACCAGCGCCGCGCAGGTCGCCAGCGACCCGCCGGAACCGGCGGGGACGGGCCGGCTTGTCGCCTGCCGACTAGCGTTGTAACGCACAGCCCACCGCGCCGTGCCAGGCCGCCCGGCAGCGCGGCCAGTCATGCGGTTGTTACCGCCCCGGCCGCCGTATCCTGGACTGCCTGGTACAGTCCGCGGTTAGCATTGGCGCATGCCGGGTGAGCCGAGAACTGGGCGCGGGCGCGCCAGCCGGGAGCGGATCGTGGAGCGTGCGGCGGAGTTGTTCGCTGCGCGTGGCGTCGCGGGGACGAGCCTGGATGAGGTGCTGGCAGCCGCGGGAGCGGGCAAGAGCCAGCTCTATCACTACTTCCATGGCCGCGAGGAGCTGGTGGAGGCGGCGGTGGGGCTGCGCTGCACCCAGGTGCTGGCCGGGCTGACCCAGGCGCTGGGCACCGTCGGGTCGCTGGCGGAGCTGGAGCGGGCGCTGGCAGGTTTCGAGGCGGGGTTTGAGCAGATGGGCCTGCCGGGGTGCCCGATCGGGTCGCTGGCCGCCGAGGTGGCCGAGCGCAACGAGGGCGCGCGGCTGAAGACGGCTGCGGCATTCGACGCGTGGGAGCAGCTGTTCGCGGACGCGCTGGCGCGGATGCGGGACCGGGGGAAGCTGCGTGCTGATGCTTCTCCGGCCGTGCTGGCCACGGCGCTGCTGGCCAGTATCGAGGGGGGGATGGTGCTGAGCCAGGCGCGCAAGGACCCGGCGGCGTTGCATATCGCGGTGGATGCGGGGCTTGCGCAGCTGCGGAGGCACCTGAGCTGAGTCTGTACTAACCGGTCCAGTTGCTGCTAACCTCGAGACTGTACTATTCGGTACAGTCTTGGAGGCCCTTCCAGTGACCGCTCCGCCCGCCAGTTTCCTTGCCACCCGCCGCGGCAGGCTCACCCTGCTGCTGTTGAGCGCGGTGCAGTTCCTCGACGTCGCCGACTCCTCGATCATGAACGTCGCGCTGCCGTCGATCCGCCGTGACCTGGGCTTCTCGGTGCAGAACCTGCAGTGGGTCCTGTCTGGCTACCTGGTCACCTACGGAGGGCTGCGGCTGCTCAGCGGGCGGGCCGGCGACCTGCTCGGGCGGCGGCGGCTGCTGGTGGCGGGCACCATAGTGTTCGCGGCCTGCTCGCTAGCTGGCGGCCTGGCCGCCAGCGCGGGCATGCTGATCGCCGCGCGGCTCGGGCAGGGCGCGGGCGCGGCCATGATGGCCCCGGCCGGGCTGTCGATCCTGACCACCACGTTCAGCCAGGGCACCGACCGCAGCCGGGCGCTGGGCGCCTGGGGCGCGGTCTCCGGGCTGGCCGCCGCCGCGGGCGTGTTCCTGGGCGGCGTGCTGTCACAGGGCCCGGGCTGGCGGTGGGTGCTGTTCGTCAACCTGCCGGTCTGCGCGCTGATCCTGGCCGGCGCCGCCCGCCTCCTCCCGGCGGAGCGGCACCGCGCCCGGCAGGCGAAGTTCGATGTCGTCGGCGCGGTCCTGGGCACCGCCGGCATGGTGCTGCTGGTCTATGCCCTGGTGCGGGCGCCGCAGCAAGGCTGGGGCAGCGCCCACATGATCGGCGAGCTCGCCATCGCCGGCGCCGTGCTCGCCGCCTTCACCCTCACCGAGCTGCGCCGCCGCGACCCCCTATTCCCGTTCTCCATCTTCCGCACCCGGGGACTGGCAGCAGCCGATCTCACCCAGATGATCGCCTTCGCCGGGTTCGTGTCGGTGTTCTTCTTCCTCACCCTCTACATGCAAAATGTCCTGGACTACACGCCCATCCGGGGCGGGGCGGCCTACCTGCCGGTCACCGCGAGCATCGCCATCGCCGCGGGCATCTCCTCCAAGCTGTCCGCCCGCACCGGCACCCGCCCCGTCATCGTCGCCGGGTCGCTGATCGCCGCCGCCGGGATCTACTACCTGTCCCGCATCCCCGTCCACGGCTCCTACCCCGCCAGCCTGCTGCCCGGCCTGGTCATCATGGCGATCGGGCTGGGCGCCGTCCTAGTCTCCGTCACCACCGCCGCCAACGCCGACGTCGCCCCGGACCAGGCCGGGCTCGCCGCCGGGCTGCTCGCCACCTCCCAGCAGCTCGGCACCGCCCTTGGCCTGGCGATCTTCTCCGCCATCGCCACCGCACGCACCAGCGCCCTGCGCCGCCCACACCCCGCCAGCGGCGGCGCTCACCGGCGGATTCCAGCGCGCCCTGCTGACCTGCGCGATCTTCCTGCTCGCCGCCGCCATCATCGCGCTGCGCGCCACCAACACCCGCGGCGAGCCGGCCGCGCACCCCGACCACCTCCCCGCCAGCCTCGACCGCATTCCCGCGCCGGAACTGACCGACTGAAACCCGCATCCGCGCGACCGCGTGGGCCAGGCACCTGGCAGGAAGCACGCCGCAAACGGCCGCCCACAACCCCCGGCACCGGGCCTGGCCCGGGCCTTGACGAACAGGAGCACCTGACCATGAACATCACCGTCTTCGGCGCCTCCGGCGGCATCGGCACCCACCTTGTCAACCTCGCCGCCCAGCGAGGCCACCAGGTCCGGGCCATCTACCGGACCACACCACACAACTCACCCCCCGGCAAGGCCGAGATCCTCATCAATGCGGATATCTTCGACCCCGGCTTCGCCGTCACAGCCATCCGCGGCGCCGACGTGGTGATCACCGCCGTCGGCCCGAACTTCGCCACCCGCCACAACCCCAGGACCACCATGACCTCGCCGCCCGACCTGCATCAGCGGCTGGCCTGCACCCTCATCACTGCGATGAAAGATTCCGCCGCGCCCACCCGGCTGATCGCGGTCAGCACCGCCAGCATGGGACCAGCCGACAACATCATGGGCCCAGCGCCGCGGTTGCTGTTCCGCTTCTTCCGCACCGTCGCAGTCCCCAACCTCGGCCGCGTCGGCAAGGACCTGCAGGCCATGGAAGAAGAACTCACTGCCAGCGGCCTCGACTGGTACGCGCTGCGGCCCGTCAAGCTCACAGACGGCCCGCTCACCAGAAACGTCCAGGCCAGCGACCGGTTCACGATGAAATCCATCTCCCGCGCCGACGTCGCCTGGCACACCCTCACCCTCGCCGAAGACCCCGACCCCGGCCAGTCACGCACCCCGGTCATCAGCACCGGTCCCGGCCGGCAATCTCGCCCGGCCGGGACCGGGAACCTCCCCGCCCGGCAGGCCCCTACGGTCAGCTAGGCATCGCGAAACGGGCAGGAACGGAACCGGCAGTGACGCGAGCCGTCTTCCGTGATCCCGCTAGGTCCCTGCCGCCGGGGGCTTCAGCTGGCCGGGGCGACGGTGAACACCTGACCGCCTGGCGCCATAAGGTAGTACGGGTGATCTGGGTGCATGACCTGGGTAAGGCCCAGCGTCCAGCACGCTGCGCATCACCGCGGCCGGGTCTGCGGCCGGCAGTTCAAGCCAGGCGCCAAGCCGGGGCTGATCATCGTCGGGAGCATCGCCCGTGAACTCGATGCTCAGGTTCCCGTCGGCAGCCTCATCTGCCAGTGGCTGGACAAGGCCCGTGATCTGGACCGCGAGGTGGAGTGCTGCGCGAGGATCTCGGGCATCAGATCCGCGATTGCGCGAAAGAGATCACGGGGCGTGTGTCGAAATCGGCCCGGCGGTTCGTGGTATTGATGTCGGCATCAGGCCGGCACGTTGATGCGGCCCTGGCCGCGGAGGAGGACGACCATGAGCAAGGTTTCGATGATGGGTTCGTTCGCGTGCCAGGACGGCAAGGCCGAGGAGATGGAGGCGGTGCTCGCGGCGATGGTCAAGGCGGCCAGTGGCGAACCGGGGGTCGAGATCTACTCCTACCACCGCGGCGCGGACAACGCCTTCTGGTTCTTCGCCCTGATGGCCGACGAGGCGTCGATGCGCAGCCACGGGCAGAGCGAGGCGATGCAGGCGGCCATGTCGGCGTTCGGACCGCTGGTCGCGGGGCCGCCGCAGATGACGGTCACCACCCCCGTCGCCGCCCTCGGCCTGGATCTTTGATGCCGCAGTACCTGCTGTCGGTCTTCCAGGAGGAAGGCGCCGAGCCACCCTCACCCGAGCAGGCTCAGATGATCATGGCGCGCGTCGCCGCCGTGCAGGAGGAGATGAAGGCCGCCGGCGCGTGGGTCTTCTTCGGCGCCCTCACCGATGCCTCTTCGGCCACTGTGGTGCGGGCGGCCGGCGGCGAGGTGTCGATGACCGACGGCCCGTACGCGGAGGCCAAGGAGCAGATCGGCGGGTTCACCGTGATCGAGGCCGCCGATCTCGACGAGGCCCTCGAGTGGGCCCGCAAGGGATCCGAGGCCTGCCTGTGGCCGGTCGAGGTCCGGCCCTTCCTCAGCAGTCCGGCTGGGTGAGCCTCGACCCGCATGAGTTCGCCGCCATCTACCGGCGAGAGGCCGGCCGGTGCACGGCCACGCTCGTGCGGGTCCTGGGCGACATCGACCAGGCCGAGGACGCGGTCGCCGATGCATTCGCGGTCGCCGCCGAACGGTGGGCGGTCGACGGCGTGCCGCCCAGCCCCGGCGGCTGGATCACCACTACGGCGCGAAACCGGGCGATCGATCGCCTGCGCCGCGAATCGACGCGTCACGCCCGGGAGCGCGAAGCAATGACACTGCACGACCCCGCGCCCGATCCCCCGGCCGACCTCGGCGACCTCGACACGGTGCCCGACGACCAGCTCCGCCTGATCTTCCTGTGCTGCCATCCCGCACTCGGTGCCGACGCCCAGGTCGCGCTGACGCTGCGGCTGCTGGGCGGGCTGACCACCGCCGAGATCGCCCGCGCCTTCCTAGTACCCCCGCCTGCCATCGGGCAGCGCCTGAGCCGGGCCAAGCGAAAGATCCGCGACACCCACATGGCCTACCGGATACCCGCGGCGTCCGAGCTCCACCAGCGGCTCGGACCGGTCCTTGCCACCCTCTACCTCATCTACACCGAGGGCCACTCGGCGAGCGCCGGTGACGACCTGCTCCGCCCGGCCCTCACCAGCGAGGCGATCCGCATCGCACGCACCCTCGCCGCCTTGGTCCCCGACGAGCCCGAAGCCGCCGGGCTCCTGGCCCTGATGGTGCTGACCCAGGCCCGGGCGCCGGCCCGGCTCGGCGAGCACGGCGAACTCGTCCGCCTCGCAGACCAGGACCGGTCACGCTGGGACCGCGCGCTCATCGCCGAAGGCCAAGAACTCCTGCGCGGCTGTATCGGCCAGAACCGGCCAGGGCCCTACCAGGTCCAGGCCGCCATCGCCGCTGTCCACGCCGATGCATCGACGGCGGCCGCCACCGATTGGGCGCAGATCGTCACCCTCTACGACCACCTGCAGCGACTGTGCCCCAACGCCGTTGTCGCGCTCAACCGGGCGATCGCGGTGATGGAGCACCGTGGCCCGGCGGCCGCCCTCGACGCCCTCGACGCCCTCGACGAGATCGACCTGCCGGCCTATCACCTGTTCCACGCCACCAGAGCCGAGGCGCTGCGGCGGGCCGGACGTGACGGCGAGGCCGCCGACGCGCTCCGCCGAGCCATCGCCCTCACCAGCAACGCCGTCGAGCGGCGCCACCTCGAGCGTGAACTGGCCGGGCTCGGCTGACGTAGCGCCGGCGGGTCGCCAGGGCCTCCAGCGCCAGCACCCCGGCGATCAAGCCTGTATTGCGCCAACTGTCCGGCGGCCGACTATAGCCAGCAACGGGCTAGCTGAGCACTTGTCGTCACTCACCTCCTCAGCTAGTAGCACGATCCTTCCGGCGTAACATGACCTCATGCAACACAGTTGGCTTCCGGGGAAGGACAGCGAGCGCAGCCGCCGCTGGTAATGGAATGCCGCGGGACACCAGGTGCCGGACGAAACGACCGCGAGCTGTCCAGCGTCGTGGCCTGATCCAGCAGGCAGGGGACCGGCGGCTCATGGGGACGGCCGGGAGTCAAGATCGGCTGCGGTCAGAGTTGGCTCCGGTTAGGTTGGCCGTGTGCCCGGAAGTAGGCTTCCGCGGCGTCGTCGGCGGGGAACATCAGCTCAATCCGCAGTTGGGAGGTGGTGACCTCGATGACGGTCTCGAATCTCATGACCGTGGAGATCGTCCGCACGATCTGCCCGCCGAGTCCAAAGACCGGGCAGATCACTGGCGATGCCTCCACGTATGTTTCGGACATGACCAGGCGGTCCCGGGTGTGTGCCTGTGCCCGCTGCAGCAGCCGGATCACCTCAGCATCGCCGGTGTCCGCAGCGGCGTGCCGCAACGCGGTCAGGCCGGCCCGGACGACCTCAGGCCAGTTCACGACCTGGTCCCGGAACGGGCCCGGCCCGAACCACACGTCGATCAGCTGCGCGGGGGACAGCTGGGTCAGCCCGGGAAACAGCGTCTCAGCGGCGGCGTTGGCCCGGACGAATGTGAATGGCTGGCGGACGACCCAGGCCGGATAGGGCTCGTGGCCGCGCAGCACCTTGTCCAGCACCCGGTCGACTGACTCCATGGCCTGGGTTCCCAGGTCGTGGGCGGGATAAGCCGGCGGCAGGCCCGCCGCATCCAGCAGGATGTTGCGTTCGGGCAGCGGAACCCTAAGGGCGTCGGCGATCCGCAGGATCAGGTCGGTCCCCGGCCGCGACCTGCCGGTTTCTAGGAATGACACGTGCCGTGCGGTGGTGCCCGCAGCGATGGCGAGGTCAAGCTGAGACATCCGCCGCAGGCTGCGCCAATTGCGGACCTGACGGCCGAACGAGCTCACCCCGGAGAGGCCTGCTGACATTGACAAATGGTACTGAACCGCAGACCGGCCCAGATCCCTGCCAGCGGATGGATGACAGGTACCAGCGGCTGATGCCGCCGTGGTCCTCAAGATTGGGCATCCTCGCTGGTAAGCGCGGCGAGCTTAACAGGATGCGGATGGCCGGTTTCCACCCGGTACCGAAATTCTGCCAGCACTCGCCGCGTATCCGCGCGCATCCGCCAGCGCAGCACCGGCCCCAGCAGGCGGGCAGCCGGCCGCAACGTCAAGGTCGCATGAATCCGGACCGTGCACGCAGTGCCTGGTCCCTGGTGCACCGACCAGCGGCTGACGGCGCGCACGATGAATCCGGCATCCCCTCGGCCGCCTCGTAGCTGAGTGACCTGGCTTCCGGGTCGAAGTCCACCAGGCGCTCCCTGATCACCCCCAGTGCGATCGGGCCGAACCCAGCTATATGGCAGGTTCGTATCTGGCCGACGCCGGGCTGGCCGTCCATGACGGACTCGGTGATGGCTGACGCCCACTCGCCGATCTGCCCGAAATGCTCACCCACGACGGCCCAAGCGTCCTCGGCGGGGGCGCTGACCACACGCTCAACTCGCAACTCCATGCAGCGATCGTCACCCACTGGCGGAACCGGCGCGATTCCCAAATAAGGAAGGAGCAGGAACTCCAGCAAGGACCGCTCACGCCCACCCACCCCGGTCCCTGGCCACACAAAAGGCCGCGGCGGCGCGATCCTGGCTGCTCACAGCGCGAACGAGCATCGATGAGTCTTGGCTGACCGGCAGCGAATGGCTAGACGTCACCTGCGCTGCCTTCTTCCATGACTGTTTCTTGGGCGGTGTCCGGCTCAACCTGCAGCAGGTAGCCGGTGGCGGCCAGCCAGCGAGGCCACGCCGCTGGCGGGCCTTCGACGGTCACCTCGCCGCGGGCGCGGCCGTCGTCCCAGCCGGCCTCGCCGGCGGCCCAGCGGTCAAGGAACGCCGAGCTGGTGCGCACGATCAGTTCGGCGCCGGGCGCGGCGCCAGGCTCCTGCCGGAGCCGGCCCGCGGTGAAGTGCAAGGTCGCGGGCCGGTCATCCACCACGAGCTGGAACTGGCCGTCGGCGAGCGCCTGGATGCCGGTGACGTAGCTGACATCGAAGCTCTGCTGGGCCGAGCCGTCGGCGGTGGGGTCGGCCAGGAAGCCCGCCCCCCACCGCCGCAGGGCACGCAGCGCCTCCTCCAGCTCCTGGCCGCGCGCGGTCAGCGCGTACACGACGCCGGCGCCGACCGTGCCCGGCTCCCTGGCCACCACCCCCGCCCGTTCCAGGCGCCGGAGCCGGTCAGCGAGCACGCTGGTGCTGATGCCGGGCAGCCGGTCAAGCAGTGCGCCATAGCGGCGCGGCTGCTTGAGCAGTTCCTGGACGATCACCAGCGTCCACCGCTCGCCGATCACATCCAGCGCGCGCGACAGCGGGCAGAACCGCCCGTAGCCACTCCAGGGCTTGCTGGGCATCGCGGGCATCCTCCCGGCAACGGGGCCGTCAGGAGCCGGGCATCAGCGCGGCCATCGCCGCGGTGTCGAAGATGAGGCGGGCCGACGCGAGCTTGCCGTCGCGGAATGAGTTCCACTCGGCCATCGGGATCGACCCGGCACCAGCCGGCGTCTCGATCTTGAAGTCGTAGAAGGAGCAGAGCTCACCGCCGTCTTCCCACTGCCGGTGAATCTCGGCGCCGCGCATGATCGGGCCCAGCAGTGCCGAGCCCTCCAGGAACGCCGCCTTGCCCTGCGACTGAAGCATCGGCCCGTGGAAACGGAAGTCGTCGGTGAGCAGCTCAGCAGCGCCGGCCGTGTCGCCGGAGGTGAATCGCCGCAGGTAGGTGCGGAAGATCTCGGCAGACGACATCGCAGCCTCACTCTCTACTCTCTTGATAGGAGGTTCCTTTTATAATAGGAGTACCCGTCTGTTGTCAATCCTTCCTCGTGACCGACCAGACCATGGCGGTACGTCTCGTGCGCGCCAAGCGCAAGATCAAGACCGCCCGCATCCCCTACCGCGTGCGGCAGGATCGCGAACTGCCCGGCCGCCTGCACCCCGTCCTGGCCGTCGTCTACCTCATCTACACCGCCGGGCTGACCAGCCCAGCCGAACCGGGCCTGTGCCCAGAAGCGATCCGACGAGCCAGAGGTGGCCGGGCTGCTGGCGCTGCTGCTGCTGCTGACCGAGTCCCGCCGCCACTCGGGTCCACGCCAGGTACACCGCAGGTCTACAAAGGGTCAGTCACTGCGCGCCGCGGGCCTCTGCAAAACCGCCTCGCCAGACATCCCGAGCGTCAAGGGTCGTGCGATCCGTCACAACCTTCAGCGCAGTTCCAGGCGCAAGGACGCGTCTAGCTTGCAGCCACGCTAGCAGGGGTTATTACAGAACGTATCTGCCGCTTGGGCACGTGGCCCGTCGCCATGTTTGCTCCATGTTTGCTCGGCTGTCGCGGTACCATCTGACAATGCCCGGTATCAGGCGGCAGCGAAATGGGCCGAGTCGCGGACAAAACGGCACCGCCAGGCATTATCCGGTAGTAGGCGGACGCGAGACAGCCGACTCTTAATCCGCGGGTTCGGGGTTCGAGTCCCT
>Ga0099829_10001876_pt1 | contig 11865 bp, 14 predicted proteins | sample CZO8metaG_3_FD_79336 | JGI IMG/M metagenome (GOLD analysis project Ga0099829, IMG submission 79336) | Vadose zone soil microbial communities from the Eel River Critical Zone Observatory, Northern California, USA - CZOApr15con2H2.8 metaG | ecosystem: Environmental > Terrestrial > Soil > Vadose...
AATGTGTTGCTGAAACCGGGCCCGCTTGACGACGCCGAAAAGGCCATCATGCGCAAACATTGCCAGATCGGCTATGACATGTTGATCCGCATTCCGTTTTTGCGCGACGCCGCGGAAATTGTGCTCGCTCACCAGGAATTCTATGATGGCACCGGCTACCCGCGCGGCCTAAAGGGTGAGCAGATTCCGCTTGGCGCCAGAATATTCTCGATCGCCGACAGCATGGACGCCATGATTAGCGACCGCCCGTATCGCAGGGCGCTGCCGATGTCTCATGCCCGCGATGAAATCAAGCGCTGCGCCGGCACTCAATTTGATCCTAAAATCGCGGAAGTATTTCTATCTATCCCCGAAGAACACTGGGCGGAGCTTCGCGCCAATCTGGGATCGCCTTTCCGCCTGGCGCACTTAAGAAACCTGCAGTCCTGAAGCCGCATTCGATATAAAGTCAGCCCGAGCTGCAAAATACGGCTGTCGTATACTGAACTGCAACCTTAAGCGCAATGAGTTCGCCGACACATCATGTCTGAATTCGAAGCAATTCCACAAATGGATCTCGCGGCGCAGTACGCTGCGATTGGCGACGAGATTCGCGAAGCGGTTGCCAGAGTAATGGCTTCGCAGCGGTTCGTGCTTGGAAACGAAGGCGCGGCTCTGGAATCTGAAATCGCCGAGCTTTGCGGCGTAACCCACGGTGTTGGAGTGGCTTCCGGTACCGATGCATTAATTCTGGCATTGCGGGCAGCCGGAGTTGCGGCTGGCAACGAAGTTATTCTGCCGCCATTTACGTTTGTGGCGACCGGAAGTGCGGTGAGCGCGCTGGGTGCCGCGCCGGTATTTGCAGACATCGAGCCAGACAGCTTCAATATCTCCGCTGCTGAAATTGCTAAACGCATCACGCCGCGCACACGCGCCATCATAGTGGTGCATTTGTACGGTCTGGCCGCTGACATGGATGCCATTCGCGATGCTGCCAAACGCAGCGCGATTCCGATTGTCGAAGATAACGCACAGGCTATCGGCGCGACTTACAAAGGCAAGCCGACTGGTGCGCTGGGCGATGTCGCTTGCATCAGTTTTTATCCCACGAAGAACCTGGGCGCTTACGGCGATGCGGGAATGATCGTGACCAACTCCGCCGAAATGGACACCCGGCTTCGAACCCTGCGCAATCACGGACAGTCCTCGCGCTACAGCAGCGTGGAGCCGGGATGGAATAGCCGGCTGGACGAAATTCAGGCAGCTGTTCTAAGGGCTAAACTGCGCTATCTGCGGGAGTGGGAACGCGCACGGCGTAGTCTCGCAGCGATGTATTCGAAAATGCTGGCTCCGCTAGCGTCCGTCAGGACACCGCAAATTCCTGCGGGATATGAGCACGTCTTCCACCAATATACGATCCGCGTGCCGCGGCGCAATGAGCTGCAGAAATTCTTGAGCGAACGCAACATCGGCAGCGCCGTCTACTATCCCGTGCCGCTACACCTCCAGCCGATTTACGCAAAACTCGCACATCATAAAGGAACGTTTCCGCACGCGGAACGGGCGGCTGAAGAAGCAGTATCGCTTCCGATGTTCCCAGAGTTGCGGCCAGAACAAGTCCAGCGGGTCGCCGAAACAATCGCCGAATTCTACAGTCGCTAGATGCCAGCAAATAAGTTTTGGAAAGCGATTCCCGGTTCCGTCAAATCACTGGCCAAAATAAAGTAGTGCCAGCAAGAACAGCCACAATCCATCCATAAAGTGCCAGTAATACGAAGTAACTTCCGCAGCGACGAAGCGGCTGACATGTGCGGCTTCAAAGTTGCGCAATCCCACGTACAACAACGCACAAATTCCACCAAGAAGGTGCGCTGCGTGAAGGGCAGTGAAGACATAAAAGAAACTGCTCGATAGGCGTGAAGCCATGTAAACGCCTTCGGCAGCCAGGTGGCGCCAGGCAATCACCTGCCCCGTGAGAAAAATCATTCCGAGAATTGTAGTCAGCGCCCACATCTGTTTGAAGCCGCGCAGACTGTGCCCCTGCAATTTGCGCCGGGCCAATTCGAGCGTGGCACTGCTGGCCAAGAGAACTACAGTGTTTATCCACAGAATCCACGGCAGGCGAACAGCCGACCAAGTATGAAGATTGTTGATGCGCAGTACAACGAATGCCGCCGTAAGCACCATGAAAAACATCAGGATGGAAAGCATGGCAAGAAAGATCGCCGTGGAATACTTCTTTGGGCTAGACCGGCCGGGCTCGGGCTTCCGGTCTCCGCCGGTATTACCGCTGTCGTCACCACCGTCGCCATCGTCACGGCGCGATGGCGGTTTTCCCCCACCGCCGCGGATGTCTTCGATGATCAGCTCGATATCGTCGATTAGCGATGTTCCCGGCATAAATGGCCCCCGCTTCTACATCAAATGAACTTCGCCAAACGTTCAGGCGCAACGTGTTGCGGCAAGAAGTCTAAACCAGCCGGCGGCACGGCCGCAGCGGGAACCTGCTCACAACACGGTTCGAGTTTACGCGAATTCTCTGGGAAGCGCGCCACGCGGAGAAACAGGCAGGCAAAAATCAGTAGCACAGAAATAAAAGACTTGGTGCGGTGGAAAGGACTCGAACCTTCACGGTATTGCTACCGCCAGCCCCTCAAGCTGGTGCGTCTGCCAATTCCGCCACCACCGCAAAATCAAATCGTTGTTTCTATTCGCTGCTCAAATCGTGGTCGCCGTTTGAGGACATCGGCTACCATCAATCTCACTGAACCATCGATATTGATTGTCCTGCAATTCCCTGCAAAATCAATCAAACTCCGGCGCCAATTTCCGCGAAGTCAAAATTTCGATCCGGCTGACAACTACGGTTTCGGGTTCGGAGCCGTCGGAGGCTGCGCAGCAGGCGCCGGACTCGGAGCCGGAGTTTTTCCAGGAGTCGCCGCAGGCGCGGGCTTTGTAGCCGGCTTGGTCGTCTTATAAATCACAGAATTGCCCTGTCCCGCTGAGCGATCTGAGCGCAGTGCCAACGCCATCGCGCATACCATGAACATCACCGCGCACCAAGTCGTGGCTTGGGAAAGCACAGTGGCCGCGCCACGCGGACCGAATGCCGTCTGGCTACCTGCGCCGCCGAAAGCTCCCGCCAGATCGGCTGCTTTGCCGCTCTGCAGCAGGACCACAATGATCAAGACCAGGCAGTTCAGTATGAAGAACGCCGTCAACAACCATCCCGCGAACCTGAAACCCAGCACAATAATTGCAAATCCAATCAGGAGTGCGATTGCCCATTTCATCCAGCCTTGCATTGCTTCAGCACCTCAAAATTAACTATGAATTCCGGTGTTTTGCCGGCTACTTACAGCTTACAATTGCCGCAAATGACTTCGCTTCCAGGCTCGCTCCGCCTACCAGCGCGCCGTCCAGATCCGGCTGCGCCTTTAATCCCTGAATGTTGTCAGGTTTGACGCTGCCGCCATAGAGAATCCGCACACTAGCAGCCAGTTCGGCGGAAAACTGATCGTGCACACAACTGCGGATAAAGGCATGAGCCGCACCGGCAATTTCGGGCGTCGCCGTCCGGCCCGTCCCAATCGCCCATACTGGCTCGTAAGCTAATAGAATACGGGAGAACTCTTCCGGGGTCAACGAAGCGGGACCACCGAGAAATTGCTGCGACAGCACTTCTTTGGTTCGTCCCTCTTCGCGATCGGCAAGGGATTCGCCAACGCACACAATGGGCGTCAATCCGTCGGCGACCGCTGCCCGAGCCTTCTGCGCCACCGCGCCGTCGTTATCGCCAAAAAATTGCCGTCTTTCGGAATGGCCGACGATAACGTAGCGGCAGCCTGCTTCGGCAAGCATTCCCGCCGAAACTTCCCCGGTAAACGCGCCTTGCGACTGCCAGTAAAGGTTCTGGCCACCGATCGCAACGTTGCTTCCCTTCGCAGCTTCAACTGCGACCGTAACGGAAGTGAACGGCGGCGCGATCACAATATCGCAATCCGTGGTGCCGGCAACTAGCGGCAGAAACTCCGCGAAAAACGCCCGCGTTTCCGCTTGCGTCTTGTACATCTTCCAATTTCCTGCAATCACCCTGCGGCGTTTGGGAGAACTCATCGGTTGGTCAGTGCCTCAACGCCGGGCAGCCTGCGGCCGCCCAGAAATTCCAGCGAAGCGCCCCCGCCAGTAGAAATATGCGAAATTTGCTCCGCCACCCCAGACTGGTGCACCGCCGCGACCGAATCTCCGCCACCAACGATCGAAGTTGCGCCAGACAGCGTCGCGGCCGCCACCGCTTTTGCGACTTCCAGCGTGCCCTTCGCGAAGGCAGGCATCTCGAACACACCCATCGGCCCGTTCCAGACGATGGTCTTTGCTTTGGCAATTTCGGCAGCATAGGCCGCAATTGTTTTGGGACCAATGTCCAGCCCCATCTGATCCGCGGGAGTTGCAGTGACGGCGCCGGTGGTCACAGGTCCGTCAGCCTTGAATTCCGGAGCGGTTAGGTGATCGGTCGGCAACAGAAATTTGAAGTTGCGCGCCTTGGCGTCCGCAAGAATTTTTTTGGCTAAATCAATCTTGTCATTCTCAACTAGCGACTTGCCGATAGGTAGCCCCTGCGCTTTCAAGAAAGTGTAAGCCATGCCGCCGCCGATCAGCATCGCGTCGGCAATCTTCATCAGATTTTCCACCACTTCAATCTTGTCGCTGACTTTCGCTCCCCCCAGAATCGCCACCAACGGCCGCGCCGGATTGCTGACCGCCTTGCCCAGATATGCGAGTTCCTTCTCCATCAGCAATCCCGCAGCGGCCAGCTGGACGAATCTTGTGATGCCCACCACAGAAGCATGCGCGCGGTGCGCCGAGCCAAACGCGTCACAAACAAATAACCCGTCGCAAAGGGCTGCGAGTTGCTTCGAGAAGGCCTCGTCGTTCTTTTCTTCTTCCGGATGGAAGCGTACATTCTCCAAAACCAAAACTTCTCCATCGACCAGCGCTTTGCTCTGTGATTCGACGCCAGGGCCCACGCAATCCAATGCAAACGCAACCGGACGGCCCAACAATTCTTCCAATTTCTTCGCGGCGGGCTGCACGGAATATTTCGGCTCGGGTCCGCTTTTGGGCCTGCCAAGATGCGATGCCAAAACCAATCTGCCACCTTTTTCGATTGCCAGCTTCAGTGTCGGAATCGTTTCGCGGATGCGCGTGTCATCGGTCACCACGCCATCCTTCAGGGGCACGTTGAAATCAACGCGCATGAAGACGCGCTTGCCCCGCAAATCCAGATCCTTAATTGTCAGTTTGCCCATTTATGCGTCCGTCCAGAACATTGCGGTGATTCTTTCCGCGTAGGGGCGCAATATATTGCGCCCCCATCTCGGCAAGGCATAAGGATTTCAGGCTGAATCCGCGTCACATGTGACCAGTGCCGCGCCCTATTCACTACTCACTATTCACGACTTACTCTCCACTCTCCGCCTAAAACTTCGACGCCAGCAACTTGATTAAATCGCGGCACCGGCAGGAGTAGCCCCACTCGTTGTCGTACCAGGCCAAAACTTTTACGCACTTGTCGCCAACCACTTTGGTGTATTCGGAATCCACGATCGACGAATTCGAATTACCCTTGAAGTCCGCCGACACCAACTCTTCTTCAGTGTAGGCCAGAATCCCCTTCAAAGGTCCGTTGGCAGCAGCCTTCAACGCTGCGTTCACCGACTCCTTCGTCGCGGGCTTCTCCACGAACACAGTCAGATCGACCACGCTCACGTTCGGCGTCGGCACGCGCATCGCGTACCCATCCAGCTTGCCTTTCAAGTCAGGCAGCACCAGGTGCAAAGCCTTGGCCGCTCCAGTCGAGCTTGGAATCATGTTTATTGCCGCAGCGCGTGCGCGCCGCAAATCCTTGTGCGGCAAATCGAGCAGCTTCTGGTCGTTGGTATACGAGTGAATGGTAGTCATCGTGCCGCTGTGGATTCCGAATGTCTCGTGAAGCACTTTTGCCACCGGCGCCAGGCAATTAGTGGTACACGATGCATTCGAAATTACATTGTGTTTTGCCGGATCATAGGTGTGGTGATTTACGCCGAGCACAAATGTGGCGTCCGGGCCGTCCGCCGGCGCGGATATAATCACCTTCTTAACCGAACCGCGCAGGTGCGCCTTCGCTTGTTCGCCCTTGGTAAATAGTCCGGTCGATTCGACTACGATGTCCGCGCCGACACTGGCCCAGTCAATCTGCGCCGGATCTTTCACCTTAAAAACCTTGATCGCTTTGCCTTCAATCGAAATCGTATCTTCGGTATGCGTAATTGCGTGCGGCAGGTTGCCCAAAATCGAATCGTACTTCAGTAAGTGCGCCAGCGTCTTCGAGTCCGTGATGTCATTCACCGCGACGAACTGGATGTCCTTATCGTCAATCGCCGTGCGCACAACGTTTCGCCCAATCCGTCCAAAACCGTTGATGCCAACCTTGATTGCCATTCTTCCTCCAGAGGATTCGGCCTGTTACGGCCGCAGATCTAGAATTTATCCGTTCGCGCCGTGAAGAGAGGTGACGCAAATTTTGCGGGAGAAAAACGCTGCCCACTAGAGCGTGCGGCGGCGCAGTGTGAACAGAAAATGCTATGGGCTGCCGCAACAAAAGTCAACGTGAGTTCTCTCTGCCAATATTAATTTTCAACTGGCAAGAATCGCCAGCCGTGATGTTATGGTTATTTCCATGGCAAAAATTCCGCGCATTATTGGCGTTATTTCCGATACTCACGGATTGCTTCGGCCGGAAGCTAAGGCCGCTCTAGCCGGCTCAGATCTGATCATTCACGCGGGGGACGTCGGCAAACTGGAAATTCTTACTGAACTCAAAACCATCGCGCCACTTTTCGTGGTCCGCGGCAATGTGGACAATGGTGGGTGGGCCGATCAATTTCCAACAACAGAGATCGTCGAGTTCAGCGGTTCCACGATTTATGTCCTGCACGACTTGAACGAACTCGATCTTGATCCCGATGCAGCAGGTTTCCACGCAGTGATCACCGGCCACACCCACAGAGCGCACGAATATCGCAAGGGGAAGACTTTATATCTGAATCCGGGAAGTGCCGGCCCAAAGCGCTTCGACTATCCGGTCACCGTAGCCCGGTTATACGTCGAAGAAGCGCCGTGGCGATTCGAGATTATTCAACTGCAGGTCAATCATAGATTGCAATAGTCGGAAGCTACTGCGGAAACTGCTTAATACTCGTCACCTTATCTCCCATGAATCTCACAAACACCGTCCGGTCCGGGGGAGTGCCGTAAATCCACTCTTCAATGTCATTCCCCTCGGAATCGCGCTCCCGCACCTTGTGCCCAGGTTTTCCAATCGCCGCCACCACCATTTCGCGATCCATGCCCACTTTGGCGACGCGATCTTGAATCGCTTTCTTGATGTCCGTGGGCAGGGTATCGATCCACAGCACGGAAGCTGACCGTTGCCGGTTAAAATCCAGGAACGGAGAAAGCATTTTCTTCAATTCGTCCGGCGTAAGATCCGGGATGGTCTTGTTGAATTCCAGGTACAGCGTGCTGCCAGCGCCCGGCTGCACACCCGGAGGTCCAGTCTGTTGTGCCTCCGTGGTGGTGCGCATGGTGGGCACACCGCCCATGTCAATGTGTACGCGGTCCATAAACCGTTTCTTGCCTCGGCCCCCGCCGTTCACGTCCACGATAATGGTATGCTCGCGGAAATCCAGCTTGGTAATCTGAACTTGTTCGCCGGGGTGAACCGCTGCTCCGTGCGTCGCCACCGCGCTATCGAGTAGATTCTGATTGAGCGGTTTGTCTACAAACAACAAAAAACCGTCTTTGCCTGCGGGCAACGCTTTGGCGGCCTTGGCAAATTCTCCGGAAACATAGCGAATTAATTCGAGTTTGGACGTTGGTTGTAGCGTCGCTTTTTTCTGGCCCTGCTGCGCGGGTGTCTGGGCCTGATCCTCCGCATCCGTCCCCGTCGAAAACAACGGAAGCTCCGCGTTTGCGAAGTCCGGCTTTACGGAAGCATCCGCCGGACGCAACTTCGTCGCCCGCGGAACATCCGCCTCAACCAGGAGAAGAAGGCTCAGTAATAGTGCGGTCGCGTTCATGGTGCATGCATGGACGGTACGGGGAAGCCCCCACGCTCTATTCTACGACGCCTCAAAGCGCTTGAACAGATGCCTGGCACCCCAATTCCGTCATCATATTGTACGGATTCTCGCGGTGACCGAACCATGGCACCGGCCTACGTGCTCGGAATTGTGCTCAGAATACCGTAACTTGCACACCTGATCGATCAATCTTCATGGGCAGGATCTGGCCGCCCGCATCTTCAACTGCTTTTTCTACAGCACCGCGCGCCCCTGGCTCAATTAGCATGACCACGCAGCCGCCACCGCCCGCCCCGCACACCTTGCCGGAGAGCGCGCCTTTCTTGCGCGCGCCGTCAATGATGCGATCGATGGTCTTAGTCGAGATCGTAGGCAAGCTTTTCTTGCGAAACAACCATTCTTCGCGCATCAATCGCCCAGTCTCTTTCCAATCGGATTTTTCCAGCGACTCGCGCATTGCCTGCGCCACTTCCGCAATGCGTTCCAGGTTCGCCTGAACGCTACGCTTGCCGTCAATGTGCGCCTTAAAAACTTCCCAGTTATTGATTCCCGATTGCCGCGGTTTGCCGGTATAGCAAAGCACCAGGCGCTGCTCCAGGTCACTCACATCGAGACGCAATTCTACGCGACGCTCTCCGCCCGGAGGCAACTCGATTGCCGCCGCGCCGCCAAATGCCGGGGGATAGTGATCCTGCGTGCCGGTCGGAACGCGAATCACAATTCCTTCCGCGTCGCGGCTGATATGAATCCAGTCTACTTTGCTCTTCCCCGCTGAAGTGAATCTGTCCAGCGCCGCGCAGATAGCGACCGCCATCGCGCTTGAACCGCCAATTCCTGCGCCTGCCGGAGCTTCTGAATCCGTGGTCAGCGAAAATCCTTGCTCCGGAGCGAAAAATTTTGCGATTTCCGCCAGTAGCGGCAGGTGGTATCGCCTGGCTTTCACCATGGCCGCGAAGGAAGCGAAACTTTCTTCGCGTTTGGTATCGCGCGAAACCAGGCGAATCTTTTCGTCTCCGGGTGCCTGGGTTTCAATCACGCACGAGGCATATCGCGTGATGGCCGCATTAATCGTCACTGCTCCCGGATGAAACAAATACAGCGGCCAGATGTCCAGCGTTCCGCCGGCCAGATCCACACGCGTCGGTGCCTTGGATTCAATCCGCAACGTTTTTCCTCATCCTTCCTGGAAGTAGATGGCTGGAGCGCTGCCAGCATAACGCGGTCGCACTAGCGGCAGGTCACTTATTCAGCGCAGGGTGCTCCGCTTCTAAACAATTCAACCGCAAAATGAATTTCGCGATTTGCTACTCGTTTTCCGCGTTCACTGCACGCGGACGGAACATCAAATGCTGCCGGACTTCGTGTTTCACCTGCGCGGGATTCGGCTCAAAACATCTCCGGCAGCGCGCCTCGTATGCACCGCCTGCGCCCACTACGATCAGTTCTTCGCTTTCGACCAATCGTTGCGTGTGTACTGCCGGATTTCCGCAGCGCATGCAAATCGCCAGCAGTTTTGTAATTTCTTCAGCGATAGCCAGCAGCCGCGGCATCGGTTCAAACGGACGGCCACGATAGTCAGTATCAAGCCCCGCCACGATTACGCGTTTGCCAAGATTCGCCAGCTTGGTGCAGACATCCAGAACTTCTTCTCCCAGGAATTGCGCCTCGTCAATTCCTACCACTTCCGTTCGAGGCTGAATTTTCTCCAATATTTCCGACGCTTTCGTAACCGTGTCGGATGTAATTCCCAATCCGGAGTGCGACACGATTTCATTTGCCGCATACCGCGCATCGATCGCCGGCTTGAAAATCTGCACGCGTTGCCGCGCAATCTCCGCGCGGCGCAGCCGACGGATCAACTCTTCACTTTTCCCTGAAAACATCGGCCCAACCACCACTTCGATCCAGCCCATGTTCCCCTTGACGATATCCACGCTCGCTCCTTCCTCTCTATCCTATCTTGGCGATGGCGCTCTTACGATACGCATTCGAATTGAAAAATGGCGCGAATGCCGCAATCAGCGCCACCCGAAACGCCTCTTGTCGCGTAATTTTATTGGCGCTCAACACTCCCCATGCGCCCTGAGCATCGCGGATCCCTGCCTGGCCCGCAAACTGATCGATCGCAATTGACAGCTCGATTCCTTTCACAAAAACTTCTTCCGCAAGCCCTTCAGGCAATTCTACCGCGCCGGATCTTCCAAAGTGCCCGCGCGTCCCGTCGCTCACATACGCCCAGCTCTCCAGAAAAACACGCCGCTGGCCACCTTCCATCACCGAATCCAGGCCGCCCTCAAGTCCGACGAAATAGTTCCACGGCTTGGCTTCTTCTCGCGCAATTAATATTAGCGTTTCGGTGCGCTGCCTCGCTCCGCGCATGGACTCTTCGCGGCTCAGCGGAGTGTGATTCACTCCACTCTCAACTTCTACTCCGACAATTTCGATGGAGGTCCCTGCCGGCAACAGATCGAGCATACCGTCCGCGGCTTCGCGCACCGCCGCAAGTTTCGGTTTGCGCGCGCTACCGACCGCGATGATCAGGTCGCCCAAGAAATTTTCCCCGTGCACGCGATTGTACTGTCCGCCCTCCGCAATGAACAGGCAGAATTCCCGCGCCTGAGGAAAACTGCTCGCGCGCTACACTCCATAAAAATATCTGCGGGAAAATTGCTCAGAATTTTGTGGAAAAAAGAAGTTTAATGGAGCGGCCTATCGGAATCGAGCCGACACCTGAACCTTGGCAAGGTTCGATTTAATCATCTAAGACGCTGGAACGGCGGCACTTACAAAATACGGCAGCAATTGGAATTGGAAAATAATGGAAAATGATTGCTGCCCCTGCGGCAGTGATATCGAAACCACGTCCGAAGATTGGCAAGCTCTATATAAAACTCTGAAAGCGATTGATCTGGCGGCACTTAGCTTTTCAGGCGACGGCCTCAATTGGAAACTAGATGGAAACTGAAGGCACTTACAGATTGATGTGGCGTTGTTGTCAACGAAAGGATGTTTGGATCATTTGCGAGGCCGCCAAACCGAGCCACAAAATTCTCTGGGCCAACAGTCTCGTACACGTAGGAAATTGCCACAATGCTTCGGAACGCATTAAGTTCCGCTTCGGCATCATCGGTAACAACGAATAGCCGCATCAGACACCCCGTCAGGACGGGTTGAATAGTTTCAGCGTCTTCCTGGCTGACACAAGAAGCGACCTCCAGCGCGCGAAATCTCGGGAATTCTCGGTCACCAGTGTGGCCCCCGTCCGCATTGCTTCCGATGCAATTAGTAGATCGCGAAAATGGCTGACAAAATCCATTTGCCCGAAAGTGCTGCGGGAGCGGCGGAGCAGAATGCCGGTGTCAATCCAGGCGGAGCCCGGGGGAGAAGAGAAATGGCCCAGGGCACGGTGCGCCTGACAAAGTTCATCCAGAGCTCGCTTTTCTTGTTGGCTGTGGGTACCGGCGTAGAGCTCGGCGGCCACCACCGCGGTCAAAATAGTGCGCTGGAAGATCCGAGCATCTTCGCCTAGCCAGAAGTATTTTTCTCCTCGGCTAAACCGGATGTAAATGCCCGTATCGAACAGAAGCAGTCCGGCCGGTAGTAAGCTCATTTCTTTTTCGCGGGAGCACGCCCGAAGTGTTCCGCTGGACCGCAGAGCTCGCGAAGGGTCCGCAAGGCCCCAAGACCTGCTTCCACAGCCAGCCGCTCCTCGATGACTCGCCGCACCGCTTCAGAATTGCTGCGCGAATGGAGGGTTTTG
>Ga0099829_10001877_pt1 | contig 11864 bp, 15 predicted proteins | sample CZO8metaG_3_FD_79336 | JGI IMG/M metagenome (GOLD analysis project Ga0099829, IMG submission 79336) | Vadose zone soil microbial communities from the Eel River Critical Zone Observatory, Northern California, USA - CZOApr15con2H2.8 metaG | ecosystem: Environmental > Terrestrial > Soil > Vadose...
AGTGAGTATTGGTCGTTTTAGCATCCAGGAGGTCAGTATAGCAGATGAAACCGCATTGACGTTATTGGAAGGAGTGCTCTTCGTGAAAGGGACGTTGGCCCGTGTGGGGGCATCATATACTGATCTTGACCGTTCGGTGGCACTGGCGAATGGCCGGGTGCGTTACCCGCCATGGGATCTCACCCTCAGTGTCACCGGCGGGCGCTTTCTCGACGGGGACCGAGGCGCAGCAGTAGATTTGAGCCGCTTTTTTGGCAACACGGAAATTGGCGTATTTTTCCGGCACACGGACAACGGATCGCAGGCCGGGTTGCGCTTTGCTGTTCCGTTGACGCTCAATAAAGAGCTCCCACCATGGCGTGTCCGACCGCGGTTGCCTGATCTCTTTACCTATGAACAGTCAACCACGGTGCTCACCGACGCCAACATCATTCGTGGGAATATTGGTCGACCCTTGCGCACGGGACATGACCTCGAGCGCATCTATTGGAACCGTGATCGGTTGTATCCGGTGTATATTCGGCAACATGTCGATACTCTGAAGCAGGCCGTAAGGAAGTGGATTGATGAAACGTCGTAACCCGTACACATTCACAGGAGGGGAGAACATGCAACGGAAGAACCTAGGCACAGCGATGCGCTATCTCGTGGTGGTATGTGCGCTGATCAGCGCGTTCGCCATGGTTGGTTGCGGCGGCGGCGGTGGTGGTGGCGAGGGCACACCACCAGTAACAAGCGGAGAAACCTTACCTACTGTGAACACCGGCTCTATGAACTTGAGCAATAGCACTGTGCAAGCCCTGGAAGGGCAGCAATTTGTCTTTCCTGGCTCGATCTTCGATCCAAGTCTTGCTGGCACCCAGTCTACATTGACTTTCACCGGCTCCGGTTCCACTTCGACCAGTGAAGCATTCGATTTGAACCCTAGTGGGGGCGGTGATACGACCTTTGGCTCCTGTACCTTCACTTTTACAAGAGGGCGACTAGCGGGAAAGTCTGTCAAATTTGACCCTTGTACTATCCAGATTACTGCAAGTAACGTCACTGCGGGTGGTGCGGCTGTAAGTGGCACGCTCACGTTTACCCTAGTCGGTCCCTTTGGCAGCGCCAGTGTCGCTATTACGGTGCAGATACGCATCCTGGCTGATGGGACTCTGGAGGTCAATGGTAAGTCTTTCAACATTACTATATCTACTACCGGAACCCCAGTAACTAGCACAACAGGGACAGGCAGCACGGGAACAGGCGGTACTCCGTAGGCATCAACGTCGTGAAGGCAGGATCTATCGTAGCGCTGCGATATACGATAGGTCCTACTTCAGGTTTCTCTAGCACCGCCTCTGCTCATAGTCCCATCTAGTCCACAGGAGCGCTTCCAGGACGCGTGAGTCCAGGAGGCTCACAGCCGGCCTCAGGAGGATATCCCAAGAAATTCTGGCACACCACGGCGCGCTTCTCAGCACACCGAAAGGTCATCAGGAATTGCTCCTGACCCTGCGTCAGCGCCACATTATCTGGACGAATCCGCTGTACATGTGCCCATGCCGTGACCAGCGTTGTCAGCGTCTGCTCTCGGCAGAAGCGTTGCGCCAGACGGCTGAGGATGCTGTATTTGAGGGCAGCGCGATGCTCGGATGGTACACGCATCCAGCGCACGTTGTGCACATAGGCTTGCAGGAGGACGGCCCGTAACGACTGCGGGAAGAGATTGGTGGGATCGAGGGCCTGCGACGTGTCATCAGGACGCTGGGTGCTCACCCGGTAGGTCACGTGATAGTTCATGGTATCGATCCAGTCGAACAGATGATACTCTTGGGCAATGCCGACGCCCCACAGAAAGGCATAGGCCGGTTGATAGAGGATGCCGAGCAGCGGGGTGCCACGCGCCACTGCGAGACTGAGCACCAGCAGAAAGACCAGCGCCAGCCACCCGGCACGATTGAGGCGGGGCGTCTGGGGCAGGGCCAGCGGCTGGACTTCACCCCGCCGTAACCACTGCAGGATTTCGGCTCGAAAGAAGAGCACAGACGTGGCCAGCAAACCGAGGTTGACGAAGGGCAGTGGCAGGGTCAGGAGAATGCCCAGATGAAAACCCAGCTGGCACAACAGACCGAACCATTTGCCAGGATGGCCCGGGCGGCAGAGCAGTAACAGCGGGATCAGCGGCTCAACAACCAGGGCAAGATAGTTCAGCACGTGCAGGAGGGGGAGATGCTGTGGCTGCCAGAAATCGGGCGCGTAGGCAATGGGCAGACGTAACGTAGCGTAGAGGGCGAAGCCCTGTTGCCACAGGGGACTGGTCCATTTCCACAGGCCGGCCACGAGGTACACGAGGCAGACGTTGGCCAGGAAGCACCACTGGACTGTGCCTGAGACGGTGACCTGACGCCAGCGTGTCACACAGGCGTGCCCCCCCTGTCGCAGTTCCCAGGGCAGCAGGGTCTTGCCCATCGGGAGCAGCATGAACCAGAAGAGCAGGAGATGCATAAAGGCGTCGTCAACGTAGATGACCAGAAAATTCCAGCGGTAAGTCGAGACAGCAATGGCAAAGAGCACACCGGCACAGAGCCGGACACGATAGCCCAGCACGATACCCCACGCCCCCACGCCGGCAAGCCCCAGGAGGACGTACAAGCACGCTAACGTAATGCCAGGCTGAAACAGACTGAGGCGCGTAAACCAGAGGATACGCTGGAGGAGGACGTGATCTAACAAGCCGTCAGGGTTGCTGAAATCTTCCGCCTGCAGCAGCAAAGACACAAAATAGGCGACACACAGCAATCCTCCCAGGATACGAAAAAGATCGAGGGGGAGGGCATAGGTCTCCGACAGCAACCAGGTACGGAGCCGACTGCGCACGTATGACGCCATGCGTGTGTGAAAAACCGCCGAGACCGAGGAGAAGTGTGGTATGATCTTGCCTTGCATGTTCGCACCGGGTCTTCTTCTGGGAACACTTGTATGGTCTATTATACGCGCTGGTGGTATGTAACGTTCACGGGACTCCTGCTCTGCCTCCTGGTCTCAGGCAGTCACGCTGAGGTTGCGGTCAATCTGCCGCTCGATGATCCAGCCTATCCCCTCCTCGACAAACTGGTGACCAGCAATTTGACCTTCACCAATGCGCTGACCATGAAACCCATCACGCGTCTCTATGCCGCCCGGCTGATCGCCGAGGCTGTTGAGCAACGCCGGCATGAATTAGACACGGCCCAGCGTCAAGAGCCCTTTCTCGACGCGATACTCGAGTATCTCACGGGTCGCTTCAAACGCGAACTGCAGGAGGTCGGCTTCCTCTATCAACCGCGGCGCCCTGAGGCGGTCACCTTTGCCCCCTTGACCGAAGTGAAGCTCGACACCGTGTTTGCCAGGGATCAGTTTGTGCTGCGCGATAGCAGTGGTTTGACGCCGAATCTGCAAGGCGTGTTTGGCCTCAACGAAGGTTTTGCCTATGGCAACAATTTCACCCTGCGGGCGCGCTCGATCTCCTGGATGACGCTCGCGAACCACTTTGCCGCGTACCTCGAACCGGAAGTGATTGTCCGGAGCAACCCCCTCCTTGGCGATATGTTTGAAGCCGGGCTCCACAAAGGGTACCTGAAGGCCGACTACGTGAATCTTGAGCTGGCGTTTGGCCGTGATACGCTGTGGTGGGGACCAGCGTCTCAGGGCGATCTGGTTATTTCGAACAACGCGCCCCCATTGAATCTCGTCAAACTCACCACGCCGCAGCCCTTCCGCTTGCCAGGGCCCTATCACGACCTGGGCGAATGGCAGATCGCCTATTTTGTGGCCCGTCTAGAGGCGCAACGGGAATTCCCGCATGCCCTGTTGAGTGGCTTCCGCCTGACGTTCCAGCCGGCAACGCTGGTCAAGTTTGGTTTTACCAACGCCTTTGAGGCGTTTGGGAGCGGTGGCGTCAGTCTCAGTCCGGGAGCATATCTTGAGAAGATCTTCGTGCCCACCCTGAACACCACAGGGCGTACAGTGAACGGACTGGCAGCCTTTGATGTTGTCCTGAGCGTGCCCTTTGTACGGACTCTCCGGTTTCTGGAAGGGCTGAAATTGTACTGGCAACGTGGTCAGGATAATGTCAGGAATATACACGGCGTGCTGGGAGGAGGCAACATTCTCGGTGGCGTACTGGAGGGTGGGAGGTGGGACGTACGCTTTGAATTCGTCGAAACGCGTGATGCTGGATCAGTGTGGTATACCCATCCTACCTATAGCAGCGGGTTTGCTTTTCAACAGTTTGTGCTTGGCCATCCGATAGGGGGAGCAGCCCAGGGGTTTTTTGGGCGTGCGACCTATTATCTGTCGCCCACGGCCTGGATTGCTGCGGATGGGCGGCATGAACAGTACGGCTTTGAGACACGGCCGGTGCTCATCACACAGCAGCGTTTCGGCCTCGAAGCCTCCTACCAGTTTCCCTGGCAGCAGCGTTATCTCACTCTGGGGGGACGTTTTGAGTATGGAACCCTTGAAGAACCAGGGGCGGCAAGTGAACACACCGTCAATGTTCAACTCTCCACCCGCTGGCGCTTTTAAAGACGCGATGCAGTGCGGAGGGGTGCACACTGGGAAGCGAAGGCGAGCTTCGAGAGTGCCTGAGGACAGGGTTCGAGGGGTTCAACCTCCGCGCTATCGACATCGACAGCCACGGCCTGGAAGATGATGTCCAGGCTGATGACCAAACGGTGCCGTTGTTTTTTTGCTATGAGTATGCCCTCAGCTCCAGCGAGCAAGCCGCTCTTGATCCGTACCCGCATGCCTTCGACGAGGTAAGGATATGGACTACAGGGGAGGCGATGCTCCATCATGGTGCGCACCGCAGCGATTTGCTCCTCGGGTATCGGCACTGCTCTGCCATTGATGCCCACAAGGCGTGCTACACCGACAGTTTCCAGCACGGCGATTTTGTCTTGCAGAGCAAAATAGCCAAAGAGATAACCACCGAACAGTGGGACTTCAACGTGCTTGACACGATCTTTCCAGATACTGCGCTTCCGCCACAAAGGTAGCAGATGGGTGATGCTCTTCGCGGCAAGTTGGTCACGCACCACTTTTTCGTGCCGTGACCGCGTCTGGATAGCATACCAGTAGGGCTGCTCTAAACTCTTTGCGAACATGCCTGTGCTCTCTCCCCTATCTACTGACGCCCTACAATGCTACTGTAGCCTGTAGGGCACTCCCAAAGTGTACCCACGAGACAAGGCGATTGCTAGGAGAAACGACACTATGAACCACCTTACCAATAGCCTCTGGGGTCTCAATCAATTGCATGTGCATCCAGCCCCTCCTGTCATCAGGATTGTCATGATACTTTTCGTCCTGGCTATAGGATTGCTGGGACGTTATGCAGCCATAGAGTACCCGTGCCAAAAGATACACTATTATCTTAGCATAATTTTTTATGGTATGGTAGAAGTGTACCTATAATGCCCGGCTATTGCCAAGAAAGGATGTCATATCGCCGTCTCACCCTGCGTGCCTTTCTTTTCTGTACCGTTTGGCAATGTCGTGATGCCAAGTAGGCGTTGCTGTGTCAGAGACGGCTGCGGGTGGTAGAAGCTGTGCCCTCCTAAACTTCGGCATGACAGGTTCGAGTTTGAGGCGCGCCCGCAATACTGGTATGCGCCGTTCCTGGCAGACACTGAGCGGTTCATGCAGGTGCTCGCTCTGGATGTAGCGCGAGGCGACAATCAGGTAAGAGACCGGCTGCGCGTTGATGATGGCACTCAAATCAGCCACAGGGCCGCGAATGGGCAGGCCATTGACCCTCCGGCCCTGCAGCCGAGGATCGTCGTCAAGAAAGCCAATGGGACGGAGTCCAAAGCGGGAATTCTGCAACAGTTCGCGCAGGACGAGTTGCCCACCCCGTCCAGCGCCATAGATGAGCGCTGCCGCGCCAGTGACGTTGTCGCGTTGCTGGAGATAGTCCAGGACACGATACGTACTCCGTATGCCCACCATCAAAGAGCTGAGCAGGAGCGCATCGAGCAGGAAAAATCTGAACGTATCCACCGGTGCCAGGCTCACGAGGGTAACCATATACGACAGAGCGACAGCCGGGAGTACGGTGCCAACGACGCGGATAAGATCGCTGATTTCCGCTGCCCGCCAGACGCCGCGATACAGCCCGAGAGCGTACAGGGAAGCGAACTGCACAACGAGGACGAGAGGGAAGGTGCCGATGGACCAGGCCTTGAGTTCAGGGCTCCAGGGCAGCTCATACTTTAAGACACATGCTCCCCCGTAGGCAGCCGTAATCAGCGTCAGATCGACAAATCCGAGGAAGAAGCTCCGATTGAACGTCAATAATTCGTACCAGCGTAACAGGGTGACAGGGCGGAACAAGGCGATCTCTTCATATCCCAGCTTGCGGAGCCCAATGTATGTCGCCAGGCCAATGGCTATCAAAATAATGCCGGCATTGTGGTAGTGTGCCAGTACCAAAAGCAGGGCGAGGAATGCCAGCCCCAACGCCAGGGCATAGAGCACCAGCACGGCATTACGGTGCGAAAACCCCAGGGCGAGTAGACGGTGGTGGATGTGTTTCTGATCAGCCTCAAACATGCGCTTCGCCCGGCACATCTGCTCTTTCAACGTGGCTTTCCGCGCCTCGAGCATCCTGAAGCCGCCGACAAAGCGCCGCACCATTGAGAGCAGGGTATCCACAATGGGAAGCCCGAAGACGAGCAGAGGCGCCACCACCGCCAGGGCGGTAGCACCTTTCTGGGAGCCCGTGATGGCTGTAACAGACAGCACATAACCGACCACTAAACTTCCGGAATCACCGAGAAAGATGCTTGCCGGATTGAAGTTGTACGGCAGAAAACCGAGCAGGGCACCCAGCAGAATGACCAGCAGCAGCGTATCCTGGACATTACCTCGCAGGAAAAAGATTGTCGCAATCGATCCGGCAGCGATGATGGCCAGCCCGGTAGCGAGCCCATCCAGGCCATCCACGAGATTGAAGGCATTCGTAATGCCAATGATCCACACAAACGTGAGCGGCAGCGCCAGGGCGCCGAGGGAGATACGACTGCCACCGAGCAGCGAGACGTGCTCGACCAGAATGCCACCCCAGATCGCCACGCCAGCGGCAACCCCTTGCAAGACAAACTTCACACCCGCTGGGATTGGTCGCACGTCATCCCACACACCCAGGAGAAAGACAATGGCTCCTCCCAGGAACACGGGCTTCCAGACTGCCAGATCACCCTGCACTACCCCACCCGTGACCTGCTCCACGCCCCAGACGATCAGGACCGTCAGGGCTCCCGACACGACGACGCTGACCCCGCCCAGACGTGGTGTAGGGACAGCGTGAATCTTACGCCCCCCGGGTTGATCCACCGCCCCAACCCACCGTGCCACATACCGCACCAGCGGTGTCAACCCGCATGAGAGTACTGCCGCAATGAGCAGAAAGACGTAGATACACACTTATCCCCCCTCCTTGGCCTCAGCGATCAATTGACGGAACAGCCTGTCCCACGTATCAACAACAATGTTCTTGGCAAAGCACTGGTGCTAAACCTCGAACGCATTGTTCCAGAGCCAACTGAGGAGTCTTCAGGTCCAGCGTACAGCCCTGGTTTGCCCATGGCTCAAGAGCCAAAAAATTTGGAAGGCACAACCAGACCGTTCCACAAGGGCCCACGGGACCAGGGGAGCTTCGTGTGCTGCATGGGTGTAAACGGCCCATCTCAGACGCATACAACTGTCCAGATCCACGATGATATGCGAGGCACGCTAGCCCCGGCCCATAAGTATCTTTATAAGAGTAACAAATTTTTGTAGATGAGTAAACATTAATAAGTCATTAAATTAACATATTTTTATATAGGTTACAATATGAAAATATTGTTATTCTTTTATAAATTTTTTAGAGGGATGTATAGAAGTGCAAAGGTGGGATTAGAACTAAACAGGATGACATCAAAGGCTGGCATGCTCGATTACTTAAGCAGCCACCCTGTGATCACCCAGGCTGAGTTCATGAGGCGCTGGAGCAGGTCTGATGCCAGGCAGGTCTCGACAGGCGTATGACACGATGGGGGATCCTACCCTTGGCAATACGCTCTCTGCTCCTTATACTGCTCATACTGCATAGGGTGATTGCCTTCTGTCATGGGGTACTGACTCTGTAGAGGAGATTGAATCTGAGAGAGCCACAGGGAAGGAGAGTTGCAGATGGCTGAACGCATCACCGAGAAGGTCGGTGGCGAACCTTACCTATACCATCCGCTCGGGGACTATGTAGTGCGGGCTATGGGTGTGTGTGGAGGACGTCCAACATTTAAATATACACGTATCGAAATTGCCGGGACGATGGAGCGCTATTACAGGCGTGGGCGAATACGGACCATGCCAGGACTGATGACGGTAAACGCGTGCAGTAGCTCAGCACCATACTTATGTATGACCGTAGAAACGATAGCTGCTTTGCTGGCTACCGATAATCCTGCCAAGCGAATCAGCACGACACCTGCTGTCACGCGGTGCTGGCGGAACACCAACTCCCCAAAATCCTTATCCGCCGTCAGGAGTAAGTCCCCACGGTGGTTCGCCTGGGCCAAGACAAGGTCATCTGGCATACTTGGGGTCAGTTCTGCGACTGCAAGGACATCATGACCATCCGCACGCAACCGCTCCACGATCGGTTGGTCCACGCTCTCATCTGCCAGGAAATTCATGTCCCAGTCTGCTGCATGGGATAGACGACATCCGCGCGTAGGGCCCGCGCCGCAAACGCCAACGCCGCCTGAATGGCCTCCTGCGTCAAGCGGGGATGCGCCGCGAGCAGTTGCTCCACGGTTTCGCCCGCCGCTAACTTCTCAAGAATGAGTTCGACAGTGATACGGGTCCCAGTGATGACCGGCTTGCCCATCATAATCGAGGGCTCTGCCTGGATCAGTTCTTCTTGCATGGCTTTTACCTTCCCTGGTTGTTTCCTCGGGGTAGGCTGGCCTCCGGTGCCAACGCGGGTTAACTTACACCCAGTCTGAGCCGCATCCCGTCAAAACAGGAACCATTGCGGCGGTCAGCCATGCCACAGTCTACCACGCTTTACGTCGGATTGGAGGACTATAAAGAATGGTCAGTGCTTCTGCACCGCATAAGCGCCCAACACCAGGACGTCCATGCGCGTCCGTAGGACGCAAGCCATGGCCGTAGTTGTGCAACACGCCTGGTCAGCGAGAACTGGCTCTACTAGGGTTTTGTGTTACCCGTACGGTCAAAATATTCGAACTTATCAATTTCTCTGAAGTTACCCCACAGTCATCGTCCCGTTTTCGGCTTGTCTTTTGCCCTGCAGTCCCCGATACTCGATGTCACAGCAGGGAGATTGGATCTCTACTAAATCAGGCAGAGGATAGTTATTTGTGACGGACTTCCTCCGAGAGCTTTCGCAGATAAATTTTTTGACCCAACGGGAGCGCTCGTGCAGACCAAGCGAGTGAGGCCCACACAGAGGGCGAGCGTATTGCAACAAGGAGCGCGTGTGAAAACCGTCGTCACTGTCGAGATCCCCGCCGGCGTCGAGGCCATCCTCAGTAGCGCTGGCTATACAGACGAGCGTCTGGCGGAAGAGACCCAACGGGCGTTAGCCCTGGTCTTATTCCAGCGGAAGGTGCTCAGTCTCGACCAGGCCGCCCGCTGCGCACGCATGCCGCTGTGGGCCTTTATCCCATGGCTCGGGGAGCACGGGATGGCCGTAGCGGAGTATGACGAGGCCGAGCTGCAGCGCGAGCTCGATACGGCCCGCTGGCTCATCGGCCAGCAGGCGCTATGATCGCCGTGGCGGATGCGTCGTTTCTCATTGGCCTATGCCTGATTGAGCAATGGGCACTCCTCGCGACCCTGGTGGAGCGGGTGTATGTGGCCCTGGCTGTCTGGACCGAGGTTGTAGAGCAGGGACAGGACCGTCCTGGGGCTGGCCAGCTTCAGCAGGCCACGTGGGTGACACGCCAGGCCGTCCGCAACCGTCGGGCCGTCGAGATGCTACAGGTCTTTCTGGGAGCAGGGGAGGCAGAGACTCTCGTTCTGGCGGAGGAAGTCGCGTGTCCCCTGGTCTTCATGGATGATTTCAAAGGCCGCAAGGCTGCCCAGGCGGCGGGATTCCAGACCATGGGTGTAGTAGGCGTGTTGCTGGTGGGGAAACAGATGGGGAGGATTCGGACGCTCCACCCTCTGCTCACGCAGTTGCAACGGCAGGGGTTTCGGTTGAGTCGTGCTCTCGTCGACATGGCCTTACGTGCCGCTGGAGAGTTTCCTACGTCGACAGGAGAGGGGTAAGCCAGCCCCTCCAGTGATCACCGGCTTGCCCATCATAATCGAGGGCTCTGCCTGAATCAGTTCTTCTTGCATTGCTTTTACCTTAAATGGCTTCCGAGGGGTAGGCTGGCCTCCGGTGCCAAAATGAGGACACAATATGACACAACAAAATTCAGCTCAGGTACTCCACCCTCATTGAGCAGGCTATCTCAGTCTGGATGAGGGTGACATGCCGACGACCTGCTCAAAGATGTGAATCAGATCGCGTGCTTGCTGCTCTCGGCTGAATTGAGGCGCAGCGCGGAGAGCATGCATAGCGCTCTGTTCGACTACAGCCTTATCATGATAGAGTTCTCGGATGGCCCGAGCCATGGCAGTTGGACATTCTGGGGGCACAATGACGCCAGCGCCTGTAGCACGGACAATCTGGGATGCCTCTCCCTCTGGAGCAGCGAGTACAATCGCACGCCCTCCATGACCGCGAAACGCGGGCATGCGCATCGTGAGATGATGGGTGCTCCTACCCTTGGCAATACGCTCTCTGCTGCTTATACTGCATAGGGTGATTGCCTTCTGTCATGGGGTGCTGCCTCTGTAGAGGAGATTGAATCTGAGAGAGCCACAGGGAAGGAGAGTTGCAGATGACTGAACGCATCACCGAGATGGTCGGTGGAGAACCTTACCCATACTATCCCCTTGGGGACTATGTAGTGCGGGCTATGGGTGTGTGTGGAGGACGTCCAACATTCAAATATACGCGTATCGAAATTACCGGGACGATGGAGCGCTTAGCGGCAGGCGAAAGCCTTGAGGCTCTTGTCGAAGGGTATGGTGGCCGTGTCTCACGCGAGGCCATTCTCGAAGCCGTGCGTGTGGTGACGACGCAATTTCTCACAACCCTTCCTGCACTCGAGCCCGTGGGATGATTGTGTTGGATGAGCAATTGCTGGGGCGCAATCTCGAATTCGAGATACGCCATTGGTATCGGGGTGCAGTGCGATTTATCATTGAGCTACGTCCTCATACAGTGATCAAGGACGAAGTTATCCCGGTCTTGCTACGCTAGCAGAACCAGCCCACCTTTGTGACTATGAACGAAAAAGACTTTTGGCGCAAGATGGCGATAGACGACCATTATGGTGTTGTGTGCTTTGCCTGGCCTGACTCACGTGTACGAAATATCCCATATGCATTACGGGCGCTGTTCCGTCATCCCGAGTGTAAGACAAAAGCAAAACGCATGGGCAAGGTGCTTCGAGTGAGTGACCAAGAAATCAGTTATTACACGTACAGCAACCGTGAAGTGCAGCGTCTCGTGTGATAAGCCACCTGGGCACGGGCCTGAGATAACGTAGGGTCCGACCATACTGTAACCAGCGCAAGGCGATGCCACATCCACGACTGCGAAACGCGGGCAGGGCACTTCAACGTGTCAAAACTTAACGACGACAGTGCCCGTGACATGAGCACGAAGGAACGGAGAGCCTATGGGCGTCAAGAAAGTCAGTAGCATTTCACAGGCCGATACCTTGGAGAAAATGGGGGAGTTCTGGGACAGCCATGACTTCACCGACTTTGAC
>Ga0099829_10001880_pt1 | contig 11858 bp, 10 predicted proteins | sample CZO8metaG_3_FD_79336 | JGI IMG/M metagenome (GOLD analysis project Ga0099829, IMG submission 79336) | Vadose zone soil microbial communities from the Eel River Critical Zone Observatory, Northern California, USA - CZOApr15con2H2.8 metaG | ecosystem: Environmental > Terrestrial > Soil > Vadose...
CCGCGGCGCCGGAGAGTACCGCGGCCGGCGACGGCCAGCGACTGATTGGTACCCGGATGGCCGCCGCGGTCCGCTGCGCGCCGCCACTCAACAAGCCGTCCGTGGTGGAGCGCGACACGTGTGCGCCGTGGCTGTCGGCGGAAATCGACCTCGTGGCCGCGTGGCTCCGGGTCATCGTGTGCCTCGGCGGGTTCGCTTGGCAGGCCCTATGGCCGGCCCTGCGCTCGGTGGGGATCGCCGTGCCCCGGCCACGCCCCCAGTTCGGTCACGGTGCGGAGGTCTCGGTCACCTTCCCGGGCGGTGCCCGGGCCCGGGAACGGGTCCTGGTGATCGGCTGCTACCACCCGAGCCAGCAGAACACCTTCACCGGCCGGGTCACTCCCGGGATGCTGGATGAAATTTTCATGCGGTCTGCACGGGAGGCCGGCCTCGCGGACGAGCCGGGCTGTTCGCGATAACAGTTACTCTCCGTGTCCGTTCGGTGCCATCGCTCGGCATAATGGTTACGCTTTGCATTCATGGAACGGAGTGGAATTAGATATGTAACCCCCAGGAGAAACATTCCAACCCAATTCGGTTCGTCAAGAGTTGTTCCGGCGCGGCGGGGTATTATTACTCAGCCCCCGTAGCCCAAGGGAAGAGGCCGGCCCCCTAAAAGGGTCCCCAGTGTCGGTTCGACTCCGACCGGGGGCACCACGTCATAGCCTGGACCTGCGAAAACTACGTCAGATGCCCCGCGACGCGGGGTGCCAGCCGGTTGAAGCTATAGCTGCAATTGCCGATGCACGTGCATCGATCAGTCCACAGCATCGCAAGCGCATCCATTTGCTGATCATGTTTCGAGACTAAATAGTCAGTCGATCAGAAATCCGCCGGAAGGCCGGTCCATCGCTGTCGTGAATCACAAGTAACTACGGCCGGAACGGTCCGCAGGCGCGGCCGCACGAGCCCGGCCAGCCGGATATGCCCCATTCTGCCGGGACCGTCCAGGCAAAACTGCCACCAAAATCCGGCTCCGCATAGGGTCGGCCCGCCGTTCTCCCCGCTGTTCCCGCCCGCATCCGCCCAGAGCTGGCGCCCGCACCCCGCCCAGAGCTGGCGCCCGCACCCCCGCCCAGAGCTGGCGCCCGCACCCCGCCCAGAGCTGGCGCCCGCACCCCGCCCAAGTCGCCACGACCGCGCCTGCGCCCTCCGCGCGCGTACGCCTGGTGCCGTACCTCGTTTCCTTACTACGGACATTCTCAGTCGTGGTAACCGAGGAAGTACCGTAGTGATCATGGATTTGGGCCGCATGTACGCGCCGTGCACTGGCGGGCGCTGGTGTAGGTCAGCCGCTGATGTCTGGGCCGGCCCGGGTGATTTCGATACGGGCGATCACCCGGCGGTCGCGGCGCATGGTGGCGCGGTAGTCATCCCAGTCCGGGTGCTCGCCAGCGACCGCCCGGTAGTAGTCAACGAGGAGTTCCATGGCGGCGGGCAGCGAGATGATCTCCGCGATCCCGTCAACCTGGACCCAGTCACCGAAGAAGCGATCGGTGAAGACGCACAAAGATGCCCGGGGGTCTCGCCGCAAGTTCTTCGTCTTGACCGCGGTCTCGCGGGTGCTGATCACCACGCGGCCGTCCGAATCCAGCGCGCAGGTCACGGGCGAGAGCTGGGGCCGCCCGTCAACCCTGGACGTGGCCAGCACCGCGCGGTGGTGCTTGCCCAGGAACGCCCGGGCGAGATCCGGGTCCATACGTCAGGCGCTGTTCAGCCTCATCCGGCGGCGGTACTCGTACTCGTGCACGATCGCGCTCGCGTAGCCATGAGACAGGCCGTGCTCGTCGGAGAGCCAGTGCGCCCGTTCCTCGCATCGCAAGAACGCAGGACCGGATTCGAGCCTTCTGAACCACTCACGGAGATCTCGTCCTGTGACGGACGGGATGCGGGCGATGAGATTCTTGTGCGTCTCCGGGGAGTGATTCAGCGGCATGGCCACCTCCAGCGGCGAAGCTCCTCTTCCTGATGAGACTGCACCACGCATGCGCCCCTGACAACCCCCCGGAGCGATGCTTCCTAGATGCCTGGCCGATTCCATACCGTGATCCGGGCGAAACGGGTGCGTTACCGGTCCGGGCCGGGCCGGGACCGGACTAGGACAACCTCTCGACGATCATGGCCATGCCCTGGCCACCGCCCACGCACATGGTCTCCAGGCCGAACGTCTTGTCGTGGAACTGCAAGCTGTTGAGCAGGGTTGTGGTGATCCGCGCACCCGTCATGCCGAAGGGGTGACCGACCGCGATGGCCCCGCCGTTCACGTTCAGTTTGTCCTGATCGATGCCCAGGTCGCTGTACGAGGGGATCACCTGGGCCGCGAAGGCCTCGTTGATCTCGACCAGATCGATGTCGGAGATCGTCATCCCGGCGCGCCTGAGCGCCTGCCGTGACGCTTCCACCGGGCCAAGGCCCATGATCTCCGGTGACAGCGCGGAGACGCCGGTGGAGACGATCCTGGCGAGGGGCGTAATGCCGAGATCGGCCGCCTTGCGGTCGCTCATGACCACCACCGCCGCGGCACCGTCGTTGAGCGGGCAGCAGTTGCCCGCCGTCACCGTTCCGTCGGGGCGGAAGACCGGCTGGAGCGTGGCTATCTTCTCCAGCGTGGTGCCTGCCCTGGGTCCGTCGTCAGTGGCTACGACAGTGCCGTCGGGCAGGGTAGCGGGCGTGATGTCCCGTCCCCAGAAGCCGTCGGCCATCGCCTTCTCCGCGAGGTTCTGCGACCGTACGCCGAACTCGTCTTGCGCCTGGCGGGAGACGCCGCGCAGTTGCGCGACATTCTCCGCGGTCTGCCCCATCGCGATGTAGACATCGGGGATGGCGTCGTCCAGACGCGGGTCATGCCAGGCCTCAGCCCCTGCCCCTGACCGCTGCTGGGTCCGCGCTTCCGCCTCGGCGAAGACCGGGCTGTGGGTGTCCGGCCAGCTGTCGCTGCTGCCGGTGGCGAAGCGGCTGACGCATTCCACGCCCGCGGAAAGAAACACGTCGCCCTCGCCAGCCTTGATGGCATGGAATGCCATGCGGGTGGTCTGCAGGGACGATGAGCAGTACCTCGTGATGGTCGCTCCGGGGAGGTGGTCGTAGCCGAGCTCCACGGCGACCACGCGGGCGAGATTGAAGCCCTGCTCGCCACCGGGAAGCCCGCAGCCAAGCAAGAGATCCTCGATGTGCGCCGGGTCGAGCTGGGGCACCTTGGCCAGCGCCGCAGTGATCATCTGGCTGGTCAGGTCATCGGGACGGATGGTGGTGAGCGATCCCTTGAACGCCCGGCCGATCGGTGATCGTGCTGTGGCGACAATGACTGCCTCGGGCATGGCAAGCTCCCTTGATCCTCGTTGATTACTGGTCAGTAGCTTATGTCAGTCGGCCGGGCCTTGCCCATGACCTGGTGGGCCGTGGGATAGCGTCGGTCCCCAAGGAACTGACCGTGACCGCACGGCACCTGGCCAGCGGGCTGATGAGCGGGGTGGCTGGTGATGCAGGTCCATGATTCCCTGATCGAGCTGGTTGGGAACACCCCACTGGTCAGGCTGAAGGCGGTGACCCGCGGACTCGGCGGCGGCCGGGCCCCAACGGTGCTGGCCAAGGTGGAGTACCTCAACCCGGGTGGCTCGGTGAAGGACCGGATCGCGCTGCGCATGGTCGAGGCCGCAGAAGCCTCGGGCGCGCTCCGCCCCGGTGGCACGATCGTGGAGCCGACCTCGGGTAATACCGGGGTGGGCCTGGCCATCGTCGCTGCGGAGAAGGGATACCGCTGCCTGTTCGTCTGCCCGGACAAGGTGGGGCAGGACAAGATCAGCGTGCTGCGCGCCTACGGCGCCGAGGTCGTGGTGTGCCCCGGCACCGTGTCCCCGGATCACCCCGACTCGTACTACTCAGTGTCCAGCCGCCTGGCCCGGGAGACGCCCGGCGGCTGGAAGCCGGACCAGTACGCCAACCCGGAGAACCCGGCCTCGCATTACCACTCGACCGGCCCTGAGATCTGGGCTCAGACGGACGGCACCGTGACCCACTTCGTGGCTGGCATCGGCACCGGGGGCACGATCACCGGTACCGGCCGCTACCTGAAGGGAATCTCCGGCGGCACGGTCCGGGTGATCGGCGCTGACCCGGAAGGCTCGGTCTACTCCGGCGGCAGCGGCCGGCCGTATCTCGTCGAGGGCGTGGGCGAGGACATGTGGCCCGCGAACTACGACCCGTCCATCTGCGACGAGGTCATCGCGGTGAGCGACGCGGAGTCGTTCCTGATGACCCGGCGACTGGCCCGCGAGGAGGCGCTGCTCACCGGCGGCTCGTGCGGCCTCGCGGTCGTCGCCGCGCTGCGGGTCGCGGCCACAGCGGCGCCCGATGACGTGATCGTCGTGCTGCTGCCGGACGGCGGGCGTGGCTACCTGGGGAAGATCTTCAATGACGAGTGGATGGGCGACTACGGCTTCCTGACCGCGGAAACCACCGAGCCGAAGGTCGCCGACGTGCTGGCGCGCAAGCAGACCGGGCTTCCGGAGTTCGTGCACGCCCACCCGGAGGAGACGGTGGCCGCGGCGATCGGGCTGCTGCGCGAGTACAACGTGTCACAGCTACCGGTGATGAAAGAGGAGCCCCCGGTCATGGCCGCCGAGGTGATCGGCTCCGTGGTGGAGAGCGACCTCCTCGACGCGCTTGTCTCCGGCCGGGCGAGCCCGCAGGACGCGGTCGGCGGCCATATGTCGGCGCCGCTGCCCATGATCGGCTCCGGCGAGCAGGTGAGCCGCGCGGTCGAGGCGCTCGAGAAGGCGGGGGCGGCGGTGGTCCTGGTGGACGGCCGGCCATCCGGCCTGATCACCCGGCAAGACCTGCTCACATTCCTCGCCAGTACTCCATGACACTCGCCAGTGCTCCATGACACTCACCAGGCCCGATGACATTCGCTGATAGCTCATGACAATGGCCGGGAAGTCCAGCGCCATTATTCGATAGCCACGTTGCTGGAGTTACCTGTGGCATCGCAAGACAGCCGAGTGACGAGATCGGTGAGTTCGCTGAGGGCTGAAAATTTCACGCCAGAATGGCCGATCATCGGCCGGTAGATTGGCTCGGCCGCAGCACGTGCCGCATCGTGAGCCAGCTGTCCTCCCAGCTCAGAGTGGGTCTCCCGACGTCGGCACGCGTATCTCACCTGATCATCAAGAATGCGTTCAGCAAAGAATGACAAAAATGTCATGTAAATGAAGGCTGGTCACGATAACGGCCGGATCTATCTTTGGCGCAGTCTCTCACCCCGCCACCTACCCAGGGCAGCACGCCCAAGCCTCGCGGTCGGTGCCAGTGCGCCCCGCGCTCTGAGGTCGGCGGGCGATGCCTGGCAGGCACCGGCGCCTGCACTCACTCCCCCCGTCTGGGAGCGACGCCGACCATCGCCGACGGGGAACCGCCGCAAGGGAAGGATCAGGACATGGACGCAGAGGAACTGAAAGGCATAGCCATGAGCCGGCGGTCGGCTCTGAAAAAGGGCGCTGCAACGGCCTTCCTCCTCTCTCAGGCCGCGCTTTTCGAGCAGCTGGCCTCGCCGCTCGTGCGGCCAGCCTCCGCTGCTACCACCTTCTCCGACATCCAGTTCGACATGGGCGCCTTCATCAACCCGGCGCAGGTCTTCAACGACGGCGCGGGGAACGTCACCGCCCAGTTCGCACCCACGTACGCCCTGCTGCAGCCGGTCACACTGAACCGCACCCCGACCAAGGCTGACCAGACCACGCTAGCCAACGTGCTCAACACTATTGAGGCCAGTTACCCGGCGAACCCGTCAGGCGTGCTCATCTTCTCCGTGTCCTACGGCCTGCCTTACTTCAACCGGCTGCCGCAGTCAGTGGTGCGGGCCAACATGCCGACGACGGTCTCCTACGCGGGACTTCCCGCCGGGCGCCCGGTGCTCGTCGAGGCGGTCCCGTCACCGACCGACGTGGTGGGCGGCCTGGTCGGCGGCCCGAACGCGCCGATCCCCGGGATCACCAAAGACCGGTTCAACGTCAACGTCGTGATCGAGAACAACGACATGCTGTTCGAGATCCGCAGCGACTCGATGGTCAACCTGAGCGCCATCCCGCTGTGGTTCCAGGGCAGCAACAATCTCAACGGCCGGGGCGTGCCGTCGCCCAACTTCAACGGGCTATTCACCTTCCAGGCGCCGCGCATCCAGTTCGTGCAGATCGGGCTGCCGCGCAAGATGGCCGTCAACTACGGCTTCGAGTTCGCCTCCCGGATCAACCCCAACTCCTCGATGGCCATGGGCTTCGTGGATCAGCAGAACAACGCCTCCGGGCCCGCCGCGATCACCACGTTCGTCGGCAACTCCTCGGCCAAGCTGACCAACGCCACGATCGGCAGCTACTTCGACAACGGCTCCATCGCCCACTTCTCGCACGACATAGAGGACCTGTATCAGTTCTACCTGCTGCCCAACCAGGACCCGCGGCACCCCGACGGGGAGTCCTTCCAAGAGCGCTGCCAGTACATGTTCCGAAACAACCAGCTCGGCACCACTAACGGGATACCTGCCGCCGGCAACACTGACCAGTTCACCAACGGCGGCGGCCCTGCCTTCATCAACAACGTCTTCCAGGGCACCGACGCCGCCCTCCGCGGCGCGCGGGACAGCGCGGGCCTGTTCGTCCCCGGCAATCAGACGCTCGACGCCACGTTCACCGGCCTGGGCCGGGTCGGCCACGAGGCGGCGTTGCAGCGGATATCCCGGGCGGCCGATAGCACGCCGCTGCACGTCCGCAACGACGGCCCGGGCCTCGACGGCATGGACGTGCCCGCCTTCCGGACCATGCCGACCAACTAAGGCTCGAACATGCCCGCGGGCAGCGCCCAGTTCAAGCTGCAGTTCCTGGTCTACGTGCCGACCGCTGATTTCTTCGCCTCGATGCGCTCCCTCCAGGCGGCGCAGGACTTCCAGAAGCAGTTCCTCGGTGGCGCGACCGACGACAACGGCCTGGAGCGGTTCATCACCGCCACCCGGCGGCAGAACTTCCTCGTCCCGCCGCGCCGGCACCGGGCCTTCCCGCTGCTGGAACTCACGTGACGGGTGACGAGCACGCCGCACCAGGCGTTCGCTGATCCGCTCCATCCGGTGACTGTGCCATTGTGCCGGTTAGAACCGGCACAATGGCACAGTCACCGGGTTGACCTGACCCTGGGCCCGGTGCCTGGGCCCGGTGCCTGGGCCCGGTGCTGCGTCATGGTCATGGCAGAGTGGCAGTCGTGGCAGAGTGGCAGGCGTGACGACGAACTCCGGCGGCGGGTTCGAGACGCTGGCGATCCATGCGGGCCAGGAACCTGACCCGCTGACCGGCGCGGTGGTCCCGCCTATCTACCAGGTGTCCACGTATAAGCAGGACGGGGTGGGCGGGCCGCGCGGCGGCTACGAGTACTCGCGGACCGCGAACCCGACCCGCACGGCGCTCGAGGAGTGTCTCACCGCGCTGGAGGGCGGGACGCGCGGGCTCGCCTTCGCTTCCGGGATGGCGGCCGAGGACTGCCTGCTCCGCACGGTCTGCCGCCCCGGCGATCACGTGCTCATCCCCGACGATGCCTACGGCGGCACGTACCGTCTGCTGGCCCGGGTGCTGGCGGACTGGGGCATCAGCTACCGCGCGGTACGGCTGTCGGACATCCGGGCCGTGCGGGATGCCCTCGCGGAGCGGCCGGCCCGCGTGCTCTGGACCGAGACGCCCACCAACCCCCTGCTCTCCATCGCGGACATCACCGCGCTCGCGGAGATCGCGCACGAGGCGGGCGCGCTGCTGGTGGTGGACAACACGTTCGCCTCGCCCTACCTGCAACAGCCGATCGCGCTCGGTGCCGACGCCGTCGTCCACTCCACCACCAAGTACCTCGGTGGCCATTCCGACGTGCTGGGCGGTGCGCTGGTCGTGCCGGACAGCCAACTGGGCGAGCGGCTCGGCTTCCTGCAGAACGCCACGGGCGCGGTGGCCGGGCCGTTCGACGCCTGGCTGACCCTGCGCGGCATCAGGACACTGGCGCCGCGGATGGACAGGCACTGCCAGAACGCGTCGCGGGTGGCGGGCATGCTGGCCGCGCACCCAGCAGTGGCGGAGGTGTTCTATCCGGGACTGCCCGCCCATCCCGGCCATGACATCGCGGCCAAGCAGATGCGCGACTTCGGCGGGATGGTGTCCTGCCGGCTGCGCGGCGGTGAGCATGCGGCTCTTCAGGTCTGCGAGCGGACCAGGCTGTTCACGCTCGGCGAGTCGCTCGGGGGAGTGGAGTCGCTCATCGAGCACCCGGGCCGGATGACTCACGCTTCGGCGGCGGGTTCGCCGCTGGCCGTGCCACCCGACCTGATCAGGCTCTCGGTCGGCATCGAATCCTGTGACGACCTGCTTGAGGACCTGCGCCAGGCCTTGGGTTGACAAGCACGGGGCTGAGCGGGACGCAGCTCAGGCGTTCCACACCATGAGCACCAGGATGGCCAGCCAGATGAGGCTGACCACGCCGGACAGGGAGGCGATCCGGCCCCGTTCCACGGTAGCCAGGGCGGCGCCTTGTTCGTGCGGCGGGCTGGGCGGCTCCGGGGGGCCAGGCTCATCGTCCCCGGCTCCGGTGGGGTCCGGCGCGGCCGGCTGGCCGGCCGCGGTGCTGATAACAGGGATTTCCACCCCTTCCAGCGCAACGATGGCCCGGTGCTGGTCCCGCATGATCAACAGGAGAATGACCAGCGCGACCACGAACAGCGTCATCGACACCGTCACCCACGCTTTGGTCATGTCGTGCAGGGACTGGCCCGCGATGATCCCGAAGAGCAGCACGCCAAGCGAGCCGGCGCCGAAGATCCTGGTCATCCGGGCGAGATAACGGAGCACGACCACGTTGCGGGTCCTGATGTAGCGCGGTGTCGACAATGTCGCGATAGTGACCGGGCCAATGGTGAAGATCACGAACCCAATGTGGAACCAGAGGAGCAGCCGGTCAGTGAAGGACATGGGCCGATCCTAGTGGTCGGTCAGGGGGGTCCTTTGACGGATCAGTAGGGCTTGTTTCGGGATCCGGCGGGCGTGCAGCAGGCTGAAGATCTGCGAGACGGGCCCTGGATGCCGCCGGGCCTGTAGCGCGGCTCCCCGCGCGACAGGCCCGGCGTTCGCCCGCTCGCCTTAAGTCGCAGGCCGTCAGTTTCAGCCGGACGACGCGCTGCGTGACTTGCTGCGGCCGACCCACCAGGCCAGCCCGAGCAGTATCACGCCCACGACGGCCGACGTCGCCGCGCGCAGCGCGTGGTGGCCGGTCGATCCGTTGATGTGGCCCAAGATGCTGGGCAGCGACCCGGCGGCCACGGTCCAGTAGATGATCGCGACGACGATAGCGAGGACGCCGAGGATCGCGAGAACCACGGCGAGGCCCTTGTTGGATGATCTCGTGCCTGACTGGGTAACAGAACTCACTTGGTCCTCCTAAGAGATATGCAGGCCCTTGTCCTGTTGCCACCCGCACGGCCCGCTTACCGATCTTTGACGGCGGAACATTACTACGCGGGGCCCGAGGCTGCGGCATCCCGCGCGACACGCCCTAAGTCGCAGGCCGTCGGTTTTCAGCCGGACGACGCGCTGCGTGACTTGCTGCGGCCGACCCACCAGGCCAGCACGAGCAGTATCACAGCCACGATGAGCGCGGTCGCACCGCGCAGGTTGTGGTGGCCGTGGCTGAAGAACAGGTAGATGACGCCGACGACCAGGGCAGCAAGCCCGACTACCGCCAGAATCAGCTGTAGAGGGCGGTTGCTCGACGATCTCGTGCTTGGTCGGGTTTCAGAACTCACTTCGGTCCTCCTTGGAGATTTGCAGGCCCTTGTCCTGTTGCACCCACATGGCCCGCTTACCGGCCTTTGACGGCGGAACGTTACTACGCGGGGCCCGAGGCTGGGGCCGGGTCGGAAAAGGCTTAGAGGAAAATCTATCCCCTGCTCGTCCGCCTGGCCCGCAGGAAGTCCCTCACTACGAACTCACCGAGGCGCTCCGGCATCGCGCGGAGCACCCGGCCGCCGTTCCGCCTCGCCACTTCGTCGACGAAGACAGACAGGCGCTCGTCCTCGGCGAGCATGAAGACGTTGAGCCTGGCGCGCCTGCGGGTCATCTTGTCCACCTCGGCGAGGGTGAGTTCCAGCGTCTCCGGCGCGGGGGGCCAGTAGAACGAGGCCTGCCCGTCCCGCCGGAGGTGGGCAGTGGGCTCGCCATCGGTCACGATCAGCACCACCGGATCGTGCTCGGGGCGCCGGTCGAGATACCGCCCGGCCAGCACCAGCGCGTGGTGCAGGTTGGTGCCCTGAACCATGTCCCAGCCGAGCGCCGCGAGGTCGGTCTCACGCAGTTCCCGTGCGTAGTTGGAGAAGCCGATCACCTGGATCGAGTCCTGCGGGAATCTGCTGCGCACCAGTGCGTGCAGCGCCAGCGCCGTCTGCTTCGCCGCCCCCCAGGCGCCGCGCAGGTGCATCGAGTAGGACAGGTCGACGAGCAGGCACACGGCGGCCGCGGCCCGCCGCTGCGTCTCGCCCACCTCGAAGTCGGCGGCCGAGAGCCGCACCGCGCCCTGGCCGCTCGGCGCCACGCCGACGCTGGCCGCCGGCCGCTGGCGGGCCGGTGGTTGCTTACCCGGTGGTTGCTTACGGAGCGCTCCCGGATCGCGCAGCAGCGCGTTGCGGACCGTGGCCGGGGCGTCGATCGCCTGCTCGTCACCGAACTCCCAGGGCCGCGTGGCCCCGGTGTACTCGCCGGCCTGCCCCACGTCACGCTGCTCGTGGTCCCCGTAACCACCCTCGGGAAGCTCGGCGAAGACCCGGCGCAGGGCCGTCTCGCCCAGCCGGCGCACCGCCTTCGGGGTCAACTCCAGCCGGCCCCCGGTCCGCTGCAGGTACCCCTGCCGCTCCAGTTCACGCTCGGTCTGCCGCAGCGCCTCCATGTCATCGACCGCCTGACGGCCGAGCGCCCGCCGGACCGCGCTCTCGTCGATGTCATCGAGCCGCGCCCCCGGGTAGTCCTGGCGCATCGCGTTCTCCAGGTCGGCCAGGTCGGCCAGGTCGGCGAGCGCGGTCGTGGCGTCGCCCAGGCCGAGCGGCTCGTCACCGGTCATCGGGTTATCGGCCCAGCCAGGAAGATCCATGTCAGGCCGGCGGGCCCGCAGCAAGTCGGACAGCCGGGCCATCTCCGCGGCGAGGCCAGCGTCCTGCAGCGTCTGGTCCATCAGCCCGGCCAGCTCATCGCGCTGGCTCTCGGTGAGCGACTCGAGCAGCCGTTGCGCCGCCGACGCCCTCCGGACCAGCGAGTCGACCAGTTCCTCCAGGTTGCGCGGGTCGTCCGGGAACAGGTCCCGGTAGGAGTCCATGAACCGGTCGAAGTCCTCTTGGGTGTGCTCGCCCCGTGAGTCGGCCTCCAGCATCCCGTTCAGGTCGGCGAGCATGTCCTTGACCCGCTGCATCGCTTCGGCGTCAGGGCGTTCGAGGCCTTCCTTCATGCCGCGGAACTGGCTGTCAAGTACCTCGCTGCGAAGCAGGTCCTTGAGGCGCTCGAAGGTCTCCCGGGCGGCCGCCGAACGCCATGAGTAGTCGGCCAGCCGCCGGATAGCCTGCGCCGCGTCCGATGGCAGCGAGTCGAGTTCCGCCTCGCGCAGCCTGGCTTCGTCGCTGGGGTCGGGGAAGAGTTCCGCGCGCTCCTGCCCGATGGCCGTGTCGAGCAGCGCGCGCGCCTGGTCAAGAATCCCGTCGAGCCGGCCCCGGTTGCGCACCTCCTGCTGCCGGTCACGCACCCGCCGCAGCATGTCGTCCAGGC
>Ga0099829_10001882_pt1 | contig 11852 bp, 10 predicted proteins | sample CZO8metaG_3_FD_79336 | JGI IMG/M metagenome (GOLD analysis project Ga0099829, IMG submission 79336) | Vadose zone soil microbial communities from the Eel River Critical Zone Observatory, Northern California, USA - CZOApr15con2H2.8 metaG | ecosystem: Environmental > Terrestrial > Soil > Vadose...
CGACGGCTCGAAGACCGAGAACCACACCAGCTCCGCAGGTTTGCCGCTGCGCCCGGCCAGGGTGAGGTCGGCCGGGGGCTCGGCGATGCCCGGCTTCGTGGTCGACGTGGCCGCCATCGCCTGGGCGTGCTGCTCGGCCTGGGCCAGCCAGGCGTCGAGGATGGGCTTGGGGTTGATCGACCCCGAGGGCGATGCGGGGACCCCGGCGATCGGCACCCCCGCGGCGAGCGTCCTGTCCCGGCCCGGCTGCGCCGGGTGGATCTCGAAGTGCAGGTGTGCCGGTCCGCCGACGGCGTCGCCGGTGTTGCCAACGTAGCCGAGCACGGTGCCCGCCGCGACGCTGCCTCCGACCGTGGCGGCATCGGAGAACGAGAGCAGATGGGCGTAGTAGTAGTTGACGCCGTCGTCGCCCGCCACCCACATCTCCAGGCCTCCGGCCGCCGCATCGTCGCGCTGGGTCACCTTGCCCGCCCCCGACGCCACGATGGGGGTCCCGAAGTCGGCGAAGATATCGGTCCCCTGGTGCAGGTGCGGGTAGGGCACGAGTCGGGGCGTGAGGAAGTCGTCCGAGTACTTCGCCATCCCGGCCACGGGGAACGGCGGGCCGGCGCGGATCAGCGCCTCCCGTGCGGACATCCCGTCGCCGACGAGGGGCGCCACGTCCGAGATCAGGGCCGCGGTCGACGCCGGGCCGGTCCGGGTGAACGACGGGATCCGCACCGAGGCACCGGGCGCGGTGCTGGCGGCCTTGGCCGGCAAGGGCTTCTTCGTCAGGGAGGCGGACGAGCCACGGCTGCCCGAGGACCTGCTCGTGGCCTGCGGCGTCGAGGTCGTGGGGGGAGCGGCAGGCGCCGCCGGGGGCGGGCCTGCGGTGGGTGACGGCCCGATCAGGCCGGGCACGAGCGGCACCGGGAACGGGACGAGCTGGGCGCTTGCGGGCGCCACCGCGAGCGCCACGAAGAGCACCACGGTGGCAGCTGTGGCGGCGAGCAAACACGTGCGGACGCTGGGCACGCTCGAAGTCCCTCCTGCCTTCGGCCCGTCTCCTCGTCGGGATGAATCGGGATGAATCGGGATGAATCGGGAGGGCACCAGGCGGGCGCCATCGTACCGGGCGGCGGCAAGGGCTGGCAACCTGCAACCGACACCCGTGTAAGACACCCATGTAAGATGCGCGCCAAGGCCGCAGGCGGCGGCACACCCTCGGGGGGGAGCGGCGAGCATCCATCGTTTCGAACCTCGACGGCGCACCGTATGCTCGGCGTAGTGCTCGCAGCGGGCCGGGGAACCCGGATGGCGCCGCTCAGCGCGGAGCTGCCGAAGGCCCTGGTCCCGACCCTGGACACGCCCCAGCTGGCCTGGGTGCTGTCGGGGCTGCAACGCGCCGGGCTCGAACGGGTCTGGGTCAACGCCCACGCCGACTACGAGGCCATCGACCGGGTCGTCGCCCGGCAGGCCCTCCAGCGGGACATGCGGATCGAGGTCTCGCACGAGCGAGCGATGGCCCTGGGCACGGCGGGGGCGCTCCGGCCGATCGCCGATGGACTCACCACGTCGTTCCTCGTGGCCAACGCCGATATCGCGACCGACCTCGCCATCGAGCGGCTGATGGAGGCCCATGCGTCCGCGAAGGCGCCGGCGACCGTGCTGGCGATCCCTGTCGACGACGAGGCGGACTTCGCCCTGGAGCAGAGCTGGGTCTTCGACCTGATCGACCGCAGGGAGGAGGTCCGTTCGGGCCACCGGTACGGGGGCCTGGCGATCTTCGAACCAGAGGTCCTCTCCTATGTGCCAGAGGGCGAGAGCGGCCTCTACGAGACGGTGTTCAAAGGACTGCTCCGGGACCACAAGGGGTTCGCTGCCCTGGAGTGGGAAGGCTACTGGCTCGACATCGGAACCCCCAGAGACCACCTGAAGGCGAACCTGGACGTCCTGGCGGGGATGCGGGATCCGAAGCTCGTCACGCAGGCCGTCGGCGAGACCTGCGAGCGGTGGGACGTGATGGCGTTCGTCGGCCAGGGAGCGACGGTGCAGGATGTGGAGCTCCGGCACTCGGTCGTGGGCAGGAATGCCACCGTGGCCCCCGGCTCCCGGCTGGAGCGCTGCGTCGTGTGGGCGGGCGCGCACCTCCCCCGGGGGGAGTACCGGGACACCGTCATCACGCCGACCCACCAGCTGCCGGTACGGTAGGAATGCCACCAGTACGTGGCGGAGCCCGGCACAGTGCCTAGACCAGGGTCGACATCCTCGCCAGGTGCGCGGCCAGGTCGGGCAGGATGCCGACCACGAGGACCATGGCTGCCGACACGGTGATCGTCGCCTGCAGGAGGAGGGGCACCCTGACCCCCACCGGGCCGTCCCCCGCCGGCTCGAAGAACATCAGGCGGACGACCTTGGCGTAGTAGAACAGGGCGATCACGGTGTTGACCGCCATCGCCGCGGCCAGGTAGTACTCGTGGCCGTCAATCACCGCCCGGAAGATGAAGAGCTTTGCCGCCCACCCGGCAAGGGGCGGGATCCCGGCGAGAGAGAACAGGAAGACCGTCATGACCACGGCGAGGCCGGGCGCCCGGTAGCCGAGGCCCGCATAGTCATCGACGAAGTAGCCACCCGTCCGCCCGTAGGCGACCGCCGTCGAGAAGGCCCCCATTTCCATGAAGGCGTAGATGAGGAGGTAGGCGATCGAGGCGGCGAACGCCTCGTGGTTGACCGATCCCCCGTTGGCATTGACCACGGCGAGCGGCAGCAGGATGTAGCCCGCCTGCCCGATCGACGAGTAGGCCAGCAGGCGGATGATGTGGCGCTGCGTCAACGCCACGAGGTTGCCGAAGGTCATCGTCAGGATGGCCACCGCGGCGATGAACGGCCGCCAGACGTCGGCGAGGCCACCGAACGCGATGAACATGATCTGCAGCAGCCCCACGAACCCGGCTGTCTTGGACGCCACCGACAGGAACGCCGCAACCGGGACCGGCGAGCCCTCGTAGGTGTCCGGGACCCACCACTGGAACGGGAATGCCGAGATCTTGAACCCGAAGCCGACGACGATGAAGAAGATCGACAGCACGGCGATCGAGCGAAGCACCGGCACGGCGCCGAGGTGCACCGCGATCTCTGCGAGGTTCGTCGTGCCGGTGACGCCGTAGATGAGCGACATCCCGAAGAGCATCACCGCGGTGGAGAGGATGCTGAACAGGAAGAACTTGAGCGCCGCCTCGTTGGACTTCACGTCGATCTTGCGCAGTCCCGCCAAGACGAACGCCGGGACCGAGACCAGCTCGAGGGACACGAAGATCGGCAACAGGTCGCGGCTGGAGGCAATGGTGAGCATCCCGAGGAGCGAACACAGGAGCAGGAAGTAGAACTCCCCCTGGGCGATGCCGTCCTTGCGGAGGTAGTCGTAGGACATGGCCAGCGTCAGCAGGGCCGCCACGCAGAACAGGATCTTGAGGGTGACGGCGAAGGAGTCGACGACGAACATGCCGCCGAGCGTCGTGCGGACGGGATCCCCGGCGAGCGCCACGAGGGCGACGAGGGTGCCCGCCACTCCCGCCAACGCCACCGGCATGATCAGGAACTTGCGGTTCTCGCCCAGCACGAGATCCACGATCAGGACGGCGCAGAGCGCGGCCGTGAGGACCAGTTCCGGGGCGACGGCGGCATAGTCGATGTGCATGGAAGGGGTCAGCCCCCGAAGACCTTGGTGAGGCCGATCACCGAGTGGGTCGTCACATCGAAGATCAGCCTCGGGAACAGGCCGAGGGCCAGCGTGAGCAGCAGCAGAGGTGCCCAGGCGATCATCTCGAGGGGCTGGACGTCGATCAGCGTCTTGCCCTCCCACTGCGCCGGTACCTTCCCGAGGTTGACCCGCTGCAGCATCCACAGGAAGTAGCCAGCCGTCAGCACCGTCCCGATGCCCCCCGCGACCATGAACACCCGGTAGGTGTGGCTGGAGAGGGCCGACAGCGGGTTGTAGGAGCTCAGCAGGGCGAGCACCTCACCCCAGAACCCCGCAAGCCCCGGAAAGCCCAACGAAGCGATGGCCGTGAAGGCCAGCAGGCCGCCGAGGACAGGGACCCGCAGCGACATCCCCCCGAGGGCAGGGATCTCGCGGGTGTGGTAGCGCTCGTGGATCGAACCGGCGATGAAGAACAGCATGCCGGTGATGACACCGTGGGCCACCATCCCGAAGACCGCGGCGTTGATGCCGACCTGGGTGAGGGTGGCGATGCCAAGCATGACGAAGCCCATGTGCCCCACCGAGCTGAAGGCGATCATCCGCTTGAGGTCGGTCTGGGCCAGGCAGTTGAGCGCCGCGTAAACGATGCCGATCACCGCCAGGACGCCGATCAACGGGGCGTACGTCCGGGCGGCGTGGGGCAGGATCGGGATGGAGATACGCAGGAACCCGTACGTGCCCATCTTGAGGAGGATCGCCGCCAGGAGGACGCTGCCGACCGTCGGGGCCTCGGTGTGGGCGTCGGGCAGCCAGGTGTGGAAGGGCCACATCGGGACCTTGATCGCGAAGCCGATCCCCATGCCGAGGAAGATCAGGTTCTGGATCCCCGCCGGGAGGCTGCCACCGATCTGCTGGAGCTGCAGGATGTCGAAGGTGTGCGGGGTGGAGCGGAAGTAGAGGGCCAGGAATCCCAGCAGCATGAAGACGCTGCCGAACAACGTGTAGAGGAAGAACTTGATGGCTGCGTACTCCCGGCGGGGGCCACCCCAGAGGCCGATCATGAAGTACATGGGCACCAGGACCAGCTCCCAGAAGATGAAGAAGAGCACAAGGTCGAGGGAGATGAACGTCCCCGCCATCCCGGTCTCCAGCAGGAGCATCAGGGAGAGGAGGCCCTTGGCGTTGCGAGGCTCGGGGAGCCACTTCATGGAGTAGATGGCGCAGAGGAAGGTGACGAGGAAGGTCAGCTCGAGCAGCGGCAGGCTGATGCCGTCCACCCCGACGTGGTAGCGGGCGCCGATGGAAGGGATCCAGGAGCGGTTGGTCTCGAGCTGCATGCCCGTCATGCCGATGTGGTACGGGCTCAGCAGCAGGATGCCGATGAGCAGCGGGAGAAACGTGAAGAGGAGCGAGAGGATCTGCACGGTCCGCTCCCGCTCCTTCGGGGTGAACACGATCAGGGCCGCCCCCACCACGGGCAGGAACACGGCCACGCTCAGCCCCGAGTGAGTAAGGAAGTCCATCACTACCGCGTCCTTTCTAACTCCGTATCAGGAAAACGCCCACAAAGACGGCGATGCCCACGAAGAGGCCCGCTGCGTAGATCTGCACGTTGCCGGTCTGCCAGAACTTGAGCCCGTTCCCGGCCGCCCCCGCCCCGGTGGCCAGGCCGTTCACCGCCCCGTCGATGATCGGCTGGTCCACCCCGTTGTAGAGCCCCTTGCCGAGCGACACCGCCGCGGCTCCGGCGAAGTTGATGACGGCGTCGAGCACCTTCTGATTGGTCCAGTAGGCGGCGCGGGCGATCGGGCCGGAAATCGGATGGACGATGCCGTTGAAGTAGAGGTCGTCGAAGTAGTACCGCCGCTGGAGCAACGTGTAGAACCAGGCCAGGGGACTGCGGGCCAGGTCGATCCTCACCTTGTTCATCCGGAAGATCGTCCAACCGAGGTACAGGCCGCTGACCGCCAGCAGGGTGGAGACGCCGGCCAGGGCGAGGTTGAAAGAGTGCTCCACCTCGCCGAAGCGCACCCAGTCGGCGAAGAGGTTGAGCTTGCCCGGCAGGCCCAGGAAGCCCGAGACGATCGCCATGAAGGCCAGGAACACCAGCGGCCCGGTCATCGCCTTCGGCGACTCGTGCGGGTGCACGTGCTCAGGGTCGTACTTCGGCTTCCCGTAGAAGGTGAGGGCGATCATCCGGGCGACGTAGGCGGCCGTGAGGAAGGCCGTCGCCAGCGCGGCGAGGAACACGAACCAGCCCACCGAGCTGCCGGCCCTCGCGGCGTGGTAGGCGCCGCCGATGATGTCGTCCTTCGACCAGAACCCCGCCAGCGGGAACAGGCCGGCCAGGGCCAGGGAGCCGATGACGTAGGTCTTGAAGGTGGTGGGCATCTGTTTTCGGAGGCCCCCCATCTTGCTCATCGAGAACGAGTGGACGGCGTGCGAGACCGAGCCCACACCGAGGAAGAGGAGCGCCTTGAACCAGGCGTGCGTCCAGATGTGGAAGACGCTCGCGGTGTAGGCCCCCACGCCGAGCGCGGCGACCATGTAGGCGAGCTGGCTGATGGTCGAGTAGGCGAGCACCTTCTTGATGTCGTCCTGGACGAGGGCAAGGCCGGCAGCCATGACCATCGTGATGGCCCCGATGATCGCCACCTCGTTGAGTGCCGCCGGCGAGGCGTTGAACACCCCGTACATGCGAGCGACGAGGTAGACGCCGGCCACGACCATGGTGGCCGCATGGATCAGGGCGGAGACGGGGGTCGGGCCGGCCATGGCGTCGGGGAGCCAGACCTGCAGGGGCACCTGGGCCGACTTGCCGATGGCCCCGCAGAACAGGAGCACGGCCGCCCACGTGAGCGTGCCCCTGGCGACGCCACCGGCGGCGACCACCGACGTGATGTGGGCGATGTTGAACGAGCCGGCCGCCCAGAACAGCACGAAGATGCCGAACATGAAACCGACGTCGCCGATGCGGGTGGTGATGAAGGCCTTCATGGCGGCGTTCGAGTTCGCCCGCTCCTCGTGCCAATGCCCGATCAGCAGGTACGAGGCGAGGCCGACGCCCTCCCAACCGATCAGTAGCTGGATGAGGTTGTTGGCGATGACGAGGTTCAGCATCGAGCCCGTGAACAGCGAGAGGCAGGCGTAGTACCAGGTGTAGCGGACCTCGTCGCGCATGTACTCGGTCGAGTAGATCTGCACGAGCAGCGACACCGTGCAGACCACGACGAACATGACCGCGGCCAGGCCGTCGATGTGCACGCCCAGCTCGACGAAGCGTCCTCCCTCGCCGAAGCGGAACCACGTCACCGACCGTTCGTAGGTCTGCTCTGAGTGGGCGATCTGCTGGAAGAAGACGCCGAGCGAGACCAGGAGCGAGGCAGCGATCGCCAGGATGCCGATCTCGTGGCCCTTGCGGGGCAGCCGCTTCCCGAAGAAGACGATGAGGAAGAAGGAGAGCAGGGGGAAGACGGGGATCAGCCAGGCGTAGGCTCTCACGGGGTTACCACTTCATCAGGTTCACTTCGTCGATCGAGACCGTCGCCCGGTTGCGGAAGATGAGGATCACGATGGCCAGGCCGACGCCAAGCTCTGCGGCGGCGATGGTGATGACGAAGAGGGCGAAGACCTGCCCGATGTAGGAGATGGAGCGCAGCAGCAGGTTGAAGACGACCAGGTTGATGTTGACGGCATTCAGCATGACCTCGATCGACATCAGCACCAGGACGGCGTTGCGCCGGGCCAGCACCCCGTAGATGCCGACCGAGAACAGGAAGGACGAGAGCACGAGCACTGGGGCGACCGGCACCTACTCCTCCTTCCTTGCCAGCACGACCGCCCCCACGAGGGCGGCCAGCAGCACGACAGAGACGATCTCGAAGGGCAGCACGTAGCGGCTGAAGATCGCCTCCCCGAGCGTGTTCACCGTGTCCGGTTTGGAGAAGTGGATCGTCTGGCCCTTGAAGGCCTTCCAGACGATGGTCGACGTGATGCCGAAGGTGGCGAGCGCGACCACCGCCGCCAGGGGCCGGGTCTGGCTGTCGAGCGCCATGTGACCGATAGGCGCCCGGGTGAGCATGAGGCCGAAGAGCAGGAGCACGACCACGGCGCCGATGTAGACCAGGACCTGCACCCAGGCGACGAACTCGGCCAGGAAGAGCAGGAAAAGGATGGCGACTCCCGCCAGGACCCCCAGCAGGTAGAGGGCACCGTGGACCAGGTTGCGGGTCGTGACGAGGCGGACCGCGGCGAAGACGATCAGCGCCGCCACGATCCCGAACACCACTTGCTGCACCCCACCCCACCTTTCCAGCTTCCAGCCGAACGGGCCCTGATCGACCCCTGCTACCGGACCCTGAGGAGGTCCGGCGTAGTAAAGACCCTCGGGGGCCGTCGCGTCTAGCCCCCGGGACCCAACGTGCCCTTCTTCGCCCGCATCTCCGCGGCCTTGGACCGTGCCTCGGCGATCCGGGGGTCGGAACCCTTGGCCATTTCCGCCTCGTAGACCTTGCGCCTGACCTCCGCCGCGTCGGCGTCCGACATGCCGCCCACCGCCACGGCCGGCTTCGCCGGGGCCGGCACGGGCAGTGCAGGCTCCGTTTCGACCGGCGCCGGACGCAGCGCCGCGGGCGCGGCGGCGACGGCCTCGGCAACGGGCGGCGGCGCCACGGCGACGGGGGCGGCGATCTTCAGCTCGGGCCCCTTGGCCCCGTCGTCGAGCGGGCTGGGCGGCAGCACCGTGCTCATCCAGTCCTCGAGCCGCTCCTTCTCGTGCGTAAGTCGGGTGATGTCACCCTCGGCGTACTCGAACTCCGGGCTCCAGAACAGGGCGTCGTAGGGGCAGACCTCGACACAGATGCCGCAGTACATGCACAGGGCGTAGTCGATGGCGAAGCGGTCGAGCACGTTGAAGGCCTTCGCGCGCTTGCCCTCCCCCTTGGACTCCCGCCGCTCCTTGTGGCCCTCGATGTAGATGCACCAGTCGGGGCACTCCCGGGCGCAGAGCATGCACACCGTGCAGTTCTCCTCCTTCAGGGCGATGACCCCTCGGGAGCGGGGCGGCAGGGGGGCGATCTCGTCCGGGTACTGGACCGTCACGGACTTGGAGACCATGTGGCGCATGGTGATCCCGAGGCCTTTGAGCAGGCCCGTGCCGAACGTCGCCTTCTTCATCTTGCCTTCGTCGTGCACGTCGCCTCCCTCCTTCTTTACGTCAAGTGGGCCAGCTTGAGCGCGCCGGTCACGAAGATGTTGGCGAGCGACAGCGGGATGAGCACCTTCCAGGCGAGCTTCTGGAGCTGGTCCTCCCGCAGGCGTGGGAAGGTCCACCGGATCCAGATGAGCAGGAAGATGATGAGGCCGGTCTTGAGCAGGAACCAGATCGGGCCCGGTATGAAGCGGAGGAACGGCAGCAGCGGCACGTAGCCGCCCAGGAACAGCGTCGCGGCGAGGCCCGACATGGCGATCATCGCGATGTACTCGGCGGCGAAGAGGCCGAAGGCGAACTTCATCGCCGAATACTCGGTGAATGCCCCGGTGATGATCTCCGCCTCGGCGACGGGCATGTCGAACGGCGTCCTCGACACCTCCGCCGTCGCCGCGGTGAGGAAGATCAGGAACCCGATCGGCTGCGCCCAGATGGCGAAGGGGACGTAGCGCTGCGCCTCGGCGATGGTCACGAGCGAGAGCGACCCGGCCTGCATCGCCACGGCGGCCGCCGCCAGCACCAGGGGCAGTTCGTAGGCGATGAGCTGCGCGGCGGCCCTGAGCCCCCCCATGAGCGAGTACTTGTTCGCCGACGCCCAGCCGGCGGCGAGGACGCCGATGACGCTGATGGACGAGACGGCGAGGGCGTAGAAGAGGCCGATGTCCAGGTTGGCGATGACGCCGTGGCGGCTGAAGGGGATCACCACGAACGTGAGGCTGGCACCCAGCATCGTGATGAACGGCACCATCGAGAAGACCATCCGGTCGCAGTCGTCGGACATGATGTCTTCCTTCTGGATGAACTTGAGCCCGTCGGCGAGGGTCTGCGCCCACCCGTGGTAGACGCCCGCGTACATGGGGCCGAGCCGGTGCTGCATGTGGGCCATCATCTTGAGCTCGACGTAGCCCACGACCAGGGTGGCCGGCAGCAGGAGCAGCAGGATGCCGAGCTTCAGTGCGAGGAGCACGATGCTGTTGGCGAGGATGTGGTGGAGGGTCGTCACCATCAGAGGCACCCCGAGAGAACTGACTGCTCTGGCTGGCTGGCGAATCTGGGTCTCGGCCGCAGGCGGAATGATGTCGAGGTTTCTTTTGCTCGGGCGGAACATGGCCCTTTTTTGTCAGTACCCCTCTGCATACTCCACACCTGCGACGTGCATACAAGTTCCGACTGCGTCCCACGTCCCCTCAGCACGGCCGCCTGCACGAGTGCCTGCGCTCGCATCGCCAGATATACAACGCAGCCCTTGAGGAACGTCGAGAGGCCTGGCGCATGTGCCGCATCCGCGTCACCTACGGGATGCAATCGGCTCAGCTCAAGGAGATCCGGGCGGAGTTGCCCGACGAGGCCCGGTGGTCCTTCTGCTCGCAGCAAAAACCGGGAACCAACGTTGCGCAGAAGGCAGGACTGAACCGTTCGATCCTCGACGCGGGCTGGGGGCAGTTCCGGTCGATCCTCACCGGCAAAGGGGAAGAAGCTGGCCGAACGTTGATCGCCGTGGACCCCCGGTACACCAGCCAGACGTGCTTGGTTTGCGGGCACGTCGAGACCAATAACCGCATCAACGCGGTTTTTCGGTGTCTCAAGTGCGGCCACGAGGCCCATGCGGACACGAACAGCGCGTGCAACATTCTGCGGGTTGGTCTGGCCCGTCTGGCGACGTCGGGGTCTGACGTTGCCTGAAAAGAAGCTGGCAGATGTATCGGTCAGAGAAGTCATCACCGATCGATGTCCCCCACGACGAAGAACATGCTGCCGAGGATGGCGATCATGTCCGGCACGAAGGCCCCCCGGAGCATGTGGGCGGCGACGCTGATGTTCGAGAAGGACGGGGTGCGGATCTTCATGCGGTAGGGCTTGTTGCCGCCGTCGGAGACGAGGTAGTAGCCGAGCTCGCCCAGCGGGTTCTCGGCGTGGCAGTAGATCTGTCCCTCGGGCAGGTTCAGCCGCTTGGGGACGATGCCGATGTGGGAGCCGTCCGGCAGGCCGTCGAGGGCCTGCTCGACGATGCGGGCAGACTCCTTCATCTCCTGGATGAGCACCCAGAACCTGTCGAACGAGTCTCCCTGCGCGCCGATGGGGGTGTCGAACTCGAACTCGTCGTAGACGAGGTACGGATCCGCCTTCCGGATGTCGTAGGGGATCCCGCAGCCCCGGAGGATCGGGCCCGAGACCCCGTGGTCGAGGGCGAGGGCGACGTCCAGGCACCCCACGCCGACCGTGCGCTGCTTGAAGATCTCGTTGCCCATCAGGAGGTTCTCGTAGTCGGGGATCTTGTCGATGAGCTGGCGCACGCCGCGGCGGGCGAGCTCGACGAAGCCCCGCGGGACATCCTCCTTGAGCCCGCCTGGGCGGATGAAGCCGAAGTGCATCCGGCCCCCGGTCACGAGCTCGAGAGCCTCCTGGATGAGCTCCCGCTCCCGGAAGGCGTACATGACGGGCGTGGTCGCCCCCAGCTCGAGGCCGAAGGAGCCGGTGAACATCAGGTGGTTGGTGATCCGGTTGAGCTCGGCGAGGATGACCCGAAGGTACTGCGCCCGGCGTGGGACCTCCAGTTCGAGCATGCGTTCGACCGCCATCGAGGCCGGGATCTCGTTGTTGATGCCCGAGAGCCAGTCCATCCGGGAGAGCAGGTTGGTGATCTGGCGGAAGTCCCGCTGCTCGACCAGCTTCTCGTGGCCCCGGTGCATGTAGCCGATGACGGGCTCCGCCCGGACGATGCGCTCGCCGTCGACGCTGACGAGCACCCGCAGCACCCCGTGCGTGGCCGGGTGCTGGGGGCCGACGTTGAGGACCATCTCCTCGGTGTGGAGGGCGCCCCCGCCCGGCACGTGCCCGGGCGCATGCCCGACGGCGGCCAGCCGGGTCATGTCCTCGGGAACCAGGCCCATCAGGCCCCCACCCCGGGTCCGCCCGAGAACTTTGGCTGTTTGACCGCGCTATACGCGGTGAAACAGCATCTCG
>Ga0099829_10001890_pt1 | contig 11835 bp, 12 predicted proteins | sample CZO8metaG_3_FD_79336 | JGI IMG/M metagenome (GOLD analysis project Ga0099829, IMG submission 79336) | Vadose zone soil microbial communities from the Eel River Critical Zone Observatory, Northern California, USA - CZOApr15con2H2.8 metaG | ecosystem: Environmental > Terrestrial > Soil > Vadose...
ATGGACCGCCTCAGCCTGTACGCTTCCACGATCGCATTTCAGTGGCTTGCTGCAGGCGTCATTCTTTGGCGCACCAGCGCCCACGGAATCCGCGCCGCGCAACTCGGCCTCGCGATTCCCAGCTCGCGAATCACCATTGCTGCAGCGATTGCGCTTTCCACGCTTATCCTGCTCAATCAGATCTTCAGCCTGCGCCGCATCGCCGCCAGTCCCACTGAAATAAAGGGCATTCTTCCGCAACTGGCGCTGAAAGTTTTCCCGCAAGACGATGTCGAACGTCTGGCATTCTTTGCGCTCGTCTCAACTGTCGCCGTCTGCGAAGAAATCATCTATCGTGGTTTTGTTCAATTGATCTTCCAATCGTGGTCCGGCGGCTCAGTCACGGTCGGAATCGTTGGTTCTGCCGCCATTTTCGCCCTCGCTCATCTGTACCAGGGACCGCGCGGTCTGCTATCCACATCCGTCATCGGCCTATTGTTTTCTGCGATTCGCGAATGGACCGGTAGCCTCCTCGCCCCGCTAGTTGCACATTTCGTCGCGGATCTGGCCGCTGGGTTACTTGCTCCCCGAAAGCTGCGTGCCGCACTCGGTTCGTACGATCAGCAAAGGCCTGTATCTTGATTCGCAAGTACATTCTATCAACATAGTACTATATAGATGGTATACAGTCCATGACAGTCATTTCCGACAAAGAGATCCAGGACACGCTGCGCCCGTATGGCTTCTCCCCGGATGGCGGGCAGCGCGCTGCAATCAGGGCATATATTTCCCTACTTTTACGGTGGAATAAGAGGATTTCGCTGACAACCGTGGTGGACCCGATGGAGATGTTGCGTTTCCACTTTGGCGAGAGCATTTTCGCAGCATTTTCGGTCCCCATCGAAAAAGGTCGGCTCGCCGACGTTGGATCAGGAGCTGGCTTCCCTGGATTGGCTCTAGGGATTGTCTTGCCAGGATTGTCCATTACCTTGATTGAATCTAACTCTAAAAAGGCAGCATTTTTGGCCGAAGTAGCTCGAGAATTGAACTTACGACATGTAGAGGTAATCCGCCACCGATTCGAGGAAGCTCCGGATAAACTAGGCGAATTCGACTATGTAACGGCTCGGGCCCTCGGGAACTATGGGGACTTATTAGGCTGGTCCAGCGGAATACTCTCCAACGCAGGGCGACTAGTGCTTTGGCTCGGCGAAGATGAATGCAGGAGAGTCTCCGCCGATCCGTCGTTTACTTGGAGCGATCCTCTTCTCATTCCTGGGTCAAAGCGTAGATTCGTCCTGGCTGGCGCGCCAGGCTAGCAGTTGAAACTGAAACATCGTTCCACGTGGAACAATACCGATGAAAGATTGGCGAGCTTCAGCTTGTTCCACGTGAAACATCTTGCACCGCAACATTTACATCTGCTACATTCCTGCTTCTACTGGGGGATGATTTGGCGCGCATTATAGCCATCGCCAACCAAAAAGGCGGGGTTGGCAAGACGACCACAGCCGTGAATCTCGGCGCTTCACTCGCAGTAGCTGAGCAGCGTACCCTCGTCATAGACTGCGATCCACAGGCAAACAGCACAAGTGCACTTGGATTCCCAAAGGATCCTTCTCGCCGTACGTTGTATCAATCGTTGATTCTGGATGAACCGCTGGATCGCATCATTCTGCGAACCCAGGTGGAGGGACTCGACATCATCCCATCAGACAAGAATCTCGTAGGTGCCGCTGTTGAGCTCGTCTCGATGGAGAATCGAGAATACCGGCTGAAAGGTCTTCTCCAGCAGATCCGCGAGCGGTACTCTTTCGTTTTGATAGACTCCCCCCCGGCGCTCGACCTTCTGACACTAAATGCTCTGGCCGCCAGTGACTCCGTGCTGGTTCCTATCCAGTGCGAGTACCTAGCTCTCGAAGGCGTTTCCGAGCTTCTCGACACACTGATGCGCCTGCGCCGGACCATCAATCCAGCGCTTGCTATAGAGGGCATCCTTCTCACCATGTATGACGACAGGACAACTCTCTCCAAGCAAGTTGCTGCCGATCTGAGAAGCTTCTTCGGAACTCAAGTATTCGAATCCGTCATACCAAGAAACGTGCGCCTTGCAGAAGCTCCAAGTCATGGAAAGCCGGTAATCTTATACGACATACATAGTAAAGGGTCAGAAAGCTACATCCAACTCGCAAAGGAGGTAATCGCCAATGCCCAGAAACGCGTTGGGCAGGGGACTGAGCGCCCTGATCCGGGAGCCCGAGCCGCAACAGCAACCACCGCCTCCGCCGCGGCAGCCGGTGGCGCCAGCAACAGCAGTGGGAGTGGGAGCGGGGGCAGCAGCGGCAATGGCCCCAGCAGCAGCGCTGAATGACGGTCTGCTGCAAATTGACGTCGATCTGATCGACCCGAGCCCTTACCAGCCCCGAACGCGCTTTCGCGAGGCTGCGCTCGATGAGTTGGCGCGCTCGATTCAATCGAGCGGAATCGTTCAGCCGCTGGTGGTGCGGAGAGTCGCCGGCCGATATCAATTGATCGCTGGTGAACGCCGTTGGCGCGCCGCGCAAAGGGCCGGCCTGTCGCGGGTTCCCGTCGTCATTCGCGACGTGCCGGAAGAGATGGCGCTCGAGATGACGCTGGTGGAAAATCTCCAGCGTGAAGATTTGAACCCCATCGAACAGGCGCACGCGTTTCAGCGGCTCACCGGTGAATTCCATCTCACGCAAGACCAGGCCGCAGAACGCACAGGAAAAGATCGCGCGACAATTGCCAATGCGCTTCGCCTTCTCAAGCTCGAGGAACCGATTCAAAATCTGCTCGAGGAAGGACGCGTGACCGCCGGCCACGGACGCGCCCTGCTCGCCATCACGGACTCCAAGCTTCGCTTGGCGCTCGCCAACAAAATTGCACGCGGCGGGATGACTGTCCGTCAGGTCGAACGCCTTGCTGCACGGACCTTGAAACCTCGCACCGCTGTGTCGTCACTCCCATCTGACCCAAATACCACCGCTGCGATCGAGGAGCTGCAACGCGCTTTTGGAACCCGAGTATTGATACGGCCGAATATGATAGGCAGGCCTGGACAGTTGATCTTTGAATACTATGACGATAGTGATTTGGTGCGCATTTACGACCAATTAATGCAAAAATAGTGCTACGTATATAGGTGATAGAGATGCCGTTTGCTTGGATGGACCGCAAGGATCCCGAATCAGGTGAGTGGAGCGGTTTTCTTGAGAAGGGTGTAAGCGTCGAAGGAAAACTCGACACCACGGGCACCTTTCGAATCGATTCGCCGATGAAGGGAACTCTCACTTCCAACGAAAAGCTAATTATTGGTGAAAACGCCCGCATTGAGGGTCAGATTGAAGGGAACTACGTGATCATCGCAGGCCGGTTCGATGGGACGATTAAGGCAAAGGGTAAAGTTGAGATTCAGACCAAGGCAATCGTAACCGGCGAGATCCACACACCCTGTCTGATTATCGAGCCTGGCGCTGTGTTCGACGGCCGTTGCCACATGCTGGCGACAAACCAGGCCGCGAAGACAATCACCATCCCAATTCGATCGGCTGCCAGCGCCTAGGCGTTCACGCGGCGCACTATCCGCCTACCGGCCACCGCCATACCTCCCCGGAGGCTGCGCGGTCGCAGCGCAATTTCTCAATCCTTCTTGAATCTCTCCCTCGAGATCAAGATGCGGCACAGGCGATGCCGCAGCAGCAAAGTAAAAGCGTTCGGCCTCCGCCACGCGGTTGAGCTTCGTCAAGCAGATGCGCGCGGCAGCCACCAGCGCCGGGACGGAGGCGCGCTCCGTTGAGTTCTTTTCGGCGAACCGCTCATATTCAGTCACGGCGCGATCCCAGTTCTGGTTCCGTTCAAGGTAGCGGCACAATTCCAGCCATACACCCCGCGGCAATCTATCGCCACCGAGCGCCGTGAATTGTTCATAGTAGTTCCAGGCCGTCTCCGGATCTCCTTCGCTCAAGTACAGGCGGCACAGGTTGGTTAGAGTTTCCCTCTGCCCCGTGGTGTCCGACTTCCGTTCTTGGGCCTTTAGCAGCATCATGTGCCCATCAATCGAGTCCGGCTTGTTCATCACATGTTGTTGCAATGTTGTCACGGCTGCATCCGCCTTGTTTTCGCCGAGCAGATCAGTCGCCTGCACGAGGGGTGCGTCGGCCGTCCAAGTGACCTTCGCTTCGATCGCTTGATCCAGAGTTCGCTCGATGCCGGTGACGCGCAGGAGCACCGCACCAATCGCACCGAATGCGAATCCGCCGACGTGCGCCCAGTAGGCCACGCCACTTTCCGAGCCGGTCAGCGCGCCCCAAAAGACCTGAATCACCAGCCATAGTGGGAGAATGATGTATGCGGGCACAGAAAATTTATAGAAGCGGAACAGGAACAGCCAGGCCAGCTTGATTTTTGTTTTCGGGAAGCGCGCCAGAAACCCGCCCATCAATCCTGCGATGGCTCCCGATGCTCCCACCACAGGCACAAAGCTCCCGCGAAAAATGCCAGCGTGAAACGCCAGCGCAAGCATCCCGCAAACGAGATAAAAAATTGGATACACGATGCGGCCCCAAGCGTCCTCGAGCACCGTTCCCGCCAGCCACAGGAACCACATATTGAAGATCAGGTGCAGCCAGCCGCCGTGCAGGAAGTTCGCTGAAATGTAACTGATGGCCGTCGGGTGATAGGGATGGAACGCGTAGTTCCATGCGAGGGAATTGTGATGAAACTGGTCGAGCTGAGTTGTGAGCGTTGCTAACTGAGCCTGCAGGATCATATCCGTCCAGGTGCCGGAGAGAAGATGCGCGTCCCAGTCATCGTATGGCCGGCGATGCGGCACCTCGAGCGTGAGATACAATCTTGCATGTTCGCGCTTGAAGGCCTCGACCATATCAGTCGCCTCAGGCGGCAACTGCAAGTCCGGATAGCGCGCGCTGAGGGCCAGAATGTGGAATTGCACCTGGGCGAATTGACGCTGTTCCGCTTCCATCTTTGAGTGCGTGAAAAGGAAGACCACCACGTTGAGCGCGATGATCGCGATGGTCACATAGGGCCACCGGCGGCCCCGCTGATCCTCATGTGCAATCGGAATGATCATCGCAACGCTCTCCGCGCGCCCTGCCTGTCACCGAAGCATCAGAGAAAGGGATTCCCCTGTGTTTCGCGCAACTACGGAAAAGTGCCAAGGCCTCTATCTCCAATTGTAAATGCGAGCTGCGAAAGGCCAGGTGCAAACTCGCGCCGCTATGCAAAAGGGGTAATAGTGACTACAAGACACAGACGATCAGGCGCTTTCGCGATTGGCCTTCAAGCCCAACCGCCGCCCGCGCCGTCCTCTGGATTGCCGCGGCCCGGAATCGTTGCGGCGTTATAATCATCTCATCGGATTTGAGGAGGACACGCTCTTGGCAGAAACGGCAGTGCGTTTAACAACCACGGCGAAAGCGGCAGGCTGCGCCGCGAAACTCAGTCCCAGCGTGCTCGATGCGGTGCTGAAGCGCCTGCCTCCGCAAACGGATCCGAATCTCATCGTCGGCTTCGAGACCAGCGACGATGCAGCTGTCTATCGCCTCCGAGATGATTTGGCCATCGTTCAGACCGTGGATTTTTTCACGCCCATCGTTGACGACCCCTCGCTGTTTGGCCAGGTGGCTGCAACCAACGCGCTCAGCGACGTGTACGCCATGGGCGGCCGCCCGGTTTCCGCACTCACCATCGTTGCGTTTCCCGCATCCAGTTCGCCGGAAATTCTGGAACAGATTTTGCGCGGCGGGCTGGCGAAAATGACGGAAGCGAATTGCACTGTCGTGGGCGGCCATTCCATCCGGGATGACGAATTGAAATTCGGCTACGCCGTCACCGGTGTGATTCATCCCGGACGGATCTGGAAAAATGTTGGCGCACGTCCCGGCGACGTGCTCTTGCTGACAAAGCCCATCGGCACGGGCGTAATCTCAACCGCGCTCAAGCAGGGCCGCGCGGAAGACGCCTGGGTCGTTGCGTCCACCGCTTCGATGACGCGGCTGAATCGCGACGCGGCAGAAGCGCTGCACGAAATCCAGGACGCTGCAAATGGCGAATCGTCCGTCCACGCCGTCACTGACGTGACTGGCTTCGGCCTGCTCGGACACGCGCGTGAAATGGCCATCGGCAGCGGCGTCTCGTTGAAATTAGATCACACCCGCGTCGCCTATCTTCCCGGCGCCGTCGAAGCAGCCCGCGGAAAATTCTTCTCCGGCGGTATGAAGAACAATCGCGAATTCATCGAAGGCTGTGCCGTGTTCCTCCCGTCCGTTTCAGAGGAATTCCAAGCGCTATTCTACGATCCGCAAACTTCCGGCGGCCTGCTGGTCGCGATCGTGCCGGAATCTGCGAAAGCCGCGCAGGCTGCACTCGAGCGCCGTGGCGTCTCAGCGCAGCTCATCGGAGAAGTGGTTGCTAAGCGCTCGCCGCTGATCGAAATCGCCTGAACCTCCGCCAATCGTGTACACTTCCCCTTTTTCGAATCCTTCATGGACACCGTAACTCACGGCATCGTCGGCGCGCTTTTCAGCAAAGCGTATTTTTCCGAACGCCATGGGCGTGTGGCCACATTCGCGGCCACGCTTGGCGCCATGTTTCCCGATGTGGATGTCGTCGGCGAAATTGTTTCCCGTGACCCACTTTCGATCATCAAGTATCACCGCGGCATCACGCATTCATTTGTCGCCATGCCATTCTTCGCCGCCGCGCTCGCCTGGCTGACCCGCTGGATCGCGCGCCGCCGCGGCATCGAAGCGCCGTCGCAAGGCGTCCTCACTCTCGTATACGGCGTCGCCATCGCCAGCCACATCGTGCTCGATGCCATGACGTCGTTCGGCACCCGCATCTGGGCGCCGGTCTCGCAGCAGCGCGTGGCCTGGGATTTGCTCTTCATCATTGATTTCATTTTCACAGCGCTTGCCCTGCTGCCGCAGGTAGCCGCGTGGATTTATCGCGACCGCGAAAAGAGCCGCGGCCGCGCCATTCGCATGTGGGCCGTCTTCACGCTCGGCGCGCTCGCGGTGTGGGAGCTGGCGCGTTCGGTTGGCTATCCATTTCACATTTTAACCGCCGGCATCGCGAGCATCGCGATTGCTGCGCTGTTTATACTTCCCGCGCGCGGCGATTGGGGATTCCGCGTTACGCGAGCCGAATGGTGCCGCGCAGGGATCTACACCACCATCGGCTACCTCTTCTTTTGCGCTGTGGCGCATCATGCCGCCGTGCAGCGCGTATCTAGCTTCGCCGAGGAGAACCACATCGCCGTGGACCACTTGGCTGCAATCCCGCTCCCGTCGTCCCTGCTCAGTTGGGGTGGCCTCATCCGCTCGGTAGACGGCGTCTATCAAACGCGCATAGATCTTCGCGATTCGCAGCCGCCGTCGTTCCGTTTCATCGCCGATTCGCCTCCCGACGAATTTCTCGCCCGCGCGCTGAAGCTGCCTGAAGTTCAGCTCTACTGGAACTTCGCGCGATTTCCGGTGATCCGCTCGGAGGCGGAGGACGGCCATCGCGTGGTCGAATTCGTCGAGCACCGCTTCGTAAATCCGCGCCGCAGCAGGCCGCAGCCCTTCACTTATCGCGTGGTTTTCGACGCGGCCGGCAACGTGATCGAAGAAGGCTGGCAATCAAACGGAATTTTCCAGCGGAACATGAAGAAAATCATGTTGCCGGCGCACACTGGAGAAAAGTAGTGAAGGTCCTTATCTTCAGCGACATCCATGGCGACTTGAGCTCGCTCAAGCGAATCGTCGCGCAGCCGGCGGATATTTACATCGCTGCGGGCGACCTCTCAAATTTTGGACGCGCTCTGGATCGCTGCGGCGAAGTGCTGCAGCCGCTCGGTGAACGTCTCTGGGTGCTGCCCGGAAATCACGAAACGTACGACGAAGCTCGCGCCTTTTGCGAGCGATTCGGCTTCGTGGATTTTCATCGCCGTGTGCGCTCGCTCCCGTCGGGGACCGGCGCAACGCAATGGGCGGGCCTGGGCTACAGCAACATCACCCCATTCAATACTCCCGGCGAATATTCTGAAGACGAAATTTCAAAAGCTCTCAACGCGTTCGAAGGCGTCAAGCCGCTCTACCTCGTTGTTCATTTCCCCCCACTAGGAACCACGCTCGACGAGTTCGCCCCCGGAAAACACGCAGGCAGTCCAACGCTCCGCACCTGGGTAGAGCGTGCGCAGCCCGTGTATCTTTTCTGCGGCCACATTCACGAATGCGCCGGCCGCAGCGACCACATCGGAACAACGCAATGCTTTAACGTCGGCAAGCAGGGATACACGCTCGAAATTTAGTGGCTCGATCCTAAGAGCCTGCGGTTATTTCTTGCTGGCGGGATAAATCACAAGCTGGCGGCGGTCGCCCGCACCTTCACTGACCGTGCGCACGCCGGCCGCGCCGTTTAGTTCCAGGTGGATGATGCGCCGCTCACGCGACGACATTGGATTGAAACGAAACGGCTGGCCCGTTTCGCGCACGCGCTGCGCCGCAACTCGCGCAGAAAGTTTCAGCTCCTCGAGACGCGTGGCGCGGTATTCACCGCAATCAAATCGCACGTGATCGTGCAGCCGCGGATCGAGCCGCAGCCAGCGGTGCGCCACATGCTCCAGCGCAAGCAGCAACTCAGCATTGTGTTCGAGCAAAAGCCCTTCGTCGGCACCGCGAAAAACTACCGCCACCTCTGGCTCGGTGGTCCCACTCGCCGGCAGGCTCTGCGCCTGAATTTCGTACTCGATGGCGAGGCCCATTTCGCGCAGCGCGAGATCAAGGAAGCGCTTCAGTTCTACGTTGGCGCGCTCGCGGTCCAGCCGCGCCTCGCCCTGCGGATTTTCCCGCGGCCAGGGCTTCTTCCCTGCGGGCCCTTTTCCGGGTGCTGCTTGTCCGTCGCTCATTCCGTTTTCTTCTTCTTGAACTTCGAGTTCGTCGGCAGCGGGTTCGTGCGATTCAAATACCATTGTTGTGCAACGCCCACCAGGTTGCTGGTGAACATGTAGAGATTCAGCCCGCTCGACATCTTGTAAAAGAAGAAAAGCATCATCAACGGCATCAACGCCATCATTTTCTGTTGCGCCGGGTCCACCCCTGCAGGTGTCGGAGTCATCTTTGTCATCAGATACATGGCGATGGTCATGCTGACCGGCAGGATGTAGTAAGGATCCGCCGCCGAAAGATCGCGGATCCATCCCATCCAGGGGGCATGGCGCAGTTCGATTGCGCCGTTCAGCACGCGCCACAGCGCGATCCAGATAGGCATCTGCAGCAACATTGGCAAGCATCCGCCAAGCTGCGTCATCGGACTGATCCCGTGGCGCTGATAAAGCTCCGTCATTTCATCCTGCATTTTTCGCTTGCGTGGATCGTTGAAAGAATATTTCTTGTAGCGGTCCTGAATCTGGCGCATTTCCGGCGCTATCTTCTGCATCTGCTGCATCGAGCGCCAGCTTTTCATCTTCAGCGGGAACATCGCAATGTTGATCACCAGCGTGAGAACCACAATTGCCCAGCCGTAGTTGGGGATATAGCGGTGGACCCACTTGAGGGTTTCGAAGAGCGGCTTGGCGATGAAACCCCACCATCCGAATTGCACCAGCTCATCGAGCGGAGGCTTCTCCTTGCTCAGCAGCGTCAAATCTTTCGGTCCCACAAAAACGCGCATCTGCAGCGGCTGTGGCAGCGGCGATCCTGCAGCTATCTCCGCCACCTGTTCGCTCTCGGGCTTATCGCCAGCGGTAATATGGTGGAACTGCGTCCAGTGCCAGAGTGAGAGCGAGAGATCCGTGCTGTCGGGCAAAAAAGCAGCGGTGAAGAATTGGTCTTCGATGCCCGTGAATTCCAGCGGGCCCGGCTGCAGCGCGGGCTGGATCTGGTTGTTTGGGACGCCGAGCTTTTTGAGCGGGAGAATTTCGAGCTTCCCGTTGAGCTTGTAGAAAACATTGACGAGCGTCGAAGCCTTGTAAACAGCTTTGTCGCCGAACCCGCCGCGCCAAGCCACGGCGGATCCCTCCACCGGCTTGCCGTCGAACTGGACTGCCGTCTGGACAGACATCTCGTAGCTTTCGTTGAAGGTCAGTTTTTTCGTGACTTCGAGGTGGCCATCGCTCCAATGGAAAGTGATCGTCGCCGGCGCATCGAAATGATCCATCGCAGGCGTGATTTGATAGAGCCCGGAATTCGCCTGCGCTTCCTGTTGCGCGTCGGTGAGAAAAACAGAGAAAGGCCAGCCAAGTTCTTGCGCCACATCCGCGTCGACGAGATCCAGTTCGCGCGGCGGTTTCTGGTCATCGAAATATTTTTTCAGTTTCCAGCTTTTCACCACTCCGCCGCGGTTCGATAATTCCACACTATAGAGCGGGCTTTCCACGACTACCGTCTTCGCTTCGTTCGCCCGGATTACCGGCAGGCTGGTCGCCCTGCCGGGCGCTGCAGCCTTCGTGGTGGGCGCTGCCGTCTGCTGTGCGGCCGGTGGCGGCGTGGTCTGGCCGGATTCTGCCGACTTCTGCGCCGGCGGCAAGACTGGAGGCTTGTAGTAATGCTGCCAAGCGAAAAGGATCAGCATCGCTACCATGACGAAAACTACACCACGGGCCTGATCCGACATTTCCTTCAACGCGCGCGCTCCTGCTCAACCTGGGTGGCTTGAGAGAAAAGTTTGTCTTGCTCGGCGAAGTGTTTCCGTTGGTTCGTCTCCGGCATGCTCTTCTCAATTGTGTCCGGCACAGGATCGAAACCGCCCTGCATAAACGGGCGGCAGCGCCCCAGCCTTTTCATCGCCAGCACAATTCCTCGACGCGCGCCGTGCCGCTCAATCGCTTGATACGCATAATTCGAACAGGAGGGATAGAATTTGCACGCGCCTCCCAGGAAAGGCCCCAGAAAGACCTGGTAGCAGCGGACGAATCCAAGCAGCAACCAAACGGCAGCAAATTTTATGTTCGCGCTTATGCCGTGGAGTTCCCGGCGGCGGGCGCGCGCGGCAGCATCTTCAGCAGCTCCTCGCTGAGCGACGAAAAATTCGCCGTCGCGACCGTGCTGCGTGGGTGAATCACAATGTCCCATCCCGGGGCAATCTCCTGTCGGCGCAATCTGATAATTTCGCGGATGCGGCGCCGCATGCGGTTGCGCTTCACTGCGCTGCCCAGCGCCTTCTTGATGCTCCAGCCGAAGCGGCTCAACTCCATGCCATTGGGGCGAAGAAAAACGGCGAACTCCCGGCTCGACCTGCGCCGGCCCTCTCGATACACCGCGTCATATTCGGCGCGGCGCACCAGGCGGCTATCGCGGGGAAATCCCATCCGCGGCGGGTCAGACGCGCGTGAGACTGTGGCGCCCTTTCTTGCGGCGTTGCGCAAGGACTTTCCGTCCACCCTGGCTCTTCATGCGTGTGCGGAAGCCGTGTTTCTTGTGACGGCGGCGCACATGAGGTTGAAAAGTGCGTTTCGGCAAAGAACGATCTCCTTAATATGACTTGCTCCGGCCACGGTGAGTCGCACAGGCCAAAGGCGAAACAGCTAGTGTAGTGGAGCCACGCAGAACGGTCAAGGAATGCGCCAGCGGGCTCACTCACACCCAATCCTTTGGTTTTGCTGTTAGAATGCGCGCCGTGCGAATCCTTCTGCTTACCATTCTTTTCATCTCCCCCGCCGCCGCCCAATCCTGGTCCATCGAGACAACCGGCTTCGACACAAATCTTCGCGCTGTCTCCGCCACACACGCCCGAGATTCGAGGCGCTCCTCCCCTCCGGTCATCTGGGCTTCGGGCTCGAATAGCCGCATGCTGAAATCAAAGGATGGCGGCGCCCATTTTAGACGCCTCCTCGTC
>Ga0099829_10001894_pt1 | contig 11819 bp, 8 predicted proteins | sample CZO8metaG_3_FD_79336 | JGI IMG/M metagenome (GOLD analysis project Ga0099829, IMG submission 79336) | Vadose zone soil microbial communities from the Eel River Critical Zone Observatory, Northern California, USA - CZOApr15con2H2.8 metaG | ecosystem: Environmental > Terrestrial > Soil > Vadose...
CTGCGGGAAGAAGGTGTTCCGCAGGATTTGATCTACCTGGCGCAGGCGGAAAGCGCGTTTCAGCCGCTGGCGCTTTCGCGGGCTGGCGCACGTGGCATTTGGCAGTTTGTGCCCTGGCGCGGAAATGAGTATGGACTAAAGCGTTCCTGGTGGGTGGATGAGCGCCAAGACCCGGAAAAAGCCACGCGCGCCGCCGCGCAACACCTGCGCGATCTGTACGGTCTCTTTGGCGATTGGTATCTGGCCATGGCCGCCTACAATTGCGGCCCCGGGAACGTGCAGAAGGGCGTTGAGCGCACCGGCTATGCCGATTTCTGGGAGTTGTACCGTCGCAATGTGCTGCCGCGCGAGACCAAGAATTACGTGCCCATCATCCTGGCATTGACGCTGATCGCCAAGGACGCTGCGCACTACGGCGTGCAAACCGATCTTGACCAGCCTGTCCCCTCCGACGTTGTGAAACCCGGGAGGGCGATTGACCTGCGTCTGGTGGCTGAAACCATCGATGTGGACGCCGAGACCCTGCGTTCCCTGAATCCGTCGCTGCTGCGCATGGCTACGCCGGATGACCCGTTCTTCGAGCTGCATCTGCCGAAGGGCACGGCGCAGAGATTCTCCGCAGAAATTGCGGACATTCCACCGGAAAAGTGGGTCAGTTGGCGGCGGCATCGCGTCGAAGCGGGCGAGACGCTTACCTCGCTGGCCAAGAAATACCACGTGACCGCCCCGGCCATCGCGGCAGCCAACAGTCTGGGGCGTACCGACGTGCTTAGCCCGGGCGACAAGCTGATCATACCGGCTTCGCAGCCGGCGGCCGAGGCCAAGAGCCGCCTGGTGCGCTACCGCGTCCGCAAGGGAGATACTCTGGGTGGCATCGCCGACCAGTTCAGCGTAAGCCCTGAGGAACTCCGGAAATGGAATGGGTTAAAGGCCGCGCGGGTCAGCCGGGGCATGGTTCTTCGCGTGTATACCATCGGCGGAGGCCCCGAAACAGTGCTGGTACACAAGCGAACGGCGACGAAAAAGAAGAGTTCCAGCGTCAACACGGCTTCAGCGGCAACACATCCTAAGAAAACCCCCTGAGGCCGGTCGCTGTGGTCTCGCGCTACTTGGTTCCACTACTCCTGAGGAATGCTGCGGATTTTCGGCTGGCCGGGCAAATTTCGCGTGTGCGCCCTTAGAATCCTTGACATTGCCCTCTGAATACGGTACGAAACCGAAAGTAGGCTGCAGGGCGAGCTGCAATTTTCGTGCGCGCCCGGCCCCGATACGTCGGGCTAGCTTCTCCCAGGGGAGGATGAAATGGATTTTGAGAAGGATCATTTCGACGATGAGACGGAGTTGTCTCCGCTGGAAGAAGAAGAAGCCGGCGACTCCGATGAAATCGTGGAAACCGAAGAGGAAGAACTGATCATCGCCGACGACGATGCCGACGAGGTAGCGGCGGCCAAGCCGGCCTCCAAGCCTGCGGCGAAGGCAGCCGCAAAAAAGCCTGCGGCAAAGGCGGCTTTAAAGGCCAAGCCGAAAAAGGCGGCCAAGAAGCCTGCCAAGAAGGCCGCCAAGAAAAGCAAGCCGAAGAAGGCCGCCAAGAAAAAGAAGAAACGCTAACAAGATCCTGAGTCGTTGGGCTGGCCCGGACATTAAGTGTCCGGGCCAGTTCTGTTTATGAATCGGGCCACCGAAATGGCGCCGGGATTCCGCGCTCGATGCGTTCCAAATCGCCACGGACTTTTCCCGCCTCGGAATTGGCAACCATCTACTCTGGCCAACGGCATCCAGCTAGCCGAGCAAAAGGGTGTCTATGCCGATGACCTGGACACTGAAGTGGAGCGACTCTACCGGGAGCGGGTGGCACCAATCCGGAAGGAATCGAGGGTGGGCGCTCCAGGCAGCCGCGCCATGGTTCGCAATTATTGTTCGCAAGTCTGGCGTCAGGCGCAATCATGGAATCGCATCGAGAAAGCCGTGCGCGTCAGTGAATTTACTTTTCCCGGTGATCCGATGACACTGGATTACGGCTATCGCAAAAACGGAACGCGCGGCTTCGTGCGCACGCTCAGCGTGTCGCGAGCACCCGCGGACTGCAAGTTGTTTGCCTATACCGCCGATCGCATCGCCGGGCGCTTTCAGTCTGAGTTCACGGCGGTGGCGGATGTAGAACTTCAGCCGGAGCATAACGAGCGGCATCGCTTCGTTCGGGACACGCTGCGCGATGCAGCATCGAGTCTTTGGACATGAGTGCTTTCGCCGCAGGGGAGCCGAAGCTGAAAGCACAGATGCAGTGACGAGCGACCAAAGATCGCAGAGGCCGTCTCTCTTATCTGATCGCTGATCTCTGATTTTCGCCCTACACCAGCGGCTCGGACCAATTCTCTAGGGTATCTTTTACTTTGTGCAGGAACTGGTGCGCCACGGCGCCGTCCACGACGCGATGGTCGTAGCTGAGCGTGACATAGCACATCGAACGGATGGCGATGGAATCGTTGATGACTACCGGGCGCTTTTCGATTGCGCCTAGTCCCAGAATACCGACGTTGGGCTGGCTGATTATGGGCAGTCCAAACAGTCCCCCAAATACTCCGGGATTGGTGATGGAAAATGTGCCTTCTTGAACTTCTTCCGGGCGCAGCTTCTTGGAACGTGCGCGCTCGGCCAGGTCATTCAGGGTTCGCTGGATGCCCAGGATATTTTTCTCGTCGGCGTTTTTTACTACCGGAACGATGAGCCCCCAGTCGAGAGCCACCGCGATGCCGACGTTGATTTCCTTGTGCAGCACCACGTTGGTTCCATCGAGTGACGCATTCAAGGTTGGAAACGCACGCAGGCCGCTCACCACCGCCTTCACGAAAAACGGCATGAAGGTCAGCTTGGTTTCGTAACGCTCTTCGAATTCGCCTTTGGATTTTGCACGTAATGCGGCCACTTTGCTCATGTCGATTTCGTCGACTGAGTACACGTGTGGAGAAACGTGCGTGGACGCCACCATATGCTCGGCAATTTTGGTGCGCATTACCGACAAAGGCTGAACTTCGTAATTGCCGAAGTATAGGCGTTCGCGCGGAACACCCAGTTGCAACGCCGGAACGTATTGCGTGCCGTGCGCTGCGGGGCCGCCCCCGCCGGCCAGAGCGGCCGGTGCCACGGGAGGCGGCGGCATTGCCGCAGGCCTCGAGGGTTGAGGTGGCGCCTCGGACGCCCGGCCAGGCTCAGCAAATGGCGACGGAACGCCGCCGCCTTCGCCACCAGCGATCACACTTTCGATGTCTTCTTTCGTGATGCGTCCGCCAGCACCGGTACCTGGAATGCCACCAAGGTCGATTCCATGTTCCTTGGCCATGCGGCGAACCAGAGGCGAGCTGTGAATTCGCGCGCCTTCTTTTGCTGGAGCCGATGCGCTTGGAGACGCTGCCGGAGGCGCGGCTTGTGGCGTCGGGACAGCAACTGGGCCCGGCCTTGTTGCGGGAGCCGGCGCCGCTGCAGCTGGCTTGGGTGCTTCGGCCTTGGGAACTTCTGCTGTTTTTGGGGCCGGTGCGGAAGCGACCGCTGCGCCGCCAGCACCGTCAATCGTCGCCACAATGGTGTTAATGGGAACGGTCTGCCCTTCTTTTACTTTTATTTCTTTCAAGACGCCGGCGGTTGGCGAGGGAATTTCCGCGTCCACCTTGTCGGTTGAGATTTCGAATAGCGGCTCGTCGCGTTCGACCTTGTCGCCGGGCTTTTTCAGCCACTTGGTGATTGTTCCTTCAAAAATGCTTTCGCCCATCTGGGGCATTACGACATCGGCTGCCATTTGAGTCTCCTGTAAATACCACAAGTTCTCTGGACTGTTATCAGTAATCAGTTTTCAGTAATCAGTCAAAACCCAGGTCAACGCCAGTTCCTCGGCCTTAATCATTTTAGTACTTTGCCAGCGTGCGCGCCGCGTGCAGCACTTTCTCCTTGTTAGGCAGAAAAAATTCTTCGAGCGATGGAGCGTAGGGCACCGGCGTATCGAGCGCCGTAACGCGCATGAGCGGACCATCGAGATCGCCGAATGCGCGTTCACAAAGTAGGGCGGCAATTTCTCCAGCGATGCCGCCGGTTTTGGTGTCTTCGTGCACCACCAGACACTTGTTGGTCTTTTTTATGGAATTGAGGATGGTTTCTTCATCGAGAGGCAGCAGCGTGCGCAGGTCGATCACTTCCGCTTCGATGCCTTCTTTGGCCAGATCGGCAGCGGCTTCGAGCGAAGTGTGCATCATAGCGGCGTAGGAAATAATGGTGAGGTGTTTGCCTTCACGGCGGACCACGGCTTTGCCGATAGGCACAGTGTAGTCTTCCGCGGGCAGCTCTTCCTTGATGCGGCGATAGAGAAACTTGTGCTCGAAAAAAAGCACCGGATTATTATCGCGCACCGCCGACTTCAACAGGCCCTTGGCATCGTAGGGCGTCGAGGGATAAATCACTTTCAGTCCCGGCGTGTGCACGAAATACATTTCGGGATTTGCGGAGTGAAATGGCCCGCCATGCACGCCGCCACCGGACGGACCGCGAATGACGATCGGCGCAGGGGCGTTCCACAGGTAATGTCCCTTGGCGACGAAATTTGTAATTTGGTTAAACGCGCACACGATGAAATCGATGAACTGCATTTCGGCGATGGGACGCAGGCCGAGGTAGCTCATGCCGCACGCCGCGCCTATGATCGCCGATTCGCTGATGGGCGTATCGATCACGCGCTCCCAGCCGAACCGTTCTAGCAAGCCCTCGCTGGTCTTGAATGCTCCGCCGTAAACGCCGATGTCTTCCCCGATCAGCACTACTGCGGGGTCGCGTTCCATTTCTTCGTACATGGCTTGTCTGATGGCTTCGAGAAAAGTGACCTGCGTCGCAGCCGCGAGTGTGGGGTTCGTTTCTTTGGCCGCTGTAGCCATAGTTATCTCCGTGCCTTTCTGGCCGCGGGTTTCGCATGAACGACAGCGGACTTGGCTGATTTTTTGGGCGCTATCTTCTTTGCCGGTGTTTTGACCGGAGATTTGGCGGAAACTTTTGCCGCCACGTTCACCGGTACTTTAGCCGCAACCTTCGTTGGCTTGGCGTTCCTCGCCTCCATGGTTTTAGCCACCGCTTCCGGAACTTCCGTGTCTTTTGGTTTCTGGTCTGGGACGGCTTCGGCCTGGTCTTGGTGTTTTTGCGTATCGCCAAAATGAATGGGCGCGCTGCCGCCGCCGGAACCTTTTCCGCTGCCAAAACCTTTCACCGTCCACACAGCAGCCACGCTCGATTTCGGCGGCGTGACTTCTGCAATGGGCCGCTGCCATTTCGGGGCAACCTTGTGGCAATCATCGCCGGTGCAATAGACGCCTTGGGCGGCAAATTCCGCCGGAGGCATCGGAGAATTTTCCGCGAAGTCGCGCTCTGCTGAGAGCAACTTCTCAATCTTGTCTTCGATTTCTTTCTTGCCTTTGTCGTCCAGCAAATTTTCGCTGGTCAGGAATTTTTCATACAGCGTAATGGGATCGCGCGCTTCCCAGTAGGCGCGCATTTCTTTGGGAACATATTCCGCTGGGTCGTGCTGCGCGTGGCCGAGGCGGCGAAACGTTTTCACTTCGATCAAAATTGGTCCGTCGCCGTTGCGCGCACGATCCACGGCTTCTTTTGCCGCGCTGTACACCGCAACCACGTCGTTTCCATCTACCGTGTAGCTGGAAATGCCGTAAGCTTTGCCGCGGTCCGCCAGATTCTCGAGCGGAACCTGGCGCTTGACAGGAGTCGAATAGGCCCACTGATTATTTTCGAGCACCAGCACAAACGGAGCTTTTTGTACCGCAGCGAAATTCAGTCCCTCGTGAAAAACGCCAGTGGAGCTGCCCCCATCGCCGATCCAGGTCATGGCCACAATTTTCTGGCCGAGGTAACGACCGGCCATGGCGACGCCAGTCATCACCGGAATTAAATCGCCGAGCATGGAAATCGGCGAAACGATATGCAGATTTTCCAGGTCGCCGAAGTGACTGGTGCCGTCTTTGCCCTTGGTCGGCGAATCGTATTTGGCCATATGCTGCATGAAGATGTCGCGCGGCGGCACGCCCTTTACGAGCAGCGCTCCGATATTGCGGATCATCGGCGCCAGCCAATCCTTTTTCTCGAGAGCATAAGCGGTGCCGACAGAAACTGCTTCCTGACCTAAGCTCGAATACAGTCCACCGACAATTTTGTTTTGGCGGAAGAGCTTCACCATCATGTCTTCGACGGCGCGGTTCAGCCGCATGAAGTAGTACAGGTCCAGATATTGCTGCCGCGTCAGTCCCTCAGTCATTCGCGCTCCCAAGACTTGTGCTGGGCCAGTGCAAACCAGCGAGTCTTACGCCGAAACCGACAAAGCCGGTTCGAACGCTGCTAGCTTCGCGAAAAGTCCGGCGGGTTCCTCGCTTCGAACCGTCAATCCAAAAACCTCGCATACCTGTTTCACAAGCAGTGGCCGAATTTCTTCCAGCGAAACTCGCCGACCAAGCAGCTTCTCCAGCGAGGTTGCTTTGCGGTCAGCAATTCCGCACGGCACGATCAATTCGAAGTAGCGCAGATCTGTGGCGACGTTGTACGCAAATCCATGTGAGGTCACCCAGCGGCTGATGTGAACTCCGATCGCGGCGAGCTTTTCAGCTTGTTGATCCGTCATTCCGAGCGCAAGCGAGGAATCTCTCTTCGATCGGTCCGCAACCTGGTCTGCATCTACCCAGATTCCCGTTTTGCCCGGCTCGCGACGCGCTGCAATTCCCAAGTCTGCGGTTGCGCGAATCATGGCTTCTTCCAGGGTGCGAACGTACCAGACTACATCGCGACGAATTGCGCCCAGATTCAGAATCGGATAGCCCACAATCTGTCCCGGCCCGTGATAGGTAATATCGCCGCCGCGCGAGGTTTCAAAAAACTCGACGCCTTTCTGGCGCAGGACACTTTCCCCGGCCAGCAAATTCGCTCGATTACCGCTCCGCCCCAACGTGATTACATGCGGATGCTCGCAGAACAGCAGCACATCCTCGATCGCTCCGGCCTTGCGCGCCGCCACGACGCGCTTCTGCAGCTCCCACGCTTCGGCGTAAGCAATCAGACCAAGATCGACGATCGAGCAAGCATTCATGATTCAGACGTTAATTTGCAAACCGCGGACAGACGCAAAGGCATCCCCCATCGCCTCCCACACAGTTGGATGCGCGTGGACCATAATCATCAAATCGTCGATGGTGCCTTCAAGATTCAGCACTGCTGCAGCCTCGGCCAGAATTTCCGTGGCCAGCGGGCCGATAATGTGAATGCCCAGAACCTCGCCATACTTTTCGTCGCTGACAACTTTGATAAAGCCTCCGTGATTGCCAAGGATGGTGGCTTTGCTGTTTCCGACAAAAGGAAACTTGCCAACTTTCACGGCGTGCCCAGTGTCTTTGGCTTGTTTTTCTGTGAGTCCGATGGAGCCAATCTGCGGCTCGCAGTATGTCGCATTGGGAATGCGGTCCTTGCGAATCTGCTGCGTCGGTTTCCCGGCAATGTGGGTTACAGCGATAATCCCTTCCATCATCGCGGCGTGGGCCAGCTGCGGCATTCCGGCCACGATATCGCCAATCGCGTACAAACCTTTTTCCTCCGTCTCCATATTCTGGCCAACGTGCACGAAACCGCGTTCCAGTTTCGCTTTCGATTTTTCCAGTCCGCAATTTTCCGTTAACGGCTTGCGTCCCACAGCCAGCAAGAGTTTTTCCGCCTGCAGAGTCTGCTTCTTTCCGTCCTTGTCGGTGAAGGACACGGTCACGCCTTTGCCGTCCTTCTTGACGCTCTCCACTTTGCAGCCGGTCTGGATCTGAATATTTTTCTTGCGGAATGATTTGTCGAGCTCGGCGGAAATTTCTTCGTCCTCTACCGGCACTACGCGCGGCAATGCCTCGAGAACCGTTACTTGCGTGCCGAACGAGTTGTAAATGGACGCAAACTCGACGCCGACCGCGCCAGCTCCAACCACGATCAAAGTTTTCGGTATTGTAGGTAATTCCAGAATGGAGCGGTTGGTCAAAATCTGTTTATGGTCTGGCTCGACTCCGGGAAGCGAACGGGCTTCACTGCCACTGACCATTAAAATGTTGGACGCTTCAATCGTGGATTTGTTGCCGTCCTTTTCGACACTGATCTTGCCGGGACCTTCATAGCGTCCCCAACCCTGCACAAATTCCACTTTGTTTTTCTTAAACAGAAACTCGATTCCCTTGGCGTGCTTCTTGACGATTTTGTCTTTGCGGGCCATCACGTTGGCCCAATTTACTTTCAATCCGCTCACTTCAAATCCCAGTTCCGCGCCATTCTTGAAATGGTCGTAAATATCGGCATGGTGCAGCAGGACTTTGGTGGGAATACATCCGACGTGCAGGCAGGTGCCACCCAGAAACGGGTCTTTCTCGACGACTACAGTCTTCAACCCGAGTTCGCCAGCGCGAATCGCGGCCACATAGCCGCCGGGCCCGCTACCGATAATCGCTACGTCGTACTTTGCCACACGCCCTCACTTTCCACGTTCCGACTTGCAGGTGCCCGCATGGGCCGACGGATTTCGGCGATGCCAAGTGCCAGCCAAAATGCGGCGGCACAGCAATTGTTGCGGCGAATCGTTTCTTCGCGAAGGCCCGGCACGAAGAGGCTAACAGACGGGATTAACGGCCAGCCCGACAAACCAGAAATTTTAGCAGCGGCTGCGGCTTGCCGCAACTTGGTGCTCTACCGGCGGCAAAACCCGGCAGTATCAGCGATATCGCAGGTACCAAGGTACTGGCGGCGGGTACCCCCGGAAATGAACCCTGCGGTCTAGTGACGGTGTCGAGCTACAAACGCATACTTCTTACTGTCAAGGGTGGCTGACACGGTAATAAGCGCCAGCCGCAAAAGCGGAGACAAACGTGGTCATTGCAAGTCTGGTTCTCTGCATGATTCTGATTCTTCTGAGCGCCGCGGGAAACGATACCCGGCAGAGAGCTGTCGCCAAGCGCCCTAGAAATTGATCTTCAGGCTGTTTCCCTCCGACCCCCACGCCCGAGCCGCCGGCTCCCCCACCGGCGGCTCACTTTTTTGGCTGGTGTCCTACAAACAGGCGACGTACTTCTTCCGCGCAATTGAAGAGTCCCACGTCACACGGAGCGGACTTAAAAAGTTGAGATACTTCGGCTCTCCTTGGCGGAGAGCCTCAGAATGACGACGTAGGGTGGGCGTCAGCGTTCGAGGACGTCTTTGTAGACATTGAGAGCGACCTTTTTGGGTTGGCGATCCAGATTGAAGATTGCGGAGCGAGTGGAATTGCCTGCTAGCGCAAGTTGGCCGAGCCGTACCCAGCCTTGTCCAAAGTCAGCGAACACCGGCACGAACATCGCGAAATTCTGATCCACTTCGCTTTGCGTAATTTCGACGTGAACTTTGACGTTGCCTTTGTCTCCTGGCTGCACGTCATATTTGAAGTGATACCGGGGCACCTGGGTGCCATAGACCCATTCATCGAAGAACCAATCCAGCCGCCCGTTCTGCTGCAGATCCAGTATCTTCGGCATGTGCTTCTCGACGACGGCCTTAAATGACTCGGTGGAAGCGTTGGAATCGTGGTGACTTTCCATAAAGTCATGCATCATGTCGATGAAAGCCTGGTCGCGATTGCCTTCCGGGGCCTGGTCGGCATACATCAATGAGCGCAGCATCAGCAGTACGTAGGCGCCTTTCGAATAGGTGACGCCCTGATACGCCTGTTCGCTGCGCGGAGATATCAGACGTAATCACAGCCACAGCGGCCCAGCGTCGTTTGGCGAAACGCCAAAGTCATTCTTTTCCAGGATGCGGACACGCTGGCGTTCCCAGAAATCGAGATAATCCTTCTGCCATTTCGGCCCCACGGCTTGTTGCAGAAACAGTCCAGCGGCAAATTCTGCAAATCCTTCCGAGAGCCACTGATCATGATAAGACGCCCAGCCCACGCTGTGGCCGAACCACTGGTGCGCCACTTCGTGCGGCGTGACCTCCTGAACGAAGCCGGTAAACTTTGCGTTGATCTGGCCGAACAGCATCCAGCGCTGGGTGGAGTCGATGTAGGCCGAAATGGGCAAGTACACCAGATTGGGCCATGATTGCCCAAAACTGAAGTTCGGCTGTTCGGTAATTTCGATGTTTTCATAAGGCGCCCGGCCGAAGTACACGGTGCACACCTGCATTTGCGCCCGTGCCTGATGCAAAGCGTATTTGGTCATTGAGATGGGCGACATCGCAGAAAGCGCGTTCGCCTGCATATTAGAGGCCGGCGCGTTACCCGAAAAAGAACCATCAAACTGCTTCAGATTGCTCGGCAACTCCGAAAGGTAATATCCGGAAATGTTGTAGTGGGTGATGGTATCGGGCAACTCGATTTTTGTGTACTTGCCGTAGTTGAACCCCGCTACCGCCACCGGTACTGGAGTGACCCAGCGAGTAACCGCGAAGCCGGCCTCGGTGGATTCTCCCACCAGCTTGCCAACGCTGATGACCACGTTCGAGCGCGGCACCTTGAATGTCAGATCGTACAGTACCTTTTCGCCAAATCCGTTCAGGTTGGGATACCAGGATTCGCGCGCGCCCACGTAGTAACTTCCGCTGCCCGCGTCGTATAGAACCTTGTCGCCAACGTATTCAACACTGATCGAATGTTCCTTGCCGATCTCCGGCGCTTCGTCAAGCACGGCGTAAAACGAACCGTCTTCCTTCCTGCTTTCCTGGATGAAGTGCAATTCCTTGCCATTTTCATCGCTTACTCGCGTCACGCGCAATGTGGGGAGCAGCGCAAATTTCATTACGCGTTCGCCGGAGACCAGCGGTGCAAATGTGATGGTGGCCCGGCTGTATAGGTGGTTGTTCTTGGCGATGACCGTTTCGATGTTGTAGCGGCGCGTGGCGAATAGCCGCCGGTCCTCGCGCGAATCCGCAGTTTGCGCTTTCAGCTCCGTTGCCAAGTGCTCGGAGTACCAGACGCCGTCCTCCATCCCTCCACCGCTGAAGTTGATCAGAGCTACTTCTTCCGGCGAATCCATTTGCGGGATTGCTCCGACACGCGAGCGCACGAAAAACCGCAGGTCCTTGTGGGTCGCGCCAACCATGTAGGCATTGAAGAACGGGGGATGTTTCGGATTGTAAATCGCGGCGAGCACGTCGGCATCCACGTTATCAATGCTTTCCTGCTCGAAAATTCCCTGCGTGAGTCCTTCCGGAAATTCGTGACGGTGCCGTACCTTGTTCTTCCAATGCTGCAGGGCGTCGACGGCTTCGCGGGGCGTGTCCACTTTAGGGCCAAACGCCGCAGCGACTTTCGGATACAAGCCAGGAGTCAAGCGAAAGACGACTTCGCTGAAATCTTCCTCGGCGGTCGGTTTACCACTGCGCCGGATCATCTCCTGAGTGTCAACGTGGATGAGGGGCTTGAGGGTAAAGTGACCCTGGCCGACGAAAACGGCGCCAGTTTGAAAATTGTTTACGGCGTTCAAGAGAGTGATGGTCCCAGAGTTCAACTCGAAAGTGCCCACGTCCAGGCTTAGCGTGAACTTTTCGCAGTGGTAGGTACTGCCCAGGCCGTCGTCACGGAGTTGCCGGTACGCTGGGTCCGAATTCCCGAAGCCGGTACTTTTTTCCGTTACGTTGACGCTGGTCTGCTGTGTGGCGATCGTGAGTTTGAGTTCGATATTCGCAGTGTCGTGCAGGTCAACCGGGGTAATCAGTTCTTCGAAACCTTCTTTCGCCACCCGGACGGAGTATTTTCCGGCCATCAGATTGGGCGCGGAAAACCTGCCCGACTC
>Ga0099829_10001897_pt1 | contig 11817 bp, 10 predicted proteins | sample CZO8metaG_3_FD_79336 | JGI IMG/M metagenome (GOLD analysis project Ga0099829, IMG submission 79336) | Vadose zone soil microbial communities from the Eel River Critical Zone Observatory, Northern California, USA - CZOApr15con2H2.8 metaG | ecosystem: Environmental > Terrestrial > Soil > Vadose...
ACCGGGCTGCCGCTCGGCCTTTTTTCCCACGCCACGCACGGCGCTTCGACCTGCGCCCTGGTGCCGGGCGCGGTCCTTCTGATCGTTTCCCGTGGAATCATCGAAGCGGACTATCGCGGGGAAGAGTTCGGACTGGAGGGCGCGCAGGAGAACCTGCAACGATCCGCCGGCGGCACCGCGCGGGACGTGTGTCTGACCATTCTTCAGGCGGCCCAGGAATTCATGCGGGTTCCGCCCACGCACAACGACGTGACCACAATCGCGCTTAGACGCGAGGGCTAGGCGTTAAGACCAGCGGCTGTGGCTTTGGGCAGCCGCGAAATGGCGCAAGATTGCAGCCCAGGGCCCAAGCCCTGGGGCAAGTGGGAAACGAGCAAGCCCCGGAGGGTGAAAGACCGGTTCTCACGCACACACTAAAGGCCCGCTCCACCCGCCACAGGCAACACAAAATGAAACACTGAACCGCACCCAAGCTGGCTGGTGACACCGATCTTGCCACCATGCGCTTCGACAATCGCTCTCACGATGGCCAGTCCCATTCCCGTGCCTTGCACCCGATAGCGCTGATTCTTGCCCCGGTAAAATTTGTCAAAAATCAGACTTTGCTCCATGTCGTCAATACCCGCGCCCTGGTCGGCAACATTGACTTCGAGGTTCGCGCCTTTCAATTCGGCGGTGATCCGGATGGGAGATTCCGGGGGCGAATACTTGGCGGCGTTCTCCAGCAATTGGACCAGGACCTCCTTGATGCGGTCTGCGTCCAGACGCGCGGCGAGGTCTTCGGGCACACGGATCTCGACCGGATGTTTTCCCAGCACCTGTTTCACGTCTGCGACTGCGCGATGTACTAGGTCTAGGACCCGACAGCTCTGGAGATCGAGCTGGAATTCGTGGGATTCAAGCTGGGCGACCTCGGCCGCCTCGCCCACCAGGCGGTTCAAACGATCGCTTTCTTCGTTGATGACGGTCATGAGTTCCTGGCGATCGTCCGAGCTCAGACCTGTGTTGGAGAGCAAACTGGTAACCGAGGCTTTGATCGAAGTGAGCGGAGTTCGAAATTCGTGGGTGACGGAGTCCAGGATGGCGGAACGCAGTCGTTCGCCTTCGCGGGTTGTTTCGGAACGGGTCAGGTTCTCAACCGCATTGGCGCGTTCGACTGCAATTGCGATCAGGCTTCCCATGGCGTCCAGCGTCTGGCGGGAAAGATTGCCGCCGACGCCCAGTGCGCCCACCGTCCGCACGCCCATCTTGAGGGGTGTGAAACTGAGATTGCGCTCGCGGTCCATCATGGGCTCGCCCCGCGCGATGATGGACTTGAGCTGTTCCGCATCCAGATCGGGGACTTCGATTCCGGCGCGATAGATGTTTCCTTTTTCCGGGAGATACAGGGCTGCCGCGGAAACGCCGAAGCACTCGATGACGTGCTGCGGGACGGCGTTCAGCAGTTGCAGAATGTTATCCGCGGTCAATAGTTGCTGGCTGAAGCTGTAGAGGCGCTCCAGTTCGCGGCGGCGGCCGACCGCCTCCTCGGTTTGCTTTCGCGCCCGATCTGACAATTGACTGGCAATCACCGCAGTAGTGAGGAAGGCGAGCAGGGCGATCCAGTTTTGCGTGCCTGCGATGCTGAAGGTGCCGATGGGGGGGAGAAAGAAGTAATTGAACGCAAGGGTCGCGACGAATGCGGTGAACAGCGAGTAACGCAAACCCCAGAGGGCCGAGACAATCAAGACGGAAATCAGGAAGGTCAGGGCCACTGTGGTTGGATTTACGCGAATGACGGCAGTGTAGAGGTATACGACGCTGAAAAGGACGGCAGCACACGCTGCAAAACGAAGCGCCGCCCTGATTACGGACTGATTCACGATCATGGATTGTAGATCATCGATTCTAGATCATGGATTGTAGCTAATATCGACAAAACCAACTCCGTCCACGACAATAGTCGGCAATGACCAAGACGCCTGAGCAATGGCTGGAACACGCTGAACCCGCCAAGAAGGGGGGCACGCTTAAGCTGTTTCTCGGATATGCGCCCGGGGTGGGGAAGACCTATAACATGCTGAGCGAAGCCATCCGCCGCAAGAGCCGCGGCGAAGATGTGGTGATCGGCGTGGTGGAGACCCACGGGCGTAAGGGAGTGGTGGAGCTTGCGGAAAAACTCGAAACTGTGCCCAGGAAAAAGATCGATTACAAAGGTACGGTGTTTGAGGAAATGGATCTGGATGGGATCCTGGCCCGCAAGCCGGCGGTGGTGGTGGTGGACGAGCTGGCGCACACCAACATCGACGGCAGCAGGCATCACAAACGCTATGAAGATGTTTTGGAGCTGGTGGATGCTGACATCTGCGTACTGACGACGATGAACGTGCAGCATCTGGAGAGTGTGGCTCCCAGCGTGCAAAGAATCAGCGGCATCACGGTGCGGGAGACGGTTCCTGACTGGGTGTTGAAGCGGGTGCGCGAAGTGGTCATGGCCGACCTCACTCCGGAGGCGCTTCAGACCCGCATGCGGCGCGGCGATATCTATCCGCTGGACCGGGCGGAAAAGGCGCTGGCAAACTTCTTTCGGCCCGGCAACCTGATTGCGCTGCGCGAACTCGCGCTGCAGGAAGTTACGCAGGAGGTGGACCGCAGTCTGGAAACCTACCTCGATCAGGAAGGCGGGGAACGCAAGCTTGGAGTACGGGAAAGATTTGCGGTCGCCATCAGCTCCAATCCCGCGGCGCAGCAACTGATCGCCCGGGCGGCGCGCATGGCGAAGAGAATGGACGGCGAGCTGTATGTGGTCTACGTGGACATCGGAGTGGACGACAATGAGGCCAACCAGCGAACCCTGGCCGCGAACATTCGCTTTGCCGAAGGGGTGGGGGCCCAGGTGGTTAAGTTGAAGTCTCCGACGGTAGCCAAGGCGGTGGCTGGATTTGTCAGAGAAAAACACATCACCCAGGTCGTGTTCGGCCATTCCGCGGTGAAAGGCTGGAAGCGATACCTTTATTTAAACGCCATCCACAAATTTCTTAGAGATGCGCCACCGGTCGATGTCCACATTGTTACGCAGCAGTCTTCCTGAGCAGTCAAGTCTCCATGCCCGACAAGAAACGCATCCTGGTGGTAGATGATGAGCCGCAGATCACGCGGGTCCTGCGGACTTCTCTTACCGGCAACGGTTTTGAAGTCCGCACCGCTGATGACGGACATGCCGGTCTAAGGGCGGCGCGGGAATGGCAGCCCGATCTGGTCATCACCGACATCTCCATGCCCAACATGAACGGAATCGAATTGTGCCGCCAGCTCCGTGCGGAATCGTCCTTGCCCATCATCGTGCTCTCCGTGAAAGGCGAGGAGAAAACCAAGGTGGAGGCGCTGGACGCCGGGGCAGACGACTACGTTACCAAGCCGGTAGGCATGGATGAACTGCTGGCGCGGGTGCGACGGAACCTGGCGAGAACCCAACCGACCGAAGATAGTGCGAAGCGAACGATTGCCATCGGGGACTTCAAGATCGACGCGGATGCGTTTCGGGTGGTGGTGAAGAATACTGAGATCCGGCTCACGCCCAAAGAATTCGAGTTGTTGCTCTACCTGGCGAGACATGCGGGCCGGGTGGTGACACATCGAACCCTGCTGCTTGCCATCTGGGGCCCCAATAGCCTTGAGCAACCGGAGCATCTGCGGGTGCTGGTCGCGCAACTGCGTAAGAAAATAGACACCGAGGGGACTCCGCACTACATCATCACCGAGCCCTGGGTGGGCTACCGCTTCGAACCCGCCGGCGAAAAGTAGTTTCGGGGTCAACTCCTTTTCATCTTCATCTGCATCTTCATGTTCATACGTTCTTAATTTCTATTTCTCGACATATTTTCGGCCTGGGACCAGCAGCAGGGCGGGAAACGAGAGCCAGTTTTCAGTTGGTGGTTGCCAGTTGTCAGTGCTACTTCTGTGTTTTCATGGGTTTGTCTGGAACGAGAGCGTCTTTATGAATTTTTAATGCACTTCTTATACAAAACTTACCCCCTGGAATATCCAATGTGTTGAGAGGCTATTATGCTCACAGTTGCGAGTCTGGGGATATTCGCTGTGCTGGCGGCGTGCGCTCTGGGGATGGGGTTCATGGTCCGCTTTGTAGTCGCGATCTCCCGCGACGAAAACCAGATTCGGGTCGCGCACCCGGTTCGTGCGAGGGGGGTAAGCAGCGACGCTGCGGTGAATCCGGCAGGCCACCTCGCCACGGGAGTGGTGCGAATCACAACCGCTCTCGCCTCGAATGCCAGGGAACACGCGGCGGCGGAACGGCCCCATCTCATCACTTTTTCCGCGCGATCACGGGAACGCGAGGCCGTGGCCGTACGCCGTTATAGCTAGAACTGAATACCGACTGGAGTCCGGGACATGCGAGACATTATTTTTGTGGCGGTTACGGTTGCCTTCTTTTTGATTTCCATTGCGTATGTGAAGTTCTGCGATCGCATCCGCTAAGGTGAAACGTTTATGAATGCTGAATCGATCATCATGCTGATCGTGTGCGCGGGATTGATGGTGTACCTGTTGTACGCGTTGTTGCGGCCGGAGAGGTTCTAGAAATGACAGTCAATGGCTGGTTGCAGATTCTGGTGTACCTCGCCGTGATCTTCGCGGTGACCAAGCCGCTGGGAATATACATAGCGCGGGTGTTCAACCGGGAGCGCACGTTTCTCGATCTCGTGTTGCGGCCGGTGGAGCGTTTGCTGTACCGGCTGACCCTGGTAGACGAAGAACATGACATGCGGTGGACGGAATACGCGTTCTCCATGTTGCTGTTCAGCGGCGTGTCCATGCTGGTGCTGTACCTGATCGAGCGAGTGCAGCAGTGGCTGCCATTGAATCCCCAGAAATTCGCAGCAGTAGGTCCTGATCTGGCCTTCAATACAGCGGCTTCTTTCACCACCAATACCAACTGGCAGAACTACGGTGGCGAGGCCACCATGAGCTACCTCACGCAGATGGCTGGACTCGCCTATCACAACTTTGCCTCTGCTGCGGTTGGAATTGCGTTGGCGATTGCGTTTATTCGCGGCATCTCGCGGCGGGAAAAAGACACCATAGGAAATTTCTGGGTCGACCTGACGCGGACCACCCTATGGGTGCTCCTGCCGGCCTGCATTGTTTACGCATTGCTCTTGGTTTCGCAGGGCGTGGTGCAGAACTTCCGACCGTATGACACGGCGAAGATGGTCGAGCCACAACAGGTGCCTCACCTTGGGACTGACGGGAAGCCGTCGGTGGGCCAGGATGGCAAGCCGGTGATGGATACAGTCACCGACCAGGTAATCGCGCAGGGTCCAGTCGCCTCGCAGGAAGCGATCAAGATGCTGGGGACGAACGGTGGTGGATTTTTCAACGCCAACAGCTCCCACCCTTTTGAGAACCCGACGCCGCTCAGCAACTATTTGCAAATGATCTCCATTTTCGTGATTCCCGCCGGCCTGACTTACACGCTGGGACGAATGACGGGATCGCAGCGCCACGGCTGGGCGGTTTGGGCGGCTATGGCGATTCTGTTCATGGCGGGCGTGACTACCGCTTATTGGGCTGAGGCGAAAGGCAATCCTTTGCTCAAGGGAGTGGACCAGCACGCCAGCCTGATGCAGTCCGGCGGCAACATGGAGGGCAAGGAGGTTCGCTTTGGCATTGCCGACTCCACACTGTTTGCCACCGTCACCACCGACGCCAGCTGCGGCGCCATCAATGGCTGGCACGATTCCTACACGCCTCTCGGCGGCATGGTGCCGTTGGCCAACATCATGCTCAGCGAAACCGTGTTTGGGGGAGTAGGCGCCGGATTGTACGGGATCCTGATTTACGTTGTGCTTTCTGTGTTTATTGCGGGACTCATGGTCGGGCGCACGCCGGAGTATCTGGGCAAAAAGATTGAAGCTTACGACGTGAAGATGGCCATGCTGGTGACGTTGGTCTTCCCGCTTGTCATCCTGGTGCTTGCGGGCATTTCGTCAGTCGAGGGGTTTGGGACATCGAGCATCAGCAACGCCGGTCCGCACGGCCTTACCCAGATTCTCTATGCCTTCACGTCGATGGCGGGCAATAACGGCTCAGCTTTCGGCGGCTTGAACGGGAACACGCCCTGGTACAACATCGCCGGTGGGATGACCATGCTGGTGGGGCGTTTCTTCATGATTCTTCCCATGCTGGCGATCGCCGGGAACCTGGCCAAGAAGAAGTATGTGCCGCCATCGCTGGGAACATTCCCCGTGACTACGCCGCTGTTCAGCGTCCTGCTGGTGGGCGTGATCGTGATCGTGGGTGCGTTGACCTTCTTCCCGGCCTTGAGCCTGGGACCGATTCTGGAGCACCTGCTGATGCAAGCCGGCAAGACTTTCTGAGGATGCTTTTGAGGAAATATGGCAGAGAAAAAAGGTAAGGCGATTTGGGACATGAAGATCGTGCAGGGCGCGATCTGGGATTCATTCGTGAAGCTGCATCCGCGCAAGATGATGGGGAACCCTGTCATGTTCGTGGTGGAAGTCGGCAGTGTGGTTACGAGCGTACTGCTCGTCCGGGACGTGCTTCAGCACCAGGGCGCGTTCGGTTTCAATCTGCAAATCACGCTGTGGTTGTGGTTCACGGTTCTGTTCGCGAATTTTGCCGAAGCAATGGCGGAAGGGCGGGGCAAGGCGCAGGCGGAGAGTCTGCGAAAAGCCAGATCGGAAACCGTCGCCAACCGGGTGCTGCCCGATGGCAAGATCGAAAAGATTGCCAGTTCGAAGTTACGTTCGGGTGATGTGGTAAATGTCGCTGCCGGAGAGTTGATCCCGGGTGACGGCGAAATTGTGGATGGGGTGGCGTCGGTAGACGAATCGGCGATCACGGGCGAATCCGCGCCCGTAATCCGCGAGGCGGGAGGAGACCGCTCTGCAGTGACTGGGGGCACGCGGGTTCTCTCCGACTACATCAAGATCAAGATTACGTCCAACCCTGGAGAAACATTCCTCGATCGCATGATCGCTTTGGTCGAAGGTGCGGAACGCCAGAAGACGCCGAACGAAATCGCGCTGAATATTTTGCTGGCGGGCTTGACGATTATCTTTCTGCTGGCTGTGGTTACGCTGCAGCCCTTCGCGGTGTATTCCGGAGCGCCACAGACCGTGTTCGTGCTGGTGTCGCTGCTGGTGTGCCTGATTCCCACTACGATTGGTGGATTGCTTTCCGCCATCGGTATTGCCGGAATGGACCGCCTGGTACAGCACAACGTTCTGGCTATGTCGGGGCGGGCGGTGGAGGCGGCGGGCGACGTGAACACTCTGCTTCTCGACAAAACCGGGACCATCACGTTAGGAAATCGCCAGGCCGCGGAATTCGTTTGCGCGCCGGGGGTCTCGGAAGCCCAACTGGCGGACGCAGCTCAATTGTCATCACTTCCCGATGAGACGCCGGAAGGCCGCTCCATTGTGGTTCTGGCAAAAGAGCGCTACGGTCTGCGGGGACGCGAGCTCGCTTCGCATGAAGCGCATTTCGTGCCCTTCACCGCGCAGACCAGAATGTCGGGGGTCAACCTCGACGGCCGCGAGATCCGCAAAGGCGCATCAGATGCGATCGCCAAATACATTTCTGTGGTGAGCGGCAACGGTCTTCCCAAGGAAGTGCAGGCAACTGTCGAGCAAATTGCGCGTTCCGGTGGCACGCCGCTGGTGGTCTCGGAGAATAAGCGCGCGCTAGGTGTGATCTATCTTAAAGACATCGTCAAGGGCGGAATTCGCGAGCGCTTCAACCAGCTTCGTTCCATGGGCATTCGTACCGTGATGATTACGGGCGACAACCCGCTTACTGCGGCAGCTATCGCGCGCGAGGCCGGCGTCGATGACTTCCTGGCGCAAGCCACTCCCAAAGAGAAAATGGATTTAATTCGCCGGGAGCAGGCGGAGGGAAAATTGGTGGCCATGACCGGGGATGGCACCAACGACGCTCCCGCCCTGGCGCAGGCCGATGTCGGCGTCGCCATGAATACCGGTACGCAGGCCGCGAAAGAGGCGGGCAACATGGTCGACCTGGATTCGAATCCCACCAAACTGATTGAGATTGTCGAAATCGGCAAGCAGCTGCTGATGACGCGCGGGGCGCTCACCACCTTCTCCATCGCCAACGACGTGGCCAAGTATTTTGCCATCATCCCGGCCATGTTTGCCGGCACTTTCCCGGTGCTGGCTGCGCTCAACATCATGCATTTGAAGACGCCGCAGTCGGCCATATTGTCCGCGGTAATCTTTAACGCGCTGATCATCATCGCGCTGATTCCGCTGGCCCTGCGCGGCGTGAAGTACCACGCCATGGGCGCGGCGGCGCTGTTGCGCAGCAACCTTCTGATTTATGGCGTGGGCGGGATCATTATTCCGTTCATTGGCATCAAGTTGATCGATATGCTCATTACCCGCATTGGGATGGCCTGAAGTTGATTGGCTGAAATTGATTGGTTAAGACGAGGACCATCGTGAAAAAGAACCTTCTTATTTCCGTACTCATGACCATTGTCACAACCGTGCTGCTGGGCCTGATTTATCCCCTGGTGGTTACGGGACTGGCGCAGGTTTTCTTCCCGGAGAAAGCCAACGGGCAACTCATACGGCATAACGGGACCGTGATCGGGTCGCACATTATTGCCCAGCCTTTTGTGGGGGCGGGTTATTTTCATCCGCGCCCTTCCGCCGCAGGCGCGAACGGCTATGACGCCAGCAACTCCAGCGGATCGAACCTGGGGCCTACAAATCAGAAACTCATCGATCGGGTCAACGGCGACGTCGCCAGCGCGCAGGCGGAGAATCCAGGTAAACCAGTGCCCATCGACCTGGTCACGACTTCAGCCTCGGGGTTCGATCCCCACATCACGCCGGCCGCCGCGGAGTTCCAGGTTCCGCGAGTGGCCAAAGCTCGCGGCATGACCGAGGACGCGGTGCGATCACTGGTTGCTCAAAATACCCAGGGAAGACAATGGGGCTTCTTCGGGGAGCCGCGGGTGAACGTGCTGGAACTGAACCTGGCGCTGGACGGGGTTACGAAGTAAGTCCGTTCTCATCGGGAAAGTCGAGGCCTTTAACCCGCAACGGACGCAAAGCAGGCGCAAAGGACGGGAAGAAAATCTTGAGCCAATCCTGGGGTAACCTACAGTCTGAGCCAAGTGAATCTTTCTGACCTGAATCTCTCTAACCTGAATCTCTCTAACCAGGGAGCAGCCGCGTGAACCGCCTGACGATCTTCGGATTGTTTGCGGTGGCGGCGATGCTGGTGTGCTACGCGTTCGAGAAGCGCAGCCGATGGTTCACCCTGGGGTTCGCTGCAGCCTGTGTCCTGGGCTCGATCTACGGCTTCCTGCAGGGAGCCTGGCCGTTTGGACTTGTCGAGGGGGTCTGGTCGCTGGTGGCCCTGCGACGCTGGTGGCAGGCCGGACAGCCGAGCTGATCCGCCCTTCCACCTACATATTTCTGGCGGAGTTCGAGGATGGCTCTTTCTCAAACAGCATCTTGAAGTCTTCGATCGAGGTAAGAAGCACGACGATCGCGGATCCAAGAATGCCGGCAACAAACATAGCTTCGATGACGCGAATTAACAGGGAAATTACGAAGTTCATACGTGCAGCACTTTCTGGCGCCAAGGGCGAGGGCCAAGGACGAGGGCCAAGAGAAGATAATAGCGTCAGCCTGTTAGTGTAGCAACTGCCGATTGATTTTGAGACTATAGGGATCAAATCGCCTCGGGAGCGCCACTCCCCCTTCACTTTCAGAATTTCCCGGGACATGAAGACGGAACAGGGCATTCCGCGACCGACGGAATTTCTGTCGTGATTCGAGGGGTCCCATGAAAGAGCTCCGTTTTGTGGTCTCGCTGATCACCCAAGAAAACGATTACCAGCGCGAGCAGGCTGCCGCAGCTCAGGAAGCCGCGGTCCGTCTGGGGGTGCACGTGCAAACCTTGTTCGCGGACAATGACGCGATCAATCAGAGCCAGCAGCTGCTGAAAATTGTTCAGACTGCCGATGCCGGCGTGGATGCGATCCTGCTGGAGCCCGCCAGCCGAACCGGTTTTCCCAAGGTGGCGCAAGCTGCGGTTGCCGCCGGGGTGGCATGGGGCCTCCTCAATTGCGAACCCGACTACTTGCGAGAACTGCGGTCGGCGAGCGACGTTCCGGTGTTCTCGGTCAGTGCCGACAACCAGGAAGTGGGGCGAATCCAGGGACGGCAGCTTGCCGCCACCCTGCCCACCGGCGGTTCGGTCTTGTACATCCAGGGACCGTCGGGAAGCACCGCCGCCGAACAGCGCTGGGCGGGCATGCAGGCCAGCAAGCCGGAGAACGTGAAGATCAAGGTACTGAAAAGCGGGAACTGGACTGAGGATGGCGGGTATCAGGCGGTGGCTTCCTGGCTACGCCTTTCCACGTCGCACCATGAGCAAATTGACGCCGTCCAGGCCCAAAATGATTTTCTGGCGCTGGGTGCGAAGAGAGCCATGCAACAGCAGACGGCGGGGGAGGAGAGAGTGAGCAAGTCGCGTCTTCCTTACCTCGGCGTCGATGGTCTTCCCAAGACTGGCCAAGAATGGGTTCGGAAACACTTGTTAGCTGCGACCGTGATTGTGCCTCCGATCGCGGGTACGGCTTTGGAGCTCATCGTTGCGGCCATCCGCAAACAGGCGCGGCCGCCGGAACGCACGCTGGTGCCGCCGCGATCTTTTCCTGAAGCCGAGGGGGAAGCATCGCGCATGGCGGCGCGCATCTGAAAGCGAGCGGCATGAGGGCTGCGAGGGCGGATGGCGCTCCTGAGAGCCGGCCATCAGTCGTCCGTGGCGGCGAGACAATCTCAAGAACTCGTAAGCCGTAATTCCCGTCCACTACCACGACTTCTCCGATTGTGGCTGGAGGTAAGCCCTCCAATCAGGCAGCGCCAGTCGAGGATTAAGCGGCGTTCATTAGAAATGGCTGGTAGAAGAACGCCTGGTAGCGCAGGCCTCAGTGTTGTCCTGATACAATTTTGAGCTTTTCCGCGGACTGCCAGGACCGTCAGGGGAATGCTGTCAGGGAGACAAAGAAAAATGCATTACCGTGTGCTCGGCCGTACCGGTTGGAAGGTTTCAGAAATCAGCTTCGGCGCCTGGGCCATCGGCGGCTCGTGGGGCCAGGTATCGGATGAAGACTCGATGGCCGCCCTGCACCAGGCCATCGACTGCGGCGTGAATTTTATCGATACCGCCGACGTCTACGGCAATGGGCGCAGTGAGCGCCTGATTGCCCGGCTGAGAAAGGAGCGCAAGGAAGAAATCATCGTGGCCACCAAGGCGGGCCGGCGCCTGCCCCGGCAGACGGTTGAAGGCTACAGCCGGCAAAATCTGGTGGCGTGGATCGAAGACAGCCTGCGCAATCTTTCGACCGAGTGCCTCGATCTGGTCCAGCTTCACGGTCCGCCGACCGAGCTATATTCCCGGCCCGAGGTGTTTGAGATCCTCGACGACCTGGTGAGGGCAGGAAAAATCCGCTATTACGGGGTCAGCGTTGAAAAAGTGGAAGAGGCGATGAAGGCGATCGAGTACCCCAATGTCCAGACGGTGCAGATAATCTTCAATGCTTTCCGGCAGCGCCCCGCAGAAGTCTTTTTCGGTCGGGCCGCGCAGAAGCAGGTTGGAATTCTGGCGCGGGTGCCTCTGGCCAGCGGGTTGCTCACCGGGAAGCTTCGCAGCGACTCGGCATTTGCCTCCGACGACCACCGTAATTTCAATCGCCACGGGGCGGCCTTTGACGTCGGGGAGACGTTTGCGGGAGTGGACTACGAAGTCGGCCTCGCG
>Ga0099829_10001901_pt1 | contig 11810 bp, 8 predicted proteins | sample CZO8metaG_3_FD_79336 | JGI IMG/M metagenome (GOLD analysis project Ga0099829, IMG submission 79336) | Vadose zone soil microbial communities from the Eel River Critical Zone Observatory, Northern California, USA - CZOApr15con2H2.8 metaG | ecosystem: Environmental > Terrestrial > Soil > Vadose...
AAAGATATAGCGTTCGGCGAGTGCCGCGTGGCGGACAAGTACCTCGTCGTAGTGCATGAGGAACGCGAAATTCGGTGAAGCAAAAGCTTTGTTGGTCAAGCCTGCCATGTCAAGATCGTGCTTTCGTGCCGTTGAGGGAGTCAGCCATAGGGATACCGCACAACTATGGAGTTGAATGCCAGGTTGTAAGTGCCAGGTATTGTAGGCCTTATCGTCTCATGGGTCAATCATGCGACACGTCGTTGCGCACGCTACGCCAACAAGAAGCGCTTCACAATCAGCACAGGAAGCAGAGTTTTCGCTGTCACGGCGTTGGAGATACTGCCAAGCATCAACCGTTTGAAGCCTGTCAGACCACGCGACCCCAGGACGATGGCATCACAAGCCCGACTCGTGGCTGTCTCACGAATCGTGTCAGCGACATTCCCATAGGCTAGATGCGCTTCATAGGTGACGCCAGCGGCGGCCGCGCGGGCCTCAGCCAGGGCGAGCGTGTTCTTGGCCCCAGACGTGGCACGAGGGAGGAAGGAGCGGACGCGGCCTGGGTCGACACACAACAGATACACTGCCAAGCCCTGCGCGCGGGCGAGATCCAGGGCGTGATCGACAGCCACATCCGACCAGGGAGAGCCGCCAGTGGCGACCAGAATACGACGCCACAGGGCCAGCCCGGCAGGAGGGGCAGGGGGGTATTTGATGACCAGGACCGGGCGTCGCGCTTTCGCGGCGACAGCATTCAGCGTGCGTCCCACTACTAAGCGCTTCAGCCCGGTGACCACGCGTGAACCCAGGGTGATGAGTTCACAATCCTCTTCTGTGGCTGTTTGCAAGATCGTTTCAGGGACATTGCCCCATTTGAGCAGTGTGGTATAGCTTACCCCAGCACTCTCGGCCTGGGCTGCAACGCGGTCGAGCAGCTCTTGTCCCTGGCGCTCGATGCTTTCCATGAGGAGTTCGGAGGACGACATGACATCTGGCATGGTATAGGCCACAGGGCTTGCCAGCACGCTCAAGATCCGGAGCTCAGCGCCCGTGTACGCTGCCCACGCGATAGCGTAGCTCACGGCGGCATCCGACCATGGACTCCCCCCAGCGGCAACGAGCACCCGCTTGTACATGATGCCCCCTTTACGTTAATGTCGCCCGGGGAATGTGCAGCCCCGCCAATCCTAGCGGCCCTGGAACTGCGGGCGGCGCTTCTCCGAGAACGCTTGGACGCCTTCCTGATAGTCCTGACTGTTGAAGCAGTCAGCGATCATTTTCTCCAGCATAGCCAGGTCGCGCTGCTCTGGTGGACGCAGCAACTGCTCCACATTCGCTTTTGCCGAGCGCAGGGTCAGCGGGGCATTCTGGGCCATCGTCAGGGCATAGTTGCGTGTGAAGGATTCGAGTTCAGCCTTGGGGATGACCTGATTGACGAGCCCCATGCGCAGAGCATCCTGGGCGCTAAAGTCGGTCCGGGCCGTGAAGAAAATCTCCTTGGTGTACGCCGGGCCAATCAACTTCATGAGCTTGTCCATGCCGTTGTAGTGATACCCCAGGCCCAGGCGCGCTGCCGGAATGCCAAAGCGTGCGTCGTCGGCCGCAAGGCGCATGTCACACGCGATGGCAATGCCGACGCCACCTCCCACACAATAGCCATGAATCATGGCCACCAGGGGCTTCGACAGGTGCGCTAAACTCTCCTGACCACGCGCCGAAATTTTGCTGTATTCGGCCTCATCGGCGGCGTTACGACGGCGATCTTTGAATTGCGAAATATCCGCCCCAGCCACGAAGGCGCGTTCACCCGCACCACGCAAGATGATGACACGAATCGCGTCATCTGTCTCGAGCTCCTGGATGTAGTCTGGCATGAGCTGCCACATTTCCTGGCTCACAGCATTGCGCTTTTCCGGTTGATTGAAGATGATCCAGCCAATCGGTCCGTCTTTTTCCAGCACCAGCTTTAACTCGCTCATGAAGGGCTTTCTCCTACTTACCTTAAGGACAGGTCACATGACCATGCCGCCATTCACGCGCAGCACTTGCCCAGTGATATAGGCCGCTTCGTCAGAGGCTAAAAACGTCATGGCTGCCGCAACTTCTTCGGGGGTGCCATAGCGCCCAGCCGGGATCATGCGCTTGACGGCCTCACGACCGGCCTCATCGATTTCGTGCATCATGTCGGTCGCGATATAACCTGGGGAGACCGCATTGACAGTGATACCGTAGGGCGCAGCCTCCACGGCGAGTGGCTTCACCATGGCCACAATGCCACCTTTCGAGGCCGTGCAGACCGCATACTTATTGCGGCCAAAATTTCCCGTATCGACGATGATCGAGCCCGTGGCAATGATACGGCCGGAGCGCCGTTCCATCATGTGCGGCAAGACCACACGACAGCAGTTAAAAAAGCCGTGCAGATTCGTTTCGATAGCCGCGTGCCAGTCGTCGTCGGTCGATTCCACAAAGGGCTTGTCGATAATGATGCCGGCGTTGCTCACCAGAATATCGACCTTGCCGAAGGTCTGCAGGATCTGGGCGAGCATGGCCTCGACTTGAGTACGCTGGCTGACGTCGGCCTGGACCACGAGCGCTTGCCTCCCGAGGGCCTGAACCTCGGCTGCAACGGCCTGGGCCGGCTCGACCGAGCGTACGTAATTGATCACCACATCAGCGCCGGCTGCAGCAAAACGCCGGACGATAGCTCGTCCAATGCCACGGGCGCTGCCGGTCACAATGGCGGTTTTGCCGGACAGATCCATGCTTGTCCTCCCCACCAGGTCCTGTCGCCTACCCCTCTGTGTCTCAGGTGCTGCCTTTGTATCACACACGCTGCTAAGCGGTCAAGCACAGGCGCCATGCGCTCACCCTGGCTCGGAGACTGCCCTCTCACATGTAAACCGATGTAATGTGGTATCATTTTTACAGACATAGTTGAAGAGAGCCTTGGTTATCCCAGCGGATTCCCCCAGAGCGGAGGTGCGAGTACATGGCCATTGCAACAGCATTATCTCTGCCCGGCACTGCACGGCAGGAGTTTGGCCCCCACGCCGAGGTCCACACCCTGAGCAACGGTTTACAAGTGGTCCTGATGGAGGATCACAGCGCCCCTGTTGTGGCGTTGCAAACCTGGGTGCGTTATGGCAGCGCCGACGAGGATCTCGACGTTGCGGGCATTGCCCATGTGTTCGAGCACATGCTGTTCAAAGGTACAGAGCGCTTTCCGCGCGGGGAAATTGCGGCGCTGATTGAAGGCGCTGGAGGTACGGTGAATGCCTGGACGAGCTACGACGAGACGGTCTACCACGTCACCATTGCCAGCCGCTTTTGGGAAACCGGCTTCGATGTGCTCAGTGATGCCATTCTGCACTCGCTGTTCACCCCCACTGATCTCGACCATGAGAAGGAAGTGGTGTACGAAGAGTTTCGGCGCGGTAAGGACAACCCAGACCGTGAAATCGGCGAGCGCCTGTTTGAACTCACCTTCACTACACACCCCTACCGCCGCCCGATTATTGGGTTTGAAGAGACGTTTACGCGCATCACCTCCGAGGATATGCGACGCGTCTTCCACACCTGGTATGTCCCCAATAATATGGTTGTAGTCGCTGTGGGCGATTTTGATACAGACGTGCTCTGGCGTGCCGTGGAGGAGCGTTTTGGTGCCATAGAGACACGCCCGCTGCCGCCCCGACCGCGCCCGGATGAACCCTCCCAGGCGGCACCGCGTGTGGTGGTGGTGCCCTTCCAGGCTGAACTAGCGCGTATCGAGATCGGGCTGCCGTCGCTGGAGGCCACCGACCCCCGGGTGCCGGCTCTCGATTTGCTCAGCGATCTCTTGGGGAGTGGCTACAACTCCGCCCTTTACACGGCGCTCAAGCGTCGGCGCGCTCTGGCGCATGATGTCTATGCCTTTAACTATACGCCGCGCGATAAGGGCGTGTTTCTGCTTGGGGCCAGTTGTGAGCCGGAACGAGTGCCTGACGTCCTGCGAGGCCTGATGCAGCAGGTGTATGAGCCGGCCCTGACCCTTGCCGATCACGAGCTGGCCGCGGCCAAGACGCGCATTATCAGCCATTTTGTGCACGCCCGCGAAACCTACCAGGGTATCGCGGATCAGCTCGGGCGTTCGGCCCTCGTGTATGGCGATCCCAACTACGGGGCGCATTACATTGCTGCCATCGAGGCGCTGACGCCTGACGACCTGCGCCAGGCGGCTGCTACGTGCCTCGATCCGCAGCGCGCCAATATCGCCTTACTCTTACCAACCGGGACACCGCTGCCCGACAGCGCCACGGTCCTCGCCTGGTCCCAGCCGGAGCCGCGGCACAGCATACGCCATATGCCCCAGGCCACGACCCCTATCCCGGTGATTGACCTGCCAGGTGGTAGCAAGCTGATCGTGCAGACCGACCGTAAAGCCCCGCTGGTATCGATTCGCACCGTCATTGACGGCGGACAGCGCGCTAAGCCGCAGGGGAAGGAGGGGCTGGTGAGGCTCTTCACCTCAGTCTGGGACATGGGTACGTCGTTACGCAGTGCTGCCGAGATCGAACGCGATCTCGACCGCTTGGGTGCCTCCCTCAATGCGAGCAGCGACCGTGATTCCATACAGCTTGGCGCCCGTTTTCTCAAAGAGACCTTTGCGGCCGGCCTCGAACTCTATTTTGAGATTTTAGCTGAGCCGACGTTCCCTGAGGCAGAAGTGCAACGCGAACGCGGTGATCAACTGCGTGACCTCGAGACGCTCAAGGAGAATCGCTTCCAGTTCGCCTTCCAGCATTTCCTTCAGACGTTCTACGGGACGCATCCTTATAACCACCTGGCACTCGGACTGCGAGAGAGTCTCGCATCCGTGACGCGTGCCGACCTGCTGGCGTTCCACGACATGCTCCTACGCCCAGATCGCACCGTGTACGCCGTGGTGGGCGACATCGCGGTCGATGAGGTCCTGACGCTCTTTCACCGCACTGCGCCCTCGGCACTTTTTGCCGCCGAGGCCCTCCCACTCGGCACCACCCCGACTATGTCGATGCGGTCAGACATCAGCACGCAAGTGCTCACCACAGAAGGCAAGCAGACGCATATTATCTGGGGCTTTCCGACAGTCACGATGTATGACCACGACCGCTATGCCCTGCGCCTCCTCGATACGATTTTAGGCGGGATGGGCGGGCGGCTGTTCACAGAGTTGCGCGACCAAAAGAGCCTGGCCTATACCGTCACGAGCTTTGATGCGTATCCAGTGGATCCGGGGTTTTTTGCCCTCTACATCGGCTGCAGCCCTGACAAGGAAGCGGAAGCCCTGAGCGAATTTGCGCGTGTGGTCCGTGAGGTACAGGAGACCGGGGTGACTCCAGAGGAATTGGAGCGCGCCAAGACCTACCTGGAAGGCGCCCTCGATATTGGTATGCAGGGCACCAGTCAGCGCACCGCCGTGTATGGGCTCGGGCAGTTGCATCACGGGAAGTGGAATGCCTTTCAAGACTATATCGAGAATATGCGCCAGGTGAGCGGTGCGGACGTCCAGCGCATCGCCCAGACCTACCTCAACCCCACACAGTCGGTGCGCGTGATCTTACGTGCGCAGCTCTAGGGGATGAGGGGCCAAGGAGGTGCCCCGCCAAACTGGCGGGGTAATTAGCCGTGCGCAGCACTTAGAATCGCCCAGTGAGGTTCAGGAAGAAAGTCACGTCAGCCGAACAACAAGCAGAATTAAACTGGTCTTCGGCGAGACCAGCTTGGAGTACAAGTTGGCGACTGATCGCCCAGTTGACTCCCAGATCGGTTTCCAGGATACGCTTGTCGAGAATAGCGATCGTGTCATGAAAAGGTCGAGTATCACCGCGCAACTGTAAGACGAGACTGACTGGGCGAGACACGCGGAATTCTATGGCAAACAGACCCAGGAAAAAAGGGTGCAAAGAGACGCCGACATCATCGAATGCCTGTCCGGGAAACGTCACGTCAGCATTCACATAGAAGGTGAAACGCCACAAGGTCTTTTGCAGTAAGGCACCGACGCTTCCATCAATCTCGCCACTGCCAAACGCCCGGTCTGAGTCACCACTCGGGAACTTGACCGCGGCGCGCAGGCTCACGGCCGGAAGCCATGTTTGCTCATGGAGGAGTTGGGCCTTGGTTTGGAGCACTATATCACCGATGCCCAAGGCATCGTCCTGACCCTGAATGAACACGCGATCGCCCCGCGACACTTGATAGGTAAATGCTCCGGCGACCTGGTTCTTGCGCAGGGGGCGTTCGCGTCCTGGAGTGAGGAGGCGCTCGATCCCAAGGATGAAATGATCCAGGATGCCCCCGTAGGTATAGATGATCGGGAGGGTCACCCCCACTTCGAAATTTGGATGCACGCCATAACGGAGCGCGATAACCGTACGGACCATTTCAAGGTCGAGGTTTACCGTAAAATCCTGCTGATCTCCAATCAGGGTATTGGTTAAGGCCACATTGAGGTCCACATCAAAATGCCGGAATGGCGTCACGTCTGTCCGATCGGGAAAAGGCTGGAGAAACAGCAACTGCACGGGTTGCTGGTTCACGAGGCGCAGGGGGCCATACGGCGCAGGGAACGTATCAGACGCCGCTTCCGCCCGCCACACGGCACTGCAGCACACCATCCATAGAGCGGCAAGCGTCACAGTGACGCAGTGCAAGATTGTTCTCCTCACGGGCCTTTCACCTCTCTTCTTATAGCAGAGCGCGATCTCGGTTTGGCAATATCCGTGCACAGTAACATCACGAGCGTGGAGCGTCAAGCTGCGTGCTGGTCATGCTTCTCGCTAACTTGACAGCGTGGGTGAAACGCGCTACAACGCGCACGAATAGCGCTAGGCGTTTGCACATGTGTCCTCCCGTGCGCCGGGAGCAGGCTATGAGGTTATTATGGTCACCTATGCCGATGTGATTGCGAAACTGCTGGCCGATACCGGTATCGAATACATTTTTGGCATGCCTGGCTCGCGTGCCTCGGTAGAGTTGATTGAGGCAGCACGCAAGCAGGGCATCCACTATGTACTGAGCAACAACGAATCAGCAGCGGCAGTCATGGCCGCCACGTATGGCGTGTTGCAGCGGCGTCCAGGAGTGTGCTCCGTCGGCGTAGGGCCAGGTGCCACCAACGTGGTCAATGGGGTGGCTCATGCTCTACTCGAACGTGCTCCGCTGCTGCTGTTTACGGACCGCTATCCGGACGACCTGTATCGCCATCTGCCGCGCCAACGCGTCGATCAGGAACAGCTCTTCCGCCCCATCACCAAAGGCACATTCCCTATTGCCGACGACAGTGCCGCGCGCTCGGTGCAACGCGCCTTGCACCTCGCCATGGAAGGCCGGCCTGGCCCTGTGCATCTCGATCTCCCCGATGATGTTATGCAACATGAAGCCGCCGGGCTCCCAGAGCCGCAGCCAGCACAGCGCTGGTATGGTGCTGTCAGTGCTGACCATCCTGCCGTCCAGAGCCTGGCCGCTACCATCAGTAGTGCGACACGTCCCCTTATCATTGCTGGCCTTGGCGTGAACCGCAGTGCCTGTGAAGCCCGGCTGCAAACCCTGGTGGAGACGTTGCAGGCCCCGGTCGTCTGCGCTGTCTCCGCGAAAGGCTCTATCGCTGACGATCATCCCTGGTGTGGCGGCACCTTTATGGGCTCAGAGGCCAGTCATGAACTAGTCGCCCAGAGTGACCTGATTCTCACGCTGGGCCTTGATGTTGTCGAGCTGTTCGAGCCCGGGCGTTGGCCGTATCACCAGCGCGTACTGAACATCGACAGCGTGCCGCATCAGGACGGGCTGTTTCACCCAACCCAGGAACTCATTGGGGATATTGGCGCTGCTCTGCAAGCCCTGACGCCCTTGCTGACGCCGTGTGGAGGCTGGCGTCCTGCTGACCTGGCCGCGTTCCGGCAGCGCCAACAGCCGGCGGTGAGCGCCAGTGGGATACGGCTGTCCCCAGCGGCTGCCTTGCGCATCATGCGGCAAGTATTGCCGCGTGACACCATCCTGACGACCGACGCTGGACAACACAAAGTGTATGCCAGTCGCCTCTGGGAATGTTATCAGCCCCTGGACTACCTCACCTCCTCTGGCCTCGGGACCATGGGGGTGGCGCTGCCTATCGCGATTGCTACGAAGTTGGTACGACGTCACCGTCCTGTGGTTGCTTTGACAGGAGACGGGGGGTTTCTGATGCGGGTCTCAGAGCTCGAAACCGCTCAGCGTGAGGGACTACCGATCATCATCGTTATTTTTAACGACGGCTATCTTAACCTTATCAAGATCAAACAGGAGCGTCAGGGCTATGCGGTGTTAGGGTCACAGTTTGCCCCGGTGGATTACGCCCAGGTATCGGCCGGGTTTGGTTTTCAAGCGGTGCGTGTCGACAGTGAGGCAGCCCTGCACGACGCCCTGCAACAGGCTGTTACCTCGGGTGAGCCATGGGTCATCGATGCCCTGATCGATCCGGAGGGATATGTCTAACAGGTGGCTTCTTGAGCGTCATGGAGGGTAGGGTAATGCGCGTGGGTATTGTTGGCGTGGGCACGATCGGGCAAGCCCTGGCCAAAGCTATTGACCGAGGAGAGGTGGCAGTGCAACTGACCGCACTGCACAGCCGCAATCTGGCGAAAGCCCAGGCCTTTGCGCGCACGCTGGGCCGTGTGCCAGAGGTGGTGGACCTGGCCGGCGTGATTGCCCGCTGTGACTTCGTGATTGAAGCCGCTACCCAGGTGGCCCTGACTGCCATGGCTCCTGATATTCTTACCGCCGGCAAAGACCTGATGGTCCTCAGCGTCGGTGCTATGCTGGACCACCCGGAGTGGCCGGCCCTCGCGGCCCGTCACGGGTGCCGGCTCTACGTACCGTCAGGAGCTATTGTTGGGCTGGATGGCCTCAAGGGGGCCTGTGTGGGACGTGTCGATACCGTGACCATCACCACACGCAAACCCCCTCAGGGCCTTGCTGGAGCGCCATATGTAGAGGCCCACGGCATCGACGTCTACGCCTGCACCACAGAAACCGTGATTTTCGAAGGGAGCGCGCGGGAAGCCTGCCAGGGCTTCCCGGCAAATGTCAATGTCGCTGCGGCTCTAAGCCTGGCTGGCATTGGCCATGACCGTACGCGCATAAGTATTTTAGTGGCGCCAGGCAGTACACGCAACATGCATGACGTCGAGGTTGAAGGAGAGTTTGGTCGTCTGACGACGCATATCGAAAACGTCCCGACAGAAAACCCACGCACCGGCAAGCTGTCCTCTCTCTCCGCCATTGGCATGCTCAGACAAATCGTCAGTTCCTTCCACTGTGGGACGTGATACCTTATTTCTTCGTCTTACTCGCTGCTTTGGGCGCCGCACTCTCAACAGCCTTGCGGCCCTGAGCCTTAATATACGTCGGGGCTTTTTCCCAGGGGCGGCTCTGTTGCACAATTTTTTTACGCATCGTCGTGGTATCTTTCGCAGAAAGCGGCTGCGTACGCGGAATGCCAAAGCGTACCCGGTACGAACGCGCATCGAGTCCATGCTCTTTCAGATGCCGCACTGATAGCTGCTTAAACGCTGCACCACATACGAGGCACTCAATGGTATACTTCTTAATGCTTTTCTTCCAATGCGATGCAGTGGGTCCTACGTCCCCCTCTAACGACAGGTCTTCTCCTCCACGTGCAGTGAGCCCGCCGCCGCTTTCTCCCAACTCTTCTTTGATCCGTAGATCTGCCAGATTTGCATAAGTCTTCTGCAATTCCTTATGCATCTCGTCTGGTGGTAAAGCACCTGCCTGAATCTGCGCCATCACCAGGTCTTTAGCCATCTCAAGAATCGTCTGTGGCATCACGTCCACCCTCTGTAAAAATTTCCTTACCACAAAGGTAATTGCACTACTTTTGCGCCAAAATTTAATAATACATTCTAACAAAAGTCAAGGGATAGGCAGAAGGCACTGTTGAATTTCTGCTTGTCTGTTCCAATAACCCCCTAGGAATAGCTGAGCGGCTCTCAAGCTCGCAGTCATATCACATATATGGAAGTAGGCACACGGCCAGTCTCTTGATGTCTTCTCACCAAGAGACAAATATGTGTCTTAATCATGCGCGGTTTGATCTAGACAACGAGAAACGCAAGAAGCTGTGAGGCAGGGCGACTCGCGGGGCAGGACATCATCTCTTGCCCTCACTGACAGAAAGGGCACGACAACACGTCACGAACTGCAACGCTGGCTGCGGAGGCAGGAGGTCTTATTCCTCCTCATCGGGCAGGATGGCTCTGCGGGGGCTCTTTGATCGTCTCGCTCCCGCCTTTTCCTGGCGTTGCGCGGCAACTGTCCGGACGCCAAATGAGAACGCCGGGACCTTCTGCAGCAGGGTGTTAAAGTTCTGGCGACTCATAAACATAATTTCAGCATCGGCTGAGGCGACGCGCACTGTTGCCATCCGCTCCCGTGCTTCGAGGAGTCCCAATTCCCCAAAGACATCAGCTTCCGTCAACTCGCCGATAGGTTTGCCGCCTGCCGCCACATGCAAATGGCCAGAGAGGAGGATATACAGGCCGTCCGCTGCCTCGCCCTCGACCACCACAGCGTCCCAGCGCTGATAGCGTTTGACCTCGCTGAACACCGCAAACGCCGAGAGCTGTCCAGAATGCATCTCCTCGATCACACTGCGCGTCCGTGTTGGATCATGGGCCGATTTCTGACGCGCTCTGGTGCGCACCGCCTGTAACTTCGGCCACAGTTCGCGGATTTTGCCAATACGCGGCTGAATAACGGGGTATTTTTCGACGAGCCAGCGGTAGGTCTCCTCATCAAACTCCATGACCTGGGTAGGGCGACGGGCGATCACGTCGGCGATCCGGAAGCCCCGCTGGTGGCTGATGCCCCATTCCCCAAAGCTATCACCCTTGAGCAGCCTGGAGACTACCCGGCCATGCTCGATGACCTCGACTTGCCCATCCGCAATTACATAAAAAGCCAGCGGCTCGGTGTACTGAACCTGGCCAGTCCGGATGACCATCTCCTCCGGCTCGAACATGCGCAGGGTACACCGGCGCAGCAGTTCCTCCATGATTTCCGCGGGCACATCGTACAGATAGCTCACCAGACTCAAGGTATGCACCAAGGTCCGGTTGCGTGACCGTGTCGCGGCGGGAAACAACACATGCGTGGCAAAGAGCGGCGGCTTGGAGGGGACGAAATCAGGTGGCACATCCCGGTCGGCCACATGCACAAGAAACGTCCGGGAGCGCATCGCCTCCGACAGCGCGGTCAGGGTGTGCTTGTCGGTGTGAATCGGGGGAATACCTGCTTCATGGTACAACAGGTCGACCTGCGGTGTGCCGTCTGCGGTCCAAAAGAAATACATCAAGTCATGGTACTGCGCCGACGTGAGCTGCTGCGTGTCCAGCCACTGGCGGAGCATCGCGGGTTCATATTGGGTATCTCCCGCATAGCCAAACGTTTTGCCCTCGACCGTCACGGTGAAGCCATTGGTCGGAATGGTGTGAATGTTCCAGCGGGTCTGCAAGATGACCCGTTCACCGACCACGTCGAGCACCACCGGCTGCCCTGGATTGGCCGCCACGTGTTCCACCAGCCTGGCCTGTTGGAAATCCTGGCCCGTCACCAACTTGGCCTTTTCGACAAAGAGGCGAAACACCACGTCGGAAGCGATGATGGTCGTCCGATGCCCACTGAGGAGTTTGCTGATGAGCCCGCCATCGTGATCCGAATGGATATGGGTGAGAAACACATAGGGTAAATCAGAAGTCGCCACACCAATCTGCGCCAAATAGTCCAAGGCTTCTGGGGAAGGATCAACG
>Ga0099829_10001902_pt1 | contig 11808 bp, 6 predicted proteins | sample CZO8metaG_3_FD_79336 | JGI IMG/M metagenome (GOLD analysis project Ga0099829, IMG submission 79336) | Vadose zone soil microbial communities from the Eel River Critical Zone Observatory, Northern California, USA - CZOApr15con2H2.8 metaG | ecosystem: Environmental > Terrestrial > Soil > Vadose...
CCAAACGTTCGACGCCGCGATTGTCGTCCTGGATCAGTCCTCCAAACTGTTTCCAGAATCGGTTCGCGTGAAGATCCTTCAAGGCCTTGCCTACTATTTGGTGGATCGATCGTCCGATGCGATCCGCGCATTACTCGAAGCTTCGCGGCTGAGCCCGAATGACGAAACCGCCGCCCGCTACCTGGGCGAAATCAGCCTGCAGGACCCTGCCTCTCCCGATCCCGCGGCCGCCGCTCAACTCTGCAAGTTTGCGGATCAACAACCGAAGAATAAGACCGCCGGCGCTTTCTGCGGCGGCGTTCTGCTTCGCCTCGCACGCGAGAATGAAGACGTGTCGCCCCGGCCCGAGATTCTACTCCGGCTCCGGCGCGCCGTTCGCGAAGCGCCTGGCGAGCCTGTCGCGCGTTGCCAGTCTGGCAAAGCTTTCGAATGGGCAGAGGAGTGGCAGCAGGCACGGACGCAAATGGAAGAATGTGTACGGCTAGATCCGGATTCTCCGGAGGGGCACTACCGTCTCTCTCGCATATATCGACATCTTGGCCTAATCGGCTTGGCAAGCCAACAGACGCTCCTTCAGCAGCAAGCCGCGCAGCGCCAAAGCGAAGAAAGTGTCCGCCGCGCGAATACTCTGACGAAGTTTCTTGTTCTGCTTGAACACTGAAACATTGCCAAGGCGGGCGCTATTTTGCCCTACCGTGCGCTCCGCCACTGCAACCGGAGAGCCCGTCTCGGCCAGAGCTTGGCAGGGACGCTTTGAATTTCCAATTCTGCTGGCCGCGTCAGGATCCATCGAAGTGGTGCAGGCCATGGTTCTCAATCGATCGCTCATCCTAGCGAACCGGCAGCCATGTGGACCATGGCTAGTTCAGTCCATGTTCCGAACGTGACACAGGTGCGATGAACAAGGCGTGTATCAAAAACTTTGCAACACCTCATTCGCAACTCGAATAGTTCTGCCGATGAAATTATTAAGAAGCGTGATCTATTCTTGGTGACCGAGTTGTCTAAAACCATTTGTTTTCAATGAAATAGCTGGTGACCAAAGCTTTAAATAAAAGCTAGCCACAAAGCATTGCATGGGGCCCCTCAAATCAACTAGGTTGCCGAAAAGGTTCGGTGTCGGTGAAGTTTTTTTCGATTGATTCGAAAATATTCATTGGATTGATTCGAAATCCATTTCGTCAACGCGCGAACAAGGGCTATGGCCCCAGACGAAAACCAGTTAACACTAGGGGTTAAGTTTCAGGGAGGCAAAATGAATCTAAGGGTGGGGGTTGTTTTAGTCGTTGTGCTCTTAATGTCATGGAGCACGACGGCTCAGATCGACGGTGGTGCCATCGTAGGCACCGTGACTGACCAGAGCGGAGCTCCAATTGGCAATGCGACTATCGTGGCGACTAATAAAAGAACCGGGGTCGCGACGACGGTGAGGACCAATCTGGATGGTCAGTATATTTTCCCGGCGCTCAATCCAAGCATCTACTCGGTGAAGGCGTCCGCGGACGGGATGGAATCGCAGGGCTACGACAACGTCGAGATTCACGTACAGTCCAGGCCTGCGCTGAACTTCCAGCTTAAGGTGGGAAGGGTTCAAGATATAGTGAACGTAACTGCCACAACGCCGCTTTTGCAGACACAATCTGCTTCGCTGGGCGATGTGGTTGGAACGCAAGCGATCAACGACCTGCCGCTGAATGGCCGGGTTTATGCGCAGTTGGCGCTCCTGGTTCCCGGGGTGGGCAAATACTATTCAGGTCCCAACGAGACCGTGGACCGGTTTAGCGTAAACGGAAACTCGGAGTTGCAGAACTACTTCGCCTTGGATGGAATTGACAACAATTCGGGATCCACAAACCTCCAGGAAAATTCAGTTCAAGCGGTGCAACCACCCCCGGATGCCCTGGAAGAGTTTAAGGTTCAGACTAGAACGTATTCCGCGGAATTCGGCACGGCCGCGGGCGGGGTCGTGAACGTTTCCACAAAAGCCGGCAGCAATCAGTTTCACGGAGATCTGTGGGAGTTCTACCGGGGTAACGCGCTGGACGCGAACACCTTTTTTAATAATTTGAATGGCATTCCGCGCGGTCGTTTCGTTCAAAACCAGTACGGGGCGACTCTTGGCGGACCCGTTCTGCGGAATCAAACCTTCTTTTTCGCGGATTTTCAGGGCTTCAACAGCCGGAGAGCAACCACGTCGTCCGTCACCGTGCCGACGCCGCTGATGAAGCAAGGCAACTTCACGGAACTTTCCTATGCGCTGGCCCCGGTGATCTCTTCGCAGAGTTCCTGCATCACCGGGAATGTGGTCGCATCGTCCTGTATTGACCCGGTGGGCCAAAAGTTGCTTGCGCTGTACCCGGATCCCAATATACCCAGTGCCGTGGCTCTGGAAGGCAAGCCAGGCAGATGGACGGGCGGCTCGAATTATCAGTATCAGACCTCGGCGCCCAACGACACCTATTCCGGCGACGTCCGAATCGACCACGCCTTGAACGAAAAAAACAATATCTCCGGGCGTTATAGCACCTATCGCGTGAACAACCAAGAGCCGGGGTGGACTTCCAATCCGCTGGTCGGCGCCAGCAACTTTGCTTCGACCAGCAAAGTTCATGGCAATTCGGTTTCCTTGTCCTGGACCGACACACTGTCGCAAAGCCTGCTCAACGAAGCGCGCTTTGGCTTCAGCCGGGTGCTCGCGGACAAGAATCCTCCGGGAGACTTGAAATTGGGAGTTTCGGCGGCGGCAGACTTTGGCTTGACGGGGCTTCCGCAGAGCCAGTTTTTGACTGGGCTGCCTCCGATCAGCATTGGCGGCGTGCAGTCCATGGGATCGTCGCCTTGGAGGCCACAGGAGCAGGTAAGCCAGGTGTGGCAATTCCTGGATGATGTCAGCTGGTTGAAAGGAAAGCACAGTTTCAAGTTCGGATACCAATACCGCAGATCCACCAATGCCTTCCTGGATCTTTTTGCCCCCCAGGGATCCATGACGGCGGGTGGCGTCTACACCAACACGAAAGGCTTCGGCGTCGCCGATTTCCTGCTGGGTGACATGAATTCAGCCGCGTTCAACACCCCTATCTTTCCTCACAACTTCCGTCCCGGCAATGCGGTCTATGCCCAGGACACCTATCGCGTCAGCGGCAAGCTGACAGTGAATTACGGCCTGCGCTACGAATTGTTTGCGCCGTTGCTCAATCATCAAAACCAGTTGGCAAACTTTAGCCCCGCAAATGGCGGAACCATCATCACGGCCGATCCGAACGCGAGCAGTTGGGCGGCACGCTCATTGATCAACCCGGACTATCTGAATTTTGCTCCGCGATTCGGATTTTCCTACCGGCTGGCGGATCGCCTTGTGCTTCGCGGCGGATTCGGCATCTTCTACCAGCATGAGGACCGCTTTGGATCGGAAGCAGTTCTGAATCTGAATCCACCGTTCGAGGTGAATCCCTCGCTATCGCAAGGACAGGGCAGCACCACGCCGGTCTTTTATCTTAGCCAGGGATTTCCCATCAGCAACTTGAACTCGGCCACGGTAAGTTTGCCGAGCCTGCAGATTCGCGCCCAGGACCCGAATCAGAGAACCAGCTATGTGGAGCAGCCCAGCTTCGGTGCTCAGTACCAATTGACCGAGAGCACGGTGTTCTCCGCAGACTACGTGGGCAATTTCGGGCACAAGATGTCGCGGATTCGTAACGCGAATCAGGGCCAGATTACCTACGATGCCTCGGGGAATCCCATCGTCACCTTTCCCTATGCCAACCTGAACAACGCAAGTGGACAACATGCCTTTCTGGAGCTTCTGACCAACGATGGAAACTCGCTCTATAACGGTCTGGAGGCGTCCCTGCGACGGCGCTTCATTCACGGCTTGGCATTTGGCTTGGCCTACACATGGAGTCACAGCATCGCTGATTTCAATGTGCCCATCAACGGAGACTTCACCCCGCAGAACGCTTACAACATGGCGGCGGAACGCAGCAATTCGACGCTGGATGTGCGGCATCGGTTCTCGGGGAATGCCACGTGGAATCTGCCCATTGGGAAAAATGGCCTGGTGCTGAAGGGCGGTGGTTTGGCAAGCCGCTTGATCGGCGGGTGGCAGGTGAATACCATTGTCACGCTGCAAACCGGCAATCCCTTTACCATTGGCGCGCCGGATCAGACCAACACAGGAAATCACGCTTCCCGCGCCAACTGTACCGGGGATCCTTTCCAGGGGGCTTCGAGCAATCCCAGAGACGACCTCGCTGGAGGCTCCGGATTCTTCATCAATCCCGCTGCTTTCAGTATCCCTTCTACGGGACACTTCGGAACGTGCGCACCGTACAGCGTCCACGGACCTGGCTTCGAGAATGTGGATCTAAGCTTGTTTAAGAAATTCTCAATCTCGGAGAGCAAGTATTTCGAATTCCGCACCGAGTTCTTCAACGCCTTCAATCATGCGAACTTCGGCGCTCCCTCGTCGTGGATCGGTAATCCAGGTTCCTTCGGCAAGTTCTTCGGAACCGTGGGCGATCCTCGTCAAATTCAGCTCGCGCTGAAGCTTTACTTCTAACCATGCGAAGGGACGAGGAATGCAGCACTCCTCGTCCCTTCTTTTGTTCCATCTTTAATCTCTATGGCTAGGTGAGTTGATGAAGATTCAAGGGAATCTTTGCGGTCGTCTTGTGGCAATGACGTCTGTGTGGCTTGTGCTCGGGGTGGCTGCTGTTGCGGCCCTCCCGGGTCCAGCCGTGAAGATCACCAACATCGCTACAGACAAGGCCAGGTACGCTCCCGGTGAACCGGTCAAGGTGGATGTCGCCATCGCCGTTGACGGAAACCGACCGACCTCCCATGCCCCCAATGCGAATGTCTGCATGATCTTACAAGATCTCGGGCAGACGCGAATGACGAAACAGTCGTCTGTACGGCTCGAAGGTGGAAAAACGGTTCATGCGGAGCTGACGTTTACTCCGCCAGCCGAGGATTATCACGGCTACCGGCTGGAGATGCGCCTTCTGGATGGTCACAAGAAGGTACTGGCCAGCGCCGCGACCGCCATCGATGTCTCTTCCACTTGGACGCGCTTCCCGCGCTATGGCTACGTTGCTCATTATGATGCGGACATTCCCGCCGAACAGTGGATTTCGGAGATGAATCGTTTTCACATCAACGGAGTGCAATTCTACGATTTCCAATACAAACATCATCTGCCCCGTCCGCCCTTGGAGTTGCTGCATTCGATCTGGCCGGACATCGCGAAGCGCGCGATTTCCGCAAACACCCTGCGCTCCTTTCTTGCCTCCGCTAAAAAACACAACATGATGACCATGGCGTACAACGCCAGTTATGCGGCGTACGCAGATGCCTTTCACGATGGCAGTGGAGTCGATCTGAAATGGGCGGCGTGGGCGGATGCTCAGGGACCCCGCACCGAAGCGGCGGTCAAGCCCTTGCCCCTCCCGGATGGCTGGGCGACGCCGCGCTTGTTGTACATGAACCAGAACAATCCGGGGTGGCAGAACTACATCTTCTCGCGCATGCGTGACCTATTTGAAGTGCTTCCTTTCGACGGCTGGCACATCGACACCTACGGGGATCCGGGGGCTTTTGCCTGGGACCGCAGGCCGATTGACTATGTTGGTGGCCTTCCCCAGTTCGCGAACGCAGCCAGGGCGGCTCTGCAAAGGCCGGTAGTTTTGAATACTGTCCGCGCCAACGGGCAGATCGGGATGAGCCGCTCCGATGCAGAATTTGTCTATTCGGAGCTTTGGCCGGAAGATCATGCCACTTACGCCAGCATTGTTGACGCGGCGGATGAGGTCCACACGGCCAATCCGGGCAAGTCACTGGTATTCGCAGCGTACCTGCACGGACAGCTGTCGGAGCAGCTCCAGCAGAAGCCGGGCACGCACGTCCCGTTTAACTTGCCGGCAGTTCTATTGGCGGATGCGGTGATCTTCTCATCGGGTGCTTCTCACATCGAGCTAGGTGATGGCTCGCGCATGCTCTCAAACCCCTACTTTCCGGCAGACACAGGAATCACGGTGTCAGAAGGCTTGCGTCAACAACTCCGCTCCTACTACGACTTCCAGGTCGCCTATGAGAACTATTTGCGTGATGGAGCAAAGGCAGCCGCATTCCAGGTGACATTGGCCAACGTGGCTCAGACGCAAAGAGGAGACGCGGGCTCAGTCTGGACGATTGCGAGTGAGAAAAATTCCTATGCCGTGGTCCATCTCATCAATCTCACGGGCCTGAAGCGGACAGATTGGCGGGATGATGCGCTGGACTACCCGCCAGCGCCAGTCCTGCACAACCTTCGTGTGCAAGTGCAGCTTCCGGGGGGAGTGGAAAGCGTCGGTTGGGCTTCGCCGGACGTCGACGAAGGTGCATGGCATGAGCTGTCGCTTCGGAAAGCAGGCTCCCCTAGCGCGAATATTTACGAAGTCACAATCCCCGAACTGCGCTACTGGACTGTATTGATTTTTCACCGTACTTCAAGAATGGATTAAGAACTTCATTGATTGAGGGGCTGTTGACAATGCGAGGCACCTTGAAGACGATTTTCATAGCCTTAATGTTGTTCGGGACTTGTTCTTCGGCTACCGAGGCTCAAATTCTTTATCGATCCAGTGCCTTTAGCGTCGAAAGAGATCGTGTGACGCAAGGGAGTTTTACAGCGCGGGCGCTCTCGCCAACCGAAATCGTGTCGAATTATGATCCGGACGGTCAGACGTCTTCTCCATCCCATTGGCGTTTGCGATCTGACTTGCTTGGCTATCCTCATCTGCGCTCAGACTATCCGTTGCTCGACGCGATCTACAACATGTCACTTGAAGAGCTGCAAAAGGATCGGCGCGCAGACGGTACACTTATGGCGGGAGCGCTGTGGGAGGGCGTGTGGACGCGCGACGTCAGCTACAGCGTTGTGCTTTCGATTGCTGCCATCGAACCCGAGGCTGCCAAACGCAGCCTGATGGCAAAGGTCAAGCGTGACCGCATTGTACAGGATACCGGCACAGGTGGATCATGGCCGGTTTCTTCCGATCGAATGGTCTGGGCTCTTGCAGCCTGGGAAATTTATCTGGTCACCGGTGACCGCGATTGGCTGCAGCAGAGTTTTAATATAGTTCGAAACTCCGCGGCAGATGACGAGCACGTCATCTTCTCGCAGACGACTGGACTAATCCTCGGGGAGTCTTCCTTTCTGGATTGGCGCGAACAGACATATCCACGTTGGATGAACGCTGTGGACATCTACAATGCTCAGGCTCTCGGTACAAACGCCGTCCACTACCGCGCATACCGGATTCTTGCCTGCATGGCACGCGCGTTGGGCCTGCCTTCAAAGTCCTACGATCAGCTTGCCGATCAGATTCGCTCGAATGTTAAAAAGAAACTGTGGCTCCAGAGCTCAGGTTATTTTTCTCAATATCTTTACGGACGTCAAAATCTGAGTGCCTCCCCTCGATCCGAATCGCTCGGAGAATCGCTGGTCATTTTGTTCGATATCGCGACACCCGAGCAGCAAGACCGGACTTTTGCGTCCACGCCGGTGATGGAATTTGGCGTCCCATGTATTTATCCAATAACTCCGGGCATTCCCGCTTATCACAACAATGCCGTTTGGCCCTTTGTGGAAGCTTTCTGGAGCATGGCCGCCGCAAAAAGGCACAATGGCACCGCGCTACTTCAGGGACTAGCGAGCATTTATCGCGCCTCAGCGCTCTTTTTGACTAACAAAGAAAACTTTCTTGCGGATACTGGAAACTTTCGCGGCACCGAAATCAATTCAGACCGGCAGTTGTGGAGCGTGGCCGGCAATTTGGCCACGGTTCTTCGCATTCTGGTCGGTATGGAGTTCACCGAGCGCGGTCTCGAGCTGCATCCCGTGGTTCCTCGCGAACTTGGCGGAATGCGAACTCTTAGCGACGTTCGTTATCGCAACGCGATACTCTCAATTCGCGTTGAGGGTTACGGTGCGACCGTTCGTTCGATGACCATCGATGGCAAGAAGGCTTCTTCCGTCGTTCCACCTAACCTGGTGGGGAAACATGAGGTCGTAATTCGATTGGCCGATGATGCTCTGGCATCTCCTCATGTGAATTTAGCTAAGCCGCTGGTTGTACCGGACACTCCGCTGGTGAGAGAGAACGCAGGTCAGCTTGGCTGGGGCTCGGTCTTAGGGGCTGATGAATACCACATTTACCGAAATGCCAGAACCGTTGCTACAACGCACAAACTCTCGTTTGGCCTGCCAGATTCGCGGCCAGCCGAGTATCAGGTCAGCGCAGTTGACGCGCAGGGTAGAGAATCATTTCTGAGTGAACCAGTGTCAGTGAGTGCGCCAGCGCTCGTTGTGGAGGCTGAGACGGGTGCCAGTACGACAACCACCCAGTTAACAGGCTACTCCGGCGCAGGCGCGGTCGAACTCAGCCGCAACCTGAACACCGACCTTGTTCTCGCAACCTCGGTGCCGCACTTAGGCAAGTATGAGATTGCATTCCGCTACTCGAACGGGAGCGGCCCAATCAATACAGACAATAAGTGTGGGATTCGTACCTTGCTGATCGACGGCCAAACCGTCGGTTCCATTGTTATGCCACAGCGGGGAAAGGACGAGTGGTCCAACTGGGGTTATAGCAGCCACCAAGTCGTTTCACTGACTAAGGGGCGGCATACGTTCGAACTGCGCCTTGAGCCACAAGACGATAATATGAATGTTGAAGTCAATCGGGTCATGCTCGATACCATGGAACTCGTCGAACTCAATAGATGATTATGAGGTGAGTCTCTCGGAAGTCGCCAGGCGACTACTTGAGTTTAGGGCAATCTCGTCAGGTCCTGCTTGTTGAAGGTTGCAATGCGAGATTCCAAAAGTCTCCCTTCAAAGCAGATTGCATACACGCTCTGGACAAGACATTCAAGGCCGGTTTACGCAGTGTGCTTTGGCTGCTAAAACCCTTATATAGAGTGTGATCTGCTGGGTAGACAACTCCCCTTTTGCCCCTCATTGAAGTCGTATGGTAATCTCCGGTACGGGTTCACTCGTGATGGAAAAGTCGGAAGTCCGGTGGGATCGGGTTCGCTTCGGTTTGTTTGAAGCGGATCTTCGAGCCGGTGAATTGCGTAGGTCGGGAATTAGAATTCGACTTCAAGGTCTCCCCTTTAAATTGCTATCGATTTTGCTCGAGCGTCCGGGGGAGTTGGTGACCCGGGAAGAACTGCAGCAGCGAATCTGGGGAACCTCCACCGTCGTAGACTTTGAGCACAGTTTGGGTTCGGCAATCAACAAATTGCGTGAGGCTCTCCGCGATTCAGCTGAAAATCCCCGCTACATCGAAACCCTGGCGAGACGAGGCTATCGCTTCATCCCACCTGTCCAAACCATCACAACTGCTGCGGCACAATCACTTGCTCTATCGGACGGATTGGTACCCGCAACGGCTGACGATCCAGCGTATTTGAAAACTCCCGAAACCGTCTTGGGTAAGTCGAACGGAAATCTCCAGACCCCGCAATCCAGAATTACAGGACTCGCTCGGAATCGGCGCCTTCACTGGATGGTCGGAGCCCTTGCCGCATTCCTTATTGTGATTGCTTCGGCCACCGCCTTTCAGATGGTTCATGAATCCCTTCCTCCTCAACTCATCCGTACTACCCAGCTCACCTGGTCGGATCGCGTCTATCCAGGCGAAATTGGGCGGGAGAGCTTTCCAAGCCTGGCCACTGATGGGATGCGTATTTATTTCTCGGGAGTCCACGACGGGCGGCTGGTTTTGGTGCGCTCGTCTCCCATTGTCGAAGAGAGTGATCCAGTCGCGATGCCCGCGGAAATTGTCAGGCCCTCTCTTGCTGACATCTTCGCGGACGGATCCAAGTTTCTTATTCAGAGTCATCAATGGTCACAAGTGGAGGAACCGCTTTGGGTCGTTCCGTCAACCGGTGGAGCAGCAAGGATGGTGCGCGGAGGTCCAGCGCACGACGCGGTATGGACCCCCGACGGCAGATCAATTCTTTACGCCTCCGGTCACGACCTCTTTACGACCCAAGATGACGGTAAGGAGCCAAAGAAGCTAGCTTCCGTGCCGGGCAGAGCGTTCTGGATTCGTTACTCGCCCGATGGGTCGCTCATACGTTTTACTGTCATTGATCCTGCCACGCGTACAACTTCACTGTGGGAAATTTCAGCTCATGGTAAGAACCTTCGGCCGCTGTTGGAGGGCTGGAATAACCCGTCAGCAGAGTGCTGCGGCAGTTGGACGGTTGACGGCAAGCATTACATTTTTCAATCCACTCGGAATGGACAAAGCAACATTTGGGCATTGCAGGAGTCATGGCTTCCTTCATGGGCCCTCTCGCGGAAGCTGACGCAAGTCACCGCCGGCCCGCTGAACTATCTCGCTCCGGCGCCTGCGCGCCAGCCAAACAGTATCTTGGTTATAGGCGCCCGCTCACGCAACCATCTGTTACATTACGACACGCGTTCCCGTCAGTTTGTGCCCTATCTTCCGGCTCTCAATGAGGCGCGCAGAACGGAAATCTCCAGGGACGGCTCCCGGGTTGCCTGGGTCAGCTCGATCGATGGATCGCTCTGGCAGAGCAAACTCGACGGAAGCCAGCGTCTTCAGCTCACGTCACCTCCCATCGAAGTCTTCATGATGCGCTGGTCACCAGATGGGACGGCCATCACCTTGATGGGGAAGGAGCCCGGTAAACCGTGGAAAATTTATCTCGTACCTGCCCAGGGCGGAAATTTGCAAATGTTGCTGAAGGAATCGCACGGGGAAGCTGACCCCGGGTGGAGTCCGGACGGAAAATCCATTGTATTTGGCCGTTCAGCTGAATATATGGGAGAGGATTCGTCAAAGGCCATTTACCTGCTGGATTTGAAAACCAGGTCCATTTCTGAAGTCGCTGGGTCGGCTGGGCTTTTTAGCCCACGACTCTCTCCCGATGGAAGGCAACTGGTGGCGCTCTCGCTTGACCAACGCAAATTGATGCTTTTTGACTTCTTTACGCACAAGTGGACAGAACTCGTGAATGGAAGCGCCGACAACCCGACTTGGTCGAGCGATGGCAAATCCATCTTCTTTCATGCCTTTATGGAGGTAGGCCAGCCGATTTATCGAATTCTGCTCGCTGATCATAGTCTTGAACGTATTGTGGACTTCAGTGATCTCGGGCCGGCGGAAGCTGTAGACTACTTAGGTCTCACTCCCGGCAATGAACCCCTCATCTCCGTGCACCTCTGGACTGCGAATGTCTATTCATTAGACTGGGACCCGCGCTGACCTGCAATCCATCGCTCCGCCGCAATCGAACGAGGCAGTTCGGGAGAAGTTTCTTCCTTCGATCCCTGCTCAAGCGTGGAATTCCCCCTGCTGGTTCGCCAAAACTCTCACGGACCGTAGAATCAGTAACGTACTGCAGTGTTCGGCCACGAATAACTCCGGGCCATGTTCAACGTGCTCTTTCTCTGGGTCGGAACGCTCGCTCGCGTGTTTCATAGCCGTCGGCATCTCGTCCTGGAGAACCTCGCGCTCCGACAGCAGCTCACTGTGCTGAAGCGTCGCCACCCGAGGCCGATGCTGAGCCGCTTTGACAAACTCTTCTGGATCATTGCCCATCGGTTCTGGTTCGCCTGGAAGAGGCTTTGATCGTCGTCCCCCGCTCCCGGAAAACTCCTCGCACGAGGTTGCGCCAGTGTTTCTGCATCGGCGCAACCCGTCTCAAGGACTTTCAGAATTTGAGCTTGATGCCGAATTGGATTTGGCGGGCGCCTGAGGTTCCATCGGCACGGCGCACTTCCAACGTCGA
>Ga0099829_10001905_pt1 | contig 11800 bp, 4 predicted proteins | sample CZO8metaG_3_FD_79336 | JGI IMG/M metagenome (GOLD analysis project Ga0099829, IMG submission 79336) | Vadose zone soil microbial communities from the Eel River Critical Zone Observatory, Northern California, USA - CZOApr15con2H2.8 metaG | ecosystem: Environmental > Terrestrial > Soil > Vadose...
CTACGTCCTCTCCGGCGACACGGGGAAAACTCGCGCTAAGTACCCAAGACTTCTTGGCCCCCAGGAAGGATGCCGACCCAGACATACCCATCCCCTAACAAGCTAAGTGTGAGTACGCCAAGCTACAGTGAGCGAGGAATGACACACCAGCTACGCTCGCCGTATGTTCCGGTCGACGGCGTACCCGGAAACGACAAGCTAACTTCCGGGTAGCCGACCACTCGCTCGGAGTATGCCGGGCGGGAACGGCACTTCTCTATACAGCTCGTTTTACCTCGAACTGTCCGCCGGAGATGCTTAGGCTGTCAGGAATGCCAATCAAAATCAAAAACCGGCCATGCAAGTTCGGCACCCGCTTGTGATCTTTATGCGTTTCTGGTAACAGTTCAATAAATGAATCTATCCATTCTCGTCTCCGTCCTCTTGCTCGGATTCCTGGCGCTCTACCGCTTCCACCGACGAATGGTCGAAGCTCTGGCTTAGCGCTCGGTTTCCCTGCGATCGAGGACGCCCTAGGAAGTACCGATGAAAAAGAAGCTCCGTACGTGGTTGGCTGGTGTGAGCTCGGCCTTTCCCACCGCCTTCAGTCCCTACTGGCGCGTGCTGCCGCTAGGGCGGATGAAGATGTTCCTGGCAGGGTACTTCTTCGTAGGCGCCGCCGGCGGTTTCGCGTTCGATCTATTGCAACTCAATGCTTCGCGCGTCGGCGGAGGTTTCTTTTGGCCTGTCTTAGTCGGCACGGGAGCGATGGCGCTTAGGGCCGCAGGAATCAAAAGAGTTCGTGTTATCCCTCTCCTGTTTCTGCTGGTTGGCTTGACCGCCTGGCTGGGCTACTGGGCCTCGCACGTTTCGACGCCTCTCCCGGTCCCCGTCGCTGTACATCGGCGCGTGCTATTCGATGCGATCGGGATCTTGGTTGGTATCGGTTTCGGTACTCGATTTCTGCTGTTCTTCGCTGGTACGGAGGGCGTGGCCAGCGTGCGTATGCAGACAGAGCTTTCTTTTGCCCACGGTATTCAGGCGACCCTGGTTCCGACCGTCTCTTTCCAGAACGCGAGTTTCGAGCTATACGGCAAATCGATTCCTAGCACAGAAATGGGCGGCGACCTGATCGACGTCATCGAGAGCGATGGTGGGTTGGTGGCCTACGTCGCCGATATCTCCGGCCACGGCCTGCCCGCCGGCCAGCTCATGGGGATGTTGAAGACTGCCATGCGACTCGCCGTGCAATTCCGCCAAATGCCGGTAGCAGCGCTCGAGAGTGTGGACCGCGTGCTGCCGGATCTCAAGGAACGTGAAATGTTTGCCACCCTGGCCCTGCTCCGCTTCGATGGCTCCAGTGAAGCCGAATACGCGTTGGCCGGCCATCCGCCGATCCTCCACTATCGGCACGGCAGCAGGGACACGGCCCGTCTCTCCATGGAGCAGCTTCCGCTGGGACTGATCCCCGGCGGTTCCTATGCTAGTAAGCGCGTCATCTATTCACCGCGCGATCTCTTCTTGATGGTTACCGACGGCATAACGGAAGTAGCCAATGCCAGAGATGAAGAATTTGGCCTGACCCGCCTGCAAGAGCTGCTGACGCAAAACGCTACCAGAGCCTTACCGGAGATTTGGGATCTCATCATGCGCGAGGTGCGACAATATGGTTTGCAGCAGGATGACCAAAGTCTGCTGCTGCTGCAAGTGCTGGATCCGGCCATCCCTCTCGCGACCTGAATTCCAAAGGGGCGCGGGAAACCCGAAACCCACTTGGACGCACAATGGGCGAACCGTAATGTGCCCCGGGCTTACACAGTGATTTCTCCCGGATGACGGGCAACTCGGAAGTAATTCCACCTGCCTGGTAAGTCGCATTACCGGACAACTGCAGGAGCAAGGGACCAGCCCCATCTTGCCTTGGCAACATTTGGCAACAATTGGCCCACAGAGCGGCTGGTAACACCTTGTTCCAGTGAGGCTTAGAAATTTGAGATGCAATTCGATTCCCATCGCCCGCTTCATAAAGCCTGTTGGTCAACGTCACGAGCCAACTGCTCGTAGTTGACGCCTCGCAATTGGGGTTTTAACACGAAAGCCTACCCACATGGGATGTGACAGGGCTATTCCAAGATGACTTTTAACTTGACAACTACTGGCTCTCGCAGGAGAATCGCCCCTCAACTAGCGTATTCTGTGCGGTGCGACTAGCGTCACCGCTCTTCGTATCCCGCCGAAGCTTTGTCCCACTTCAGTCGTACGCTTCTGAGAATCGCATGTTCCTACCATTCCAGCCGTGGAAAATTCCCCCATCGACAATCAGGGGGCGCGGTTTGGTTTTGCTGGTGCTTGCTGGCTTTGCATGTGCCACAATTCTGAGCGTCGCATCCTTCGCACAGCAGCCGAGTCCGAATGTCAATGTTTTGCCGGCGTCCCCGAGCGGAAATGCGTCTCCTCCGTTCCCTCCGCTTCCCATCAGCTTGACGGATGCGATGCGGGGCGACGGCTACTTGCAAAGGCAGGTCGAGCCTGTTGTCGCTACGTCGACCTTCAATCCGGATCACATACTGGCAGCCTTCAACGACTACCGGAGGGTCGACATACCGAACGACACAGGCCTACCGGGATCGGCGGTTAGCGGGTGGATTGGCCTTTCCCGATCATACGATCGCGGCCACACCTGGTTTGGGTCGATCGTGCCGTGTTTTCCAGGAGACACAGCCGCTATCTGTGCGAGTTCGCCACTCACGGGACTGCAAGCGAGCAGCGATCCAAGCCTCGCCACCACTCCGGGAGGTCATTTTTACTTAGGCGGCCTCTTCTTTACTCCGGGGGGCATCAGCAACGTCGCGGTTATACATTATCGCGACGTACCTGACACCGATGGGGGCGACGCGATTCACTACATAGGCGCAGTGACCGTCGACAAGAGCAGCCAATCCGATAGCGGTAATTTCAACGATAAACCGGCGGCTGCTGGGGACGTCGCCCGCGGTACCACCAGCGCAAGTGTCTGCGGGCCGGTGTACATCGCTTACACGATCTTTACGGGGGGCGGCGGGTCGGTTCCCTTCACAAGTAAACTGGGCTTCAGTCGCTCGAAGCAGGGCAAATGCGGCGTGGGCTGGGACAATCCGCAATATCTGAACAAGAACTTCAAGCAGAACCAAGGCGCGGCCATTACGGTGGACCCCACCTCAGGAAAAATCTACGTGGTGTGGCGGCACGTTTTTCAAGCCGGGGGCGACGGCTTTCCGGACTCCATTCTAATGGTTACGTCGAGCGATGGCGGAGGCTCATTTTCAAGCCCCGTGCCAATCACGCCGTCCAGCTTTGCGCCCTTTGATCAGCCTGAGCTTTCGACAACGAACTTTCCGAGCAATCCTGCTTTCCGCAGCAATTCGTTCCCTACAATCGCGGTGGACGGTAATGGTAATGTTTATGTGGCGGACCAGGAGAAGACTTTTCCAACGATAGGCAACTACCCGCCTGGTTACTACGAACCTCGGATCATTATCTACACCTCGACCACCGGCGGAGGCTCCTGGACGAAAGGAAGCGTTGTCGACGTCGGTACCAGCTCCTCCACAAACCCTCCCATCACATCCGCGCAGCAGTTCATGCCGGTCCTCAGTTTTGGCGGGGGTTTGCTGAAGCTCATGTGGTATGACTTCCGGGAGCAGAGTCAACTCTCTGACAAAATTGCAGGTGGATACTTCATAACCGGGTTTGACCGACAGATGAAGACCTATGTTGCCCAGACCGACCTATCTCTCCATGATGGCAACGGCAACCCCATGTTCAGTCCTTCCGTGCCGGTTACGAAATACCTCATCGAGCCGAGAACTGGAAAAATTCCGACCGTGGGGAATGCGGGCCTTGACCCGGCCGTGAATCGCCCCAATCTGCCGATGTACAGCGGTGGCACCAACGCGTTCACGGGCGATTACATCGGTCAGATGTCGGCGGCCCCCTTCGTTCCGAATCTGGGTGGCACTACGCCCTTTCGTTGGGCGACAAAGCCGACCGACTACATCGCCATGCCATCGTTCGGCGTGTGGACTGATTCGCGAGACGTGGTGTTCCCGACCTCACCTATGGGTGGTGGAACGACGCCCATGATCAACGACCTCGCAGGCTGGCAAACGTACGCACCGCCCGGAAAAGGACAGCTTTCTTGCGTTAACGCGGGAGCGCGCAACGCCAACGTGTACCTTTCCGAAATCAAGCCCGGGGTCGTCGCCGGCTCGCCGGCAACTTCTCGGCAACTGGTGGACGCAAACGGCAAACCGATAGAGCGCGCCTTCCCCATGTACATCCAGAATCCCAATGCTGACGCTCCCGGTCAGCAAACGCCGGGAAAATTCTTTCGAGTAAGTTTCAATAATCTGGGTTCGCCTGTAGCGGGTTCGTTTGACCAAGGCACGGAACTGACGAAGCCTACGAATTCCCTTGATCTCCAAATCCTCCAGTATTCCAGCTCTGCGGTTACGCTATACGTCTTTTGCACGGGCTGCAGCTCGTCGCTGCCCTTTGTCCCGTTTCAAGTCACCGTACAGCATATTACCGGGCTGGGGGGGCAGGTGATCTCAGATGGCCCGCAAACGGCGATCTTTTTCGACAGTGATCCCACAGCACCCTTCGTCACCAATCCCAACCTGGGGACGAATGAGATTCATGACGTCACTGTTAGCAACCCGCAGTTCGATAACCCGCAGTTCGACAACCCCCAATTCGATAACCCGCAATTTGACAACCCGCAATTCGATAACCCGCAATTTGACAACCCGCAATTCGACAACATCGCGCCCGTTGAGGCTCAACCTGTCGGCGATTTCGTTTATCAGGTCACCGCCGCTGGTAATAACGCCTCGGCCTATACGGCCGTGGTGAACGTCGCGCAATCGACGCTCACGAATCGCTATGTCTACGAGCTGATCATCGCGAAAACCTATAACTTCCCAGGCTTCAACGCTTGCGACAGCCAACCGATTCCGCAGGGTTCGATCATCTCGATTATTCCCAACCCGCAATTCGATAACCCGCAGTTCGACAATCCGCAGTTCGACAACCCCCAGTTCGATAACCCGCAATTCGACAACGCGACGTTTGCCACAGTGCCTCCTCCGCCCGGTAGCACCGGCACAGCCGCGGCGCTAAGCACAGCTTCGACCAGCACGAGCACGTCTTCAGGCGACGGCACGACAAAGATGCCGCTTGGGACGGACCACGTGTACGTTGTGCTGCGCGTTTATAGGCCCGCTGGCGTGACGCCGACTCCGTTGAGCCTGGCCGAGCAGGGCCAAATCACAGCTAACACTTCACTGCTGGTGTTCCCGCAAGCGCCGAATACGGGCACAGGCACACCTACAGTACAGCCGCCGGCACCGGCCAGCAGCAACAAAATCCTTACCACCACGGCCCTGACGTCTTCTCAGAGTGCCTCCGTTTTTGGACAACCCGTCACCTTCACTGCGACGGTGACCCCGAAGTCAGGCTTGGTCACACCAACCGGCACTGTGGACTTCAAGGATAGTTCCACCTTGCTGCAAACGGTGCCGCTAAGCGGCGGCGTGGCATCGGTCATTATCTCTTCGCTGGCCGTTGGCACGCATATAATCACAGCGGTGTACAGTGGAGATGCGACCTTCGATGGCAGCTTGAATTTGATCAGCCAAAAGGTAGCCAGCGTTCTGGCGATTACGACGAGCACACTGCCAAACGCGATTGTGGGTGTCCCTTACGGGCCTCAGCAGCTCAACGCGACGGGCGGGACCCTTCCGTATTGCTGGTCCAATTCGGCAAATACCTGTCCGGTGGGGTCGGTGCCCATAGGGAATGGATTTTTGATTAATGCAGGCGGTCAAATTACGGGTACCCCGCTTCAGCCAGGCATTACGCCGCTTACCGTTTTTGTAACCGACAATGGCCCGCCGATCCAAACGGCTTTCAGCACGATCAATATCGCTGTTAATGGCAACGTCGTCAACACAAACGATAGCGGACCCGGTTCCTTGCGGCAGGCAATACTGGATGTGAACTCACAATCCAGCCCGCAGCCAGTCGGCATCGTCTTCAACATTCCAGGCAGCGGTGTGCACACTATCACGCCGAGTTCCGCTCTTCCGACACTTACCCAACCGGCGATCATCGATGCTACAACACAGCCCGGATTCGCAGGCACGCCCGTTATTGAACTGAATGGCGGCAGTGCTGGTGCCGCGGCCAACGGGCTACACGTCTCAGCCGGCAACACCACCGTGCGTGGCTTCGTGATTGGCGGGTTCGGCGGGGATGGAGTCTTGCTAGACACGAATGGCAGCGACGTGATTCAAGGAAACTACGTTGGGACAGACACAACTGGCACAGTGGCTCATCCTAACGGCAACGGAATTCAGATCATCGCAACACCTAATAACATGATTGGCGGATCAGCTGGTTTGCGCAACATCATTTCCGGAAACCAGGGTGAAGGCGTGAGGATTGACGGCACTCTGGCGACGGGGAACGTGGTCCAAGGCAACTACATTGGAACCGATCCGTCGGGTTCGGCAGCGGTGGGGAACAGCGCGAGTGGCGTTTTCCTTCGCCACGCTCCAGGCAACTCTGTCCTCGGAAACCTCATTTCCGGGAACACCGGCTTCGCAGGCATCACGATTTGCGGCAACGCCGTTTTCTGCGGAGGTGGCGACATTTCTGGAATCGATGAAACCAGCAATGCTGCCGGCAACGTAGTCAAGGGGAACTTCGTCGGAACAAACGCGGCGGGAACGGCCGCCTTAGGCAACAGCCAGGCTGGCGTGAGTATCGACGGGGCACCGAACACCGTAGTGGGCGGAACATTCTTAGTCGGCATTCGCAATGTTATCTCATTTAACGGGACAAACGACGTCCAGATCTTTTCGGCCGGCGCCAGCGGAAACAAAATCGTGGGTAACACGATTCAGGGCAGCACGACCGCAACCACCGTGGGCATTTCTGTTGGCATTTTTTCAGGAGCAGCGGCCGGAACTGGCAACACCCTGAGTTTGAACTCGATCTCGGGCCACGCCGGAATCGGAATCGACCTCACCCCTGCTGGGGTTAATCCGAACACCCCGGGTGGTGCCAATAATTTCCCTGTCCTCACGTCAGCCCAGCTCGATCCCATTGGCAATACGACAATTAATGGCACACTAAACAGCACAGCGAACGCGTCGTTCTCAATTGAATTCTTCTCCAACACGTCCTGCAATGGGAGCGGGAACGGGGAAGGCGCAATCTTCCTTGGCTCCGCCCCCCTTACAACAGACGTAAATGGCAACGCATCATTTACCCAAATTGTTTCCGGACCGGCGGCGGGGAATGCAATCACATCAACCGCAACCGACGCCGGCGGCACCACCTCCGAGTTCTCTGCGTGCACGAGCGTGACCTCGCCACCGCCTCCAGCAACAACTGCGGTCAACCTCACGCCCACGTCCGCTGGCACTTTGACGCCGGGGCAGAGCTTCAACGAAACCCGTGCCGCGGATGTCAAGGTGCTGACGGCTGGACCTTTGACGGTATCCTCCATGACACTCGGCGGCCTCAACATCGGCTCGTCGGCCAGCTCAGCACTCGCAGGAGCACGGATCTACGACAGTAGTTCAGGGGCGCTTGTAGCGTCAGGCGACGCCACAGTTAACGCGGGCAGCCAGCAGACGATCACGATCCCGATCGCCGCGACGCTCGCTTCCGGCGCTACGTATCGCGTAGGGTTCTATGTGCAGACAAACCCAACGGGCAGTGGAAGTGGCACAGTTTTCGTGGTCACGTCCTTTCCATATACCGAGTCTACCGGGAGGTTCCAAGTTGTGGCGGCATGGGATTCTTCGCCTGCCGGTGATGTCTTTCCCACCACCACAAACACTGTTCTGCCACAGATGACAATAACAGTAGCACCGTAAAGCGCTGCGAGTGACTTGAGGTATTCGCCGCCAGTCGCAGAACAATGCGAGACGGTGCTGCGGCTATCCGTGGAAGCAGTGAACGGGCTTGGACTCACGCGAAAACGCCTGCTAAGGCAACGCAAGGCGGCGACGAGCGTCGGCAACAAGCGGGTCGGGTTCAGCTTTACCTTGGCGCTGGTAGGTGCGAGGATTTACAGTAGTTCAGGGACGCTGATCGCCTCGGCGAACGCTAAAGGTTATCGTTGCCTGCGAAACGGACGGGTTATTGGGGTGGTCTCGCGGCCCGCTTTCGCGCCTCATTGACCAGCGGGTCACCCGGATCGGAGTCGCCGCGCAGCTTCAAAAATTTCTGGTAATTTTCCTGGGCGGCGGACTTCATGCCCGCGCCCTCTTGCGCGCGTGCCAGCCAGTAATACAGTGGCGGCAAGTAACGCAACGTGGCCGTATCGGCGAACATCAGGTCCGTAGTTTCGCCCAAGCGTTTCTTGCAGGTCTCGAATTCGGCCAAGGCTTCGGGATAGTGCGCAGCTTCTATGTAGGCCCGGCCAAGCAAGAAATGAGAAATCCAGGAATTGCGCAGCTTTTGGCCTTGCTGAAGCTCCTCCACTGCTTGCGGCAGGCGCATGTGCAGAATATCCATCTCGCCGGCGACTAGCCGCGAATATGAGCGGCTCTGTGTCTGCAAAGTGTTGTCCAGAGCAGACGCGATCTTGCGCGCGCCGACGTCGTCGCCTGCCTGAGTCAGGACGCGCGCGGCAGGGTAGGCGGCGCTTTCGGCAGAATTGAGCTGGAAAGCTTTTCGGGCTGCGTTGATGGCGTCGGGCTTGCGCCCCAGCGCCAGATACGCTTCGCCCTCTGCCACCAACTTTAACGCCATCTCGCCTGTATTCTTTTCCTTCTCATCGGCCCGAATTCCTTCGCTCAGAATATCCAGAGCCCTCTTGTTGTGGCCGAAGTACATCTCCAGGTCCGCTTCGCCCATTTTGGCTACCGAGAAAACGCCGGGACTGACTTTCTCGAAGCGTGCATAAATCGCGCGGGCGCCGTCACCGTCTCCACGGGCCAAAGTCGAGACCGCCAGCAGCAGATAGGCGAACTGGTACGAGGGATTCTCCTGGACGATTCGCTCTGATTCCGAGACCGCGGTGGCAAGGTCGCCCGCATACATTGAACATTGGGCATAGTTCAGCCGCCACTCCAGTTTGCGCGGATTAGTATCCAGCGCGTGACGCACCGCGGCAATGGCCTTGGGAAAATCAAGCATGAAGATGTAGGCGACGCTGAGATTGTTGTACGTTGCGCCGTCGCCGGGGTAAAGAAAGACCAACTTTTGATACGTCTCGATGGCCTGGGGAAAATTGCGCACGAAGGCGGCATAGTACGTCCCCAACGTACGATACCGCTCGCGCTCGCTCATGCGATCCAGGAGGCTGAGAGTTCTTTTGTAGTACTGCTCGGCATCCGAAGTCTTTTTCAGATTGACACTCGCTACCGCCATCCCTGCCCAAGCTCTGCCCATGTTGGGGTCGAATTGGACAGCTTTCTGGTAGTTCTGGATCGCCAGGTCCAACTGACCCCTCTCGATCGCGTCTTGCCCCAGAGAGTACCAGTGGGCGGCTTCCAAGGAAGAAGTCGTGAAACTCTCTTCCGCGGCCAACTGGGCGGACTCCGTTGTAGTATCGCCAAGCTGATTGCGAATCGGCGTGGCGAGTTTTCCGATGGCGCCGAGCACCGCATCTTTGTTGGCGACAGCTACTTCGCGAGCGACAATTGGTTTGCCGCTGCTTGAATCGACTGCGCGCGCGGAAAGGCGGAAGCCCTCGACGCCGCGGCTAATCGAGCCCGACACAACGACCGCCACGCCCTCGCGAACTGCCACGAGGCGAGCGAGTGATTCGTCCATGCCCATAGCCGCCGGCTGAATCTGTTTTGCCAGGCGGTGCGCCGACGCCCGCCTGTAGGCATTGATGAAAGGCGCAGCCTCAAGAGCCGTGCTAAAAACAGGCTCCAAGGTTCCGTCGAAGACCGAGTCTTTGGTGTCATTCTTAAAATCAGCAACCAGCACCGAAACCGGGGCATGCGAAATTGCTGTGTGCGTGCCAACCCTCGAACGTAGAAAATATCCCACTGCAAATAGCGCTGCCGCAACTCCAGCCGCGGCCCATTTCACATACGGAGGAAATTGACCCCGCCGTGTTAACACGGCGGGCGTTCCGAGCCGCGTACCCGCCAACGTTTCCAAGTCGGACAAAATCTCCGTAGCGCTCGAATAGCGCCTTTCCTTGTCAATTTCCAGGCAGCGCACCGCGATTTCGCTCAGCGGCTTCGGAATTTCCGGGGCGAGCTCAGCGGGCGGTCGAACATGTTCGGTGGTTCGCTTGTACAGTGTGGCCATCGCCGTTTCGGCTTTATAGGGTGAGTCACCTGTCAGAAGCTCGTAAAAGATGATCCCTAGCGCGAAGAGATCGCTTCGCGCGTCAAGCTTTTCTCCCTTAGCCTGTTCGGGGGACATGTATGCGGGCGTTCCTAAGAGTGCTCCCGTCTGCGTCATGTTCCCCATCTCTATGCTGCGCGCGATGCCGAAGTCCATGACGATAACTTTGTCATGCACATCCACCATGATATTTTGCGGTTTCAAATCGCGATGGATGACGCCCTCCGCATGGGCGGCCTCAAGCGCGCGGCACACTTGCACGATAATTCCGGCAGCCTCTTTCGGCGGCAGCTTGCCTCTTTCCCGAAGCAAACTGGCCAAGTTCCGCCCTTCCACAAACTCCATGGTGATGAATTTGACGCCATCCGCTTCAGCCAGGTCGTAGATCCGGCTCACGTTCCTATGAGTGACCTGGCGGGCGATGATGAGCTCCTGCTTGAAGCGGTTGAGTATCTCCACGTTCTGGGCAAGCGCCGGCCGGATCACCTTCATTGCGACTAACCGATCCAGTTCGCGATCGCGAACCTTATAGACGGCACCCATTCCGCCTTCGCCGAGCTGCTCCAGGATTTCATAGCGGTCTCCAAGCACGATTCCAACTTGAAGCGCTCCCTCTGAGATTCCAGTCTTGCGGGCAGCCGTGGCAGACGGGTGGGAGCCGCCGCTGGCCACTCCACTGGTGAATGTCTGATCCGCGTCATAACTCGTATCAGAGTCACGGACGGAATCTTTGCTCGTCGAGTCATTCAGAGGCAGAGGAGTGTTGCACTGAGCACACACGCTTGTGCCGGGAGGATTCGACAATCCGCACTGCGTGCACTGCATGGGTAAGACCGCCTTGCAATGTTGCGCATACCATACACCAGCAACTTCCTCGTTTCAATTCAGGACGCAGGCAAAGTAGACCACGTATAACGCCCTCCAGACTTGCCAGGCACCCAACCGCCGAATAGAGTCGAATGATTTGTAAGCTCTGGGAAATATCAGTTGGAGCGCGGCTTGGTAGTGGTTTCCCGTGAAGCCCTATACTTTCCTGGGGACTCTTGCGCAAGCTGGTGGAGTCGGTAGAAGCGATCGAAATGCTCCCGATGCTTCGTGTATGTCATCTCTTTGAACTGATTCTCGTCCATAGGTTCGGTCAATTTGCACCATGTCCTGCTGATCCATTTCGATAAAGGATTTTTGCTCCCGGTTTACTGGCTGTAAAAACATCTGATTTTGGGCAGACAGAATTGGCGCCTTTCGATCTCCTGGAATCACAGCCTTACAACCGGCACGGAAGGAGGGTATTTGGGCAGGACGCGAGAGAGGTGAAAAATCCACTTGTCCGATTAGCGCGTTATACGGCCATATGGCCAATTACGGCTCGGACATCAGCCGCGCGGCTTGTTGCGCATCGGCTGCATGCTGTGGTCAGGCTTGGCTGCGCACCCAGACCAGGACTATGCCGTTCCTC
>Ga0099829_10001909_pt1 | contig 11787 bp, 7 predicted proteins | sample CZO8metaG_3_FD_79336 | JGI IMG/M metagenome (GOLD analysis project Ga0099829, IMG submission 79336) | Vadose zone soil microbial communities from the Eel River Critical Zone Observatory, Northern California, USA - CZOApr15con2H2.8 metaG | ecosystem: Environmental > Terrestrial > Soil > Vadose...
CCCGGCCCCGGCGAGCACGGCGGTAGAGTCGTGGCGGAGGGCACGTACAAAGATATCGTCGCCAATACCAACTCGCTGACCGGAGATTACCTGGCGCGCAGGCGGCGCATCGAAATCCCCACGCAGCGACGCGACGGCAGTGGTCGTTCGCTGGTCATAACCGGCGCCCGCGAAAATAACCTGAAAAACCTGACCATAGATATTCCTCTAGGTAAGTTTGTGGTAGTCACGGGTGTTTCCGGTTCAGGGAAGAGCACCCTGATTACAGACATCCTTTACCGGAAGCTGGCGCATGTCTTCTTCCGCGCCCATGCTAAGCCGGGTAAGCATGATAGCGTCGAGGGCATGGAATACCTGGACAAGGTGATCGATATCGACCAGTCGCCTATTGGCCGCACGCCGCGCTCCAACCCCGCGACGTACACCAACGCCTTCACCGGTATCCGTGAGCTGTTTGCCCAGGTGCCGGAGGCGAGGCTGCGTGGGTATCAGCCAGGACGTTTCTCGTTCAACGTAAAGGGTGGACGCTGTGAGGCCTGTAAGGGCGAGGGCATCGTCAAGATCGAGATGAACTTCCTGCCGGATGTGTATGTGCCGTGCGAGATCTGTAAGGGGAAGCGTTACAACCGCGAAGCCCTGGAGATCCACTACAAGGGCAAAAATATCGCCGATGTGCTGGATATGACGGTCGAGGAAGCGCTGGACTTCTTCGCGAACGTCCCGAGTATCTACAACAAAATGAAGACGCTGAACGATGTGGGCCTGAGTTACATGCGCCTGGGACAGCCTGCCACAACACTTTCCGGCGGTGAGGCGCAGCGCGTCAAGCTGGCAACCGAACTATCGCGCAGGGCTACCGGCCGTACGATGTATATCCTGGATGAACCAACCACCGGCCTGCACTTCGCCGACGTGGATCGCCTGCTCTCGGTGTTGCAGCGTCTCGTCGATGCCGGTAACTCGATTGTGGTGATCGAGCATAACCTGGAAGTAATCAAATGTGCCGACTGGATTATCGATCTCGGACCCGAAGGCGGCGATGCCGGCGGGCAGTTGATCGCCCAGGGCACACCCGAGGATGTTGCAGAGAACGAGCAGTCATCTACCGGTCACTACCTCAAACGCATGTTTATTGAGGAAGCCGCGCTGGACAGCACCCGGCAGGTCAATCAGACAGTGGCAGGATAACCTGCTCTTGGTCCTCGTGCTCCTGGTGCTCTGTGCGTCCATCCTGCCTGACCCCTGTTGCCTGCACAAGAGAGTTGCCGTTGTCGCCTTTCGGCTCCGGGCCGCCCAGCTTGATCTGCACTCCTCGTCGTCGCTGCCGCAGGTCGATCCAGTAAACCAGACCGGCCATTGTCAGCACCACCACGCCAATGATGACAAGCTTAAAAAAGTGCGCATTAGGATCATCTTTTGGGACGCTGAGGGCCAGCAGCCCGAATAAGAATGTCAGTCCATAAAACATGTAGCAAATTTGCCTGGTGTTCAAACCTGTTGCCATCAGGCGGTAATGTAGGTGCGTTTTATCATAGTGGAGCGGTGACTGGCCACGGCGTATACGGTTGATCATGACTACAGCAACATCAAGAATGGGCACGCCAAGCACTATTAGGGCGAGCGCTATCTTCGCTCCTCCCATGATCGAGAGGACCGCCAGCCCCAGCCCAAGGAACATGGAACCGCTGTCGCCCATAAAAATTTTCGCCGGATTCCAGTTATGTGGTAGGAAACCAAGGGTGGCTCCTGTGAAGATGGCAGACAGGATGGCAATGCTGTACTGTCCTAACACAAAGCTAATGATCGTAATAAAGAGTGCTGCGATTGCCACCACCCCTGTGGCCAATCCATCCAATCCATCGATAAGATTCACTGTATTCATCATCCCCACGATCCAGAACCAGGTAAAGAGTACGGCGGGGATGGCTATCAAGCTGATCAAAGTATCATGTGTAAACAGGAAAAGCGTAGGTTGAACTTCCGTGCCGAAAGGATTATTGAACGTGAATATTAGAATGCCGTTGAACTCTGTTCCCCATGGTGCCAGAATAATGAGGACTGCCACTGTCTGAGCAATCAGCTTGGGCAGCGGCTTTAACCCTACAACATCGTCATAGGCGTGTACAATCACCATCAATGCACCCGCCGCAATCAATAACCAGTAAATAGTGAGTTCATGTGCGTGAGGATTTTGATTAGGTCCAGGGCTGTAAAATAGTCTTGAGGCGATAAAGAATGCTATAAATATGGCGACGCCGCCCAAGCGCGGTACAGCTTTGCTATGCACTCTGCGAGCCGCCGGGCGGTCAAGCCAGCCTACTTTGCGGCAAAATGCCCCAATCAAAAATGTCAGCAAATAGGCAAACACGAAGGCGCAACCACCACCGATCAACGCGGTTAATATATCGGAGTTAATGGGGAAAAAGAAAAGAAGATGATGGTAGATAATGCTTGCCTGAGTCATAGGATGAAACTCCTCTCAACTAAGGAGATCGCCAGCCTGCCACAACATTGTAGTAGGCAGTTCCAACATAATTGACCTGAATTTTAGCCTCTACTATATAAAACGCATTTTGACGAACTCTTGATACTGGTTATTTTCGAGTTCTATTACTTTTAACTAGCGCCTGCCGCGAATTTAACAATACCTCGTATCCACCAACTATAAGGTCCTATGCTGCAGGAAGTGCTATCTGTAACACACGATCCCACCCTGCATAGTCTCTCTTGAACGTGACAATTGCCTCTGGCCAGAGTTCGTTTATCAACTCGGCCAATGCTTTGCGCTGTTGGTAGCCTATCTCCAGTAGCAGTACTGCCTCACTTTTAAGCATAGCAGATTGTTTTGTCTCAATGAGCAATCGGCATACCAGGTCTAGCCCATTAGGCCCACTAAAAAGCGCCAGCTGTGGCTCATATGCCAGGATATCAAGGGCCAGTATGTTCATCTCATCAGTTCCTACATAGGGCAGGTTTGCGATAAGTATATCGACAGGTTCCGGCAGCGCGGCCAGCAGGTCACCGTGCAGCAAGTGTACGCGCTGCTCAACGTGATGGCGCTGGACGTTGCACGCCGCAACGTCCAGCGCTTCGCTAGAAATATCACTGGCGTACAGGTAAGGAAGACGCGGCTCCTCCACGACCAGAGCAATAGGGATCGCGCCCGAGCCTGTGCCGATATCGGCTGCGATTGGTATTCGGCCTGCGTTTAGTCTTTTGCGCATAACGCTCAACGCTATCTCGACTAATAGTTCCGTCTCCGGCCGGGGAATCAATACTCGTTTGTCAACGAAAAAATCAAGGCCATAAAATTCTTTATGGCAGGTCAGGTAGGCCACCGGCTCACCGCGCTCGCGCCGCTCGATCAACTGGAAAAACTGCCGCTCCTGCTCTGCAGTAAGCGCTCGCTCGGGATATGTATAGAGCGTGGCCCGGTCTACATCGAGGACATGTCCCAGCAAAACCTGCGCATCCAGCAAGGCGCTCTTTTGCCCTTCATGCGCTAGCTTGCCTACCGCGTACTCCAGCGCGTCTTTAATTGTACTCATAATAACTCTACGTTCGTTTAGTGGCTCCCTGCTATAGTGGCTGCCGGCCAGCAAAACCGGTGTCGAGGTAATGCCAGAAGTTGATGCGATCCTCGCCTAGTCGCCAGCAAAGGTAGATCTCGCGGCCATCGCGCAGGCTGAGGAAATCAATCAGTCCGCTGTCCGCATCTTTCAATTCACAGCCAAATTCTTTCAGTTCGCTGTCTAGCATTTGCAACGTTTGAATGTGCCGTGCCAGTTCTTTCTGCAACTCCATCATACGCTCATGCAGGTGATGGCCATTCCCCATCGCCTGTAGACGTAGCGCACCCAGCTCCTCCTCGCTCTGCTGCATTTTCCCCCGGCTCTCCTGGATGTTGCGAAGCACGACAGATATCTGAGGTAATAGCGCCTCAGCCTCTTCACGGGTAAAGTAATGAGCCATATGTACCTCTCCTCCCGCTTATGGAGTATGCTGCCTCTGTATGCTGAATCATAACATGTTGTGTAACACTTTGTATAGCTAAACCGTTAGCACGTTATGGGCCGCCCGGTTGAGAATCCCTACCTTTCAGGACCAATTAGTACTTTCATGCTAGATTGGTAGCTCTGTACGCGCGTATATTATATAACTCTACCAGTGTAACCTTTTCCTTGGAACAACCACCAGTATCGCGGCTCAAGTTAATCTATCTATTTGCTTTGCAGCCTCTGGAAGGAATAACATGCCGGATCGCTTTGAGGAGCAACAGGGAGTCACAGGCGCGTTGCGTGAACTGCAAGATTTAGTGGAAGCAGCGCAGCGCAAGCAGGGAGCCGTAGACGTGAAACCTACGCCCAGAAGGCAGACAGGTATCACTGCGTCCCTGGCGGCAATACGGCTCGTTCCTCTCAAGGATAAAAATGCCAGGCCAGCAGCTCCCCAGCAGCACGAGCGCTCCACTGAACCCCTCTCTCTGCCTTCAGTGCCGGGTCTGTTGCTTGAGCAGCAAACACAGCTAAATGGCCGGGAAACGACTGGAACAATGCTGCCCGTTGTGCAGAGACCGTATAAGGAAGGTTCCATGCGCCTGGAGGTCGGCAGTGCCTCAGACCCTGGTATCAGGCGCAAAAATGATCCGAACGAGGATAATATCCTGGCTATACATGGGACGTGCACCGATCATTCCCGCTCTCACCCATTTGGCTTGTTTGTCGTGGCCGATGGCATGGGTGGTCACAAAAATGGGCAGGAGGCCAGTCGCCAGGCGGTCAAAGCCATCGGTGATACTGTAATACCAATAGTGCTGAATAACGCGGAGGACGAGGGCAGCTTCGCAGAACTTTTGTCCGAAGGGGCCCACCACGCGAATCTCACTTTGTATCGGCGCAATCGACGGCAGAAGGGCATCATGGGAACAACGATGACCGCAGCGCTTGTCGTCGGCAGCACGGCTCATATAGCAAATGTAGGCGATAGTCGCACCTACCTGCACCGCCAGGGCGAGCTTTCCCAGCTAACGCGCGATCATTCAGTCGTTGCCCGCCTGGTGGAAGAGAAGGTGATTACTCGCGATGACATCTACACCCATCCCAGGCGTAATGAGATCTATCGCTGCCTGGGAGCGCATGCCTCGGTGCAGGTTGATTCCTTCACCCTATCCCTCCAACCCGGCGACAGTCTGCTCCTCTGCTCTGATGGCTTATGGGAGATGGTACGCGATCCTGAGATCCAGCATATCTTGAACTACGCTGCCCATCAACCATCTCTAGCGAGCGCTCTCCTCATCCAGGCAGCGCTGGATGCAGGTGGCCAGGACAATGTATGTGTGATCCTCGTGCATGTGCCAACCTCCATCTGACAGCGCTATCTCTGCAAGATACCTACCGTTTAGGCGTCGGTGTAGGCGTAGCTAGCGCGCCTGGGGTGGAGGTAGGTATCGTCACAGGTGTGGATGTTCCGAGGCTAATGCTGAGATCATCAAAGGTCTTGAATTCCACAACTGTCCCACTCGTGTTCAAGTAGCTACCTGTCACTGTATCTCCCGGCTGTACCAGCGGTAGCTTTGGCGAGAGTGCCAGGTTCGCGGTGAAGATTTTGCCTTGCCCGGCGATCTGGATGTAGTAGATCGTGTTGGTTCCTTGCAGCACCGGCGAGACACGCAGCACCTTGCCCGTTACGCTCAGGGTCGTCCCACTGGTGGAAGTGTTTCCTGGACTCCCCTGTTGCACCAGCCACTGTTGGTAATCCTGCAGCGCTTGCGTAAGGGTAGGCTCGAACTGCACATTACTGCCGTTCAGATTCCTGGCATCTACCATGCCCACATCCTGGAAGATGTCACCGCTGGCCGTTGACTGTACAAAAATGGCGACCCACGTGGGCGTGTTGTAGATCTGGTACAACTGGATACTGGCGACAGTATAACCCCGGATATTGGCGCGGGTAGATTGGATGGTATCACTCACATTGCTGCCGATGCCCAGCCCGGAGAGAGGGTAGAAGTGCCCTTGGTTCTTGTGCGTGTCGAAGAGAAAGACTCCCGTGCTGGAGTTGTCGTTCGCCGAGGAGGAGGTCATCGGTACCAGCCAGACCGGTTGATCAACGTTATTGTACAGCAGCTCCGGGTTGCTGGCCGGTGATTGCTGGCCCATGCCGGAAGGATCGAACCAGGGTGCTGCGTGGTACAGGCCCCACCATTGCAGGTACTGAGTGACGATCGCGGCTGGCATGACACGATCTACCCAGTTCGGTACCTGCTGCGGCTGATAAACCTTGATATCGCCAGTGTGTGCGTCGACGATGAGCACCTCGCCGAGCACATCGCCGGTATAGCCGCGTGTCGGCTGCATCAGCGAGATAGTCCAGTACGGGTGATAACTATCGTCGAGTTCGAGGGTGGGGTCAACCAGCCGACCATAGGTATACCCGCTCAGATAGACATGGCGCAGCAGGTCCTGGTTCAGCAGCGCACCCGGCAGATACGCAATGGAGCTTCCGGCCTGGACCTGGTCGGTGAATAACCTGGGTATGGCCTGGGGGTTTTCGGCATCCACCACCACGAACCCTGGAGTTCTAGGACTGGCCAGGTTAGCGAAGATATTGTTGTACATCAATGGCGCCACGTAATAGAGGTGATGATTGATGGACTGTAACACGTACGTGCTGGGATCGATGCCATAGGATGAACCGAGATTCTGCCCGTTTGAGCCGAGAACCTGTTGACCCTTATAAGAAGCTACGCTCTGACTCACCAGAACGATGTGACTGGGATCGGTCGGCGGTAGTGTAGGGGATGATTCCACCTTAACATTGGGAATAGCAGCAAGCACCTTTGCGTTACTATCAAACCAGGTAGTGAAGACGATGATCAGACCGCTGACGACTAAGCCAAGAACCCCTACGACCACCAGCCCAAAAATACCTGCTGCAATGGCGCCCCGCGAGGCGTTCGTCGGTATGCGGGCGGGAGTACTTTGGGTCGAGCGCGTCCGTCCCTGGCTGATCGCGGAAGCTTCTTCCAACACACCGAGCGCGGGTCGAGCGAAGGCGAACAGGTTCGCTACGCTGCTGATCACCAGTGGCGTAAAGACCCATTGCCAGCCTCCAAATGGCCCGGTCAGCGCTGGCTCCCCGAAGTAGAGAATAAGGAAGCAGAGCACGAAGTTGATCACGAAATACCAGGCAAACCAGCGAATAAACCTTCGCGCGTCGAATGCTTCTCGCCGGCCAAACCCGAGCCGCCCGATGACGAGAATCGCCATGACGATCAGTGTCCCAATCAGGGCGAGTAGAAAAATATTCATAACAGCCTCTCCTCTTGTATCTGTTGAGAGTATTACTCCCGGTACATCAATGTGTTGTCGTCGCTGAAGAATCATCCATAAAACTAGCGCGCGGGGACCCTCGTCTTCTAGGCGGGGGAGGAAGCGCGCTCCTCCTGTTCTGGGGCAGTGAGATGCCTCCTGGTAAGCATCCAGCCCTCCGCACTGCGAGTCAGACGCTGGAGCTTGCTAGGAGCCACCTCCAGGATCGTTTTCCCGGTCGCGACATCTTTGATGACAAAGCTTCCTTTCAGGCGTCTGCCACCAATGTAGCCCACCTGCCCTTTGACTGCAACCACTTCATAGAGCTTCCAGCCTTTGACCTTGCGCGGTGCCCATACCCGGTGTTCGGCTCTCTTCCCATTGAACAGCTGATAGTTGCCACGTGGTACACACCGCAGATGAAAGAGCACTGACAAGGACTTGACATCCTCGCTCAGTTCGCTGCCCATGGCGATGGCGATGGCGTCGTTAGTATGGGACTTGGGCAAGCCAAGTACCTGAATACGCTTGTACTTCGTTTCATAGCCATAGGTCACGCTCACGCGATCTGACCCGAAACGCTCGGCAAGGTGACTCACTACAGCCGTCTTGATGGAGGAGACGTGGGCAGCCACCTGGAGGGGGACTTTTGCTTGCGCCTGGACGTCCGAGAAGCCAAATTCACTGGCCGTCTGACTGCCTTTACGTTGATTACAGGCTTCACAGGCCAGGGCGAGATTGGATGCACGGTCACTGCCTCCTCTGGCTCTGGGCACGATATGGTCGATTTGCAGAGGGAAGCCGCTTGCTCGGCAGTACGCGCAACGGCGCTGCCACTTCTGCAACAGGTACTCGCGAAGCTGATAGCCTTGTATGGTCCCCTGTTGATACTGGATACCAGCGATCTCTGGATGCTGCATCTTCTGGCTGTCAAAGCTGCCGATCTCGACGTTGATCTGGCCGACGGGCACTATCCTTGCCACGAAGCAGACCGCCTTGACTGTCGCCTCCGCCTTGGCGTGCAGCGACGGCGACAGCCAACCAGGGGTGCGGCAGCGATTGGCGAACCTCGCAGCCCGGTATCTGGTTTTGCGCGAACGGCGGCTGCGGCGATACCGCCTGCGCTGGCTCAGCTTGAGGCTTACGTCAGTGCGCAGGTGCACCTCGGCCTGGTACAAGACCGCTGCGTTAGCTACAGCCGCCACTCCCACCGTCTGCGATCCCGTATCCACCCCCACCGTGACAGGCTGGGTATACGTTGTGGTGTCAAACTGTAGTTGGATGGTAAACGGCTCACGACGCACCACACGGGCGCGACCCGCTTTGAGCCAGAGGCGGGCCCGCCTCTCTGTCGTAGGCATCAGTGATGTGCGTTGCCTGGACAAAACATAGACCTTCATCAGGTAAGGCTCCTCTCTTCCGATTGGAGTACAAGTGATCCCCTCGACACAGATATGACGCGGTACTTTCTCCTGACCACTGCCGCTGACCGCACCGCTGGTTAGATCAGGAGTTGGAGGGTCCGGCGCTGGGGCAGCACGCCGGAGTCCGAACGGCAACACTTGGTCATATCGTAGCCTCTTCTTTACCAGGTGAGACGCTCACTTGCTCGGCTCGCCTGGCTCTGAGGCTCAGTCTTGTCAATCTGGCTTGTGAGAGCTTAGCTCTCACAAGTCTCCCCCTTCTAGGGGGAGGTCATTGACATACATATACGCAGCGTTAGCAATAACGACGGAATAATCCCACACCATTGTAGTGTTTTCTAGGGTAGTTGCGCAACTGTTTCCCTATAGTACAAAACAATAAAGAAACCTGCGTCCTGAACTTTCCTCAATCTGTTTTTGATAAACGTATCGTTATCAATATCGACAAAGGAGCAATAGATTTCATGCCGTTGTTTAGCAGAAAAACTGCATCCGAGATAGAGAAGCAGCCCGGTGGAAAAGATCGCCTTCCGCCCGGGCAATACCTGACCAAGAAATGGCCCGTGTTGAGTTATGAGCGCACCCCACAGGCGCTGCCGGTGGATTGGAAGCTGAAGATAACCGGCGAGGTGGAGAACCCCTTTGAACTGACATGGCAGGAGTTTCTCGCTCTACCACACACCACTATGACCTCCGATTTTCACTGTGTGACGAGTTGGAGCCGCTACGACAATGCATGGGAAGGTGTCCATATCCGCGAGATTTTGCAGCGTGCCAGACCTCTGCCTACCGCGAAGTTTGTGATGGCACGTTCCTGGACGGGCTATACAACTAACCTGCCTCTTAGCGACCTGGATGATGATGACGTCATGATCGTCATCAAACACGATGGACAGGACCTTGAACCTGACCACGGCGGCCCGGTACGCTTGCTCGTACCAAAGCTCTATGCCTACAAGAGCGCGAAGTGGCTCGACGGCCTGGAGTTTATGCAGCGTGATCGCCCCGGCTTCTGGGAGCAGCGCGGCTACCACAACCGCGCCGATCCCTGGAAAGAAGAGCGCTACTGGTAACCTCACCGGATTAAAGAAAATCTAGCTCTGCCAGGGTTAGATTTTTCCTGCTCGAACTCCTGTTGCCCAATTTTAGTACAGTCGAGGTTGCCTTAAACCCGACTGACAGGCTATACTTGCAATAAACGAAAAGAAAGCTGCGCAGGAGGAGAAATGAGCACGGAAAAACCGCATTCTGGCACCGACCAGCAGGGTCGGCAGCTTGTGCTCATGAGCCTCCAGAAACAGGCGCAGATGCGCAAATTCTACGTTGCCAGGATACCGAAGTGGCGCCACCCCCTCGTCGGCTATATACTCAGTATACCCCTCGTCGGGCTGACATTGCTGGGAGACATGTGGGAGCAGCACATGCTCCCGCATTTTTACTTCTCCGGCGGCCCCTTGCTTCTGGCAGTAATGTTGATAGCTCTAATCTGGGGGGTCGGCCCGGCCATCTTTGCTGCTCTACTGGGTGCCCTGGCACTGATATATCTGTATATTCCTCCATTTGCGAGCTTTGAACTGAGCGACTGGCACAGTTTACTGCCGGTCCTGCCGTTCTTCATTTCTGGCATCATTATCGCAGTCATCACCAGCCAGCGTGAATCGGCGCGGCAGCGCGCGCTCTTCGCGGAGCAAGAAGAGCAGGAGCGAGCTAGTGAGCTTGAAGCGACCTTCGAGGCGATAGCCGACGGCGTGATCGTCTATGACCTGCTGGGTCGTGTCCTGCAAACAAATGCCGCTGCCCGCAAGCTCTTTGCACTCGAAGCCAAGCCGGAACTAAAGCCCAGATTCTCTTTGCGTTCGCTCCTCTCTTTGCGTTCGCTCTTTTTACGACGCAAGCAGGGTGGGCCAGGTGAACAGAAACCTATAATGGTCATACTTGATGAGCAGGGTCAGCCTTTTCCAGAAGGGCGCGGGCCGCTCGCGCGCATCCTGAACGGGGAAGAACTAACAGATGCAAATGCGATGGATGTAGTGATCCGCACCTTCGATGGACATGAGGTGCATTTGAATGTCACCGGGGCCTCGGTATTTAATCCTCTGGGGCACCCTGTAGGCGCCGTCTGTGTCTTCCGGGATGTCACAGAGCGGCGCGAACTGGAACAGCGCACCCATCACACGCTAAATGCCCTGCTGGAGATGGCCGAGACGCTTGTGCAGGTGCCCTATGATACTGACCTCACAAAGGAGCAGCCTGCTACTGTAGTGGGAGAGTACATGTTGACGATGGCAGCTGAAGGAGCGCGGCGCCTGGCCGAACTGGTTCGCAGCGTTCTCGGTTGTCGACACGTGGGTATTATCGCGCTGAACCCTGAGACGGACGTGCTGCATCCACTCGTTGTCGTCGGACTCACACCGGAACAGGAGCGCCAATGGTGGAATGCCCAGCAACAATATACTCGCATGAGCGATAGCCCTTATCCTGACCATGTAGCTCGCCTGCGCGAAAACGAGGTGCTGGTTCTCGATATGATGCGGCCCCCCTTCAATAGTCAACCCAATCCCTACGGCGTAGGTACCATGCTCGTAGCACCGATGTTCGTGGGTGATCAACTGGTCGGCACTCTGACATTGGATTATGGCGCTACGAAACACGAATACAGCGCTGAGGAGATCGCACTGGCCAAAGCCGTTGCCAGGCTGGCTGCGCTCGTCATTGAACGCGAGCGCCTGTTGTACGAACGGGCGAAGGCGCGCGCAAGTGAACTGGCTTTGCGTGAGTCCAATCGGCTCATGGACGAGTTTCTCGGCATGGCAGGTCACGAGCTGAGAACGCCGCTCACTGCCATCAAGGGCAATATTCAGTTGGCGAAACGCCAGTTGAAAAAGAATGTTTCTCCAGATGGGTCCCCTGCTGAAGACCTGTCAAACAGACTTAAGCTGGTAGAGGAGTTGCTTGAACGCGCTGAGCGCCAGGTCAGGCTACAAAATCGCCTGGTGGGCGACCTGCTGGATGTCTCTCGTATCCAGGCCGACAAGATCGAATTGAACCTGGAA
>Ga0099829_10001910_pt1 | contig 11787 bp, 7 predicted proteins | sample CZO8metaG_3_FD_79336 | JGI IMG/M metagenome (GOLD analysis project Ga0099829, IMG submission 79336) | Vadose zone soil microbial communities from the Eel River Critical Zone Observatory, Northern California, USA - CZOApr15con2H2.8 metaG | ecosystem: Environmental > Terrestrial > Soil > Vadose...
CGAGGCCACCGTGGCCCCGGTGAGCTGCGCGATCTCTTCGTAGGGCATTCCCGCCACATGCTTCAGCACAAATGCTTCCCGCTGCTCCGGTGTCAGCTGCCCGAGGGCCAGCTCCAACTCCTGGGCTTGCTCGCGCCGCTCCATCGCACCATCGGAGCGGTCCGGCGCCGCGAGCGCCTCGGCTGCTTCCTCCGACAAGCGTCCCTCGCGCCGGTGCCGTCGTCGCTCAGCGAAGCAGCGGTTCCGCAGGATCAGGAACAGCCACCCGGCAAACTTGTCGGGCTCCCGGCAGTCCGCCAGCCGATCGAACGCCCGCACCAGGGCGTCTTGCACCGCATCCTCGGCGACGTCGCGGGAGCCGAGCATGCGCGCCGCGTAGCGCGCGAACCGATCGCGGTAGCGCCGCACCAGGACGGCATAGCGCTCGACGTCGCCCGCCAGGACCGCCCGCACGACCTCCGCGTCCGTCGCCTCACCCTCGAGACCCAACAGCACCCCCACCGCCGGAAGTGATGCAGGAGATGGTAGAGGACCGGGGTATCGCGGGCAACCCGACCCAGCCTGAAGAGTCCCCATCGCTAACTTTGGTAACGGCCTGCCCCGTAAGCACTTCCGGCCGTGGGCGTTACCTGGCCCCGGTTTCGACAGTCTTCATGGCGTCATGCTCTACGACACGACCCTGGTAGCGGACCGTCAGCTCCTGGACGGTGTGGCGCGCGGCGAGGCGGAAGCCCTGCGCGCCCTGCATCAACGTCACGGCGAGAGTATTTACGCGCTCGCGTACGGGATGCTCGCTGACCCAGTTGACGCGGAAGAGGTGGTTTCCGAGACGTTCGCTCACCTCTGGCGCATCGCCGCACGGTTCGTCGCCACGACGAACCAGTCGGTGTCGGTTTGGCTCAAGGAGATCGCCCGGAGCCACGCTCGCGGCCTGCTCCTGGCGCGGGAATGGCCCGGTCGATTGAGCGCGCCTTCCCCACGGGGCTTCCCCATATCACGATGATCGAGCAGGTCCGATGATTAGTTCCGTAGGGGCGCAGTCCGCTGCGCCCCTACTTGCTTTCGCCCGCCGTTTCCGTCCTCCGCGGTGCGGGCTAGCTTTGCACCGTGAGGCGAAGCATCGTGCTGCTGGCGGCGGCGATTGCCTGCGCCGCGCCGGCAGCGGCCCAAGTCGATGGGTCCGTCGGCGTGGGCGCTGGTACCGTGCGCTATCCTGGGGGAACGAGCTTCGGCTCGGCGATCCTCTCACCGGGCGTTCGGTATACGAGTGACGCGCTGGTCGCGGACCTCTCGAGCTCGATCGCCTCGCTCCCCGGTGGAGAATGGGCCGGCCTGGGTCTGGCGAATCTGTCGGCGGTCCCCGTGCGGTCCGCCGGCGGACGCCAGCTCGGCGTCGAAGCGACCTTTGCGGGCACTACGGTCACGGGCGCCGGGCCGACCGCGGCGGCGCACGCAATGGCGGAGCTGCGCTGGTCCTCCGCTACCTGGGGTGGCGGCTTCGCGGCCGGACCTTCTACCGGGTTGATCTCGGGCGAGCTGCCCGTGACGGCGCTCCACACGCGCGCGCGCCTGTGGTGGCGGCCCGGCCACGCCGCGACATCCCCGACCGTGCAGCTGAGCGTCGAGCCGACACACTTTCCCGATGGCTGGTTCACGGACGCCAGCGCGGGCGCGACGTTCGAGCGCGCTCGGGCCGTCGTATCCCTCTTGACCGTGGCACGGCTCTCGTCCACGTACGGCTCGACGGCCGCTGGCAGCATGTACCTGCAGCTGTTCGTCAGGCCACGCGTATCGCTGGAGCTCGGGGCGGGGAGCTCGCTCAGGGAGCCCTACCAGGGGCTCCCCCGCGCGGGGTTCATCACGCTCGGCGTGCGATTCCACAAGTCTCCGCGGGTACCGCCCGCCGCCGCCCGATGGGCACCCCTGGTACCAGCATCGCGTGGCGACAGCCTAGTCGTGCAGTTCCGGATGCCTGGCGCCCGCGCGGTCGCGATCGCGGGCGACTGGAACGCATGGCAACCGGTGCGGCTGCGCCCAGTGGGCGACGACGTGTGGGAGGGCACGCTGGTGCTGCGACGGGGATTGTACCATTTCAACCTGCAGGTAGACGGATCGGACTGGGTGGTGCCGAACGGTGTGGCGACGGTCCCGGACGGAATGGGTGGGATGGTGGCGGTCCTGGTCGTGCCATAGGCGGAGAGTTGCTTGACGGGGGTTGGATTGACCCATACTGTCGGGGCGGCGTGCTGGTCGCTCTTCTCCCTCCCCGAGGTCACTATGGGCAAGATCAACTGGGGTCGCGTGGTGCTGGGCGGGCTGCTGGCGGGAGTGGTGCTGAACATCGTCGATTTCCTCACCTACGGCGTATGGCTCAAGCCGGACATGGCCGCCGCGATGACGGCGCTTGGCAAATCGCCGGCGGCGATGGACAGCGCGATTCCCCTGTGGGTGGCGCTGGATTTCGTGTCCGGAATCGGCCTGGTGTGGGTGTACGCGGCCATCCGGCCACGGTTCGGCGCGGGAGTGAAGACGGCGGTGATCGCGGGGCTGGCCGTGTGGTTCTTCGTCGGCCTGGTGCACCAGATCGGCGAATCACCCATGGGGTTCATGCCGCAGCGCCTCATGACGATCGGCACGTGCGTGGCGCTGATCTCGATTCCCCTCGCGACCGTCGTGGGGGCGTACGTCTATAAGGAGATGTAGCTTCCGCGAAGGCAGGGGAAACAACGGGCGGCCGGTCGCAAAGACCGGCCGCCCGTTGTCGCTTCTCTTTTGGGTACGCCTAGGGGAAGAGCGGCGTGCAACTGGTCGGCTTCCCCCGCGCGGCGCACTCCGCATCGGGGACAGGCATGACCGGAGCGACATCGCCCCCGGTGGGCGGGGATTTGGGGATCGTGTTGAGACGGCTGTACCGTCGAGCGTCGATCCAACGGGTGCCCTGCTCCCACAGCAGCGAGTAGCGCCGGTTGTAGAGCAGCTCGTTCACCAGCGCGGCCTGGCTCACCAGTCCAGCGTACGGTGGCAAGCCGCCGGAGTGGATCCGTACCGAATCGAGGTCGGCGACCGCTGTCGCGAGGTTTGCGAGCGCGATGTTTGCCTCGGCCCGCAGTAGAATGAGCTCCTCGTTGCGGATGATGGGGATAGGACGCGCGGGGTCGGCCTGACCGGCCGTGAAATACAGCGTGAACTTCTGCTCGCCCGGGACCTCCGGAATGCCGCCCAACACCTGCGTGTCCTGCGCTGCGACGATCTTGTCGATCACCCGCTGGTCGGGATTGCCGCCGAGCTGCAGCTGGGCGTCCACTGAGTCCGACGGGTGCGCGTAGAACGTCACGCCATTGAGCGGTTCGGACAGTCCGTTGGTCACATCGCCGGCGGCGTTCGAGAAGTCGAAGTACGCCCCCTGCCGGTAAGCCGCCGGGTTGTCACTGATGAAGGACGCGCCCAAGGCGGTGAGCGCCTTGTTCCAGCAATTCGCGGGCGTTCCGCCGCACGTGCCGGCGGTGGCGCGCAACACCTCTGCCTTGGCAGCCAGTGCCCGATTGAGCTGGATGAACTTCGCCGGGGTGCCGAAGTCTAGCGCGTTGGGCGCCAGACCGCTGAATCCGGGCGGGATGGGGAACGGAAAGGCTGTGCCGCCCGCGGTCACCAGGTCGACCTGCGCGGAGTCGAGCAGGCCGATGATGTGCCCGTACACCGAATCCTTGGGCACAAACGGCGCCGGTGGGGCAGTGATTGGTATGTCCACATTGACTGGCGCGCCCAGACTGTCGCGGGTGACGATGACGTACATGAGAGCGAGCGCTTTCATCGTGTTCGCCATGCCGCGCGACGCCGCCTTCTCCGCGACCGACACCTCACCGGTGCCGACGCGTGCCAGGCCGGTCAGGTAGATGTTGGTGTTCCGGATTGCCGCATAGCGATTCCCCCAAAGCGCGCCGCCGAAGCCGCTGCCGATCAAAGCCGGCAGAAAATACGGCTCCTGATAGTCGGGTTGATTGTTGCCCGACAGGTTGATCCCCTCGCGCCCGAGCGAGCCCAGACGCCAGATGTGGCCTTGGATGTCGGTTCTTGCGCTCGCGAACAACCCCGTCGCAGCCGCAGCCAGCTTGGTCCGGGTCGGGTTGGTGATCAGGTCCTCGAGGTTAGGCTGGTTGGTGTTCTTGACGTCGAAAAAACTCGAGCACGCGGCGCCCAACAGGAGCGTCCCCAAGGCGGCACCCGCGGCCAGCCAACGCTTTTGCAGTGTGGTGGTCATGGTCAGAACCCCGCCGTGATCGAGAAGAAGAAGCTCCGTGTCGGAGGATACGGACCGAGGTCGATGTTACGCACGATGGCCTGCTGGCCATAGTTCGAGACCTCGGGATCGTAGCCGAAGTAGTCGGTCTTGAGGATCAGGTTTCGACCGGTCACCGATACCCGGGCGTTGCGGGCGCCGAATACGTTGGCCCAGCGCTCCGGCAGGTCGTACCCGACGCTCGCCTCACGCAGCTTGAGGAAACTGGTGGACTGCACGAACGGGGCGGCGACGCCCCACACGTTGCAGGCACCGTATCCCGACTGCCCTCTCGGACTTGAGAAGTCCGGGGCCAGCCCGTTGCAGTCATACAGCGACAGCGTCTGGTTCTGCGCCACGCCCCCGTACTGCCATTCCCACAGCATCGAGAAGGCGAGGCGCTTGTACGTCAGATCGTTGATGAACGACCAGCGGAACCGGGGATTCGCCTGTCCCAGGTAGCTGGGCAATGGCTTGAAGGCCCCGCCCGTCCCCGGTACGGTGTCGGTGCCGATGATCTGCGTAATGGCCCGACCCTGCTGGATGAAAAACTCTCCGTACGCGAGTCCGTACCCGGCGTTGGGCGGGCGGAAGCCGCACACCGTCGCGCCCACCGGGCAGAGGTCGGGCACCGGAAGCTCCTGCACCCGGTTCTTGAGGGACGTAAAGTTGGTCCGGAACACCCAGGTGAAGCTCGGCCGCTGGATCGGCGTCACGCCCGCGCCGATCTCGATCCCCTCGTTCCACAGCACGCCGCCGTTGAGGATGCGCTGGTTGAAACCCGTGAACGGGGCGGGCGTGGCTTGCACGAGCAGGTCGTATGTATGGCGGGAGTATCCGGTCACTTCGAGCGTGGCGCGGCCATGCCAGAGCTGTGCGTCAACGCCGGCTTCGAATTCTTTCACGCGTTCCGGCCTCAAGTCGGGGGAACCCGCGGTCCCCTGGAGCACCGTGCCGACGCTGCCGCCGATGACGACGCTCGAGGCAAGCGTGAACTTGTCTCCGAACTTGGGCTGGTTGCCGGTCTCGCCGTACGCGGCCCGCAGCTTGAACTCACTTCCCTCTCCGAGGAGGCCGGGGAAGCGGTACGACGCCGAAGCCTTGGGGAATAGGTAGTACTTGTTGGTGTTGCCGTTGGCGCTCGAGCGCTCGGCGCGGAACCCCGCCGACAGCAGCAGCCGCTCTCGAAGGGTCAGGAATTCCTCCTGGGCGTAGAACGCAAGCGTCCGCTCGATGGCATTGATTTCGAACTGCTGGCCGAACACGGATCCCTGGTCGATGTTCGATTGGCCGGGAAGCAGCCCATGCGCCACCGCGAGCGAGCGGCTGAGCTCGCGATCTTCGACCTGCACGCCTCCCGAGGTGGTGGCGCGGAAGGCACCACCCGTCGGCGTGTAGGCATGGATCGCGTTCAGGTTCCAGTTCCACTGCCGATTGTCGGCGTTGCCGAGCGAAGAAGTACCCGGGTTCGCCAGCCGCGCTTCGTAGAAGAGCTCCCGGGGTGAGAAGACTTGCGCCTTTTGGTTGAAGACGTCGGCGCCCGCCGAGCCCACGAGCCGGAGGTTGTGACGCGCGGACTGCACCGCCTGCCAGGTCAGCGTCGCGCCGCCGGTGAAGCGATACACCACCTCGTCGTTGCGACCCAGGTCGGTCGTCTGTAGCGGGTTAGACCCGAGATACGTGACGGCCGGCTGCGGGTAGACGCCGTTCACCGGCGTGATCGGCATGAACGCCGGGATGTAGGCGAGCGCGTACGTGATGCTCGCCCCGTTGTTGTCGTTATTGGTGAACCCCTTGTCGGTCTGGTTCCGGTTGAACGCCGTATTGACGCTCAGGCTCCAGCGGCTCGAGAGCGTCTGGTCAAGGTTGACGCGGAGGCTCTGCCGCTCGTTGAACGTGTTGTTGACGATGGCGCCATCGCGCTTGGCACCGCCCGAGACGAAGTAGCGCGTGTTCTCCGACCCGCCGCTCAAGTCCAGGTCCGTTTCGTACGACAACGGCTTGTTCCCGGCGAGCTCCTGCAGATGGTCGTAGAACGGCAACTGGCCGTTCACGATGTACGGCCGCACCCGAGCGTCCCCGTACTGCGCCAGCGCCGTGGTCGTGTCGAACACCCGCGCTCCGGGGCCCCGTTGCAGCTCGAAGAAGCCCACCCGTTGTGTAACGTTGGCGCGCGGTTTCCCCGCCCGCCCGTGATTTGTCTTGATGACGATCACGCCGTTCGCCGCCTTGGAGCCGTAGATGGACGAGGCCGCGGCCCCACGCAGGATTTCGGTTGACTCGACGTCGTTGGGGTTCAAGTCGGCAAGCCGGTTCACCGGATCGTCCTGCTGCTCGCCATTGCCGCGGTTGGCGCTGCTGCGCGTGACGTTGAACAAACCGGTGGGCATGGCGGCGTCGCTGTAGATCACCCCGTCTACCACGATTAGCGGGTCTGGGTTACCGAGGACCGTGTTGTTGCCCCGCAGCTGGATTTGCGTGCCGCCACCCGGTGCGCCGGAGTTCTGGCTGATGATGGCGCCGGGTACCCGCCCAGCGAGCGCGCGGTCGATGGAGGGCGAAGGCACTCGCGCTGTTTCCTCGCCCGTCACGTTGGTGGTGGCAATCGCGGCATTGCGCCGCTCGACGCCCGTGGCCTGTCCGGTCACCACGACCGCTTCGAGGTTGAACACGTCGGGCTCGAGCGTCGCGTCGGCCGTGGTCTGGTCGGCCGGGACTTGCACCTCGCGCCGCTTGAATGCGATGCGGCGGAACACCAGCGTGACGGTGCCGGCGGGTGCAGGGATGGCATAGCGGCCGTCGGAGTTCGTGACGGCAGCGAACGCGGTGCCGGTGACGGAGACCGTGACGCCCGCGACGGTCTCGTTGGTCGCGCCCGACGTCACTCGACCGGTGATCTGGCGTTGCTGCGCCGACACAGCCGCCACTCCGACGAGCGTCGCCAGCGCCAGCGTGAGCAGGGGAATGCGCGTTACCACGAAAGCCTCCTCGGAGGGTTCCACGGAAGTCACTGAGCCGCACGATGCACTCCATATGGTGCCGCCCGAACGGCGACCCCGCAAGGATGGGACGGGCGGTCGCGAATTGTGGCAGAACATGCGTCGCCACGCATAAAAAACCGCCGAGCGCGGGGCGCTCGGCGGTCAGACGGCGGCACAAGTGGTCGGCTACTTCCGCGCCTGCGCCTCGAAGCTGTTGATCGGCATGCGGGAGAACACCGTATCCTTGGGAATCCCCGCTGCCGGACAACCCGTGGGTCGATCGATGACGAGTTGGCTCAGTCGGCCGAAGCGCCGCATGTCGATCCAGCGATGCCCGCCCTCGTACAGCAGCGAGTAGAACCGCTCGTGCAACAACGCGTTCACGAACACCGAGTCCGTGCTGCCCGTGGTGACTGTGGTTGGATCGAGCCCGCCGGAGCTCTGGCGAATGAAGTTCAGGTCGCTAATGGCCTGCGCTTTGGTGCCCGTCGCGCCGAACCAGTTCGCCTCCGCCCGCAGTAAGATCAACTCCTCGTTCCGGATGATCGGAATCGGGGAGTTCGGGGTCGGATACCGGATCCACGAGAGATCCGACGACAGGCACGCGAGCGAAAAGGCGCTGCGGGTAGTCACCTTCGCGAGAAAGCGCTTGTCGCGCGCCGCGCCGCCGGTCTGCAGCTGAGCGCTATCCGCAACAGACGGATGAGCCAGGTTGATGGCCGACGCCGGGTCTTGGGACAGCCCGTTCGGAAGGTCCTGATTTCCCGTACTGAACTGATTGTACGCGCCGAAGTCCAGTGCCGCCCCGGTGCTGAAGAACGACTGCTGCAGTGCCGTGAGCACGGAATCCCAGCACGCCGTGCAGGCCGGCCAGCGGACCACCGACCCGTAGCCCGCCGTGACCGAGGCAGGCAGCGCCCCGAGGCTCGCTTGATACGCGCGCACCCGCGCCATCACGGCGCGATTGAACTTGAGGAAGTTCGCGGGCGTGTTGAGCCCCACGAACCCCGGCCCGGGGTCGAACGGGAAGCTTGAACCGCCGGCCAGGAGGTTCGTTCGCGCCGAGTCAAGAATGGCTACCACGGCCTTGTAGCCTGAATCGTTGCTGACCAGCGGGGCGAGCGGCTGGTCAATGCCGCGGTTCACGTCTATCGGGATCGAGTCCTGGGTGTGCGCGTACAGGACGTTCAAGAATGACAGCGCCTGGATGGTCTGTACGTAACCGCGGACCGCGTTCTTCTCGGGATCCGAGATCTGGGCCGAGCCGATCACATTGAGGATCGCATAGCCAGCGCGGATGGTACGAAACTCAGGCTGCCATTGGCCACCCCCGAACGCGTTGTTGCTCGCATCGAGCGGCCCGGCGAGGAGCTCGGTCGTAAAACGTGGATCGGCTGTGTCAAGCCGGTATCCTTCACGTCCGAGGATCGCTGCCTTCAGGACCCAGTTTGCCGCGTCGGCCCGGAGAGCAATGAGGAGACCCACCGCCGCGGCGTCGACCTGGGCGGCGGTCGCGTTCGGCCCGATTGAGGCCGGGCTATTGGGGTTGGTGATGTCGAAGTTGCAGGCCCCGCCCGCAAGGGCCACGATGAGCGCGACGACCGCCGTAGTGTTTTGCGTGCGCATGGTCAGAACCCCACGTCGATCGAGAAGAAGAAGCTGCGGTTGGGCGGGAACGGTGCCACGTCGATACCCCGGGCGATGGCCTGGTTGCCGAAGTTCGACACCTCGGGATCGAGCCCCTTGTACGGTGTGAAGCGCAATAGATTGCGGCCGCTGAACGAAATGCGCGCCGTCCGCATCCCGAAATGTTGCGGGATGTCGGGCGGTAGGTCGTAGCCCACGGTCACCTCGCGCAGCTTGAGGTACGAACCGTCCTGTACGTAGATCTTGGTGCATCCAGTCCCACCGCATCCGCCGGCCCACGTGCTGATTCGCGTGTTACCAGCCGGTGCTTGATCGACCGAGTTCCCGAACGCGTCGTACAGTAGCTGCGTGAGGTTGATGAGGTCGCCGCCGTGCTTCCACTCCCACGAGAACCCGAGGCTCAATCGCCTGTAGTTGAGGTCACTCGACAACGACGCCGTGAAGTCAGGGTTGGCGTCCCCCACGTGTCCCTCGGAGCCCACGATCTGCGTCGCCGACTGCCCTTGCTCGATCCGGAACGCTCCCAGTGACGTGCCGAACCCACCCGTGTTGAACGCCGGGACCGGTAGGCTGTCGACGTTGCTCCGGTTCAGCGAGAAGCCCGCGCGGACAATCCAGTTCGCGTCGGGCTTGCGCACGGGGGAAACCGCAGCCGCCACTTCGACGCCGCGAACGCTCATCTGCGCGCCGGGTCCGTTGAAGATGCGCGTCGTGAACCCGGTGGACGGCGCCAGGGACTGCAACAGCAGGAGGTCCGTTATTCTCTTCTGATAGAAAGTCACGCCGAGCGTCGCGAACTGTTTGCCGAAGGTCGCGTCGAACCCAGCCTCGATCTCGGTGTTCCGCTCCGGCTTAATGTTCGATCGCCGAGCTGCAGAGCGGGAATCTGGCCGAACTGACCCCCGACGACTTGCGTACTGTCGACCACGTAACGCGCTCCGAACAACGGCAGATTACCGGTCTGGCCCCAAGCCGCGCGAAACTTCAACTCGTCCATAACGCCTATCGGTTCCACCAGACGGTACGACGCCGACGCCTTGGGAAAGAAGTAGTACTTCGTCGGATCGCCGTTGACGCTCGAACGGTCGGCCCGGATGCCGACGGTCAGGAGGAGTCGCTCGGTGGCCGCGAGAACCTCCTCCTGGGCGTACAACCCTGCGTTCTTCACCGGCTGCTCCGACTGCGACGAGTTGATACTCGTGGCCTGGCTCACATTCTGCAATCCGAGCGCGATCGTGCGCCCGACGATGTTCGTGAGGTTAAGATCTCGGTTCTCGTACTGAAATCCGGCGGACGTCGTCGCCCTAAAGGCGTTGGAGGACGGCGTGTAGGTATGCACGAGGCTGCCGACCAGGTTCAACCGGAGGTCAGACGCCTTGCCGAGAACGACCGTGCCGGGCTGGCCATCGAATGGCTCGTACTGAAGGTCGGCCGGCGATAGAACGTCGTTCCGCTGGCTGAAGAAGTCCACGCCGCCGGTGAGGTTCAACGCCAGCCGCTGCGTCGCGCTCGAGAAGACATCCACCCTCGCGGTCGTCGTGCCGAGGATGCGCCACACGTCTTCTGCATTCTTGAGTTCGGCGAACGTTTGCAGCGGGTTCGATGGCGCGAACCGATTCGTCGGATACACGCCGTTCACCGGACGCAGATCGACGAAGCTCGGCGTGGTCGGATAGACGAGGTAGGTGCTCGTCCCTGTGTTGTCGTTGTTCGAAATGCCGCGATTCGTCAGGCTGTGGATCGCGTTCAGGTTGACGTTGATCTTGAACCGGCTGCCCAGGAGCTGATCCAGGTTCGCGCGGATCGACTGCTTCTGGTAGCCCGTATTCGGGGCAATCCCGCCATCCTTCTTCACGAGACCGGACAGGTAGTACGTCGTCTGATCAGTCCCGCCGGTCACGCTCAGGTCGGTCTCAGCCGACAGCTGATGCTCGCCGTACAGCGCCTGCTCGTTGTCGAAGAACGGGCACCGGCCGCCGGGCAACGTGCAGATGCCCCGGATATAGTTCCGCGTCGCCGTGTCACGAGGTACCTGGGGGGCCCATACGCTGAACGCCTCGCTCGTGTCGCTGTAGGACCTCGCTCCCATGGTATTTGCTCGGGCGAACGTCCCGAAGCGCTGCGATGCGCTGAAACGCGGCTTCCCTATGCTGCCCCGCCGAGTGGTGATGATGAGTACGCCGTTCGCCGCCTGCGACCCGTAGATCGCCGCAGCGGACGCGCCTTTCAGCACCTCAATGCTTTGGATGTCGTTGGGATTCAGGTCTGCGATCCGATTGACCGGGTTGTCCTGGTTGGACGCGTTGCCGCCCGCCGCGGCAGCAGTGATCGCGTTCATGTTGCTCGCGATCGCGTCGTTCGCGATGACCAGGCCGTCCACCACGATCAGTGGTTCGACGCCGGCGTTGATCGTTGTGACGCCTCGCATGGTGATCTGGCCGCCGCCTCCCGGAGCGCCCGAGTTCATCTGGATCAGTGCGCCCGGGATCTTCCCCTGCAGCGCGCTTTCGATCGTCTGGGTCGGCGCCCGATTCAGCTGGGCCGTCTCTACCGTTGTCACGGCGTTTGCAAGATTACGCCGCTCGACGCCCGTTGCCTGACCTGTGACGACCACCGCCTCGAGATTGAACACGTCCGGCTCGAGACTAGCGCTGACGGTCGACGCCTCCGGCGCGAGGGTCAGCTGGCGGCTCCGATAGCCCACGCCGCGCACGAGCAGCGTGACCGCTCCCTGCGGCGCCGAGAGCAGAAACTCCCCCCGATCATTCGTGACGGCGCCAATCGGTGTGCCGACCACCGACACGCTGGCGCCGGCAATGGGGGTCGCCGTCGTCGCACTCACGACCTTCCCCGAGATGGGACGCTGCTGAGCCGCGGCGCCGA